>Ga0181596_10000354_pt1 | contig 47444 bp, 42 predicted proteins | sample 041ome_6_FD_148655 | JGI IMG/M metagenome (GOLD analysis project Ga0181596, IMG submission 148655) | Coastal salt marsh microbial communities from the Groves Creek Marsh, Skidaway Island, Georgia - 041402US metaG (spades assembly) | ecosystem: Environmental > Aquatic > Marine > Intertidal zone... | reverse complement strand
TTGATATGAGAGCGTTTATCTTCAAGTGACTCAAAATGGGTAATAAATGACATCTGTGCTAGCCTAAAAAGCTAGATTTGATCACAGATGCGCTAGTTAACGCAAGTCAGAGTATGATCTTGCCCTGAGTGCTCACTATTTCTGCCGCAAAAAACTTGATCAAACCGTACATTTCATGCTATTTCTTTGCCTAATATCGATTCGCCGTTTTGTCGCGTATTGAGAGCAGAGGCAAAGCCATAGTCTCTGAAGAACAACATTTCATTTTTATAATGCCAACGGAAAGCGGCGTTGTAAGTCAAATATATCATATAAAACAAAGCGCTACTGATATGTTTAAAGCGGGGCTTTGTTGCCCTTCGCTTGAACGACTCAAGATGATTTAGTACATCATCAGTATGACATGCAATGTCGAGTAAAACAGCGCGTATTGAAAATAAGCCACAGCATGACTGGTTTACCACTGTTTTTAAGTTTCACAAAAAGGTCTTGTACCTACAATAAACGGGAAGGATTTATGCCCAAGTTACGTTCTGCAACTACCACTCAAGGTAGAAATATGGCCGGCGCTCGTGCGCTATGGCGTGCAACTGGAATGAAAGACTCTGATTTTGGAAAGCCTATTATTGCCATTGCAAACTCATTCACGCAGTTTGTACCAGGGCATGTTCATCTTAAAGACCTCGGCCAGCTGGTGGCGCGCAGTGTTGAAGAAGCGGGTGGCGTAGCAAAAGAGTTCAATACCATTGCTGTAGACGATGGTATCGCTATGGGCCACAGCGGGATGCTATATAGCCTACCTTCCCGCGAAATCATCGCCGATGCAGTGGAATATATGGTTAACGCACACTGCGCTGACGCTATCGTGTGTATTTCTAACTGTGACAAGATCACGCCCGGAATGTTAATGGCATCAATGCGTCTTAATGTGCCGGTTATTTTTGTATCGGGCGGCCCCATGGAAGCGGGTAAAACTAAGCTTTCAGATCAGATTATTAAGTTAGATCTGGTCGATGCCATGGTGGCTGCAGCAGACGATAAAGTTAGCGATGCGGACACCGATGAAATCGAACGTTCGGCCTGCCCTACCTGTGGCTCGTGTTCAGGTATGTTTACCGCCAACTCTATGAACTGTTTAACCGAAGCGCTCGGTCTATCACTGCCGGGCAACGGCTCAATGCTTGCGACTCACGCTGACCGTGAAGGCCTATTTAAACAAGCAGGTAAGCAAATTGTTGAGCTATGTAAGCGTTACTACGGTGACGATGATGAAAGTGTTTTGCCACGCAATATTGCAAACTTCAAAGCCTTTGAAAATGCCATGAGCCTAGATATCGCAATGGGCGGCTCAACGAATACTATTTTGCATTTACTTGCGGCGGCGATGGAAGGTGAAGTGCCTTTTACGATGGCAGATATCGATAGATTGTCTCGCAAAGTGCCGCATTTATGTAAGGTGGCGCCTTCTACGCCTAAGTATCACATGGAAGACGTGCACCGAGCCGGTGGTGTATTGGGTATTTTGAACGAGCTCAACAAGGCAGGCTTACTAAATACTGATGTTAATCACGTTTTGGGTAAATCGCTACCCGATGTTATTAGCGAATGGGATATCACCAACCCTGAAAATAAAGAGGCAATCACGTTTTATCGTGCGGGCCCCGCGGGTATTCGAACGACTAAAGCGTTCAGTCAGGATTGCCGCTGGGATACCGTCGATGACGACCGTGAAAATGGCTGTATTCGCGCTATCGAGCATGCATTTAGTCAAGAAGGTGGTCTTGCTGTACTTTACGGCAATTTGGCTGAAGATGGCTGCATTGTAAAAACAGCAGGTGTGGATGAGTCTATTTTAACATTCAACGGCACGGCCCGTATTTACGAAAGCCAAGATGATGCCGTGGCAGGTATTTTGGGTGGCGAAGTTAAAGCCGGTGACGTGGTGTTTATTCGCTACGAGGGCCCCCGTGGTGGGCCGGGTATGCAAGAGATGCTTTATCCCACATCGTACTTAAAATCAAAAGGGTTAGGTAAGCACTGTGCCTTGGTTACCGACGGTCGTTTCAGTGGCGGTACCAGCGGTTTGTCTATTGGACACTGCTCACCAGAAGCCGCGAGCGGCGGTGGCATTGGGCTTGTTGAGAATGGCGATAAAATTGAAATCGACATTCCAAATAGAAGCATCAATATCGCCATCAGCGACGAAGAACTTGCCGAGCGTCGTGCGAAAATGGAAGCGAGCGATAAGCCATGGAAACCTAAAGATCGCGTGCGCGAAGTGTCGACTTCCCTTAAAACCTTTGCAGCGCTTGCAACCAGTGCCGATAAAGGTGCGGTTCGCGATGTGAGTAAGCTGGAAGGTTTGTAATGGTAGGTGAGCACGTAAGCGACCACGAATATCTAAAGAAGATCTTACTGGCCCCGGTTTACGATGTAGCGGTAGCCAGTGAGCTTTCTTATATGTCATTGCTTTCAGCCGAGCTGGGTAATGATATTTTTCTCAAACGTGAAGATCAGCAGCCGGTTAAAAGTTTTAAGCTGCGCGGTGCGTATAATCGCATTTGCTCGCTGAGCGATGAACAATTGCAAGCCGGAGTGATCGGTGCCTCGGCGGGGAACCACGCTCAAGGCTTGGCGTACAGCGCAAAAATGAAAGGAATTCAGGCTACAATCGTTATGCCTGAAACCACGCCTGACATTAAGGTCGACGCAGTGCGTCGCTTTGGCGGTGAAAATGTCAATGTTGTTTTGCACGGTACCAGCTTTGACCAAGCGAGTAACCACGCTAAAGCGCTCTGTGAAACACACGGCTATACCTTTGTGCCGCCCTTTGACGACCCTGATGTGATTGCCGGTCAAGGAACGGTTGCACGGGAGCTGTTAGAGCAAAATCCCAACCTGGATATATTGTTTATCGCCGTTGGCGGCGGTGGATTGGCGGCAGGTATTGCTGTGTATTTGAAACAGCTAAAACCCAGCATAAAGATTGTGGCGGTGGAGTCTGAAGAGTCAGCCTGCTTCATTAAGGCCAAAGCACAAGGCGAACCTACAGAGCTTGAAAGCGTAGGTATCTTCGCTGATGGCGTAGCCGTAAAAATTATGGGGCAAGAAACCTTTCGCCTCTGTAACCGTTTAATTGATGAAACGATTACCGTAAGCAATGATGAAATTTGCGGTGCGATCAAAGATATCTTTGATGACACTCGCGTTATTGCAGAACCCGCGGGCGCCCTTTCAGTGGCGGCAATTCGCAAATACGCCAAGCAGCACGACCTTAAAGGGAAAAAGCTGGGCGGTATTTTATGCGGAGCGAACATCAACTTTCACACTCTGCGCTACGTATCTGAACGCTGTGAGTTAGGTGAACAGAAAGAAGCCGTATTTGCGGTTAAAATTCCTGAAACCAAAGGCGCATTTAAACAGTTTTGCGAATGTGTTGGGGCGAAAGCCATCACCGAATTCAACTATCGCTATGCCAGCGAAAGTGAAGCACATATCTTTGTGGGTGTGAAGCTTAAAGGCGGTCAACAGGAGTTCGCTGCACTGCAAAATGACCTTGAGAGCAAGGGTTATGACTGCGTGAACTTAAGCGATAACGAGCTGGCAAAATTACACGTGCGTCATATGGTGGGCGGACGTCCTCCTACCCTATTGAACGAGCAGGTGTTCAGCTTTGAGTTCCCGGAGCGACCGGGAGCGCTGTTAAATTTCTTAAATACGTTAGGCGAGCAGTGGAATATAACGTTGTTCCATTACCGCAACCATGGTGCAGCGGAAGGTCTTGTGTTGGCAGGGTTTGATATAGCACCTGAAAGCCGAGACGACTTTAATCAGCACGTTATCGAATTGGGATATAAAGTAGAAGAAGTCACAGATAACCCAGCTTATCGCTTTTTCTTGTCGCAAACAGCCTAAACACAATGCCAAGCAAATGTACTTGGCATGACATGTTATCGCTTTGCATTGTTTCGCGTTAAGCCGAGGCTTACCGGGGAGCGATGCAAAGCGCCCCCCATTGAAAATGCAGTGTTTTTCATTCTGTGAGCAAAAAATTACAAGCAATTATCTATGCGGACAGGTATTAAATGAGAAACCCCCAAAAGTAAGACATGCCGACGAGTGGGGGTTAATATTATCGAGTATGTAAATGGACGCTTGCGGTATAAAGCCTTACTCACTTGCCCCATTTAACGCGACGTTTTCTAAGTGCTGCATCATTTCTGGCCATATGAGCGCCATTACGTCTTGGCGAAGGGCCTCGCACTCTTCTGAGTACTTGAGGCTGCCATCCTTTTCAGAATCTAGCCAATGATTTTCCTTCAGGGCCCCAATGAAACTCGATAGCACGTTTTTGTCATAAAACTCTGGCGAGCTCAGCCCGTAAAGGACTGATAGGCGCTCTGCCACTTGTTTGCTTTCTCTTTCTAGCACTCCTCGACTTATCACCTTCTCTTTTTCAAGGATAGTCAGTACCACGGCATAACGTTGCAATGTTTCCTGCATACAGCGACTCAACAGCCATGCTGAGTGGAATTGCTTACAGTGTGCATCAGGCGGAAGAAGCTCTCCGTCTTTTTGACGTAAAAGGCCGTTATTTAATAAAGCAGTGATGAGGGCATCGGTATGAGCAAGGGCTTCATCTTGTGTAAGGTGCAAAAACAGTTCTTTTTGCAGCAAGGGATAAAGTGCCGCAATTAGCTGCAGTATCTCATTTTTGCTCACGCCTTTTTTGGCGAAAACAGACGCCATAATCAGACCCGGAATGGCAAATAAATGCAAAATATTGTTTCGATAATACGTAAGGTAGACCGCTGATTGAGGCTGAGGGCTAATTAATTTCCCATAGTCATCTTCTTTTATATCAAAGCGACCTAGTTTAATCGTATCACGCAGCAGCTCTTCAGCCGTTGATTCCGGGATGGTTGCGTCTTCACTGAATGGCACCGCTTTAAACAAATCCATAAAGTCACCTATGGCTTGTTTTAGCTCAGATTCACTCATGGTTTGTGTTTTTGAAGACAGCAAACACAGCGAGGTTAATGCCATACCATTTAACGCTGCCGCACGGTTTATGCGCGTCATTACATTATTGGCGAGTTCATTTACCGCAGGCGTTAACCATGCAGGCTTCTTCTCTGGCTCAGCATCTCGACAATCGCGCCAGTTCGGTACATGAGTTTCAAGAAATTGGTTAAGCGCGATGGGCTCACCAAAGTTTACATACCCATGGCCGTAATTTTTAAGCTTGCGAATGGCAGAGAACACCTGAAGGTTAGACTCTTTTTTCTTCTTAGAGCCTTTAAGCTCGTTCAGATAGCTCTTCACTTCCATTACATTTTCATAACCGATGTAAACAGGCACGATACTTACCGGGCGATTAACCCCTTTTAGCATGGCTTGAATGGTCATGGCTAACATACCTGTTTTGGGTGGAATTAGACGTCCGGTTCGGCTGCGGCCACCTTCAGGATAGTATTTTACTGAATAACCTTTGTTAAATAAGAGTTCTAAATATTCTCTGAATACCGCTGTATACAATTTGTTTCCAGCAAAACTGCGGCGTAGGAAGAACGCACCACCACGGCGGAACACTTTACCAATAGGCCAAAAGTTAAGGTTGATACCGGCAGCGATGTGCGGCGTTACCATACCCTCGTGATAAATTACGTAAGTTAGCAACAGATAATCCATGTGACTTCGGTGACAAGGCACATAGATAATTTCGTGACCGTTTGCGGCAAGTTCACGAATACGGTCCGCATGACCTACGCTAATCCCGTTGTATATTTTGTTCCAAATGCGCGTTAACAATCTATCGCCAAACCTGATGAGTCCTTCTCGATAATCGGCGGCTATTTCCGTAATGTAGCTTTGCGCCCTTTCTTTGGCTTTTTCGTGAGATACTTTTTTGCTTCTTGATTCTTCAGCAATGGCGCGGCGCACGGCATCAGAACCCAATACGCTGTTATTAAGTTCTTGGCGTTCTAGCAGTGTAGGGCCAGTCATACTCTGACGCTTTCTCTGGAAGTGAGTACTTGCTACGCGTACAAGCTTGTGTGCAATACTTTGATCGCTTCCGTGCTGGTTCGACATGGCCCGTGCTGATACGGCTTTTGAATAATTGATAAAATTGTCGCGGCCGAGAAACAGTACAATAAACAGCTTGCGAAGCCAGCTTGGCGCTGCGGCTTCAGTGATCAAATCGCCCAAGCCAGGGTTCCCTCGACCCGGGGCTCTTCCCCACGTTACATAGACAGGTACAACCTGCAGATCTAGGTTTTCGTGGTCTCTGTGCAAGTGAAAAAGATCGGTGAAGACTTCTTCTATGCCTGTATCTTTTGCTGATGATCGAAAAATTGGTTGAGTTTTCCGCAGAAACAGCGTCGACGAATATTCCCGCCCAGCTAATGTGAGGGTTTCTGTTGGGCTAGGTAAACCTAACGCTTTAGTCGACATCCTCAGTGCAAGTTGGTCTGTTACTGAGTTGGTGGGAAGCAGATAAACAATAGGTTTACTCTTATCTATCCCAAGTTCGGTTTCAACGTTGACCGGTATGCTATGGGCTTTAACCAGTAACTTAACAGGATAATGAAATACCGACAGAAGGGCTTTTCGCATCCACGACATGAATTCTGTAGTCCTATGAAATAAAAACAGATGAAGTGTAACATAATCGACTTACGATCTCGCGATATGCCATTATCATCGCTGTAATTGCTTTAATGACTTGATCTTACCTCACAAGTTCAAAAACTTGTTGTCCTTTTGTTCAGCAAGCGTTGTTAAATGTCTTACGCATACCTTCTTGTTACACATGATATACAGTATTTTGTTGCGATACCCATATACAGTTACTACTTTCTATATAGGTAAAAATTTATGAGTTAGCTATTGTGGACGATCAAACCCGTTTAAAAACCATTGATGACTTCATGCTTAATACTGAATTGCCATTGGATTTAGACGACTTAATGGTGATTTTAGCAGAAGCATATCGCGTACCCATTGCTCTTATCGGTATTGTAGGGCAGTACGAAGAAACCTTTAAAGCTAGATATGGCACAGATCTAAGCCGTATTAATCGTGAGGATGCTTTTTGTGGCCACGTGGTAGACAATCAAACACCCCTCGTTGTGAAAAATGCAAAAGAAGACCCTCGTTTCGCCAATAATCCTTTAGTGACTGGTGAACCTCATATTTGTTTTTATGCGGGTACGCCCATAGAGATAAATAATCAAGTTGTTGGCGCAGTCTGCCTTATCGATACTGAGCCGAGAGAAATAGATGAGAAGCGTTTGAGGCTATTAGAAAGAGTGGGGGCATTAGTCAGTCAACACATCACGCTTTCCAGAGAGCATGAAGCTCTCAAACGGGAGCATGGTTTAATAGAAAAATCTCCAATTGTGCTGGCGACATGGCGGTATGATACATCGCTAAAATTAGTTCATATCTCAAAAAATAGTGAACGAGTGTTGGGTATTTCTGCCAATGATTTGCTTAGCGGTTCTGTAGAATTTAGTGATGTCATAACACAAGAAGCGGAAAACGCATTTACCTTTGCTATGCAGGCGCACATGGAGGGAGTTGAATCTCACTCCTGCCGTTTACAAATAACAACGCCAAGCAGAACGATTTGGGTAAGCATGATTTCGACGGCGAATTTTCGCGAAGATGGCGCATTGTATTCTGTGCAGGCGTTTCTGTTTGATACTAGCGATCAAAAATACGTAGAAGATAAGCTTAATAAGACAAATCAACGCATGCGTTTATTACTGGAAGCGTCGGAGCTTGGTACCTGGGATTGGAACCTAGCCGCAGATATCAACCAGGTCAATAAGCGGTGGTGCGATATCGTTGGCATTGAATATGAGTATTACGACACCAGTTCGCGTTTTTTTCGACAGCTTATTCACCCCGCAGATTACGTCCATGTGGAAAAAAAGCTTCATGACCATTTAAAAGGCCACACAAGTGTTTTTAATACTACATTCCGCATGAAGCATACCAATGAATCATGGGTGTGGGTGGAAAGCTATGGGAAAACCGTTGAAACAGATGAAAGCGGTAAGCCAATTCGTATAGCAGGTATTCATCGTGATATCACCGATAGGATGGAGCGAGAACTTCACGAGAAAAAAAAGACGCAGTTACTTCAGTTTATTAATAAAACTCGGGCATCATACCTTGAAAGTAATGATTTAACGTTAGCGAGCCAGACGGTATTGCCTGAGTTAATCGATATATCCGACAGTCAGTTTGCATTTATAGGTCAAATGAAAGGCACGGGTGAATCGTCAAGGCTCTTCATACATGCTATATCCGAGATAGTATGGGATAGCAGTAGCTTTACTCAATATGCTGAGTACAAAAAGCGAAACTTGTATTTCAGTAGTTTCGACAATCTTTTCGGCACAACAATTGTGACGGGTGAAGTGACGATCAGCAATGTATCAGGAAGCCATCCCAATTCCAAAGGCGTACCCAAAGGTCACCCGCGCATAAGCCGATTTTTAGGCTTGCCCATCAAAATTAAAGAGAGAGTGGTAGGTATGATTGGCTTAGCAAATAAGTTTGATGCTTATACTGTGCAAGATGCTCAATTTTTGCAGCCATTATTAGATGCACTTGCTGGGTTGTTCTATGCAGTTGAACTAGAAGAGGCTAGAGCGATTGCTGAAGAGAAGCTGCGTTTTTTAGCAATGACCGACTCTTTGACGGGGTTGTATAATCGGCGCGCGTTTTTAGATGAGTGTAGTACCGTATCACAACGGCACGGATGCGCATGTATCGCCCTTATTGATGTAGATTATTTCAAGATGGTAAACGACACTTATGGGCATGACGCTGGCGATCAAGCACTGATTATGATTGCAGATAAAATTGCTAAGCATAATCTTGCGCCAAGCGTGGTTGCGCGACTTGGTGGGGAGGAGTTTGCAGTCGTGGTTTTTGGAGAAACTAAAGACGAAATCAATGTGCATTTAGAGGCACTCCGCGTCGCAGTTGAGGAAAGTGCGCTCACTTATGGAAAGGATGTAATAAATCTAACAATCAGCATTGGCGCTGCATTTATTGAAGATACTTTCGGTGCAGACTTTAGTGTACTTTTATCTGAAGCTGATAAGTCTTTGTATTTGGCAAAAGAAGACGGAAGAAATAAGGTGGTTTGGGTAAACTAGGACCGAAAGTCTAGAAGTGCTTGTTATTTGTTTTTAGGTGTATATACTTACAGGAACTGTATGAACAGACAGGTCTTTTATGCGCCCACTCACAGCACGACAAACTGAAGTTTTAGAACTTATCAAGACAACCATGCAAGAAACGGGAATGCCGCCTACGCGTGCGGAAATTGCTCGTCAACTTGGCTTCCGTTCTGCTAATGCTGCAGAGGAACACTTGAAAGCACTGGCGCGTAAGGGAGTGATTGAAATTTTGCCCGGTACGTCACGAGGCATTAAGCTCAACATCCCCCTTGATGACGAGGTGCAAGAAGAAGAAGGTCTTCCTTTAATTGGGCGTGTTGCGGCCGGAGAGCCCATCTTGGCGCAAGAGCACGTAGAATCACACTACAAAGTCGACCCTGCCTTATTTCAACCTCGCGCGGATTTTCTACTGCGTGTCAACGGCATGAGTATGAAAGACATCGGAATATTGGATGGAGATCTTCTTGCCGTGCATCGCACTACAGACGTACACAATGGTCAGGTAGTGGTGGCGCGTGTAGACGAAGATGTGACAGTAAAGCGTTTGGAAAAGCGTGGTCGTGAAGTACTACTCCATGCTGAAAATGAAGAGTTTGCTCCTATACGTGTTGACTTGGCAAACGAGCCTTTCGCTATTGAAGGTATTGCAGTAGGCGTTATCAGAAACGCAGACTGGATGTAAGGTTTTAGCATGTTCAATGAAAAGCGGCGCATTAGCCGCTTTTTTTATGTCTTTTGTTGCTTCATTATTGCCAGATTTATTAAGTTAGACTTCAGTAGTACGTCTCTCAGTTCTATGACATACAAAAAATGTCGACTAAAAAAACAACACTATTTAGCTGATGAATGAGCCGCCAAATCTGCACTCATTATTTGATATTTTGTTTAAAAATACATTGCGGCAAGTTGTTACCTGTTGATTTTATAACCAAATCAAAACACATGTCGTTCTAGGTCGTGTTCCAAATGCGCGTTTAATTTTACTTACCTTACATCCCTATTTAACACCGCTTTCACTGATCGTGTAACGCAAGACTGCCATACTAAATGATTAAAAATTAACCACTTCGTTAAATTTTTAATAGAAAAGACTAGACGGCACGACATTATTGCGCAATTCTTATACAGAGATTAACAAAATAATAACAATGGCTCTAAATTTGTTTTACAAGTTGCGGTTATGAGCCAATCGTTCGCGAACCATTTGGTAGGGCATAGCGCAGTCTAACCTGCGTCTTTGGCCTCGCCATTCCGGAGGTGCTGAGTGAAACAACTAACGACCGTTTTTGCAAAATGGTGTTCTACCATACCATTTTTGCTTCTTTCTCCTTTGCTTCTCGCGCAAGAAGCCAGTGAAGAAGCCTCTTCGCTTAACTTGAGACGCGGTGCCACCGACATCAGCGGACAGGTCTACGATCTGCATATGCTGATGTTCTTTATTTGTGTTGGCATCGCGGTTGTAGTGTTTGGCGTGATGTTCGCCTCAATGTATTTGCATAGGAAGTCTCGTGGCGCCAAGCCTGCTCACTTCCACGAAAATGTGAAGGTGGAAATAGCGTGGACTGTTATCCCTTTCCTTATCCTTATTTTTATGGCTGTGCCTGCAGCGAACACCCTTATCGCCATGGAAGATACATCAGAGCCTGATATGACGGTAGTTGTTACTGGTTCGCAATGGAAATGGCACTACAAATACATGGACAGCGATGTAGAGTTCTATTCTCTTCTCGCTACACAGCGAGAGCAAATAGAAAACAAATTCCAAAAAACAGACAACTATTTGCTAGAAGTTGACCGTCCGTTAGTCATTCCAACGGGGAAAAAAGTACGCTTTCTCATTACCTCTGATGACGTTATCCATTCTTGGTGGGTACCAGACTTTGCAGTGAAAAAAGATGCGAATCCGGGATTTATTAATGAATCTTGGGCCAAGGTTAACGAGCCGGGTATTTATCGCGGTCAATGCGCAGAGCTTTGTGGAAAAGACCATGGCTATATGCCCGTAGTCGTCATTGCGAAAGATCCTGCAGAGTTTGACAAATGGATGGGCGAACAAGAAGAAAGAGTTCGTAAGGCCAAAGAAGAAGAGCAGCGGTTGCTGTCGATGAATATGTCTATGGACGAATTAATGAAAGAAGGTGAGCGTGTTTACAACGCAACCTGTGCAGCGTGCCATATGCCAAACGGTGAGGGGTTACCCGGCGTATTCCCAGCATTGAAAGGGAGCAAAATGGCACTCGAAGATCAACAAGGTCATATTGATATCGTGCTTCACGGTAAATCAGGTACGGCTATGCAGGCATTTGGCAAAATGCTAAGCCTTAAAGAAATTGCTGCAGTAGTGACTTACGAGCGCAATGCGTGGGGCAACAACACTGGCGATATGGTTCAGGCCAAAGACGTCAACGCAGTGGCAAACGGGAATTAGGAGCAGACAATGAGCAAAGCAACTGAAGTTATTTCGCCAGATACCACTGCGCCTCACGATGAGCACGCGCACCACGAACATGAGCACCACGACCATATTCCAAAGGGGATCACGCGCTGGCTGTTCACCACTAACCACAAAGACATAGGCACACTTTATCTTTGGTTTGCCTTTATTATGTTTTTAGTCGGTGGCGCGATGGCCATGGTGATCCGCGCTGAATTATTCCAGCCAGGCCTGCAAATTGTAGAGCCGAATTTTTTCAATCAAATGACCACTGTACATGGGCTTATTATGGTGTTTGGTGCCGTAATGCCAGCCTTTACAGGGCTCGCAAACTGGCTAATTCCAATGATGATAGGTGCGCCAGATATGGCGTTGCCTCGCATGAACAACTGGAGTTTTTGGATTTTACCTGGGGCCTTTTTAATACTGCTAAGTTCACTCTTTATGGAAGGCGGCGGCCCTGCTTTCGGTTGGACTTTCTACGCACCTCTTTCTACCACCTATAGCGGCGATTCAACGGCGCTGTTCGTGTTTTCCGTTCACATCATGGGTATTTCATCCATCATGGGCGCGATTAACGTAATAGTGACTATCTTTAACATGCGTGCCCCAGGCATGACATGGATGAAAATGCCGTTGTTTGTTTGGACGTGGCTTATTACAGCGTTCTTGCTTATTGCGGTAATGCCCGTACTCGCCGGTGCGGTGACCATGGTGCTAACTGACAAGTTCTTTGGTACGAGCTTCTTTGATGCTGCTGGCGGCGGCGACCCTGTCATGTTCCAGCACATTTTCTGGTTCTTTGGTCACCCTGAAGTCTACATTATGATCTTGCCCGCGTTTGGCATTATCTCGCAGATTGTTCCTACTTTCTCTAGAAAGCAGCTGTTTGGTTATGCCTCTATGGTGTACGCCACTGCGTCGATCGCGCTGCTGTCTTTTGTAGTATGGGCTCACCATATGTTTACAACGGGCATGCCGGTGTACATGGAAATGTTCTTTATGTTTGCCACGATGCTTATCTCAGTGCCAACCGGAGTTAAGGTGTTTAACTGGGTAGCGACTATGTGGCGAGGTTCGCTGAGCTTTGAAATGCCAATGATGTTCGCCATTGCCTTTATCGTACTGTTCACCATTGGCGGACTCTCTGGTCTGATGCTAGCGATTACGCCTGTGGACTTCCAGTACCACGATACTTATTTCGTTGTGGCCCATTTCCACTATGTTCTGGTGACTGGAGCGGTCTTCTCTATTATGGCAGCGGTGTATTATTGGTTGCCAAAATGGACGGGTAAAATGTACGACACAACCTTGGCGAAATGGCATTTCTGGTGCTCACTCGTGTCGGTAAATGTGTTGTTCTTCCCTATGCACTTTGTTGGTTTGGCGGGCATGCCGCGCCGCATCCCCGACTACGCATTGCAGTTTGCTGATTTTAATAAGTGGATAAGTGTGGGTGGTTTTGCATTTGGATTATCTCAGCTCATCTTCCTTGCTCTACTTATCAAAGCGTGCAAGAAGCAGGGTGAAGCGGTATCAGCACAGGTTTGGGATGGTGCAGAAGGTTTGGAATGGGAAATTCCATCACCTGCTCCCTACCATACGTTTGAAACACCGCCCGTTGTTAAATAACGATAGGTTGAGCTGTGAATAGATTGTTCCTTTAACCGCAGATTGACAGGGATTGGAATGGCATTCACACATTGCAAATGGTGGGATAGATAAGTTGCTATGAGCGCTTACTAACCCTTACCTTTTGATTTACCTGGAGGTCGCGTGATGTCACAGCAAAGTGCAAACAACAAGATGGTTATCAAACTTGTTGCCATTGTTATTGGCATGTTTGGCTTCGGTTTCGCCCTTGTTCCCCTATATGACGTATTTTGTGACGTAACAGGGATCAACGGCAAAACTGAGGGCACGGCTGCGGTTTATCAATCCGTTGAGATTGATGAATCGCGAGAAGTGACTGTCGAGTTTATAACCCGCACAAATTCAGGCATGCCTTGGGAGTTTCGAGCTGAAACCAAGCGCGTAAAAGTGCACCCTGGTGAATTAAATACGGTGTCTTTTTATGTGAGAAACCCAGCATCAAGCAACATAGTTGCGCAGGCTATTCCCTCGGTATCGCCCGGTATGGCAGCCCTTTATTTAAACAAAACGGAATGCTTTTGCTTCAATCAGCAGCCTTTAGACGCAGGTAGCGAAGCCTATATGCCTATGCAGTTCTACGTAGACCCCCAGCTACCTGAAGAAATTACATTTTTTACCTTGCAGTACACACTCTATGACGTCACAGCGCGAGCCAGTGACCTAACGACAACACCGAATCCCTTTATGGCCTCGACACCATCAACTGGCGAATAGACCGAAGGGGTAAGGAGATAAAAATGCAAACCGAAGTACAGAATCACGAATACCAAAAATATTATGTACCCGCACAAAGTCCATGGCCTATTGTAGGCGCCGTCGCACTGTTTCTCATCGCCGTAGGCGCAGGCAATTTTGTGGTTGAGGCAACGAAAGGCGAGGCTGGATATGGAGGCCATATCCTTCTTGCGGGTTTCACGGTTTTATTAGTCATGTTGGTTGGGTGGTTTAAAAACCAAATTGACGAGTCAATGGCAGGACTTTATAGCGATCAATTAGGGCGTTCATATCGTCAGGGAATGAGCTGGTTTATTTTCTCTGAAGTCATGTTTTTTGCCGCGTTCTTTGGCGCTTTATATTACGCCAGATTTATCTCTGTTCCATGGCTTGGCGGCGCATCGAACAATGCCATGACTAATGAGGTATTGTGGCCGGCCTTTGAAGCTATGTGGCCGCTTGTTAGTACGCCTGGAGGCATAACCACACAAGAAATGAGTGCGGCAGGCCTACCGACGATAAACACGGTGATTTTACTTATCTCTTCTATCACCCTGCATTTTGCTCACGTGGGTTTAGAGCAGAATAAACGCAAGCAACTCACGGCAATGCTTGGTGTGACTATTTTACTTGGGTGTGTCTTTTTGGTTCTTCAGGTTCAAGAGTATATCCACGCCTATCGCGACTTAGGCCTAACCCTTCAGTCTGGCATTTACGGCAATACCTTCTTTATGCTCACAGGGTTTCACGGCATGCATGTGACCCTTGGCACCATTATTCTTATTGTTTTGTTTTTCAGGGTGCTAAAAGGTCATTTTACACCCGACAACCACTTCGCGTTCCAAGCAGGTAGCTGGTACTGGCACTTTGTTGATGTCGTGTGGGTAATGCTCTACCTCTTTGTATACGTGCTTTAAACGTAGAACCCCAAACTCAATAGGGCCTAGGGTTTGGGGTAATTAGGCCCGTACCAATAGCGATTAGAATAATAACAACGATGATGGCGGAAGTGAGCACACGTCGACCAATATATTTACTCATAGGTCCCTTTGACGTGTCGTTTTTCATCATGATGCGCATTGCCATGAACAAATTCACAATCATGTATAGAACCAAAGCAACAAGGACTATTTTTATCAACATACTCACCTCTGTTTTTATTTTAGTTTTGCCCGGAGCGAGATAGTCATGACGTCTCGCACTCGTCTCGTTATTCCTTGGTTACTCACGGGTGTCAGTGTGGCGATTATGTGCGGTTTAGGGTTTTGGCAACTTGATCGCATGGTCCAAAAGCAACAACGTCTAGCTAGCATAGCGCAAAAGGAGCGCAATGGAACCTTGAGTTTGGAAGAGGCTCTGTCTGTTGATGATCCTCAGGACATTACTGTTTCATTCAATGGGGCATTAGATGGGAATCATGTTCTGCTTTTAGATAACCAGATTCATAATCAACGGGTAGGTTTCGACGTGATAGCTCCCGTTTTTACCAATGCCGGATGGTTATTAGTCAACTTTGGCTGGATACCTGCTCCAGACTTAGCGCGCACCCTACCGGAGATCACTTTTACAAGCGAAATGCGCGAGTTCACTGGCGTGATCAACGTGCCGGGTATTAACCCTTTGGTTAAAGAAACCAACATGACGTTGTCTCAAAGCCCAGCGCTGATACAGCACATCGAATTTCCAGCACTAAGCAATGCCTTAGAGCGCAAGTTTTTACCCTTCATTCTTCACCTTACCACGCCTGATCCCGCGTTTATTCGCGAGCATCAGGCTGTTGTAATGTCTCCTGAAAAGCACCTTGGCTATGCCGTTCAATGGTTTGGCTTAGCCATTGCCGCCGCGGCCATTGGTGGCTTTGCAATTAGTAAAAAAGGACGTAGTTATGAGTAATGCTGCTTCGAAAAAAACATTAATCATTATGGTAGCGGTGTTTGTTTTGCCTGTTGTATTGGCAAAGCTTGCACTTGATAACGACTGGTTTACGAAAGGGGCTACCAATAAAGGTCAGCTGCTCGCTCCGACAATCGACATGAGTGCCCTTTTGGGGGACGTCGAACCAAAGTGGCGCTTACTTTATGTCATGCCTGATAAATGCGACTCGGTATGTGAGAACGCACTTTTTAGTATTAACCAAGTTTGGCTAGCGTTGGGTAAAGAATCTGACCGGGCTGAAGCATTGGTAGTCACTACGTCCTCAAGCGACCAAAGCGCGATAGCCGCACTCGCAGACTATCCATTTGTAGAAACCTTAACAGTCATGTCACCCACCTCTCTCGCTTCTAGCAGTGTTTACATTGTTGATACTCAAAATAACGCCATGCTCTTTTATGAAATTAAGGATGATAGAAAAGACGCTGTGATGGAAAGCCGAAATATGCTGGCCGATATGAGAAAGCTTCTAAAGCTATCACGCATAGGATAACAGTCATGAAAAAATTAACTCTATTTAGTCTTTTCTTAGCGGCGGTTGTTATTATTTTAGGGGCGTACACGCGCCTAACTGATGCAGGGCTCGGGTGCCCGGATTGGCCAGGATGTTACGGAAATTTAACTGTGCCGTTAAGCGAGGAAAAGGTGGCACAAGCCAATTCTGCGTATCCTGAGCGTCCGGTAGAGGCATTTAAAGCGTGGAATGAAATGATTCACCGCTATTTTGCGGGAACACTAGGGCTGTGTGTGTTAGCGATCGCCATTATTGCAGTGAGACAGCGCCATAAAGGTACGCCCGTTAAACTCCCTTTATTGCTTTTGGGGCTTATCATCTTTCAGGCTGCCCTTGGAATGTGGACTGTGACGCTTAACCTGCTACCGGTTGTCGTCATGGGGCACTTGTTGGGAGGCTTTTCTGTGCTCTCTTGCCTGTTTATTCTTTATCTTCGTTTGCGACACACCGCAGATGATGCTCCGGAAAATAGAGACGCATCCTTTCCTCACGCTACGCATGACTCAGTCATAGGCGATTCACCTCAAAGCATGGGATTTCAGCGAAATCTGAAACGCTTCGCTTTTATAGGGCTAGGCGTGCTTGTCACGCAAATTGCGCTGGGCGGATGGACGTCTGCGAACTATGCGGCGCTGGCGTGCACGGAAATGCCGATATGTGAAAGTGGTTGGCAGGAAAGAATTGATATAGCGGGCGCATTTAGCGTACCTGATGCAGATAATTATGAATTTGGTGCACACGATTATGGCGAGCGAGTCACCATGCATATTGTCCATAGGTTCGGCGCAGTCGTTACGTTTTTATACTTGCTAGCACTAGGTGTAAGCGTATTGATAAGTCGTCACGCTTCACAGAAACAAAAATATGTGGGGGCATTTATGCTGCTCGCATTGTGCACGCAAGTAGCGCTGGGACTTAGCAATATCGTCTTCATGCTGCCACTGGCCGTTGCTGTGCTCCATAATGCTGTTGCGGCTGTGCTGCTGCTTTCGTTACTCAACCTTATTTTTACGGTTTTTCTGGCGCTAGAAAATGGCTCAGTGACCCATACGGAAAAGCAAAGGGGTTTTACGATCACCAGTGATAAATCACTGCACAGTGCAAGTGCTTATAAAACTTACGAAAAGCCTTTACACGATCCTATACATGACCCTTTTACCGGGTCTGCGTCTTCTCACATTCTCCCCAAAGCTCCAGGAGGTTTCCATGGCTAAGTCAGTCTCTTTACATGCACGCGCCTCGCGTCAGCACAATGCGGTAACATGGCGTGATTACTATGAAATGACCAAGCCTAATGTGGTCATGCTGTTGTTACTCACCGCGTTAGTGGGGATGTGTTTAGCCACGCCGACATGGGTAAACGCAAGCGTGCTCATCTGCGGCTTGTTGGGTATCGGCATGCTGTCGGCATCGGCTGCCGTTATTAATCATGTGGTTGACCATAAAATAGACAGTGTAATGGCGCGTACTTTTAATCGCCCGGTTGCAAAAGGCAAAGTCAGTGTAAACAATGCGCTGTGGTTTGCCGGCGGTTTAGGTGTGGTTGGGTTTGCAGTGCTGGCGTTTTTTGTGAATATGCTGACCGCGTGGTTAACTTTAGCGAGTCTCGTAGGCTATGCGTTTATTTACACAATGTATTTAAAGCGTGCTACGCCTCAGAACATTGTCATTGGAGGTCTAGCGGGCGCTGCACCGCCGCTTTTAGGCTGGACTGCAGTAACCGGTGAAATACATGCACACGCTCTACTCCTGGTGCTTATTATTTTTACCTGGACCCCGCCACATTTTTGGGCGCTCGCTATTCATAGAGAAAAAGACTATGCGAAAGCAAAAGTGCCGATGTTGCCTGTAACCCATGGGGTTGCGTTCACAAAAACATCTGTTTTGCTGTATACGGTCTTGCTCGGACTTGTGTGTTTACTTCCCTATCTCACTGGCATGAGCGACCTTATATATTTGATTGGCTCGAGTGTGCTTAATATTGGATTTTTATATTATGCATTAAAGTTAAAATTTGATGCTCAGTCACAAACCGCAATGAAAACTTTTAGGTTTTCAATTATCCATCTCATGGTATTGTTTGTAGTATTACTAGTCGATCACTACATACCACTGAGTTTATGAATCAACGAACTACCGTTGGCCTAGTCGCATTCTTGGCACTGTGTGCGGGCATTGTCGGGGCGCTTTATATCGCGCCCCCAAGTGTTGAAAGTCAGCCTGAATACTTTCAGCGCTACCCTGAGCCAAGAGCAATATCACCGTTTACACTAACGTCGCACGAAGGCGATGTATTTGATAACTCATCGCTCAAAGGGCAATGGAGCCTGCTATTTGTGGGCTATACGTTTTGCCCCGATATTTGTCCAACTACCATGGCTGAACTTAGCGGTATATATCCTGAACTAAAAGCATTAAGTCGTGTCGAACCTATTCGGGTTGTGTTTGTATCTGTCGATCCAAACCGCGATTCGATAACTAGACTTTCAGAGTATGTGAGCTATTTTAATGAGGAGTTCATTGCCGTTACCGGAGAGCACAAGGCGTTATTTCCATTCGTACGCAATTTAGGAATGATGTATGCCATTGCTGAAAGTACCGACAATCCCAATTATTTAGTTGACCACAGTGCATCTGTCGTACTTGTCGACCCTGAAGCTAGGGTGATAGGAAGATTCAAACCAAAAAGAGAGCCAGGAAAGCTATCGATAAGTGACTCCCAGCAAATATTGGCTGATATGCCGATAATAATCTCGAAGCAGTAATATGGAAATAAAAATCAGACAAGGTGTGGCATCTGACGCTGCGCAAACTACACCGCTAATATTGAATGCGGCGAAATCGTTGTTAACGTCTATTTTTGGACATAATAGAAATAAAACGGCAGACGGCTACCTTTCTCATGCTTGGGAACTAGGTGGCGGCCAATATGGCTTCAATAACCATTGGGTAGCGTGCTCCGGTGATGAAGTACTCGGGGTAGTGACAGCCTGGCATAGTCGATTAGGTGCCGCGTTTGATAGAGCAACCCTCGATAGTATTATTTCGTATTTTACCCTCGACGAAGCCATGACGGTGCTCATGCGTAATCAGACGGTGGCCATCAACCTCACACCGCCTGCCAATACTGAACTCATGATCGGGCATCTTTCGGTTGAAGAAAGCTCCCGTCGTACTGGTATAGGATCAATGTTAGTGGATGCCATGCAGGCGCGAGCGGAAAAACTCAAGAAACGTAAGCTTGTGTTAGATGTTGAAGTGGCTAACGTGCCGGCTATTCGTTTTTATCAACGCCTTGGATTTGCCGAAGAGTCGATCAATAAAGGCTTCATACGTTTTGCTCGGCCTGTTTAGGTAAACGTTTTCTTATATAAGCGCGAACGTCGAGGTTCAATGCTCGCGCTTAGCGTCACGCCTACCTTAATCCAAAGCTAAATGTTTCCACGCTTAAACTTTCAATGCGCCCTAGTCTGGGTAATTTCCCTTTTCATCTGCTACAAAGAAAGGCGTTGAGTACCAATAATAACGACCTGTTTGCGTATTGGATGGTGCGGTACAGTTCACCCGTGAACGGCCCACCGGCAACGTGTCATTTAGGGTAAATGAAAGCACATTACCTTCAATACTTGTTTCAATAGGGCTACCTCCGAAAAAGCAATTGACTTGGCTAAGGCGAACATCGTCACTCTTTACGGTTAAACGTACAGGCGATGAAAGCATGCGTGTCATCATTCGAGGGTCATCATGGGTACTGTATGTAACGGGCATCGCCAAGCTATTAAGCTTTGTTTTCAGTGTTGTCAGGTTGGCGTAAGGGCCTGCTGCTGGGAAGCGAGGAAGCGCCTGCATGTCGCTACTTGGGCCCACAGCCCCAGAGTGCTGACCGAACCCGATGTAACCTTCAGTTCTGAGCTTGTTAGCGAGCGCCGCATTGTACTCCCCGAACGGATACGCTAAATATTTAAGGCTGGTATCTAGCTTATCTTCTATTTTCTTTTCAGCGCTTTCTACGTTTTGCCATACTTTTTCCAGCCATGCATGTTCTCCCATCACTTGCTCTTCGTTAAGCATATGCAGGTGGTCGAGAGTATGGTTGGCAAAAACGACGCCGTCGTTATGCATGGCAATCACTTGTTCCCATGTCAATTGCTGCGGACCCACGCCAATTTCATCAGGGTTGATGAACACGGTATAAGGGAAACCAAATTTCGCCAGTATTGGGTGTGCATTTTCTAAAATATTGGCGTAGCCATCGTCAAACGTAATAGCGACTGCTTTTTCGGGCAGCGCTGTGTTGTGCTGTATGGCTGAAACAACGTCTTGTAAAGATACTACAGTATGGTGTGCGTCTAAGTACTCCATATGAGATTTAAAGGTTTCAGGGGATATGCTGGTACTGGCTGGCGTCGAAGACGACACATGATGATAAAGTAAAATAGCAGCGTTTGGCGCAGTGGTTACACTAGGTTCTACGCTTTTCTCACTCTGCCGCTTTGTATCGGAAGTAGACTGTGCAGCAGTATCAGAAGCGAAGCTAGAAGGGAGGAGTAATAACGTGAAAGCCCCCACAAATATCGAAGAAAAGACGTTTAAATTCGTGCGATTTTTCGTTTTATTTTGAATTACACGGTTGGTTTTCATATCTTCATCCACTGAGTGCCTGATCAAATTCAATAGCATGGTAAACTCTCCAATAAGCACGCCCTAGTAAGTGCGTCTTCACCTATGCCGTTTTATAGGTTGATAGTATATAGCGAAATTAACCCCTACTGAGATCATTTATGTCCCGTGCCAAAGTAGCTCAACGCGCTTTTTTTGAAGACCATACCCGTCTGTTGGCGTTAGCGTTGCCCATGATTTTGGCTAACATTACCACGCCTCTGTTAGGGCTAGTGGATACCGCGGTTTTGGGCCACATGTCTTTGCCTGCCATGCTTGCGGGGGCATCGATAGGCGCGCTTATTTTAACGCAAATCTACTGGGTGTGCGGTTTCCTTCGCATGTCTTCGACGGGCTTGAGCGCACAAGCGAAAGGCTCGCCCAATAAGACGGTAGAGTCTGCAAAAGTATTGTGGCAAACAGTAGCAGTAGCACTGTTGTTGGGTGGCGTTGTGCTTGCTCTTCAGTCCCCTATTCTTTCTTTAGGCTTAACCTTGACTCAGCCCAATAATGAGGTTGCTCTCCATCTTCAAAGCTATTTTGCGGTGCGAGTTTGGGGGGCGCCAGCTGCCATGCTCAACTTGGCATTGGTTGGATGGTTAGTCGGACAACAAAAAACGCGCAGCGTTATGGCAATTCAAATAGTGGGAAATCTATTGAATGCCGCACTTGATGTGGTATTTGTTTTTGGACTGAACCTGTCTGTAGCAGGTGTCGCGCTGGCCAGTGTTATTGCTGAATATACCATGGCCACAATGGCGCTAATCGTAGCCTTTAAACAGGTTGGCGGCGTATCGGTCAGTGCAGCATGGTTTAACCGCGCTGCGCGAAAGGTGCTGATGAAGCTTAACGGTGACATGTTATTACGTAATTTAGCACTGCAGAGCTGCCTAGCGTTCCTCACGATTCAAGGTGCCCGTTACGGCGAGACGGCGGCGGCGGTTAACGCCATACTCATGCAGTTCTTTGTTCTAATTGCGCTGGGACTTGATGGCATTGCCTATGGTGTTGAGGCGCTGGTGGGGGAAGCGAAAGGTGCGTCTGATAGCAGCGAAGTTAAACGGCGGACATACCAAGGGCTAGCCTGGTCGAGTGTTTTCGCCCTTGTTTATAGCCTTATCTTTTTTTCGACCGGTGAGGGTATTATTGCGCTACTTACCGAGCATAATGACATAGTAAAAGCTGCGCTGCCCTATCTGGGCTTAATGGTATTGCTTCCTCTACTCGCCCACTGGTGCTTTTTGTACGATGGCGTATTTGTCGGGCTCACCAGAGCCAGTGCAATGAGAAATACCATGATAATAAGCGCGCTAGGCGTGTATTTTCCCGTGTGGTATCTCATGCAAGAGCAGGGTAATGTTAGCCTGTGGTATGCACTCCTTGCTTTTCTACTCGCCCGCGGAGTGACATTGGCGTTAAGCTTTTACCGTTTAGATAAACGCGGCGAGCTAGCATCATCAAGAAGCTAGTGTTGTGAGGTTGACCACATAGGTGTCACAAGGTTTCTTCACTGACCTTCTTAAAGGGGGAAGCGCTAATTGAACGGCCTTTTTAAGTATTTCCCGTCTAATCATTCGCTGGCGTTATTACCATTGTGTGCTTGTTCGGCTTGCTCTTGCACAGCGCTTTTTTGCACGATAACAATGGTGTGCAGTTCAGGATGTTGATCGAATTCAACGTGACGGACAAAACAATTCGCGTCCATCAATACTTGTAAGTATCTGTGAAGCCCAAGCGAGGCATAGTAGATTTTGGGGCCCATTACTGTATTCGTATGCTGCCCGCGTCCCTCTGTGCCACCGCAGCTAAAAAGCAGTATGCCCTCGTCAGTTAAATGCTCCACTAGCTTCTTAAGCAAAGGAACTTGCTGCGTTAAGGGGATATGCCAAAGGCTGTCCCAAGCGCTAATGAGCGAGTAGCGTCTTGGTAAAGTGAATGTACACACGTCGGCGCAATAGAAAGTATGGGAAGGTAATTGGGACGACGCGATGGCGAGCATATCTTTAGAGACATCAATGCCTTCGTAAATTAACCCTGCGCTTTCGATAAGAGAAACGAAACGATTGGAACAGCCGCAGCCTATGTCTAACGCATAGGCTTTTTTGATTGCTTCGCTAGCCACTGCATTGCTTTTTTGTCGCGGGATGTCCGGTAAAAAGGACAATGCTTTTTTATAAGCGCTTACGCCGTTTTTCTGATTAAACTCGGGGCGAGTCCAAAGGTGAGTAATAGTGTCGTAGGCTTTGCCAGTTTCTTCAGGTGTCATATGTCCTCTGTAAGCCACACTTTTTTACTGATTAAAGGTTAATTCATCTAGCAAAAAAGTATAGGTTTAAAGAGGAGGTGAGAAGGCGTTAACCGTGTTAATAAAAAACAGCCAAAGTGTAATACCAATCCGCATAGATAATTGCTCGCTGAGTGGGTAATTATCTATGGGAACTGGTATAACGCCTCTGCTTTTTACTTTATTGCGGGCCAGATAGCTAAGAACAATAAGCCTGCAAAAAGAGTGAGGGTATTTAAGCAGGCTTAATATCGGTTACTTTTTTACTATATGTGTAGCGCAGAGTTTGTTGCCTGCTGGATCGCGCAGATAAGCAAGGTAAAGCTGGCGTTCGTCATTGCCGCGAATGCCTGGAGGATCTTCACATGGTACGCCTCCATTTTCGCTTCCTACTTTATGCCACTCATCTACAATCTCTGGTGTGCGTGCAGCAAGGCCTAGCGTCGTGCCATTACCGTGTGTTGCTGCCTCGCCATTAATGGGCTTTGTGAGTGCTAAAATGCCTTTAGACGTGTAGTAAAAAACTCGGCCATATTCATCATAAACGCCGGGCTCATGGCCAAGCACGCCTAAAATGGCGTCATAAAATTTCTTCGACGCTTCAAGGTCGTTTGCACCTAACATTACGTGACTAAACATAGTTGTGTCCTCTGAAAGTAGTAGGGGCAACCCCCTTTGATAAAAAATGGCTTATTAACGTTTTCAACACTCTTCTCTTACCCGTTAAGGGTCTAACGCAAAGTCTACAGCTGCTGAAGCATGGATAGCGGTAGTATCGTACAACGTCACGTTAGTATGATTTTGTTGGATTAATAACCCTATTTCTGTGCAGCCTAAAATAATGCCCTGTGCACCTTCAGCCGCCAGCGTGTTGATAATTTCAATATACGCGTTACGTGAATCAACACAAATCACGCCCTTGCATAATTGTTCATAAATAATCTTATGAATCGTCTCTCTTTGCTGCGCATTTGGAATGACAACTTCAATACCAAACCCCTCTTCAATGCGAGAAGAATAGAAGGCTTGCTCCATGGTAAAGCGAGTACCCAGCAGCCCGACTTTTCTAACTTTATTTTGCTGTAGCGCGTGCCCCGTAGCATCGGCGATATGAATAAGAGGAACAGTGATGTTTTGCTCTATATTGGCTGCCACTTTGTGCATGGTATTGGTACAAATTAATATGGCTTTTGCTCCAGCGTGTTCTAAATGCTTTGCCTCGCGGATCAGGATGTCGGCGGTTTTATCCCATTCGCCTTTATGCTGAAGCTGCTCTATGTGAGCAAAGTCAACGCTACTTATGAGTAGCGGTGCGCTGTGAAGGCCGCCAAGCCTTGCGTTTACGCCGCGGTTTATCGCTTGATAATAGCTTACCGTTGACTCCCAGCTCATTCCTCCGAGCAGACCCAGCTTCTTTATCGTATTCAACTCAGCGCCCTTAATGTTTGAGAGTTATTGGTCAACCTTTAATCTACCGATAAAACGTCATCGTGACTACTGGTGTGATAAAGAGGAGTAAAGTGCTAGAGAAATAACAGCGTTATAAGTAATTGAGCAACGGCAACAGAGTAAAGGGGAGAACGGTCGGATATAAACGAGAGACGAAGCGCAAAGTATGAGATCGCGCGTAAAGAATCTAAAGCTTGGGCGGGGGCTTTTTGTTTTTTAAAAACGAGAAACGCTGAATGAAAATACCCCAGTAGCCCAACATGGCAATAGCAAAGCCAACAAATAAAACAACAAGGCTCAGATAGTGAAGCGCAATATGCAGTTCGCTTAGGGTAAATAGCAGCAAGATGCCGACAACGAAAATAGATAAGCCTATTTTAAATCGTTGCCAGCTTTGATGAATGTCTTGCGTTAGCATGATATCGATGTAGGGATATGTACTTTAAACAGTACAATAATACACTTAGTAATAAGAGTGCTCACCCGCTTGGTGTTCAGTTGCGTCGCGTACGCCCTTAAGCTCGCCAGCGAACTGTTCAACCATTTGTTTCTCAATACCTTCTTTAAGCGTAACGTCTACCATTGAGCAGCCATTACAACCACCGCCGAATTGAAGTATTGCGTAGCCATCTTCAGTTAACTCGGTCAGAACCACGTTGCCGCCGTGGCTTGCTAGCTGAGGGTTGATTTCCGATTCAATCATATAGTTGATTCGTTCAATCAAAGGGGCATCGTCAGACACTTTACGGGCTTTTGCATTAGGCGCCTTAAGCGTTAATTGCGAACCCATTTGGTCGGTAACGTAGTCAATCTCCGCTTCATCGAGGTACGGCGCACTCTCTTCGTCTACCACGGCATCGAAACCGTTAAACGGAAGGCGAGTATCCGTCTCTTCTACAGCGTCTGGCGGACAATAGGACACGCCACACTCTGCCGACGAAGTGCCTGGGTTTACGACGAATACACGAATATTCGTGCCAGACTCTTGTTTACTCAACAGTTTTACGAAGTGAGCCTGGGCTTCTTCTGATATAGTTATCATCAGCAAGTCCTACATATTTTGAAAATTTGGATTATTGTATCAAATTTACCTGAGTAAAACAGTCAGGTATTAATTAAATAAATTATTCCAGTAAATCGAATTTGTTAAGAGCGACGTACTTCGGTATTACTCTCAACCATAACAACAAGACGGGAAGCGCTATGTTAGCGAAACTTAAAAACTCCGCCAGAAAGAACCCATTATCACTCACAGTATTGTTGGCGCTTGGCACCATCGGCTTTGGAGCGACGACTAGCCAGCAAACATTGGCACAGCCAGCCTTATCATCAGCCGTTACTATAACACCTGATGTGGGCGGACAACCGGTAGCCGCTTATTTACCTGACACAGTCGCTTACAACCCTGCTATCCCAACGCCTGAGTCCGTCCTTGGCGCTAACCTCGGTGAGTGGCATGTACGTCACGACCAAGTCGTTAATTACATGAAGTTGCTCGCCGAAAAGTCTGAACGGATCACCATTGAGGAAACCGGTCGTACCCACGAAAATCGCCCGCTTTTGTTGATGACAATCACCGCACCTTCAAACCGAAATAATCTTGAAGCCATGAGGCGGCAGCATATTGATGCCATGGAAAGCGGCAAAAAAGTCGGTAGCGACGCGCCTCTGATTTTTTACATGGGCTACAGTATTCACGGTAACGAGCCTTCCGGTACCAATGCTTCCCTTGCGTTGGCTTACTATTTAGCGGCCGCTGAAGGTGAAGAAATTGATGCCTTGTTGAGCAACAATATTGTGCTGTTCGATCCGTCTTTCAACCCCGATGGACTATCTCGCTTTGCTCAGTGGGCAAATATGCACAAGGGCAAGCAGTTGGTGTCCGACAGTCGCCATCGTGAACACGACGAGGGCTGGCCGTCAGGACGTACAAATCACTACTGGTTTGATTTGAACCGCGACTGGCTGCTACTGGCACACCCGGAATCACAGGCACGTATTAAGCAGTTCCATAAGTGGCGCCCCCATATTCTGACTGACTTCCATGAAATGGGGACAGACAGTACTTACTTCTTCCAGCCTGGCGTTCGTTCGCGTAAAAACCCCTTAACGCCAGACGAGAACGTGACGCTCACCGAAGCGCTTGCGCAATATCACGCTGCTGCATTTGACAAGCAAGGCGAGCTGTATTTCACCGAAGAGGCATTTGATGACTTCTACGCCGGAAAAGGGTCGACCTATCCAGACTTGCATGGCAGCGTAGGTATTTTGTTTGAACAAGCGAGCTCACGTGGACATCTTCAAGACTCTATCAATGGCAAACTTGCTTTCAAAGACACCATCGCGAATCAAGTCACCACGTCACTGAGCACCTTCAGAGGCGCATTGGCAAACAAGGCCGCTATCCTTGATTACCAATTAGGTTTTGTAAAAAGCACACAGTCTTTGGCTAAACAAGACGCACAGACTGGATTTGTGGTGAGTGCATCGAATGATACCGCCCGCTTTAATGCATTCGTTGCGTTGCTTGAGCAACATCACATTCAATACGATGTATTAACAAAAGACTTTGAGGCTGGCGAGGTACGCTTTGGCGCAAGAAACGCGATCTATATTCCGACTAATCAACCTCAATACCGTTTGGTGAAGTCAATTTTCTCTACTCAAACGTCTTTTGAAAACAACACGTTTTACGATGTTTCGACGTGGAATTTAGCCTTGGCCTTCAACCTGGATTATGCGCCGTTAGATAAGAGCGATGCGAGACGTCTTGCGCTGGGTGATAACACCGAACTCGCACAAACAGCGCTCAATGACATTCACCCAGACGCTTATGCTTATGCGTTTTCATGGCAACATTACTATGCACCTGCCATGCTTCAAACATTGCTTGAAGCCGGCGTGAAAGTACGTAGCAGTGAAGACGCGTTTTCTGCCATTAAATATGATGGCAAAAACGTTGAGCTTCAGTCTGGCAGTATTGTCGTGCCAAAAGGCTTGGGTCAGCCTGAAAACTTGGCTGCCATTTTACGTGACGCGCAACAGCAACTTAAGGTGCCGGTGTTTAGTTTACGCAGTGGATTAACGCCAACAGGACACGATTTAGGTAGCCGAAGCATGGCGCCTGTTACCTTGCCACAAGTATTAATTGTTGGCGGTGAAGGTACCAGTGAATATGAAGTGGGAGAAATGTGGCACTATTTCGACACAAAAGTAGGGCTAGCGCCGAGTATCGTTGAGCAACAACATTTATTAAGTGCGCTGAAAGACGCAAGCGTAACCTACACTCACCTTCTGTTTCCTAGCGGAAGCTATCGATTTACAGAAAGTGAAAGAGCGCAAATTGAAGAGTGGGTAAAAGCGGGTGGCGTGATCGTGGGGCAAAAATCCGCGCTGCGTTACTTTGCGCAACATAAATGGCTAGACGTGGAATTGGTTAGCCGAGAGAGCATTGATAATGCGTTTGACGAAAGCGAGCTGAGTTACAAAGACGGTTCGACGCTATACGCCAGAAAATTGGTGGCGGGCGCCGTATTTGAAGCAAACATTGATAATACCCATCCGCTTTTTTACGGGTATGACGACGACACGCTGCCCATGTTCAAAACCAATAATATGATAGTGGAGGCAAGCAATTCTCCCTTTGTTACGCCAGCACGCTATACTGACGAGCCGCTAATGGCAGGGTTTAGCGATAAAGCGATGGTCGCCCTTATGGCGGAGTCAACCGCAGTAACCACTCAAAAAATGGGGCGTGGTGTTGTCATTGGCTTTACCGACAACACGCAATTTAGAGGGTACTGGTACGGCACAAACAAAATGCTGGCCAACGCGATTTACCAGTCTCACTTTATTCGTTAATGTGATTTGAAGGGGGCGCTGAATGCCGCGCGCTGATAAATACCTCCCAGCGCCCTTTCTTTTCAGGCATTAACCTTTCTGAAGCAGGCTACTTTTAGGCGGTGGCGTAAACGCCGCTGCCCATACCTGAATGCGTATTCTTGGATAGCGCTGTTTGAGTCTTTTGCTCAGTGTATTAACAGTCACACCAGTGGTAAGTACATCATCGACGATCGCAACGGTAAAATCCCTTTTGTCTGTTCTATTCTGTGCCCTTATCTCGTTATCGAGACATTGCTCTGACAGAGCAAATACACGGCTTGCGTTTTCAGCCCTTGCGGTTTTAGAGAGGTGGTGCTGCACACTTAAGCCTTTCCGTTTGGCCCATGACGGATTGATCGGTATATCTAACTCGCGACTTATGCTTTCACATAAAAGCGTGGCCTGATTATAGTGTCGCGTTGCGAGACGCCATGCACTAATTGGCACCGGAAGCAGTACGTGGGGCACTGATAACGTGCACTGTCGCTTTTTATGGACAAACCAGTTACTTAATACTTTTCCTGCGGTAAGGGAGTGCGTAAACTTTAACTGGTGAACCAGCGATGACATGGGCCACGTGTGAAGACCTAGTACGCTCAGTGCGTCATAGTGGCTGTGCTTGACGTGGCCTGCCACGGGGCCGAATTGAAGTAAGTTGCTTCCATGTAACGAAGGTTCAAAAAAAAACATGTCATCTTCACACCAGTGACATACTGGCGTAGGACTTGCCTGATAACATAGTAAGCATGAAAGGTTCATAGTGTTGATTCCATCAACTTCCTTGAATTGTCGAACATCGACCTATTTTCATTAATTCGTGTTATCTCAGAAACACGTGACTGCCTAAGGAGGTGTAAATGGAAAGTTTGCATACAAACGGCGAGCTTGTCACCCGTACTCACGGTACAGGCGTAGATGTTGTATTTCTTCATGGATGGGGTATGAACAGTGGAGCGTTCGCATCCTTTATCCCTTACCTTAGTGATAATTTTCGTGTTACCACCATCGATCTTCCCGGATTTGGGGAAAACGCACAGATTGTTCCATCACCGTATACTGTGGACACTCTGGCTCAATATATCGTTAATGAATTACCTGACCAATGTGTATTGGTGGGATGGTCATTAGGCGGATTGATAGCACAAAAGGTGGCGCTCCTAGCGCCAGAAAAGCTCACAGGACTGGTGACGATTGCCTCAACACCGCGTTTTATCGCAGGGCCTTGTTGGCCGGGTATTGCAGCCGATCTACTGTCCATGTTTGAAACTCAGCTTGAAAAGAATTATCAGAAAACGCTGGAACGTTTTTTGGCAATTCAAGCCATGGGCAGTAAAACGGCAAAGCAGGATATTAAAGCAATAAGAGAGCAGATCACGCAGTTTCCCGACCCTGCTGAAGAAGCGCTGAAGAAAGGTCTACGCATATTGTCTAGCGAAGATATGCGTCAAGACGTAGGGCGGATAACCACACCCACTTTACGGTTGTATGGCAGGTTGGACAGCTTAGTACCAACCAGTGGTATAGATAGGATTTGTGAGTTGCATCCGCAAGCCGATACCGTTGTTCTACCTCACGCATCACATGCACCATTTATTTCGCATCCGCAGCAAACCGCCGACATTCTGTTTCGTTTTGCCGCCGGCGTTTACCAGCAAAAGGCGTCTTGACTCAACGAGCATAACAAGCTTCAAGTCTGACTTGTCGGTGGTTTGAAGCTTTTTGTCATCCTTTCACGTCTTATTAAAAATCGTCTGCTTACAAGAAGTTAATGCAGGGCCGTTATACACATCTTTCTATTTTTGTGAAATTGGTTAATAATTATCCTTACGGGGTTAAGGGTAGTGTATGACAAGTATTGACGGTTTAGGTGCCGGCTCTGCATTTGCAGCAGCCCAATATGGCTTACAAAGTGCAAGCGATGGTATATCGCAGGCAGCGTCAAATATTGCTCAGCGTACCGCTGAAGATGCAGTAGCGCCCGCCCAACCCATCGAGGCTAACAGCACCACGAACGCTACATCACTGAATTCAACGCCTTCTTCAACACGCCTTACCGATGATTTAATTGCGCTTAACGTTAACGAGCGAAATGCGCAAGCTTCTGCCAAAGTCTTGGGTGTTGCCGATGAGATGCTCGGCACGATCATTGATGTAATGGCGTAGGCGGAGCTGAATCAGTGAACATCGTCACGCCAATTCTCAACGCCATTGCGTATCCTACGGCGAATATTAATACCGAGTCTGCGCGCAGAGATAACGTGCAGCGGGAAACCATTCCTCAGGCTTCAGATTCACAGCAGGGTGCGTCTCAGAAAGGCTTGGGGTCTGAAGCCGACAAGGCGAAAAGCCCAGGTCAACCACCAGCACCCGTCACGTACGAACGTCCTCAGATACAAACAGACCTTCAAGCTGCTTTTCAAAATGTTTTTGGGCAAGAGAAAGACAATGCGCAAGATGAGAGCGCCGGCAAACAGGACGCGCAAGATAGGCAAAAAGAGCAGCAAGAGCAACAAGACGCCGCTGAAATAGAACAGTTAAAAGCGCGCGACCAGGAAGTGAGAGTGCATGAGCAGGCGCACGCTTCTACAGGTGGTCAGTACGCTGGGGCGCCTCAATATGAATACACCACAGGCCCAGACAACAAGCGTTACGTCACTGACGGTGAGGTGTCTATTGATGTCTCGGAAGAGAAAACGCCTGAAGAAACGCTGAAAAAAATGGAGCAGGTCCGCGCCGCGGCGCTTGCGCCAGCTGAGCCGTCATCACAAGATTTAAAAGTCGCCGCTGAAGCCTCTCAGAAAGCCACAGAGGCCCGAAGTGAAATTGCTAAAGGCCAATCTGAGGATATTTCTAAAAGTAGCGCCAACAGCGGTATAGCGGATGGCTTTGTTGCAGGGGATGAATCTGTCGCACAGCCACAGGCTCAATCGGGCGCGTTCACCGATCGGGCAATGGGCGAACAATCTACTCTTGGTGATACTCCTCCAACGCAACGCCTTGATGCTAACGAATTTGAGTTCATGGAGGCACGAAAGGGTCGTATCCAAAATGCTTATATGCAAGCGTATACCCCAACTCGTCAAGGCCTATCGCTTCAGGCATAAAGCCCTGTACCTAGTTAACATAAGCTAACTGTCGTTCATTCCAAACGCTTTTTGTATACGTTTTATCAAGTCGCTGGCAATCGCGTAACGACAATCCCTTTTTCTCTACCCACAAGTGCTATTTTGCCCTAATAATCCAAAATTGCCTTGGTAAAAGGGTATTTCAAAGAGCTACCTGTAATCGCCAATAGCACTGAATTCATAGTATCTACGTCGTTATCGAAGCCACCATGTGACGTAGCAGCGGTAGCGTTACCCACCTTCCCTTCGCTGTATTTAAACGTCACATTTGAATGCGACTGGTTAAACATCGCCATACCTAATAATGGCATCTCCGGCTTAGACTCAAAGGCGTTTGACACTAAATAAAGTAGCGACTTCTGATAAATCCGCGCGACGTGATCATCTTTTTCTAATGCTTCTGATAAGTTGTAAATCGTAGTCGACGCTATATGTTTATCTTCTATAAGCGGTAACAGGGTGTCGTTAAACAAAGGGTAACTCATGGCGGGGGCCAGCAACTGTAGACTCTTAACTATTATGCTTTCATCAATCTTAAATAAACGAGCAAGGCTGTGCGCGTGAAAAATAGAACCAGCCGAGTGGCCTACGATATGTAGCTGAATAGTCGAATTATCTTTCAAATATTTGGCTAATTGAGTTAAAAAGTACGAACCATCAGACGTGGTGCGGGTAAAAGGCGTACAAGCATCCGACTTCATTTCACGCCAAAGCGCGCCGCCTACTTTACGCGTCGCCCATTCCAGAATTCGGTCAGTATAATCGGTAAAGGCGCCGACTTTGTTGCTGATTTCTTTATTTTTAAAGCCTAAGATATCCTTTAGTTCTTCTAGCATGCCCGTGTCATACATGAAGTGAATGGGGTATATATCGTTTTTAAGGAATGTGTCTTTCATGGCGGCAATGCGTTTAGCTGACGCCTTAATGCTATTTAAGCCGCCGTGTGCATATAGCATCACGTGACGATGATTACTTTCAGACAGCTTTTCGATAATGGCATCAACGTGATTCTTATTGCTCCAATATTTGCTTCTTATATCAAAATGTCCATCGTCGAAATGAACGAAGTGGTCTTGAATGCTCACTCGCGGCGTGGAGCGAGAGAATAACCCCTGTGCAATGGAGCGTGTGGCTTGATGGTAGGTACCTGTACCTGAAATAGGTAGCGCGAGTTGTACAACCCAGGCATCCATGACATTTAATGCCCAGTCATCATAGCGCCAAAGTGCAAGCCCTGATTTTTTCCAATCCGTCCCCCATGAGTTTTGGATCCAAAAGCCTTCGTCATTGTAACCAACAATTGCAAACGCATGTCCACCCATAGGCTCAGGCCTCAAGTTAATGGCATCCCCTTCGATGTCTTTCCAGCCTTCGTGAATTCTGGCAGACACAAAGATAACGCCCACCTCGTTTAGGGCGGCATGGAAATCGCTGATTTCCCGCTCAATACGATAGTAAGCTCCTAGCCTATGATTACTTGCGTTATCAGCAATGGTAAGGGTCATTTCAAACTCATTGCTGCTTTTTATGTCTTTAGTTAGTGAGTGACTACATACACCGCTGTTATACCAACCTTTAATCGCACCGCGGCAGCTAGAGCCTTCGTAGGCCTCGCCTAGCCACTCATCGTGACGTTTTGCCATCGCATAAAGCATCCACGGGCTAACGGTATGCTTTCGTCCTTGCTGGCGGTAAATGAAATTTATCGTTGCGGCCAACGCGAAACCTGTACAGGCCCCTTCTTTACCTTGATCTAATATGACTAAGTTACCCGGTGGATCGATAAAAGGCTTCAGCGGAGTGAGGTTGGGTTGGTAATAACGGTCCCGAAGATCAGGGTAGTCGGCGCTGACATTCAGCATGCTTTTTGATACTGGTGAGTTCATAACATCATCCTTTGATTAGGGTGGATGATCTTTGCTGTACAGGTAAATTAAACGCTCGTACACTCAAGGTCAGTCGCCCTTAGCTCATTGTTGTCGTCCGAAAGTGCTGCCTTGAAGAAGGTTGCGATAAAAGGAACGACATGGCCTTTCGCTAAACGTTTGGGCTTTTGAAACCTCAATAGCCGCGCTAAACGTTAACAACATACGAACTTCAGTTTCGGTGTGACCAAATACCTTTTGATTGTTTCGGTTTTCTTTACTTTGGTACGCTTTGTTAAAGCGTTTCAAGTGCATGTAAGTTTGGTATGCACTGGAATTAATGTGGCACAACTTAATGTAGCAAAAACGGACGGCGAAATGGAAGTGCAAAAAAGGGCTGTCTTAATGACAAGCCCTTTTTTAGACTGCGTAACTATTAATACCGATCCGTAATACCAATCCGCATAGATAATTATCTATGCGGACTGATATAACCTTGGTCAACGTTTATTTCTTCGCTTTGGCAAACGCATCGGCAAAAGCATTACCCATGGCGCTGTTTTGCGGCTGGCTGTTGCGGTTTCCACCACCCTGAATTGAACGCGGGCTGGCTTTAGCGTTGGCACGCCCAGCCCCTTTGTTTTGCGTTTTACCTGGACCTTGGTGGTTAGCGCCCTTACCTGCACCGGATTTACCGCCAGCATTGCTGTTCTGACCAGGCGCATCGTCTAGTCGCATGGTGAAGGAAATACGCTTGCGCGGTACGTCTACTTCCAGCACTTTTACTTTAACGATATCACCTGCTTTCACTACCTCTCGGGGATCAGAGATAAACTTGTTAGTCAGTGCCGAAATATGCACTAAGCCATCTTGGTGAACACCCACATCAACGAAGGCACCAAAGTTGGCAACGTTACTCACTACGCCCTCTAAAATCATGCCGGGCTTAAGATCGTTTATGGTTTCAACGCCCTCTTTAAATACCGCTGTTTTAAACTCTGGACGAGGGTCGCGCCCTGGTTTATCCAGCTCTTTTAGAATGTCTTTTACGGTAGGTAAACCGAAAGCATCGCTAGTAAATGTCTCTGGTGACAGGCTTTTTAGAAGCTCGGTGTTGCCGATGATGTCGTTAACTGCAACCGCGGTGGTATCTACAATTTTATCTACCACTGGGTAAGCTTCCGGGTGAACCGCAGAAGCGTCAAGTGGGTTTGTGCCATTTACAATTCGCAGGAAGCCGGCGGCTTGCTCAAAGGCTTTTGGACCTAAGCGTTCGACTTTCAATAGGGCTTTTCTATCAGGGAATGCACCGTTGGTGTCTCTGAAATTAACAATATTGTGAGCCAATGTTTTGTTTAGCCCAGACACGTAACTTAATAGCGCTGGAGATGCGGTATTTAAATCTACACCCACTGCATTCACGCAGTCTTCGATAACGCGGTCGAGCGACTTACCCAACTGGCTTTGACTTACGTCGTGCTGATACTGGCCCACACCAATGGCTTTAGGCTCAATTTTAACTAATTCTGCAAGGGGATCTTGTAAGCGTCGTGCAATTGAAACCGCACCGCGAATTGATACGTCAAGTTCAGGTAATTCTTTTGATGCAAGCTCAGAAGCAGAATATACCGATGCGCCTGCTTCACTTACCATAATTTTCTGAGCAGTAAGTTCACTGTTGTTCTTGAGCATTTCGCCAACGAGTTTGTCGGTCTCGCGCGAGCCGGTGCCGTTACCGATGCTGATTAAATCGACCTTGTATTGTTTGCATAATGTGGTGAGCGTGCGGATCGATTTGTCCCATTGATTTTGTGGCGCGTGCGGGAAGATGGTGTTGGTTGCGACCACTTTACCTGTGCTGTCTACTACTGCCACTTTCACGCCAGTTCTCAAACCCGGGTCTAAGCCCATGGTGGTTTTTGCACCAGCGGGCGCTGCCATTAGCAGGTCGTTTAAGTTTTTAGCAAATACTTCAATGGCCTCTTCTTCAGCGCGCTCTCTTAGTGCACTGAATAGCTCGGTTTCCATGTGTAAACCAATTTTGATTTTCCAGGTCCACTGTACAACTTGAGCTAAAAAGTCATCAGCACCGCGGCCTCTGTGCATGATGTTGTAGTGACTTGCAATGATATGTTCGCAATGTGACGGACCTTTTTCTTCTGACTGTGGGTCTGCGTCAAGCTGTATGTGAAGCATGCCCTCGTTGCGGCCCCTAAACATTGCCAAGGCACGGTGAGATGGCACAGTTTTATACTTCTCGCTATGCTCGAAATAATCTTTGTATTTCGCGGCTTCCTGCTCTTTACCAGGTGCAACCGTACTTTTCACATGCGCATTTTCAATTAGATAGTGACGTACTTTGGCAAGTAACGCTGCGTCTTCAGCGAAGCGCTCCATCAATATGTAGCGGGCACCCTCTAGCGCCGCTTTGGTATCCGCAATTCCATTGTCTGCATTTACGTACTCACTTGCTGCATTTTCAGCATCAGTATCAGGGTGATTGAACAATGCATCTGCAAGCGGTTCTAGGCCTGCTTCTATGGCAATTTGACCTTTCGTACGGCGGCGCGGTTTGTACGGTAAGTACAAATCTTCTAGCGTTGTTTTACTGTCTGCGTTGCCGATGCTGTTTTTCAACTCGTCTGTTAGCTTACCTTGCTCTTCAATGGATTTGAGAATGACATCTCTGCGCTCTTCCAGCTCGCGTAAGTAGGTTAAGCGTTGCTCTAGGGTACGTAGCTGGGTGTCATCAAGACCTTGGGTTACTTCTTTTCTATAGCGAGCAATAAAAGGTACGGTAGCTCCTTCATCGAGAAGTTTTACGGCGGCATTTACTTGCGAAGGTTGAACGCTAAGTTCATCTGCAATTTTATTGATAATCATAAGTCGCTCTAAGATGCTAAAAATTCGCGCAAGGTAATGGCGAATAAACGGTGTGTGAAAGGTTTACGAACACAGCGTCGGTAGTGGAAATAGGAGCAGTGAGTATATCACTGCAGTGTATTGAAAGTCGTCTGATCATTGAGGCGAAATCGGTAAACAAGTGGCGTGTGTCATTGGCTAGAGTTTGTCTGTCGCATCGTACCAAATTCGGTTTATCCACCATTCTTTCGCTCCGGATTCTGTTTTAACAACAAACTCATCGTCTTCTTCTTTTCCAAGAAGCGCACGGGCCATGGGAGAATCAATCGAAATGTAGTCCTTGCGGCCAAAGATCTCATCATAACCCACTAAGCGAAGCTCCATCACTTTGCCGGCCTCGTTCTCAATTTCTACCCAAGCGCCAAAGAAAACCTTTCCCTCTTGCTGAGGGTCATAATCGACAACCTTTAGATTTTCTAGACACTTACGTAGGTAGCGAACGCGTCGGTCAATTTCACGCAGCTTCTTTTTATTGTACTGATAATCTGCATTCTCGCTTCTGTCCCCTAGGCTTGCTGCCCACGTTACTTTACGAGTAATTTCTGGCCTTTCTTCACGCCACAAGAAATCCAATTCTTGTTTGAGCTTTTGATAGCCTTTTCGAGTGATAAGCGGTGTTTTCACAATGTTCTATACGTATTCCTGCTAATTACCCCTACTTTATGTGGGTACTAAGGCAAAACGCAATCTTTGAGGGTTAGAAAAAGTGACAAAAATCGCGTGTTGAATAATTATTGAACATAAACCTTTTAACTAATGTCACAGTATATATATTTGTCAAATTTCTGGGGAACGCAAATGCGTGACGAGATACCTGTGTTGGACCGCCGGAGGTCGGGAAAAGAACCTCTCCAAATTAGCGGTACTATCATTGGTTTTATGCTGTTTTTAAGCGGCGGGTTGTTATTGTTGTACGCTTTGCTTGATATTGTTGTTCGCTTGAATAGCTTGCGAACCGTGCTGTACCTGATTTTAGGGTGCGCCATGTACAAAGTAGGTCAGTCGTTGTTAAACCATTTTGCTACATTTAAAGTGCATACTGAGAGAAGGCGAGCGCCTCAGCGTTAAAACTGGAAGTTTTAAGCCGCGAGTTTTAAGTCTAAATTGTTCCTAGAAAGGCGGATATACGCCGTGAAATTTTGGCAACTTAGGCTAAGCTTATAAGTGTAATTCGAGGCACCAAGCATATTGAATAACCCACTTTACTATTTGGGTACGCGCGTGGTGAAAATCCACTGGCTCGTAGGGAAAAGGTAAGCAAGGATCACGCTGACTCACTAAAACAAAAAAGCCGACGCTATGCGTCGGCTTTCTCTTTTTTGAAGCGCTAACTTATTCGGCTGGTGCTTCGGCTTCAGGCTTAACTACTTCTAGCAACTCAACGTCAAAAATAAGCGTTGAGTTTGGCGTGATTGCGCCCGTTGAACGCGCACCATAAGCAAGCTCTGATGGGATATGAAAGCGGTATTTCGCGCCTTCTTTCATCAGCTGAACGCCTTCAGTCCAACCCGCGATTACGCGGTTGAGCGGGAATTCCGCTGGCTCGCCACGCTTGTATGATGAATCGAACTCGGTACCATCTAGCAAAGTGCCACGGTAATGTACTTTTACCATGTCTGTCGCTTCTGGGCTTGCACCTTCGCCTTCTTCAAGTACTTCGTACTGAAGACCAGACTCCGTGGTCACGACACCTTCTTTCTTACCGTTTTCTTCGAGGTAAGCAAGGCCAGCTTCAATGTTTTTCTCAGCGGCTTGCGCAGCCATTTCTTGCTGTTTGGCACGCAGCACTTCTTCGCCCTGTTGCGCAATTTGTTGAATTTGCTCTGGCGTAAATTTAAGCGTGTCGTTTAGACCGTCTTTAAAGCCTTGTTGTAGCGCGTCTTGATCGAGTGTTAGACCAAGTTGCTCTTGTTGCTCAGCACGGTTGCTAACAAACAATCCCATGCTTGCGCCCATGGCGTAAGCTTGTTTTTGCGTATCTGTCATTTCTTCTGCTGAAACAGCAGTTGTTTTTGCACTATCAGCGCTTGTAGAAGCGGCCTCATCAGATGTATTTGGCTGGCAAGCGAAAAGGCCTAGCGCAGCGATAGTCGATAAGGCAACGAGCGACTTCTGCATAAAAACGTCTCCATTAATTATTATCATCATGCGTCTATGTCTATACTGCTGCATCTAAGGCAGTGTGCACGATAGTTAAAGATGCGTGATCCATGCTATGTTAAACCTAGCGTTTACAAAGCGAAACCCATTTGATTATGTTTAGGCCTCAAATGTTCCATAGAATAGTGTTACTCATCGTACTTATTGGTCATTCCATAGGATGCTCTATTCCCGATACTACGCCAATACAGCAGTGGCGTCATGTAGAAGAAGGGGCTTATGCAGCGGATATTTCAACGGACGGTACATTGGCCGTAGTTTCCGGCGTAAATAACGGTGTCAACGTATGGCGGATAGGGCAAAGTGAGCCACTGTTTCACTGGAGCCACCAAGGTGAAGGCAACAATTTGGTGATGTCGGTTCATATTAGCGCGGATAAACGCTATGTGGTCACCGCCGATCGTGAAGCTTTTGCTCTGTGGAGTTTAGAAACGGGAGAGCCAGAGGGCTTTTGGCGAATTGACGAAGCGTCTATTCGAGATGTTGCTGTGACTAATAATGGAAACGGTATCTTAGTTGCCCGGTCAAATGGCAAAGTGATGTACTTTGAGCCTCGTACCTCTCGACGTCTTGAGTTCTTTGGGCATCAAGAAAAAGTAAATTCAATCGATATCTCGCCTAATGGAAAATATGCCCTTACGGGAGGAAATGACTACATTGCGTACCTGTGGAGCACTGATACCGGTCAGATAATTCATACCTTTACCCATCCTACCCGCGTCACCAAAGTGGCGCTTGACGATGAAGGTCGTTTTGCCTTTACCGCTGACAGCCAGAGTAAATCTCAAGTATGGGACGTGCAAACAGGTCATCCAGTGACGGCACTAAAATTTGCGTCTCGGCAAAAGATATTTACGGATGTGGAATTCTCAAAAGATGGTAGGTACTTACTAACAGGCTCGCCCTCAAGAAAAGTCTATCTATGGGATTTAAAAAGCGGAGAGCAAATCCAAGCTATTCAAGTCGCCTCTAGAGCGTCTATTTCACCGCCTACCGCAGTTGTTTATGGCGTCGCCTTCCTTCCCAATGATAATATAATATCTATTAGCAGCAGTGGTCTTGCCGAAGAGTGGCAACGAGAAAGGTAGAGAATATACATGACAGAACAAAGCGCTGAGCAGTTACAGCAGCAAATAGATAGCGCCAATAGCTATATTGAAGAGTTACAGATGAAAGTCGCCTTTCAAGAGCATACTATAGAGGCGTTGAACGATGCATTGTCTTCTCAACAACAGCAGCTTGATGACTTGGCCTATAAGGTGCGACATGTGATAGACCGTGTTAAATCTATCGAGCCATCTAATATTGCTAAGCAATCTGAGGAAACCCCGCCTCCCCACTATTGACGTAGGCACGGAAGTTAGCCCTTCCCGAAGGGCGAGTTTGAAATCTCCGTACCCTTTGTTGTGTCACCTTGATTTAGCACCTTGATGTAGCGCCACTATACCCGCGGTAACACGCCGCGATTACAAACCTGTTAACTCTCGCTGAGTGGGTAATTATCTGTGCGGACTGGTATTATTACGTTGAATTACACTGCGCGCCCCAATGAGTGGACGCCATATTAGCGAGTGACTTTTAATTGTTAAGGAGAGTAACCATGAATGATTTTGATATGGATGCATTTGACAGCATCGACTTTGAATCACTAGAGCAGTCAGTAGCCGACAAACAGGCTGAAAAAGACAAACAGGAAAGCCAAGAGATTGAAGGCATGCGCGATGGCGCTAACGATTGCGGTGATAGTTGTACAATTTAATCGGTCCTATCTGCTATCTGAGTTGACCCTTTAGGTCTTGGCCTTAAGTGAGAATACCGCTTTAGTTATTTCGCAGCGGTGTTTTCGATCTCTTCTAGCCGTTCAAGCTCGATACTTTTTTCGATGTTCCCCTGAAGCGCCTGCACAAATGCGTTTTTTAAGATGGCGGTAAACGCTTCCCAAGTTTCTGTGTCGAGGCTAGACAAATGGCCTTTAATGGGGATACGAGTAGCAATTTGATCCTTACTTTGATTTTCAAAAAGTTCAGTGACAAACGCAGACATAGCCTCAATGCTACCTTCGATTAAACCGTCGCCATCTCGCTCTATATCACCTTTCCACGAAAAGACCTCAACGTTATGCAAAATCGGTTTGATATAGCCTTTTACCCTGCCTTCGTCGGCTGCAATTTCTGCTGCTAGCGTCAACGTGCCTGCTTCTAAATCAAAAGGCGCGTAGGTATCAAGGAGATTTTTAAAGTTCACCAGCCCAACATTGTCAGCCTGAATATCAAGGTCAAATGTGGGCGCTGTAGTGGCTGGATTGAGCTTGGCATTTAATGAAATGGTACCTTGTTCGGCGGTTTGCCCCGTGGCTTTGGCGGTGGCCACGCGGGAATCAGACAAGCGTTCGCTATTAACCAAGTTATTGATTTCAAGCTGAATGTCGTGAATAGAAATATCAATAACAGGTGACGTATCGGGGTTGTGAAAAGCAACTTTACCATCGCTAATAGCAAGCTTATCTATCCGTAGAGGGAAAAGTTGGTCGGCAATGGATAACCATTTTTCATTTTTACCCGATTGGCTCGATTCTTCAGTATCGCCATCTACAAAATTAATTTCAGGAGCGTTTATGACAACCCGACCTACCGCAGCCCCTTTCATTAGCTGAGACCAAGATAGCGTAAATTCCACATGATCAGCTTTAAATAGGGGTTTATCGACCTCGCCGTTTGCTTTGTAAAGCAAGACATATTCTAGACTGTACGCACCACGCCATAGCATAAGGTCTACATCACCCACACGACCGTCATACTGATCAGATTGGCTTAGCGTAGCATTAATGTAATTTGCTGCGGCGTACGGTAAATATAAACGCAGGGCGATGAGCAACAGAAGTAATCCCCCTAGCACATACCCAATACGCGTTTTAACGTGTTTCATAATTCACTCCTTGTAGCTTGTGAATACAAAAACTATACCCAAGGCGCATTGAGATGACAGGCAGTGGTTATTCCGCTACTGGCGGGCGGTGCTAAGAAAAATGACACGTCTGTGGCGCCCTAGCAGCGCACGCAAATAGGTTTGAGCGGTAAGATTTACTGGCTAGTGAGTAAGAACGTTAGTGAGGTTTGAAGATACCGATTACGTTTTCATTCGAGCGAGTTGCAGCGCTTACTTTCTCGTCGGTCTGGGCTTCATTGTAGCCGCATGCAACGCACTCTAACTTTTCGACATTATTTTCATAATACAGCGAAATAGTATCTTGCTCCTGGCACTTAGGGCAGGTTGCTCCAGCTACAAAACGGCGTTTTAAACGATTTGACATACATACACCTTTGAAAAATTACGCCTTTATTATACCGTGAAATACTATGCGTTGATCAGCTTTTACCTTAAGTTTTTGATATTATACGCGCCCTTGTTTGTTCCATCACAGGTTACTCATGATAAAGCTTTCTAACGTATCGTTACTGCGCGGTCGCAAAATGCTGCTAGAAGACGCGTCAGCACAGGTCTTTCCCGGCCATAAAGTGGCGCTTATTGGCAGTAATGGTTGCGGTAAATCCACGCTCTTTGCGCTGTTGCGCAATGAATTGAGCGTAGATGCAGGTGACTGTAGCGTACCGAGTGATTGGCGAATTGTGAGTGTGGCACAAGAAACACCGGCGACCACGAGAACAGCGATAGATTATGTCGTGGACGGTGACAAACATTTACGTGATTTACAGGCCCAATTAGAGGCCGCCGAACACAGCGGTGATGGCGTAAAAATAGGTCAGATTCACGGGCAACTTGAGCAAGCTGGGGCTTATGATGTGGAATCCCGTGCTGCGACCATCCTGTCGGGCCTTGGGTTTACTAACGCACAGTTAAGCGCACCTGTGACTGATTTTTCGGGTGGGTGGCGCATGCGCTTAAATCTGGCACAGGCGCTCCTTTGTCCTTCAGATCTTTTGCTGCTGGATGAACCAACAAACCACTTAGACTTAGATGCAGTGATATGGTTGGAAAAGTGGTTACAGCGTTACACGGGGACGCTTTTGTTGATTTCACACGATAAGGCTTTTATCGATAATACAGTTGGCCAGATTATTAGCGTAGAGCAACAAAAACTGATCACCTACACGGGCAACTACTCAGCCTACGAAACTCAGCGTGCAGAGCGTATTCGACTGCAAAATCTGGAATATGAAAAGCAGCAGCAAAAAGTAGCACACTTGAATTCGTTTATTACGCGATTTAAAGCGAAGGCGAGTAAAGCAAAGCAGGCGCAAAGCCGCATTAAGCAGTTAGAAAAAATGGAAACCTTGTTGCCTGCACATATGGCAAGCCCATTTAGTTTCTCTTTTGCTCCACCTACTGCACTGCCGAATCCTCTTGTGCAAATGGAGAAAATACAGCTTGGGTATGATGACCACATTGTGCTGCAGCAGGTAAAGCTGAATTTGGTGCCAGGCAGTCGTATTGGGCTTCTAGGGCGCAACGGGCAAGGTAAATCTACACTGATTAAATTACTTGCAGGTGTTCATGCGCCCAAGCAAGGTATTTTTAACACCGCCAAGGGCCTTAAAATAGGTTACTTTGCGCAGCATCAATTAGAAACGCTCGATGCGAATGCCACGCCGCTGTTGCATCTGCAGCGCATAGATGAGAAAGCCACTGAACAGCAGCTGCGCGATTATCTTGGCGGCTTTGGTTTTAACGGTGATGAAGCATTAGCCGAGGTAGCACCTATGTCGGGCGGCGAAAAAGCACGTCTTGTACTGGCATTAATTGTGTATCAAAAGCCAAACTTGCTGTTACTTGACGAACCGACCAACCATTTAGATTTAGAGATGCGCCATGCATTGAATATTGCGCTTCAAGGCTTTGAGGGCGCTATGGTACTGGTGTCCCATGACCGTTTCCTACTTTCATCGGTATGCGAAGACTTTTATTTAGTGGATAGCGGTGAGGTAGAGCCCTTCAAGGGTGATTTGGATGATTACCGAGACTGGATATTAAAGCAGCAAGCGGCAGAAAAAGCCAAAGCCAATAGCGAGGCTAAAAGTGCTAACAACGATATCAAAAAGGCAGCGCAGCAAGAGACTGGCGGGCAAAATAGGCCAGAACGCAAAATAGATCGTAAGGAAGAGAAGCGCCGAGAGGCCGAGTTCAGGCAAAGTGTTGCGCCTCTTAAAAAAGCCATAGAGAAATACGAAAAAGCCATGGAAAAATGCAGTGCAGCGCTTGCAGAAGTGGAGATGTCCTTAAGTGATACGTCACTTTACAGCGATGATAAAAAAGCCGAGCTGATGGCTTTGCTCGATAAACAAACTCAGCTCAAGCAACAGCTTGAAGAGGAAGAGATGGCCTGGTTAGACGCCCAAGAACAAATTGAGCTAAAGCGAGAAGCGTATGACAATGCAACAGCCTAACCTCGAGCCTAGTGCGTTTTGGGCCTACAGTGTATCCCGGTACACTCAAGGAGACATGGCGCCACTGGCTATTTTGCTTCAGGACAATCATCAGGTTAATGTTAATGTGCTTTTGCTAGTAGGCTGGTGTTTACAGAACAATGTGATCATAAACCTGCCCCAGCTCAAAGCGGTCATCGAGGCTTCGGCATCAATGGAGTCGAGGCTACAGATTCATAGAGCAAAGCGCAAAGCGGCTCACCCTGACAACGGCACAGATAAAGCCACTTACGATGCGCTTAAAGCTGAGGAACTCGAACTTGAACGTCAACAGCAGCGCGATATTGTTGCTGCTTTTAACAAACAATCTGTGGCGCGTTTAGATCACGCCCAGCCGTTTACAGGCACGGTATTTAATGCATCTGTCGCCGCGCTTATCAATGCGTACGGTCTTCGTGACAACGCAGAGGCGCGTCGTCTTGTCAGCCTTGTGATTAAAGAATTATCTTAAAAAAATAAGAATATAGAATGAGTAAATCAGCGCTTTCGCATGGAAAAATTGTAAAAAGTAGTTTTAAGGTGGCGGGATGGGCCAAAAACCGCCACGTGCAAACTATTTGGCCGCGCTTTATTCAAAAGCGTTTGCCCCTGTCTTATCACATGGAGCGGTTAACGTTACCTGATGATGATTTTGTCGATGTTGCCTGGGGGCCGAAGCCGCAAGAGACGTCAGGAATTGTCGTTATGTTTCACGGTCTCGAGGGCAGTATAAAGTCGCATTATGCTAACGACATGATGGCACAGCTTTCGGTCAATGGGTGGCAGGTGGTGATGATGCACTATCGCGGTTGTAGCGGCGTACCGAACCTTAAAGCCCGAGCCTATCACAGCGGTGAAACCGAAGATCCAAGCTTTTTCTTAGAATGGCTGCACGATAAATTCCCACGGGTTCCAAAGGTGGCGATCGGCTTCTCCCTTGGTGGAAATATGTTGCTTAAGTTGCTCGGTGAAAATCCGGCGCAAAAATGGCTGAAGGCGGCTGTCGCTATCTCTTCCCCGCTTAAACTTTCCGAATGTGCAAAGTCGATTAACCAAGGTTTTTCAAGGGTGTATCAGAAATATCTACTTACCAGTATGAAAGATACGCTGCGCAAAAAAATGGAATACATTGATTATCGCAAGCTAATACAGCTGACCAAACGCGATGTGGATGATATTACAAGCTTTACTCAGTTTGACGAAAAAATCACGGCACCCCTTCACGGTTTTGCTGACGCGCAAGACTATTACGAGAAGTGCAGCGCTTATCACTTCTTAAGCGCTATTCACTGCCCCACGTTAGTTCTGCACAGTATTGACGATCCATTTATGAACCATCTCATTGTGCCAAAAGAAGAAGAACTTGCGCGTAATGTCACGGTAGAGCTCAGTGAGCGAGGCGGGCACGTAGGGTTCATGCAAGGCTCGATTTTAAATCCGAAGGTCTGGCTGCATGAGCGCGTAAAACGTTTTATCGGCGAAGCGCTGCCGGTGAATGCGACCTGTCATTATGTGAAGCGCTAAATCGGGTCGTCCTTATTTTTCTAAATCCCAATCGCTGTTTTTAACGAGGAGTGTAAATGATAGTTCCCATCGATGCGCTGGAAGCCGATACGCTATATAGCCTGGCCGAATCTTTTGTACTGCGAGAAGGGACTGACTATGGTGAAGAGGAAGTTTCTCTTGACGTTAAGGTCCAGCAAGTCCTAGATAGACTCAAATCTGGTGAAGCTGTCCTTGTGTATTCAGAGCTTCATGAAAGCGTAGACATAAAACGCAAGGAAGAATTACAAGCCAGTGATGAAGTGGAGTAGACACAAAAATGCCGGGTCGAGCAACCCGGCAACCTTCCTGAGGAGAGGGAGGTTTAAAACGCGTATCGTGCAGTAACCTGCATGATGTCTAAATCGTCAATAATGCGGTAATTTGCACCTACCGCCCATTGAGGTGTGATGTAATAGTTAGCGCCTACTCTAAATGTTGCTTCACCGTCATCTACATCGTAGTAACCGACTTCACCGGCAAGCTCTACTTGCTCTGTGATCATCGAACGAAGGCCGGCGTTAATGCTGTAGCCTGTTTCATCATTCACGTCACCGTCAATGCGCTCTAAATTCGCGCCAAAGTACGCATCTGTGTTGGCGTTAACGGGGAGTCGATAGCCTGCGCCAAGTGTCAGCATATCAAAGTCAAAGTTACCTTCTTCAAAGAAGCTATACTCACCGTTCAAGTACCAGTTGGTGTTTAAAAGGTACTTACCGTTAACGGTCAACCCATCCGGTTCGAATGACTCATTGTTATCGAAGTCCATCTTAGTATAACCGCCTTCTACATAGCGCCAGTCTGGTTTATCTGCCATGGCCGAAAGAGGAAGTGTCGCTGCAGCTAGCGCTGCTGTGATAAGTGTGATTGATTTACGCATGTAATAGCTCCTTAAAATTTTCAGCAGCTCGGTTAAAGATAAAAAGTGTGTTCTGGCACGTGTTTCAAAAGAAGCACGGAGCGAGCTGCCGGGCTGATGAGCACAAAAGTGTAAAAACCGCTTTCGTGACATCGTTCCTGTATCCATAACGAAATCGTTGATAAAAAACCGTGTCAGATTTGTTTATCAAGATAATTTCATGAAAGGGTTCTGCAAAGGGTTTGCCAACTGCAGCGACTTGTTGCGCAATCTTTAACTTAAACTCGCATAAGTAATTAATTAGTAATGATAAATTTCATTGTGCTTACACGCTGCTCTGGGGCGATTTATGTGAGAAAGCAAAAAGGTTGTACACCCTATGTACAAGTTGGCATGAGAAACTGTCTCTAAAAAACAACACTTATCCTTTTGGTTAGGCGGTTGGATGTTCTTACACACCTTTAATTGGCCCTGCTGTTAAATTAGATATAACGCAAATTATTGTAAGTAATCATAAAAATAGACTTTTGCTGCGCCCTTTCTCGTATTGGAACGGCTTTTGCTGGTGTGCCTACGAGTTATCCAATATTCACCTTTGCCATTTCGGCATGGTAGTGAGTTGTTCTTTTACTTTTGGCGAAGCAAATTATAACTCTTTACCATGCTGTTCAAAAACTAATCACGAAAGATCAACACGCCTTAGTCTTATTGTACCCATGTGTGCTTATTTCACTTCACTCAAAGGTAAACCCACAGGTATTGAATTCATTGACTCTACAACCTTAAAAGTGTGCCATAACATTCGGATACCAAGGCATAAGACCTTT
>Ga0181596_10000346_pt1 | contig 48108 bp, 48 predicted proteins | sample 041ome_6_FD_148655 | JGI IMG/M metagenome (GOLD analysis project Ga0181596, IMG submission 148655) | Coastal salt marsh microbial communities from the Groves Creek Marsh, Skidaway Island, Georgia - 041402US metaG (spades assembly) | ecosystem: Environmental > Aquatic > Marine > Intertidal zone... | reverse complement strand
CAGATCCAGCAATTGCCAGAGGCCGTACCCTTGCCCCTGTTGTCAGCGCCAGCTTGTCATAAGCGAATGTTTCTCCCTTGCTCAAGGTGACAGTTTTATTATTTCGATCAATTGCCGTGACGCGCTGGCCAAGCAGAAAATCAATGCCTACCTTTTCGTATTGAGCTTCCGGTCTGATCAGCAGGTCTTCAATATGCTTTTCTCCGGAGAGAAATGTTTTAGACAGCGGCGGTCGGTTATAGGGTAAAAAAGGCTCATCACCAATTACCAGAATGCGGCCTTCCCAGCCCTGCTGGCGCAGGCTCACAGCAAGCTGACCACCGGCGTGACTTGCTCCCACAACAATACAACATGGCTCAGTCATGAGTTTTTATTAATTTCCTTTCTATTTGCACGCTATTGACGGGCCAAAATGCCTCTGGAGGCTACACATCCTGCCTGCAACCGGATATATTTGGTTTCCCAGTTTAACCCAAATTAATACCGAAAATCAGGATAAAACCCCTGATCACTAAATAGAAAAACAGAAAAGGATAAGTCCCATGAAAACAAGAGCTGCTGTTGCCTTTGGAGCAGGAAAACCACTGGAAATTTGTGAAGTTGATCTCGAAGGCCCGAAAGCGGGAGAAGTTCTGGTAGAACTCAAAGCAACCGGTGTCTGTCATACCGATGCCTTTACCCTTAGTGGCGATGACCCTGAAGGCGCATTCCCGGCAATCCTTGGTCATGAAGGTGCGGGCGTCGTTGTTGAAGTCGGCCCGGGAGTTAAATCCCTGAAACCTGGCGATCATGTGATTCCTCTTTATACTGCGGAATGCCGCGAATGTGACTACTGCCTGCACCCCAAAACCAATCTTTGCCAGGCCGTACGCGCCACCCAGGGACAAGGCCTGATGCCTGATGGCACCAGTCGTTTCTCTCTGGATGGCAAACCCCTTCTGCATTATATGGGCTGCTCTACATTTTCGAACTACACCGTGTTACCGGAAATCTCCCTGGCCAAGGTTCGCGAAGACGCCCCATTTGAAACTATTTGCTATATCGGTTGCGGTGTTACTACCGGTGTAGGCGCTGTGGTATTCCAGGCAAAAGTGGAAATTGGTTCTACTGTGGCGGTCTTCGGTCTTGGCGGTATCGGACTGAATGTTATCCAGGGCGCAAAACTGGCCGGAGCCAGCAAAATTATCGGTATCGACCTGAACCCTGACCGCGAAGCGTTGGGTAAACAGTTTGGCATGACTGACTTTATTAACCCGAAAGATGTCGAGAATGTCGTCGATCATATTGTGCAGATGACTGGCGGAGTCGATTACAGCTTTGAGTGTATCGGTAACGTTAACGTCATGCGTCAGGCCCTTGAGTGCTGTCATAAGGGTTGGGGTGAATCCTATATCATCGGTGTAGCCGGTGCCGGACAGGAAATTTCTACCCGTCCCTTCCAGCTGGTGACCGGACGTTCCTGGAAAGGCACCGCCTTTGGTGGCGCCCGCGGCCGAACCGATGTGCCTAAAATCGTCGACTGGTACATGGACAAGAAAATCAATATTGATGATTTGATTACCCATACCATGCCACTGGATGACATCAACAAGGCATTCGATCTAATGCATGCGGGCGAAAGTATTCGTTCCGTGGTGCTATATTAGAGTTTTAGCAGTATTGTCGAACAATGACTAAACAAGGGGTCAGGGTTTTTACCCTGGCCCCTTTTTTCATTCCACGTTGTGTAGAATAACCAACATCGAATTTCCAAATTTAAAAAAAGAGGATAGACCCCATGAGTCTTGAACAAGTCAGCGCCAATGCCATGTTTGGCGGCAAACAGTTAAAACTGAAACACCAATCCAGCAGCCTTAACTGTGAAATGATTTTTTCAGTTTATCTGCCGCCACAGGCAGACTCGGTCAATGTCCCGGTTATCTACTGGCTATCCGGGCTGACCTGTACCGATGATAATTTTGTACAGAAAGCCGGTGCCCAGCAATATGCGGCCGAGGCCGGTGTGGCAATTGTTTGTCCTGATACCAGCCCGCGTGGTGAGCACATTCCTGATGACCCCGAGGGCGCCTATGACTTTGGCCTGGGAGCCGGTTTTTATGTGAATGCCACACAGGCACCCTGGTCAGAGCATTACCATATGTATGATTACGTCACGCAGGAATTACCCCAGTTACTGGCCGGCAGTGACCTGCCGCTGGATACTGACAATTGTTCGATCATGGGTCATTCCATGGGCGGGCATGGGGCATTAACGATAGCCCTGAAGAATGCCGGAAAATATAAGGCGGTATCCGCGTTTTCACCCATTTGTTCTCCTCTGAACTGCCCCTGGGGTGAAAAGGCGCTGGGCAATTATATTGGTGAGAACAAAGAGGATTGGGCACAATATGATGCTTGCACACTGATTGCCGGCGCGGAAGAGAAGCTACATATACTGGTTGATCAGGGACAAAATGATGATTTCCTCAGCGGACAGCTCAAGCCTGAATTACTGCAACAGGCCTGCCAGGATGCCAATCATCCACTGACCCTGCGTTACCAGGCTGGTTATGATCACAGTTATTTCTTTATCGCCACGTTTATTGAAGACCATATTACCCACCATGCAGCGGCGCTGTGGGGATAGGCGGATAAACCCGGATAAAGGAAAAAAGATAAAGGATAAAGGGGGTAAATTTTTAACTACCCCCTGTGAATTAAGTTCCGAGGCCAGGCATCAGGATTATTAAATGAAAATCACGCTGGTTCAGTCCAATCTGGAATGGCAGCAGGCCGAGGCGAATCGTGAAATTCTGGCTGGGATGCTGGCACAGTCTGTTACTAAAACTGATCTGATCATTCTCCCGGAGATGTTTACCAGTGCCTTTTCGGTTGGCACGGGTGCGATACCTGAAGCATGGCCAGGCGACAGCGTTGACTGGATGCAGTCAGTGGCCGTTAATTTTGATGCCGCTGTCTGCGGTAGCATCGCCGTTGAAGAAGACGGGCAACGCTACAATCGCCTGGTTTTTATCAGCCCGGAAGGCAACCTGGCCCACTATGACAAGCGCCATATGTTTCGCATGCTTGGCGAGCATAAGCGCTACCAGGCCGGGGAAGAACGTGCAGTGCTGAGCTGGCGCGGTTGGCGCATATTACCTCTGGTGTGTTACGACCTGCGCTTTCCAGTCTGGAGTCGCAATACCTCCGACCTTGCCTATGACCTTTTGCTGTACGTGGCAAACTGGCCTAGCGCCAGAAATTATCACTGGCAAACATTACTCAAAGCCCGCGCCATTGAAAACCTCGCCTATGTGGCCGGCGTTAACCGTATTGGCACGGATGGCAATGACATTGATTACATCGGCCACAGCATGCTTATCGACCCGGCAGGAGAAGTCCTGCTGGATGCCGAAGAAAGCGCCGGCACCTTCACCATAAGTATCGATAAATCAGCTCTGGAAGACTACCGCGAGTCGTTTCCAGCACATCTGGATGCGGATGAGTTTGAATTGAAATAGTTGCAAGTCTCAAGTCGGCGACCAAAGGTCGCCCTGTCGGATGGCGCTGCGTTTATCCGACCTACAAAAAACCATTGAAGCCTGAAAGCCGGGTCTCTTGCCTCTTGTCTCTTAATTTCCCTGCCGCCCACCTTTATCCTTTATCTTTTATCCCCCATGCTTCCTCTTGCATCCTGCCTCCTGCATCCTGTCTCCTGAAAGGTCGCCCCGTCGGATGCGTCCCTGCGCTCCTTATCCGACCTACAGCAAATCATTGAAGCCTGAAAGCCGGGTTGCTTGTCTCTTGCCTCTTGTCTCTTGTCTCTTGCCTCTGTCTTTCATGTTATTTCCCGAGTTTTCCGGTAAAATCCCGCGATGCCCCGACCTCGCGCCTACCTGATCGACTCCAGCATTTATATCTTTCGTGCCTGGTATGTCTACGATGATTCCATTACCGACAGTAATGGCAATCCCAGCAATGCGGTGTTTGGCTTTTCTGATTTTCTTTATCAGTTAATTCAACAGAAAAAACCCGAGTTTATTGCCTGCGCCTTTGATGCGTCCCAAACTGACTCCTATCGCAAGGGACTCTATCCAGAGTACAAAGCCAGTCGTGAACCCGCACCTGAGGAATTGAAGGTTCAGTTTCAGCATTGCAGAAATTTCTGTCGCGCCGTGGGTATTGCAGAATTTGGCAGTGATCGTTTTGAAGCAGATGACATCATCGGATCACTGGCTCATCGCTTGCGTGAGCAGGGTATGGCGGTGACTATCGTTAGTGCCGATAAAGATCTGACGCAACTGGTTTTGGGCGAGGAAGATGCCTGGTGGGATTTTGCCCGTGGTAATGTACTTAACTCGCGTGGTGTGGAAAAACAATTTGGCGTACGGCCTGATCAGATTGCCGACCTGCTCGCACTGACCGGGGACAAGGTCGACAATATTCCAGGCATTCCAGGTGTTGGTTACACTACAGCGTCACGCATCCTGCAAAAGTTTCCCTCAGTGGAAGCTGTTCTCGATAATATCGAAGAAATTGCCGCGATGAAATTCAGAGGCGCAACACGGGTTCAGGCCCTGGTAAATGCCCACAAGGAAATGCTTCCCCTGAATAAATTATTGACCACTGTAGTGACTGACATGGATTTCGATGAAGAACCAAACCTTAGCTGGAATGGTATCAATGCAGAGGCATTACGGGAAATCAGTGACCTGCTAGCCCTGAGCGATACCATGCATCAACGCTGGCTTAACCTGGACTAGTTATTTTGAGCAACATCGATACCAATTCGCCAGGTGATGACAGCACTGTCCACCCACTGAAAGATAAACTCCCTCTGCCATTGATGGCCTCCATTTCTGCCCTGCCACCTTTATCCATTGATATGTATCTGCCGGCTATTCCCGGCATGGCTGAAAGCCTGAATACCGAAATCAGCACAATACAGAACTCACTGAGTATTTTTCTGGTGTCTTTCGGAATTGGTATGCTGCTGTTCGGCCCTTTTTCTGATCGCTTCGGACGCAGACCACTGGCATTATTTGGCCTTGGTGGATTTGCCCTCACCTCTATTGTTTTAACCCTGAGTCCGACGGCCGATATCTTCCTGGTATTCCGATTTTTTCAGGGCCTGTTGGGAAGTGCGGCAACCATCGTCATACCCGCGATGATCCGCGATACCTTTGGCAAGGATACAGCGAAAGGCATGTCTACCGTTACCATGATCATGCTGACAGCACCGCTGGTGGCTCCCCTTGCCGGCTCAATGTTCCTCACCTTCAGCAACTGGCGAGCGATTTTTTTATTTCTGGCAGTCTATGGCATCGTGGTACTGGCATTGTCATTCTGGAAATTACCGGAAACCCATTCAGTCCAGGCAACAGATAAAAAATCATCGTTTGCAAGCAACTACCTGCTCATCCTCTCAAGCAGAAAAATTTATCCGACCCTGGCCACCTTCCTGCTTTCTTCCCTGGCATTTTTTACCTATTTGACCGCGGCGCCTTTTGTCTATATTACCTGGTTTGGCGTATCTGAAATTGTTTTCGGTTTACTGTTTACCACCACTGCCGCTTCCCTGATTTTGGCTAACTATATTAATGTGCGCTACGTCAGCCGACTCGGATCCCAACGCATGCTGCATCTGGGAATGTCCATGGCACTGTTGTTTGCCATTGTGCTGACCGCGGTTACCCATGCCAATCTGTCCTTTCACTGGACTGTCGCGTGTTTCTTCATGATCATTGGCAGCCTGGGCATCATTTCCGTCAATGCGGAGTCACTCATACTGATTGATTTTCCAAATCAGGCAAGCTCTGCCTCCGCCGTTGCCCGCACCCTGCGTTTTAGTACCGGTGCATTGGTAGGCCCATTACTGGCCCTGAGTTATACCGGCACACCAATTCCCATTGCCTATCAGGTGCTAATGGCAATCTCACTCGTTGTCCTGTTGCAGTGTGCCTGCCATTTTATTGCCAGAAAACATTAAGTTGCTAGTCTGCTTGCTGCCTGAGCAACTCGGTAAGAGGCAGCAAGCATTACAAAATACCGGGAAAGTGACCAGACAGTTTCAGGAAAAGCTGCGGCAGCAAAAGCGAGTATTGGATAATTTGCAGGTGATTCAGTATTTTCATTATGGGTAAATTTTGCAAATACTCATCCGACACGGCAACAAACCAGTATAATCTACCACATTTTATGATATCCGGCTTAAACAGGCCTGCTTAGCTATAGAGACGCTTAAAAAATGAATTTTATAAAATGGAGCCTGACCATTGCACTTTGCCTGACTATATTTGGTGGGCTGGCAGCCTATAAAGTTGCTGAGATCAGACGCGGTATAGCTGACGCGGAAGCTTACCCGGAGCAGTCCGAAGTGGTTGAGCAGGCGCTGGTAACAACTAGCGAATATATCCCTGCTATCACTGTGATGGCTGAAGTCATTGCCCCCAAACGCCTGGATATTCGAAATGAACTCGCAGGAGAAATCACCGCGGTTAATTTCCGATCAGGGGAATTCGTGCAACAGGGACAACTCCTCCTGCAAATGGATATTGCCACTGAGCAAGCCAACCTGGAAGCTGCCCGTGCCCGCGCAGAGTTAAGCCGTCTGGTACTAAACAGAAGCAAGGAGCTTTTCAATTCCAATCTGGCCAGTGAAGAAGAGGTCGACACGGCAGTTTCCCAGCTCACCAGCGCGCAAGCAGAAATCGCAGTACTGGAACGCACCATTGAAAAAAAGACTCTGCGTGCCCCGTTTAGTGGACGGGTAGGCATTCACAGTTTTGAAGCCGGCCAGTATCTTTCCGCCAATACCCTTATCACTTCACTTGTCGGCAGCACCGGTGAAATCTGGGTAGATTTCCAGATTCCGCAGTTTTATCCCCAGCTACCCATTGGCTCTGCCGTCACCATAAAAACCATCAATAACCGCAGTAATGAAAATGGCCTGCAAGCAATCATTCTGGCTGAAAACACCATTATCAACGCAGGCAATCGCAGCAGAGGATACCGTGCCAGCCTCAACAGCAATCTTCAAACCTATCCCCCACAAACCATCGTTAATATTTCTGCATCGGTAGCACCAGCGGAGTCAGTATTACAGGTGCCTTCCGTATCAGTGCAGTACGACCCCTTGGGCTCCTATGTATTTCTACTCAGGGAGGATCCAACCGGTAATAGTTATCGCGCTGTCCGGCAACAGGTAAAGATAAAACAGGTGGGTAGTGAATTTACCTTGCTGGAAGCTGGCGCGGGCCTGAAGGCCGGTGACCATATTGCCTCGGCCGGCGCTTTCAAGCTTTATGAGGGAATCAAGGTCTTTACCGCCGAAAGACCAAATCGCAGTACTACAAGCAAATCCGCTAAAAGTGATATGCCCGCTGATACCGTCTCCGCCAGAGAAGTCCCTTGATGGAAATTTTTGTCAAAAGACCGACACTTTCCCTCGTCATTTCCCTGGTCATTTTACTGGCGGGTACTTTTGCCGCTTTTAAAATTCCGGTGCTGCAGTTTCCCCAGATCGAAAGCGCCTCACTCCAGATTTCCACCTCCTACTTTGGCGCCTCTGCTGAAGTCGTTCAGGGCTTTATCACCGAACCCATTGAAGAAGTCGCCATGACTATCCCGGGTGTGGATTATGTAGATACCACCACAGCCCCCGGATTAAGCACAGTAACCGTATGGCTTGATCTGAATATTGATACCACCCGAGCCCTTGCCGAATTATCCACGCGTCTTGCTCAAATCAGTTACGAGCTGCCTCAGGGGGCCGAGGATCCGGCTGTTGAAGTAGTCCGGGCTGACCGTTCCAATGCCTTGTTCTACCTGGATATTGAGGGCAAAAGCTGGACCCGTAGTGAGTTGACCGATTATATGGATCGCCAGGTTAGACCCCTGCTGGCAGGTATTGAGGGAATACAACGGGTCGGACTGGAAGGCAGCCGTTCACCGGCTATGCGGGTATGGATAGACCCGGCCCGAATAGCCTCACTGGAGATTGGGGCCGATCAGGTAATGGCAGCAATTCGAGCCAACAACGTCATTGCCGCCATCGGCAAAAGTGAAAATGATGCCCAGCAATTTAATTTGCTGAGTAATGCCACCCTGCAAACCGCCGAGGATTTCAGAGAACTGGTGGTAATCGAGCGCGAAGGAACAATTATTAAACTGGGGGATATTGCCCGAGTGGAAATTGGCGAAACACGCGGTTCATCCAACGCGCGTCTGGACATGGACAATACTATTTACCTCTCCATCTGGCCCATGCCCGGCGCCAATGAAATCGAAATAGGCGATGCTGTCTATCTTATGCTGGACAATATCAACGCATCTCTGCCTGCCGGCCTTAGCATCAATATTGCAGAAGATGGCACCACTTATATGCGTGACTCGCTGCGTGAAATTTTCACCACACTTTTTGAGACTATTCTTCTGGTGAGTATCGTTGTGCTGCTACTAATGGGCTCGTTTCGCACCTCTCTGGTACCCCTGGCCGCAATACCGATTTCCATTCTGGGCAGTATTGGCGTTATCTATATGCTGGGCTTTTCCCTGAATCTGTTAACCATTCTGGCCGTGGTGCTTTCTGTTGGTCTGGTGGTTGATGATGCTATTGTGGTAGTTGAAAACGTCTCCCGGCACATGCAGGAAGGACGTAGTCGTATTGAAGCAGCCTTGATGAGCTCGCGGGAATTGCTCGCCCCCATCATCGCAATGACCTTTACCCTGGCCGCGGTCTACACCCCGATAGGGTTTGTTTCCGGGTTTACCGGCAGCCTGTTCCGCGAGTTTGCCCTGACTCTGGCCATTGCTGTGATTATCTCGGGCATCGTGGCCATCAGCCTTTCCCCTATTATGAGTGCATGGGTCTGTGCCGAGCGCGGGAAGGAAGGTTGGCTTACCAAGCAAGTGAATGCCGGTTTTGAATCCCTGCGCGATCGCTATGAGAAAATACTGGAAGCTTCTTTCCAGTGGCATTACCAGGTACTTTTCTTTGCGCTGTTTATCTCGGCATTAATGGTACCGTTTTATATGTTCTCAGCCACTGAACTGGCGCCGGTGGAGGACCAAAGTGGCATTTTCCTCATTGTTGAGGCACCACCTGATGCCTCGCTGGAGTACACCAACGACTACATGGATGATGTCATTGAGCAAATCCAGGAAAACATTCCTGGCCTGGAAATGATCTGGCAGGTGATTTCGCCAACTGGCGGCTTTGGTGGTATTGAACTGGTGAAATTTGATTCGCGAGAACAATCAGTGATGGAGATGCTACCTGAAGTCACTGCCCAGTTAAGCTCCATCACCGGATTGCGAGTATTTCCTTCACTGTCATCAAGTCTTCCCAGTCCCGGCCAATCCGATGTGGAAATGGTGGTGCAATCCACAGACAGTTATGAAAATATGGCAGCCTACGCCCAACAGTTGGTGCAGGCGGCACAGCAGAGCGGGCAGTTCCTGTATGCCAATACCAATCTGACGCTGGATCTACCGGAATATCGCATGCTGTTTAACCATGATCGCATTGCCGATCTTGGCCTTGATGTGAATTCAGTCAGCTCCCAACTCGCCACCATGCTGGCGGAAATGGATGCCAACCGCTTCAACTCAAATGGCAAAGCCTACCGCGTGATACCGTTGGTAGAAAATAGCGGACGCGCTACCCCCGATGCCATTCTTGACTTGATGATTCGAACGCCGGCAGCCGGCTTCATTCCCCTGCGCTCAGTAGTGGAGCTTGAACCGCTGACCAGCCCGAATTCGCTGAGTACGTTTAATCAGCAACGTTCGTTTCGTATTACCGGCGCTGCAGGGTCTGGCACCACTAGCGGACAGGCGCTGACTACACTGGAAAACCGCGCAGCGGAAATTCTGCCGGCAGATTACAGTATCGATTATGCCGGTATTTCACGCCAGTTAAGGCAAGAGGGAAACACCATGATCTCGGTACTGATGATTTCAGTCATTGTGGTTTACCTGGCACTGGTTGTGCAGTTCAATTCTTTTCGTCTGCCGCTGGTGGTCTTACTGGGGTCTGTGCCACTGGCTCTTTCTGGCGCCATGCTGTTCAGTTTTCTCAGCCTGACCACCATTAATATTTATGCCCAGATAGGCTTTGTGACGTTGGTGGGACTGGTAGCCAAGAATGCCATTCTGATTACGGAGTTTGCTCACAAGCAGCAACTTTCCGGCATGGCAAAACTCGCTGCCATCAAGTCAGCCTCTCTGCTGCGCCTGCGTCCGGTGTTGATGACAACAGCAGCCACCGTGCTTGGTCACTTCCCTTTGGTTCTTGTTACCGGAGCTGGCGCAGAAGCGCGCAACAGTATTGGCATTATTCTGGTTGCAGGCATGCTCATAGGAACACTGTTCACCCTCTTTATTCTGCCTTCGGTTTATCTGTTACTGGCTGGCGAGACAGAATCCGATCATGCACAGAGAAGCGCTGATATGGACTCTGGTGATAGCAGTGAAACCAATAGTGATACTCTCATCCCCGTTTGAGAATGATAGCGCTCAGGAAGGTTTTCCAGGTACCCGAATATCCAGCACCATATCGACCACATCCTGGGGCGGTGCGGGAGTAAAGCGGCAAACTACCACTGAAATAATAAAATTCAGCAGCATCCCTACAGTACCAATTCCTTCCGGTGAAATTCCAAACCACCAGTTTTCTGCAGTATCTGCGGCAGGATTGATGAACTTGAAATAAATGATGTAGGTCGCAGTAAAGACTATGCCTGCAATCATGCCGGAAACTGCTCCCTCCTTGTTCATGCGTACCGAAAAAATACCCAGCACAATCGCCGGAAAAAAAGATGACGCTGCCAGGCCAAAGGCAAACGCCACCACCTGGGCAACAAAGCCGGGCGGGTTAATGCCGAAATAACCGGCAATACATACGGCAAAGAAAATGGCGATACGGGCAAACTTGAGCTCCTGTTTCTCTGAAATATTCGGCATCAGGTTACGTTTTAACAGGTCATGGGAAATTGAGGTAGAGATCACCAGCAACAAGCCCGCAGCGGTAGATAGCGCAGCGGCAAGTCCTCCCGCCGCGATCAGCGCGATAACCCAATTAGGCAGCTGGGCAATTTCAGGATTGGCCAGAACAATAATATCCCGGTCTACGTTTAGCTCATTAATGTCAGGATCGGCCACATACTGAATTCTGCCGTCACCATTCTTATCATCAAAGGTAATAAGATTGATATTTTCCCATGTACGAAACCAGACGGGCATCTCGGTATACACCGCATTGTTTACTGTATTGATCAGATTGGTGCGAGCGAAAGCCGCAATTGCTGGCGCCGTGGTATAGAGAATGGCGATAAAAAACAGCGCATAGCCCGCTGATTTTCGTGCTGCCCTGACACTGGGGACAGTGAAAAAGCGAATGATCACGTGAGGCAAACCTGCGGTACCCATAATCAGCGCGGCGGTAATAAACAATACATCCAGAGAACTACGCACGCCTGCTGTGTAGGCGGCAAAGCCCAGTTCCTGATGCAGGCCATCAAGCCGATCAAGCAGATACCCTCCGCCCATGGACTCATTCAGTTCCGAACCAAAGCCAATCTGGGGAATCACATTGCCCGTCATCAGAATGGATATAAATACGGCCGGCACCATGTAAGCGAAAATCAATACGCAGTATTGGGCAACCTGGGTGTAGGTAATGCCCTTCATTCCTCCCAGCACCGCATAAAAGAACACAATGGTCATGCCGATCAATACGCCAAGATTAATGTCCACTTCCAGAAAACGTGAAAACACCACACCGACACCGCGCATCTGTCCTGCCACATAGGTGAAGGACACAAAAATGGCGCACACCACTGCCACCATGCGGGCCAGCTGACTGTAGTAGCGATCGCCAATAAAATCGGGCACCGTAAATTTGCCAAAGTCACGCAGATAAGGCGCTATCATCAGGGCCAGCAGGACATAGCCGCCGGTCCAGCCCATCAAATAAACCGACCCATCGCGTCCCATATACGACACGATCCCTGCCATGGAAATAAACGATGCTGCTGACATCCAGTCTGCCGCCGTCGCCAGGCCATTGGCCAGCGGAGGGACATGGGCTCCGGCAATATAAAACTCCTGGGTAGAGGATGCGCGCGACCAGATGGCAATGCCGATATAGACAATAAAGGTGATGCCTACGAAAATATAGGTTAAGAGTTGTAAACTCATAGGTTCATGCCCTGCTTGTCTTTATTATTTTAATGGGAGAAAAAAATCAGGAAGCCTGATCACTTTTTTCTTCTGCAAGAATGTCCTTTTCTTCATGATGGTATTTATGATTAAGGTTATCCATCATCTTCAAATAGACGAAAATCAATATCACGTAGACATAAATCGAGCCCTGCTGCGCCATCCAGAAGCCAAACTTGAACCCCCCGATACGAATAACATCCAACTGATCAACAAAAATGACAGACATCAGAAAAGAAACAACGAACCAGATCCCCAACAGTATCTTCAGTATGCGAATGTTTTCCTGCCAGTACTTATTGTCGTCTTCCCGCATAGCCCCTCGCTAATCCAATCTGCTTATTTGCTGATAATCGACTTTATTCTATGGTATTGGTTTCTGTCCAGACGAACCCTGCAGACCATGTCGGATGGCGGCTTGTCAGCCTTATCCGACCTACACGCTTATTCGACCTAGGCGCTACACCAGATTACCTTTTAATTTTTCGCTGCATCCTTCATGTCGGATGGCGGGCTATCGCCCTTATCCGACCTACACGCTTATCCGATCTACCTGCACCCGGTCACCTTTATCCTTTATCCGGGTTATTCTCCCAGCTTCCAGCCCGAGGTTATCGGATAACGCCGATCCCTGCCAAAGCCCTTTTTACTGATTCTCACCCCTACGGGTGCCTGGCGGCGTTTATATTCATTCAGGTCAACCAGTCTCAATACTCGCATAACCGTATCATGATCAAAACCTTTTTCGATGATTGCATGAGCGCTTTCATCACCTTCAATATAAAGCTCAAGTATCTGGTCAAGAATCTCATAAGGGGGAAGATTATCTTCATCCACCTGATCAAGTGCCAATTCTGCGGATGGCGGCCGCTCAATAATACGGGCTGGTATCATTTCAGCCTGAACATCGGCAGAAACAGTGTTCCTGTAACGTGACAGCGAATACACCAGCATTTTCGGCACATCCTTAAGCACATCAAAGCCACCGGCCATATCGCCATACAGGGTTGAATACCCCACCGCCATCTCGCTTTTGTTACCAGTGGTAAGTACCAGGTATCCCTTTTTGTTGGAAATTGCCATCAGCATCACACCGCGGCATCGTGCCTGCAGATTCTGCTCGGTCAGATCTACGGCGGTACCGGTAAACTCCTGTTCCAGACAGGACATAAAGCCTTCATAGACATCTTCAATAGGGATAACCCGATAATTTACATTAAAATTTTCTGCCTGCTTGGCCGCGTCTTCAATACTCATGTCAGAGGTATATTTAAACGGCATCATGACAGCATGCACCCTGTCACTGCCGAGAGCATCAACCGCAATAGCCAGGGTCAGAGCAGAATCGATACCGCCGGAAAGCCCAAGCACAATCCCCGAAAATCCATTCTTGATAACATAATCATGCAGGCCTAGTACCAGTACTCTGTATATCAACGCCTCTTTCGCCGCTACAGGGGCTATATCGCCATTTGCGATAGTGACGGCCCCACCATCATGTTTTATATGAACGCTTGTCAGGCTCTCTTCACAGGCTGGAGCAAGCACCCTGACGCTGCCATCACCATCAACAGCCATGGAGCAGCCATCAAACACCAACTCATCCTGACCACCCACCAGGTTTACATAAATAATCGGCAATGCCGCTTCCTGCTGTCTGGCATGTAATGCACCCAGCCTGCTGTGATATTTATCTATGTGAAAGGGGGAGCCGTTTATATTGATCATTAATTCGGCACCGGCAGCTTTAGCCTGCGCCATTGGACCTGGCTCCCAAAGATCTTCGCAAATAGTGAAACCTGTCGGAATATTATTGATGCTCAATACACAGGCCTGTGAACCGGCAGTAAAATAACGCTTCTCGTCGAAAACCTGATAGTTGGGAAGAATCTGTTTTTTATAGGTGGCAAGCGTATTCCCCTGGTAAATAACACAAAGCATATTGTAAAGACGCCCCTCATCCCTGCCGGGGTATCCAATAACCAGATGGCTATCGAACTTACATGCCTTGATTGCGTCCAGAGCCGACTCGATTCTGATGTCCAGACTGGCTCTTAACAACAGATCTTCAGGAGGATAGGCAGTAAGTACCAGCTCCGGGAAGACAATGACATCAGGCCGGCCCTGAGCCAGAATTTTTTCTGCCGTTTTAATGATGAGCTCGGCATTTCCCGGGATGTCACCCACCAGTGGATTCACCTGGGCCATTACTACGTTCAGGGTATTATGATTTGCCATGGGTCGGGATTTTAAAAACCTGTTTTACAGTGAAAGCGTATAATAATTTTGACATCTGTAGGATGCCAGCTAAAACACATTAAAAGGAATATAAAAGGCATGGACACCTGAGCTGCCTCTATGGATATTGTCATACAGGTGCGGTATTGTCTGCCTCTAGGCACTTATTATAAAGAATTTTTATGGGATTAATCAGACTTGCAATTTTTGCTGTGGTGATCTGGATGTTCTGGCGTCTGATCAAGAACTTTCTGGCCAAACAGGCAAAAATGAACAAAAAAGAAAGCGGCAAACTGGAACAGGGCAATATCGTGCTTTGCGAGTATTGCTCGGTTCATGTGCCAGAGCAAAAAGCGGTATCCCATGAAAAACTGTGGTTTTGTAGCGAAAAACACAAAGAAAACTATCTTTCCGGTGATGACTGATTGTATCCGTCAATTTGCAGGCGGACCTTCTGCGTCTACCGAAAGCCGGCCTGTTGAGTCTTTCCTGATTCTTTCCCATGCCTCTCACTAAAAACAAAACTGACACTTCTCTGGAAAATCTGACGCAACAGCAAGATCAACGTGTCTTTGATGTTTACAATATCTACCGCTTCGTCCTGTCACTGATTCTGCTGATCAGCTTTGCATTCAGATCATTAACCTCAACGCTTGGCACTATCAACCCTGATCTGTTTGTTAACGTTGTAGTGATTTACATGGCATTTAATGCCATTGTTTTCTTCCGCGTGCTGCTTCCTCAAAGCAAAGGCCTGATGACTTCGCAATTTATCAGCGCCATTCTAATCGACATCGTCTTCATCATACTCATCAGCTATACCTGTGGTGGTGTAAGTAGTGGTATGGCTAACCTGCTAATCGTTCCTGTCGCTGCAGGCAGCCTTCTTTTTCGCTCACGCCTTAGTACTTTCTTCGCTGCAGTGGGCTCTATTCTCGCGATTTATAGTGAGGTTTATCTTTACCTGATTATTGATGATGGCATCGTCTATTTTGTCCAGGCCGGCCTGCTGGGTTTAAGCTTGTTTGCCGTATCCTGGTCACTGCAGTACCTCGGTGGAAAAATCAGGCAAAACGAACTGCTTGCCTGACAGCAGGAAAAAGCCAGCATATCTGAAGCGGCAATTTCACGCCTGCAGGCCTATAGTTTTCTGGGAAATGTCAGGGAACTGGAGAATATTTTGCAACGCTCACTCGCCATGGCTGAGAACAATTTGATTCAGGTAACAGACCTTCCTGAACTGAATTCACCTTTGGAGGATAATCCTGCGGCTATTGAAGGCCAGTCTGAAACCACGCCAGCGAAGTTGCAAGAGATGGGAACGATTACAGCGAACATAGAGAACAAGCTTGAAACCAGTGAAGACTTTTCCCTGGAAAAACATCTGGAAGAAATCGAAACCGTTGCCATTAAAAAAGCGTTGGAAGAAACACGCTGGAACAAAACCGCTGCCGCCAAAAAACTGGGAATGACCTTCAGATCTTTCCGTTATCGACTGAAAAAACTCGGTATCGAATAATCAGGGATTTTCTAAGCAGACTCCTGGACCTTCAATTCTCTGGGCATAGAAAAAACTATATTTTCCTCCACCCCATGCATCTCCTTTGGTTCTTGCCCACCCATTTCAACAATTCTTTCGATCACTTCCCTGACCAGCACTTCCGGGGCTGATGCACCGGCTGTTACGCCTATTGCATGTTTACCGTTAAACCAGCTTTCCTTGATCTCTCCGGCATGATCTATCAGGTAAGCCTCGCTACCCATGCGCTCCGCCAGTTCCTTTAAGCGGTTTGAATTTGAGGAATTGGGAGAGCCAACCACCAGTACCAGATCATTCTCCAGGGCCAGTTGCTTCACTGCATCCTGACGGTTCTGGGTGGCATAACAAATATCTTTTTTACGGGGTCCGGCTATAGTGGGAAAGCGTTCATGGAGGGCATCAATTATGCGCGCAGTATCATCCATTGATAGCGTCGTCTGGGTAACATATGCCAGGTTATTCTCATCTTTAACAACAAGGTTCTGGACATCGTCTTCTGATTCCACCAAATAGATACAGCCGCCATTACCGGTATCGTACTGGCCCATAGTGCCTTCTACTTCCGGATGAAAGGCATGACCAATTAGGATGCACTCGCGTCCCGCATTACTGTACTTGACCACTTCCAGATGAACTTTCGTTACCAGGGGACAAGTCGCATCAAATACCCGCAGCCCAAGGTCATCAGCTTCATCTTTTACATGCTGTGATACACCATGAGCACTGAAAATAACGATGGAAGGGTTTCCTTCAGCGTCCTGTGAGGGAACATCTGATAACTCATCCACAAACACAGCACCACGATCGCGCAGTGACTGCACCACAGTTTTGTTGTGCACCACTTCATGACGAACATATATGGGCGGACCATAGATATCCAGGGCCCGATTGACAACATCAATGGCACGATCAACACCGGCACAAAACCCTCTCGGATTGGCCAGATTTATCAGTAATGGGTTACCTGCTGAATTGTCTGCTGCGTTCATGGTTTCCTTTTACCCCGGCTACAGCGAAGTTTCACTGGGGGATACCGCGTGAATTTTGACCCGAAACTGAATATCTCTGCCCGCCAGTGGATGATTGAAATCAATCTCTACCTTGTCGGCATCAAATTTACTGATCATGCCCGGTTGTTCATTTCCGCCACTGTCAGTGAAGTTTATCATCAGGCCAATCTCCATGACTAAATCTGCCGGGAATCTGTAACGCGGAAAACTGTGAATATTTTCCTCCCGTGGCTGCCCGAAGGCCTGAAGCGCCGGTATTAGCTGTGTTTTTTCTTCACCGGCACGCATACCAAACATGGACAGTTCAAACCCTGGCAGGAGATTGCCATCACCCACACTAAACTGCGCTGGCGCCTGATCAAAATTGCTGTCGATGATTTCCCCTGGCGCCAATGCAAGTTCAAAATTCAAGGTGACCTGCTTTCCCGGTCCTACCTGGTCATCCACATAGTCTGCCAACTCATGAACTGTCGCTGGCTTCTGCCCAGCGTTGACGTCCTGATTATCCAGAGTGATGTCGTTAAGGGTAATTTTTTCCATGGTCTAAAAACCGGTTTCAGATTGCGCTATTGCGGCCATTGGTCTGCCTGTAATCCAGAAAAATATCCAGAATCATTAAGCCGGCACCGATGGTGATAGCCGCATCCGCAATATTAAAAGTAGCAAAACGATAGTCCATAAAATACAGACTGATAAAATCGATGACATAACCCGCCAGCATACGATCAATCAAATTACCCACGGCGCCGCCCAGAATAAGGGCCAGGGAAAATCCAAGAAGCCTCTGGGTTTTCGGTAAGTTAATCAGCCAGCCCGCCAGAAAAATGCTTACCACGATGGAGATTCCTGTCAGCAACCAGCGCTGCCAGCCACCGGCATCATTAAGAAAACTGAAGGCTGCACCCCGGTTATAGGCAAGCAGTAAATCAAAACCCGGGATAACCGCTACCGGCACATGTTCTGTCAGATTGCTATTACTTACGAATTTACTCAGCTGATCGACCACTACTATTAACCCGGAAATAGTGAATAAGGCCAACAAACTGTGGGATTTCTCTGAAGCTTTCTTACTATCCATGATTTACGCGTCTCTGAACACTCATGCTGTTTGCAGACCCTGTAATGAATGCCGTGCCTGTTCAATATCAAGCGCCATCTGCTGTTTCATGCTTTCCAGATCAGGAAATTTGATTTCATCCCTGATTTTCCTGACAAAACTTACCACCAGGCGTTTATCATAAATATCTTTATCAAAATCAAAAATATTCACTTCCAGTTTAGCAATATCGCTGTTTTCCACCGTCGGGTTGAAACCAATACTGGCGATGCCCGGCAGGGTTTTACCTTCAAACTCAACAAGCACACTGAAAATACCATGCATTGGAAGTCTGCGTCCTTCCAGGTCGATATTGGCCGTGGGTATTCCCAACTCCCGCCCCAGTTTTTTCCCGCTCTCCACACGGCCGCTTACACTATAGTAACGCCCAAGCAGGGAACGAACCTGTTCACAATCTCCCTGTTCCAGACAATTCCTGACCAAAGTACTGCTGACCCGATGCCCGGCATATTTGAATGGAATTTCCCGAATCACCTCAAACCCCAGTTCATTTCCCTTTTCCTGTAATAGTCGAAAATCGCCTTTGCGATTTTTACCAAAGCGAAAATCATCACCCACTATCAAGGCTTTCACTCCCAGACCCTCAATAAGAAATTCCTGAACAAAGGCTTTCGGCGCCTGGTTACAAAGCGCATTGTCAAAGGTCATTCGGAATACTGCGCTGACCCCATAAGAAAGCAGATAATCCACTTTCTCCTGAAATGGGGTCAGGCGCGGCGCGGCATTGGCAGAGGAAAAAAATTCTTCCGGGTGGGGTTCACTGACGATAACGACAGCCGGCAAACCTCTGACATCGGCGGTGCGGCACAGGGTACTTAGCACATGCTGGTGACCAATATGCATGCCATCATATTTGCCTATGGTAGCAACACAGCCCTGATGGACTGCGCGGAAAGATGGAAAATCAGAAAAAACACTCATGGCATCTGCTTGTTAACAAAAAGCCGGCTATTATATGCCAGTGCGGCAGGCTGATACATCAAGATTGTCCAAACACGTCTTTAAACACTATGACGGAAATTGGAGGGTCGGACCCCGCATGCCAGCAATGTCAGCGCATAACTCAACGCACCGGCCACACACAGAATACTCAGGTTAGTAATTCGCGACAGGGTACTCGCATTAATCCATAGCTCCAGGCTGCTGCCAGAGAGAAAGAAATTCAAAACCAGCACCATCACAACATTGGCAGCAAGCGCCTGAAACAGATAAATCACCCAGTGCACCCGAAAGTGAAAAACCCCCGTTTTAACCAGACCCAACAGCAATAGCCCGGCATTAACAAATGCAGACAGTGAGGTGGCCAGCGCCAGCCCCACATGAGCCAAAGGTATGATTAGCATCAGGTTGAACACCATGTTGCTCACCATGGCGATCACCGCATAGCGCACCGGGGTAGAAGTATCCTGCCGGGAAAAGTAGGCCGTTGCCAGAACTTTAATACTCATAAAGCCCAACAGCCCCACAGCATAGGCCTTTAGACTCATAGCGGTTGGTGTCACCGATTCAGCCCCGAATGCCCCATGCTGGTAAATGGTGACAATCATCGGCTCTGCCAGCACGATCAGGGCCAGTGTGGCCGGCAATCCAAGCAGCAAAATGGTGCGCAAACTCCAGTCCAGGGTCTGGATAAATTGCTCTGTCTCCTGCGCCGCATGAATTCTGGATAGGGTTGGCAGAATCACTGTCGCGATGGCGATGGCAAAAATTCCCAGCGGCAATTCCATAAGACGATCAGAGTAATACAGCCAGCTCACAGCGCCATCGCCCTGCAAGGCAGTGGCCAGAACAGTATCAAGCAGCAGGTTGATCTGGCCCACAGAGACACTGAACATGACCGGAATCATCAGGGCAATTACCTTGCTGACACCTTCATGCCTGGGCTTTAGTCTGGGCCTGGGAATGAGTTTCAGATGATTCAGAAATGGCAGCTGAAACATCAACTGGATAAAACCGGCAATCAATACTCCCCAGGCCAATGCCACCACCGGTTCTGCCATCATCGGACTTAGCAGCAAGGCACAACTGATCAGAGTAAGATTCAACAGGATCGGTGTCATTGCAGGCACGGCAAAGCGGCCATAGGAATTGAGAATCGAACCGGCAAATCCGGTCAGTGAAATAAGCAGGATATAGGGAAAGGTGATACGCAGCATTTTCACCAGCAAGGCAAATTTATCCGGAGTATCCAGGTAACCGAAGGCAAAAAGCCCTCCCAGCAAGGGCGCAGCAACAACACCTATCACGGTGACAATACACAAAATCAGCGACAACCGACCCGCCACGTGATCTACCAGTGCCTTGATGTCTGGAAAGGATCGGTTTTTACGGTATTCAGAAAGTACCGGTACAAAGGCCTGGGAAAATGCGCCTTCGGCAAACAGGCGCCGCAGGAAGTTGGGGATTCTAAAGGCGACAAAAAAGGCATCAGCAGCGGGCCCATCCCCGAATACCGCGGCAAAAACGATCTCACGCACCAGCCCAAGTATTCGCGAAAAAAACGTCATCAGGGAAACCACCAGACTCGACTTCGCTACCCCGGTCTGTTTCGACCTGTCTTCAACTGCCTGCACGCTGTGTATTTCTCCGGGTTCACACCTGAAACCGCATATTAACACAGCATTTGTTGTCCAATAGCATGGTCTGGGAGTTGACAAATACCCTTTAAAACTGCATGATTCGCGTCTTTTTTCAGTAAGCAAAACTTGTGTTTAACGGATTCACCTCCGGGCAACAGCAAAATACTGATAATACGTAACCAATTCAAAGCTTAAAAAGCTACATAAAGACATAAAGAAAGGAGCCCCCTTTGGCAAACTCTCCACAGGCTCGTAAAAGGGCAAGACAGGCAGAAAACCGACGCAAGCACAATTCAAGTGCACGTTCCATGGTGCGTACCTATATCAAGAAGGTCACTGCAGCCATTGATAGCAAAGATTATGATCAGGCAACCACTGCCTATAATGCAGCCGTTCCCGTCATTGATCGACTTTCTGACAAGGGTATTATTCATGCCAACAAGGCTGCTCGTCATAAAAGTCGCCTGAACAGCGCTATCAAGGCACTTAAAGCCTGATTCAAGCCTGTTTGGCTTGTTAAGCCAATGATTTTATTGAGAAACCGGCAATAGCCGGTTTTTTAATACCTGCTGAATAAGCACCCAAAAAATATGCAAAGGGATCAAGCCATCAGTTATAATCAGCCCGTCTGATTGTACAAGTCAGTCATAAACAGTTTGGGGGAAGTATCAATGAAGTTAATCAAGATTTTTAGTCTGTGTGCCAGTTTGATGCTGGTGCCTTCTGCATTCGCACACCACTCGTTTCAAGCCACTTATGACATGGATTCCATGATCGAGATTAAAGGCAAACTGGTGCAGATGAATTTTCGTAACCCCCATGCCTCGGTAATGGTTTTGGCACCGGATGAAGATGGTAATGAGCAACGCTGGGGTGTTGAATGGGGTGGTGCCACACTGCTGATGCGACAGGGACTGACCAGGACTTCTTTCAAACCGGGTGATGAAGTCATCATTACCGGACAACCCTCAAGAGACCGAAGCGATTACCGCATGCGCATGGAAAGCATTCTGCGCCCGTCAGACGGTTTTGGCTGGGGCTTCTCTGAAGATCAAACCTTCGATTAATAATTTGGTGGCTACTGGCCACTGAAATAAAAAAGGCCGCTTATGCGGCCTTTTTTGTGTTTGCATCCTGCTTTTGTTCTGAACTAGGCCCACGCAGTTCGCCTGATAAAGCTCAAATTTTAGTAGCGTCATGAGCGAAGGCTAATCGAGGCAAAAATGTGCGCAGGGAGGCAGTGTGCACCTGACACATGACCGACTGAGCACAGTTTTAACGAAGAGTAGCCGAGCGTAATAGCTACTGCAGATCACATCCTTACTTAACTACACACTCAGAAGGATTCCATTTGGAATCATCAGCCTCTCTCTTGAAATTGGCACTGGTAGTAAACAACTGGGTCAGATGCTCAGGATCCTCAAGCACCGAGATCACAGTCAGATACTCAGTCCCATCGCCACCTACCAATAATTCAAAATATTCTCTCAGTTGGGCCTGTGTGCCATAAGGCACGCCATTGCGACGCAGGTATCCCGGTGACATCTCAGTGGTCACTGCATTGATACTGCCACCAGTCACAGCGCCTCCAAAACCACCTTCCCTTTCAATCTGCCAGCTGGCGCGGGTGACACCCTGAAGGGTACCGGTACCTTCATTATCCTGTGCTGGTCCAAACTTGAGTAGCCGCGTCTGCATGCCGGCATCGGTATCAATCTGCAGGACATTATCGCTTGCCCAGTGAATATTCAGGCGGGTAGGAATTCGCATCAAACCACCAGCACCATAGGCCTTACAGGCGTTGCCTGAGGCCAGATCAACATCAGGGTCCCAGGCATCGGCAATTTCCCTCCCCCTGGGCGTCAGGCCTATACCCTCGTAGTCGCCAGCTGGCGCGACAACCATTCTGAAGCGCCAATCCTCAGTCACCAGCGATACCCAGTTACCTGTAATATCAATGGCCGCCATTTCCTGAGCAGATTGCTGCTGTCGGCCTGGCTGCGCTGATGCATCCAATGCAGATAGCAGAAGAAGAGTCGACAAAATTACTTTGATCATGCTTTTTTTCATATGCCGTTCCTTAATCTTCCAGTGTCATGTAGGCTGCAGTAACAAAATTTTCCGTTGAGAAAATCCCCTGCCCGGCCCAACGTGGATCGTAGTCTCTGGTGGGTCTGGCTGCGAGAACTTCTTCCAGACTCATGCCACGCTGTTTCATATCAAGGATGCGATCCCTGATAATTGTCAGCATTTCGCGCCAGTTAATGACATCTCCAATATCACTCAGTCTGCCATGGCCAGGAATGACCAGAGTGCCACCGTCCTGACCATACTCGGGAATGATGAGATCAATAATTGAATTGGCCGCATCAATAAAGCCCTGCAAAGTGCCACCGGAAGACATATCAATAAAAGGATAAAAACTGGTGATATAGGCATCCCCAGTGGTTATCACGTCGGATTTTCGAAAAAAAATAATACTGTCACCATTGGTGTGGGCATTGGGTTGATGAATAATCCGCACCCCTTCGCCATTGAAGTAGAGATCTTTTTTCTCGGCAAAGTATGTCATGGTGGGCCACATCTCTGTGCTCATGTTGTCGTCACCCGCCATATTCAACAGCACATTTTCATGGGCAAAAATGGTTGCGCCTTCTCCGGCATTGGACAGGGACGCGCCAACATTACCGCCACTGGGGGTAAATCCCGCCGCCTTTAATTCGGCATTACCGCCTACATGATCACCATGATGGTGGGTATTGATGATGTAACGCAGTGGTTTATCAGTCAGCGCCCTGATTGCTGCCAGGTTTTTATCAGACAACTCGGCATACTGGGTATCAATGATCAGGATGCCGTCTTCACCAGTCTGGACAGTGATATTGCCACCGGCACCCACCAGCATATAAATATTGTCACGTACTTTAAGGGTCTGGATTTCTACCGCATCAAAGTCAGTTTGTGCCTGTGCTGTTGATACAACAGGCGTTTGCGAAAGCATGATGGAACTTACCAAAGTCAGGACCATGGCAAACAGTTTGTGTAGCGTGATGTTCTTCATAATTACTCCTGCCCTGCTCGTAATTCACTGGGTTTTGGCAGCTCCTGCAAACGCTCGATATATTCCGGATACATGGTGTTGGCTCCACCCATGGCGGCTTCCACAGGAATATCATGGCGCTCGGAATAAATCAGCAAATCAGGATTGGTTCCCGGCAGGTGATGGGGAATATAGCCAGGCTCCCTGACCATTTCGATCACCGGGTCACAGGGATAATTGCCCACCTGACTGTCGATGGAATAAATATAATCACGGTTCCTGATGAAAGGTTCATCCAGGTAAACAGGATCATCAATAATCACAGTCCAGGTCAGAATGTCGTCATGTCGAATAAAATATTCGGTCACGGTGGCCTGGTCACTGCGGGCAACCCCGTTGCGGCGCAGCCAGCCTTCCTTGAGATGAGTGGTTTTAACTTTCAACTGATGAGCTACCCATTCGCCGGTAGAGTAGCCCATGGCGGTATGTTGAGCATACTCAGGCGGGTGCTCGCGACCATCCATCCAGATAGTACGGCGGGTTTGCCAGGCAAAATGTTGTATGCGTATGGCAATTAACTGTTCAGTGATGGGCTCTCGTTCTTCCCAAATACGGATATTGGCAAAACTGCTGGCATAATCAGAAGGATGCACACGACACTGGTATTCAGGCAGGGCTATAAGGGAAGCGCTCCAGCTTTGCGCGCGCAATCTGTCAGCATCGTTGAGAGGAAGTCCGGCATAATCACCAAGCTCAGGCCCCGGTAAGCGGTCAGGAAAATCCTCGCTGTAATTACCGACCCAAACGCCAGAAAAGTTTTTTTCTGCCAGCGCAGAAAAGCTGGCAATGGAAAATACAAACAATAGTGAAACACGGCAACAGATTTTGCCCATGAAGTCCCCCTGACCGGTGAAAATACTAACTCTGTTTTATGGAAATTATTCTAATGTAAAACCCCGCTAACATAGCGATGGGGGCCAATTCTGTCAAATAGAATGAAGGGGTTAGGTTACGGCTCAATCCAGTAAAATCTTGTGGTAAGAGAAGAAATAAGCGGAGGGGCTTTTCAATAAGCCGATATCGGTCTGAAAGAGTTAGGAATACCGCTAATTAGCTAAAGCAGAACCAGGTTATCCCTGTGGATTATTTCGTGATCACCTTCATAGCCCAATAAAGAAAAAATTTCTTCACTGGAATGACCAATGATACTGGCCGCTTCGTTGGCATTGTAATTCACCAGGCCACGGGCAACGGGATTACCCTTTTCATCGACACAGCTAACCACCTCACCACGCTGAAAGTTTCCTGAGCTGGAGGTGATTCCTACTGGCAGCAGACTCTTGCCTGATTCCTTTAATACTCTTACTGCGCCGGCATCGAGGGTGAAGACACCTTTCACTTTAAGGTGACTGGCAAGCCATTGCTTGCGCGCCGCCAATGGCTCGCTTTCAGGCAGCAGCAGCGTGCCCACTTCAGCCCCCTCACGCAGCATTGCAAGAATCTCAGGCTTCCTGCCGTTAACGATACAGGTAGCTGTACCCGATCTGGCAGCCAGTCGTGCTGCCTTCACCTTGGTCAGCATTCCACCACGTCCAAGATCACCATGACCGGTGCCAGCGAAATCAAACAGCTCATCATTATTACTCTGCGCCTGGCTCACCAATTTGGCCCCTGGATTATTTCGCGGATCAGATTCATAGAGTCCATCCTGGTCCGTAAGTATGACCATGGCATCGGCATTGATCAGGTTGGCCACCAGTCCCGCGAGCGTATCGTTATCGCCAAAACAAATCTCATCAGTTACAACCGTATCATTCTCATTCACCACCGGTATCACGCCAAGATTAAGCAAGGTCATCAAGGTTGTGCGAGCATTTAAATAACGTTTTCTATTGGACAGGTCATCATGGGTAAGAAGAATCTGGGCGGTATGCAGGTCGAATTTCTTGAATTCGGTTTCGTAGGCCTGGATCAGCCCCATCTGGCCAACAGCGGCAGCAGCCTGCTGTTCATGGATGGCAGTGGGTCTGCCTTTTAGTCCCAAGCGCAACACCCCTTCTGCCACAGCACCGGAAGAAACGAGCACCACCGAAAGACCGGCATCATGAAAGGCAGCAATCTGTTTTACCCAGCTTGCCATACTTTCCCGGTTCAGCCCTTTCCCGTCATCGGTGAGCAGGGAGCTGCCGATTTTAACGACCCAGGTTTTGGCTGCTGTCAGTGTCTGTCTGTTACTCACCTTTAATCCCTTACATATTCCACTTCGACGTCATCATCAAAATCATCATCCAGCTCATCAGCCGATACCTGATCCTTCTTTTCTTTCCAGGCTGTTTTTACCGCCTCAATACTCTGGCGAATTTCAAACGCCATAAGCTGATCCAGTTCATGCTGCTGTTGGCGGTAGTCTTCGTCTTCCTCAAAGCGCAGATTCGCCTCATTTATTGAGCGCATCAGGGCTTCACTTAATTCCTTAGTGCCCTGCCCGGAAACTGCCGAGATACGGTGCACAGGCCCATTCCAGCCCAGCCTGTCCACTATTGCATTACACACGGCATCTGCTTGTGCTGAAGGTAACAGATCAATCTTGTTAAGCACCAGCCAGCGCTCTTTTCTTGCCAGAGCTTCACTGAAATTCTCCAGCTCCCTGATAATGGCCAGGGCAGCATCCGCTGGATCACTGCTATCCAACGGTGCAATATCCACAAGATGCAATAATACCCGGGTACGCGCCAGATGCTTAAGAAAGCGTATGCCCAGACCCGCGCCTTCTGAGGCGCCTTCAATCAGGCCCGGAATGTCCGCCATGACAAAACTGTTGTCTTCACCGGCACGCACAACGCCCAGATTGGGCACCAGCGTGGTAAAAGGATAATCCGCGACCTTTGGCGTGGCAGAGGACACTGCCCTGATCAGGGTCGACTTGCCAGCGTTGGGCAACCCCAGCAGGCCAACATCCGCCACCACTTTCATCTGCAGTAACAATTGTCGGCTCTCACCTGGCGTGCCATTGGTGGTTTGCCTGGGAGCGCGGTTGGTACTTGATTTAAAGCGCATATTGCCCAGTCCGTGCTTACCACCCTGGGCAACCAGCAAGCGTTCACCGGGTTTCAACAGGTCACCAATCAATTCATCAGTATCAACGGCATAGATACTGGTGCCTACCGGCACACGCACCTCAAGATCTTCACCACTGGCGCCGGTACATTGTCTGCCTCGACCCTGCTGCCCTGACTTGGCGCGATAACGTGGCTGAAAACGAAAATCTACCAGCGTGTTCAGGGACTCATCTGCCACCAGAAAAATACTGCCACCGTCGCCGCCATCGCCACCGTCAGGCCCCCCTTTTTCTATGAATTTTTCCCGCAGAAAGCTCATGCAGCCATTGCCGCCTTTACCAGCCTCGACCAGTATTTCTGCTTCATCAACAAATTTCATAGGGGTGTCCTGAAACTGACTGTTTTGGTAAAAAAAAACCCTGTCATGGACAGGGCTTTTTAAATTCTAACTTAGCCTGCTAGCTATCAGGCTGTCGCTGTCTCAATACTGACAAAACGACGGTTTTTGGGGCCCTTGACCTCAAATCTCACCACGCCATCAGCTTTTGCAAACAGGGTGTGATCTTTACCACAGCCCATGTTGGTGCCAGGGTGAAAGTGAGTGCCGCGCTGACGCACAATTATATTACCAGCAAGAACCTGCTCACCACCAAAACGCTTGACGCCAAGTCGCTTCGAATTGGAATCTCTACCGTTATTAGTACTACCGCCTGCTTTCTTATGAGCCATGATGCACTCCTGTTTTATAACTTCAATTGTATCTGTAGTTCATTAATAAGCTGAATTCAGCTTCGTGTATTGCCGAATCAATCTTTCTTTTCAGCCTTTGCTTTTGCCTTTGGGGCTGCTGCCTTTTTAGGAGCTGCTTCTTTCTTCGGAGCTGCTTCCTTCTTTGGCGCTGCCTTGGCTTTCTCACCTGAAGAAATTCCTGTGATTTTCACTTCAGTAAACCACTGGCGGTGTCCCATCTGCTTTTTGTGATGCTTACGACGTTGGAACTTGATGATAGTGACCTTATCACCGCGACCATGACTGATAACTTCAGCAGTGACATTACCTTCAACATAGGGTGTACCAATTTTTACATCAGCACCTTCACCTACCATCAGGACCTTATCAAAATTTACCGTATCACCAGTACTGGCTTCGATCTTTTCAAGCTTCAGCACTTCACCTTCTGAAACCCGGTGCTGCTTGCCGCCACTTTCAATTACCGCGTACATATTTTGCTCCAATAGCGTTATTGCTATTCAGATATTGTTCTTTGAACCTAAATTAACTGACCTGGCTCTATAAAGCCGATTATCTTTTAATCCAGACTACGCCACTTAAGCATCTTACCAACACCGCTAATGTGTTCCAGCAAACTGATACCAAACTATTACCGTCTGGAACACGGTGTTAATATTATGCGCAAATGCAGTCAGGCTTTGGGCCGGTCATTACGAGGGCGGGAATTGTACGGGAACAACCCTGCTTTCGCAACAAAATCAGGGGATTTTTTAGCATTACCGGCATCTCCCTTGCCGGAATCAGCATTGGGCCTGAAAAGCCCGTAATCCTTGACTTTAACCATCCCCAAAACTAGCATGCGAAACTCTTTTTCAGAGCAGACTATGGCTTCACGAATCCAACAGATCGTCGCTGATGATTTTGCCGCACTTAATCAGACTGTAGTAGCGCAACTTCATTCAGAGGTCCCGCTGATAGAAAGCATCGGGCATTACATTATCGAGGCTGGCGGCAAGCGCATGCGCCCGGTACTGGTATTGCTGTGCAGCAAGAACCTTGGCTACAGCGGAAATGACCATATCGAGCTGGCCACCGTCATAGAATTCCTCCACACCGCAACATTACTGCATGATGACGTCGTTGATATGTCAGAAATGCGCCGGGGACGCCCAACGGCTAATACGCGCTGGGATAATCCTTCCAGTGTACTGGTCGGTGACTTCATTTACTCACGCGCCTTTGAGCTGCTGGTCGGCATTGGCAATATGCAGATCATGGACGTCATGGCCAGCACCACCAATAAAATATCCGAGGGAGAAGTGCTACAGCTGGTGAATCAGCACAATCCCCAGGCAACTGAAGCAGACTATATGCAGGTAATTCACAATAAAACCGCTATATTGTTTGCCGCGGCCTGCAAGACCGCGGCAATTCTTGCCGGTGCCAGCGAGACTATTACCGAACAGTTACATCAATTTGGCCTGCAGGTAGGCATTGCCTTTCAACTGGTGGATGATGTACTGGATTTCTCCGGCTCCAGCGAGGCTATGGGAAAAAATATCGGTGACGATCTGGCCGAAGGAAAGCCTACCCTGCCGCTGATTTATGCCATGCAACATGGCTCGGACAAGGAAAGTAAGCTGATTGAAGAGGCCATCAAGTCAGGAGGGCGCGAGCATCTGGAGGCGATAATCGAGGCCGTAATTCGTTCTGGTGCACTGGATTACACCCGCGCCAAGGCAGGTGAAGCTATAGATATTGCCATGAACTGCCTGACTTGCCTGCCGGAAAATAAATATCGGGATGCGCTGAAACAGGTGGCTGAGGCCGCATTGAATCGGGAAAGCTAGTGAGGTTTAATCTAAGCGATAATGACATCATCCCCGCACTGGATACTGCCGCTGCGTAGCACCTTGCACACCACCCCACCGCGAAACCCCATCTGCAGAGACCTGAATAATTCCGGGGCCTGATTTTCCAGTTTGTCATGAGGAAACATTTCCCGGTGAATTTCAAATTCAGCCTCGCCAATCTGCAGCCTTTTGCCAAGATCCGTGGGCAAAAATTCAAACCCCTTGATTAACAAACTGGAGCCATGATCCAGCCAGGGTCGTTCCTGACCGGTTTCATGACAAACCTTTACCCATGACTCCTTGCTCAGCACTGCCACTTCACCGCCGCCAAGCAGGTCAGACCTGTCTCCCTGGAGTCCATCAGCGATGGTCACATGTGCGGCAAATACTTCTTCTCTGGCACCGTCATCGTTTTGACTTCTGGCAATACTTTGTAACTGAATTTTCATGATTTGATGCTTCCTGGTATCTATCACTGAGCTGCAAATAAAGTTTATCAGCATCCATGCCAGGGTTCCTGTTAATCCGGCTTTCTTGCCAAATGCTTGCTGGCTATAAACTGGCTATAAATATGCAGAGGGTTCAGCAAAAATTTACCTGATTTGTACAAATTGCTTGGACAATCTCCTCACTGCGCCCTATCTTGTGCCCATGTCTCTATTACGACTTTAGTACCTTATTGGTTTCTGTTATCTGAATCAAAACTATGACTAAAAAATACCTCCTGATTATTCCAGGCGTCATTATTTTCATCATTGGGATAGCATATCTGTTTGCCAATTACCGATTAAAAACCGTTGTTGACTTCCGGGTTGATGAATTAATTGCCAGTGGTGATTACCAGGAAATTACCTATGACTCTGTTGGAATTCAATTCAATGGCGAGATCGCTCTGGAAAATCTGTATGTCATTGACAGTAACAGCAATGAATACATTCTGGAGAATATACGAATATCCGAATTTGACTACTTTAACGAGGTTCCCCACCACCTTCACCTGTCGGCCCAAGGGCTGCGTTTTCCTGCAGCAGCGCCTGCATTCGGTGATGGACCTGATAATTTACTGAATCATTATATTGCCACCATGATGGATCAGAACCTTTTGCCCATGAGCATGAACTATCGCTATGATTTTGATCCCGCAGATAACGACCGAATGGATATAGACGCAGATATTTCCCTGCCTGACGCCTTCTTTCTCGGTATGAAGGCGCAGATAAATAATGTGCCCATGGCAGGACTTAATGAAAATACCTCTGACAATGTCAACGAGCCATACGGCGTTTCCGTCATCTTACAAAATGCCGACATTCCTGCTGCGTCGATATCATTAAGAGATGATGGCATGGTCGCGAATATATCTTCATTGCAGGGCAATGCATTGGGGATAAGCGGTGACGAATACCGCCAGCAACTATTGGAACAGTTACAGGCAGCGGCTTTGTTTGTTCCTCCCCAAATGCAATCTTTGGCTCAGGATTTACTGAGTAATTTTGCTGAATTCATGACTGGAGAAAAAACACTGCGAGTAAGTATTACGCCGCAATATAATGGCAACATTCAACAGCTCCAACTGGAAATCATGGCAGCCTTCTATACCGGCGACATCGGGCGTATTGCTGAACTTCTGCAACTGGATATCGAGACGGTCGAGTAAGTAGTAAAACATCAGGCTGAAGCCATTTCCAAGGCACTATTGAACTACCAGCTTTATTCCACAGGCTCTATTACCAGCAGGGCTCCATCAGTTTCTTCAGTAAGCACATAAATCAAACCATCAGGACCTTGCTGAACATCACGAACCCGCTGTTTCAGGTCAGCCAACAGCCACTCTCTTCTCTGCTCGCCAAACTCATTAAAATTGATGCGCTCAATGTGTCCTGTTCCCGGCATGCGGGCGGTCATCAGGGCACCAACAAACAGATCGTTCTGCCATTGGGGGAACCTGTCCCCGGTGTAAAACATCAGGCCGGAAGTTGCGATAGAGGGAACCCAGAAAATTTCCGGCTGCACCAGACCTTCCTGCCAGGGCTGCTGGGAAACCCGGCTGCCGTCATAGTCACGGCCATAACTGACCAGCGGCCAGCCATAATTTTTCCCCGGCTGAATAATATTCACTTCATCGCCGCCCTGGGGTCCATGCTCACTGGCCCACAACTCACCAGTCACAGGATGAAAATCAATGCCTTCCATGGCACGATGACCAATACTCCAGATCTCAGGCAGATAGCCTTCCCTGCCCACAAAAGGATTATTTGCCGGAATAGAGCCATCATCGTTAAGCCGTAATAATTTACTGATATCACTCATTGGATTCTGGGGATTCTCAAAATCACGCCGAAAAGGCGACGACATAAACACCGTGCCATCATCGGCAAAACGCAAACGCGAACCATGACCACCGGCTGTGGTACTCCAGGCATCTGCAACGAACACATCCTCAACGTCTTCCAGGGCATTTTCAGCCTGATTCAGTCGCCCTCTTGCCATTACCGTGGTGGCATAATAATCAGCCCCTGCAGGGGGTGGTGCATTTTTCACATAGGTAAAATACACCAGCCTATTGCTGGTAAAATCCGGATGCAAAACAACATCCATCATACCGCCACCAGAGGCTACCTGCACTGCAGGTGCCCCAGTGACAATTTGTGGATCAAGCTTTCCATTTCTGATAATCCTGAACTGTCCGGCTTTTTCCGCAATCAGAATATTACCGCTGGGGAGAAAGGCCATACCCCAGGGATTTTGAATCCCTCTGGCGATGATGGAGACCTTGATTTTGGATGCCGGGGAATAAGTATCGTAGTACCAGGGTCCATCACCAAGAGCAAAGGGCTGGGCCAGTAGCGAGCCTGAAACGGCCAGCAAGAGCAGAACTGAAATCAGTTTTTTAATGTGAAACACTTGTCACCTCGTTAATTTTTTCTTTTCCAGTTATTTTTTTCAGTATAAATATGATGTCATTTTTTAATCGCTTTATACCACAATAGAGTCCAATAAAACTGACTCCAAGTCCGCCAGCAAGAAGAATCAGAACACCGAGATCCCATAATGGTCGCTGGTGATACCAGAAGGCAAAATCAAGACTATGCAGGCCGCTGTAGAGCCAGCGCTCTATTCTGCTGTTGCGATGAATCAGGCTCAGCAGCTCACTTTTATGGGGATCAACATAGATCCAGCTTTGCGCCGGGTCATTAAATTTGATGCGTAATACCGGCAGCGGTAATTGATTGTTGCGTGAGTAATAGTAATCATCATAATCATTGAGCAAGGCGTAATCAGTGACCTGGGCTTCCTCAATACTGGCGTCCAGCTTGCTCACCAGTGCCTGCGTGTCAAACTCTTCAATGATGCGAAAGCCATCAGCTGCGATAAGCAGGCTGTTGGAATCCAGCTGCCCGATTATGTTGTAAGGCTGATGCAAACGGTCACGCTTATCCATTTCCAGGCCAGTGCTTTCACTGTAAAGAGCAAGATAATGAGGCGCTGCACCAATCCAGCGAAATTCCACTTCCTTGATATCGCGCTGCACACCATTGCCCTGCGCCAGTGTTTGCCACCGGCTTGCATCAAAGGCCGGAAACGATTCCAGCTCCAGCAGTCCTTCCTGATAAACCCTCTCATCCACTCTCAATCCACGGGCATCAGACCAGGCAAAGGGCTCCATGGAAAGCATGCCGCTAAAGGACCAGGTCAGTACAAAAACACCAAATACGGTGCCCAGAATATAATGCCAGCGCATCAGCCCCCGATAAGGGATCGCCTTGCCTAGCTTGAACGGTCTGACTTTACGCCACTGGGTAAAACTCATGACCAGGCCAAGCAAGGCAAGCACGCAGCCAATACCCGACGTCCAGACTACGATGTCATACCACAGCGGCTGATTGGCGCGCAGGTCGGCAAAATAAAACCAGTGCGGGATAGTGCCAAGCCATGCCAGCAGACGACTCTGACGTGTAGTGTAGACAGCCACCTGGGCCCCGGTGGGTGATACATAGGCTTGCGTGGCATAATCATCAGCCACGCTGTATTTATACAGCGGCAATTCATTGGGAATGGCAATGGTCCACTGATCGGGGCGGGTCACCAGGCCTTCATAGGCAAACAGTTCAAGCGGAATATCGAGAAAATCACTGGCGATTTGTGCGCCCTGCTGTTGCGTCAGATCGGAAAGAAACTCGCCATTGTCTGCCCAAATAAAGGTACTGGGAAAGCGCGGCTCGGGAAATTCGTACACTGGCCTGCCCAACAAGGTGCGCAGGCGTGCTTCATAAGGGGAATACCCAAGCAGGTCAACGGCTTGCCAGGGAGTAATAGTCACGTCTTCGAAGTTGAGGGAACTGTCTCCTTCAATACGCATCTCATTGGTGATGCGTGGCATGCCACCCGCGTAGATCATCACAAAAGCGGACAGGAACCACACCACGAAGAGAAAACTCAGCGGAATGCCGATATAACGGTGGCTAAGAATAAGCAGGGTTTTAAACGCCCGCATGCCTGCTCCCCCCGAAGTGACAAAGATTCAATCTAGATAGCTGAGTGTAGCGAAATTCATCTTGCGCTTACAATCGAAACTATTATTGCCAATAGTTAATAACGCTTGTATTTCTTGATCACCCGACGATACCAGACGATGAACCCGCTGATAAACATAAATGCCGGCAATAAACCCAGAACAATCCAGATATAGGGCAATACCGGCCAGGAGCCGCGAAATCGGCCAAAATGCATATCGATCAGAAACAGCAGCCAGCCGTCCGGGCGATCAAAATCCTCCAGATCATTATCCATGGCATTGATAATAAAATCGAAGGGCTGGGGAAAGGCAAAGTAGATTGCTGTTATACCCCAGATTAAAAGCAGCAACAGTGACCAGAACCCTAAAACACTGTGCAGTTGCCAGAGTATACTATGTGAACTGTTGCGCCTGATCATCAGGCCCTCTTTCCAGCGCCGCCTTCCCTGCCACCAGATAATCACACCGGTAACGACCATCAACAGGAATAACAGTCCTCCGAACGCATTCACCTTGCGGCCTGTGGCACGCTCCATCAATAGATCGTCATGTAATCGCGTCAGCCACTCGACACTGCGAACCTGCCAGGGATAGGTATCACCGAGGTCAATTCCACTATAGTGATCAAAATATCGTGAAGACTCTTTTCCGTTTCGTTCCAGTACTACATAGGTAGCGCGGCGGGCGCGGGTGGGAGCAACAATATTGGTGACGCTATAGTCCCGATAAACTTCAGCGACTCTGGCTTCCAGTTCACTACCGGCAAGCGCTTCTCCTGTCTGCGTAGAGACCTCACTGGCAATGAACCAGCGGCTGAACTGGGGTCTGAGAACAACAGCAGATCCACTGACGCTAATAACCAGAATATAGAGACCCAGTGCTATGCCTAGCCATAAATGAATCTGGAACAGAGCGCGGCGAAAGAACGTGGTATTGGGAGCCTGGACCCAGCGCTGCCAATTATTCATCGTTGCCACATACCGCTGGGACGAACACTACTCATTGATTAATTTCCGCACGGTCTTTTCAGCAGACAGCGCCAGCCTGCTTTCCATGTAAAACAGGGCCGAGGGATCGATGTCGTTGCTTTCGATGATGGATGACTGTTCCTGCAAATGAGGAAAATTGTTATTGCCGAAGGCAATTAGCTGCTGAAGCATGATCAGTGCCGCAATAAATCCCAGAGTTTTGAGCGCGTCGATTTTCATTACAGGCTATTGGTAATTTCCGGAAAAACCTTATAAAACATCAACCAGGCCATTAGCAAAGTCAGACTGAGATTAAGGGTTTGCCCACAAACATAAAGGATCAGGGGTTTCCCGCCATGGAACTGGGATTTCAATTCACGAAAATTACCCGATAAACCAATGCTGGCAAAGGCCAGGCAGAACAACCAGCCACGCATATCCGAGGTGAAATCCAGCACCCCGTTTTCCACCAGCACGATGGCAGTATTCGGGTTTAAAGACTCATAAAGCAGGGAAAACAATATACTGGCCCCGAGAAAGCCCAGCACAAACTTGGGAAGGCGCAGCCATATTTCTGAAGCCCCTACAGTTTGACCTGCGTCCTTATCCACTTTGGTAGCCCAGTACACTGCGACACCAAACGCCAGCACCCCGATAAGGATATTCTGGATCATCTTGATGGTGGCTGCGACATTAAGCGCGGTATCACCAAGAAAGGCGCCCGCTGCTACCACGGCACCGGTGGCATCAATGGTGCCGCCGATCCAGGCGCCACCGAGCACCTCTGGCATCCCCACCGCATTGATCAAGGCAGGCAAGGCAACCATCATGATGGAAGTAAAAATCATCGATAGCCCGACCGCTGTAGTCAGCTCCTCTTTTGTCGCCTTGCACGCCGCTGCTGTGGCAATGGCCGCCGATACGCCACACACTGACATATCAGCACTGATGGTAATATTCAGTGTTTTGGAACCAATTTTGAGCACTTTCTGACCAAACCAGAACGTACTGATCAACACTATCGGCGTCACAATCCAGGCCACAAAAATACCTGGCAGCCCGATTGCCATCACCTTGCCAAACAATACTTCCGCACCCAGCAGCACCAGACCGGTTTTAATATAGAGCTCCGGTTGCAGGGCCGGACGTACAAACTCAGGGATGCCAAAAATATTGGTAATGACCAGACCAAGGAGTATCGCCCACAAGGCATAGCCCAAACCCATACTGCGAAATTCAGTCTGATTGGCCAGCAAATAGGCAAGAATGCCCAGGGCAAAAATGAAGACGAAGCCGCTGAAAAAAACCGCAATGGGCTTTTTCATCAGCACCATACCCACAGCAAATAAAACGCACAGGGCAATTAGGAACAACAGCGTAGCGATGAAAAAATGCGTGGAAAAAGCAGACAAGGGGTTCACTGACCAGCGCGCAGGTCTGGCGCCGTTAACCGTCTCGCTAAGAAAAGCAGTAAGGGCATTACCGGTATCGTTGTCAGCGGACCAGGCAGCTATAGAAAAATCGCTGGAGGTTTGTGCACTGAGTAGTGCGGAATCAACCCGGGAATAAGGGGCCAGCAGGAATGCGGCCAGGGCCAGCAGGATAATGACAAAGCCAAGCAGTATGGCGGTGGTGTCTTCTGTCCAGTTTCCCATTATGGCAGTTGCTCTGTTGCGGGTAATGGAACCTATTAACGGAACCTTTTTTGGCACTAAATAGTTGAACTTAAATGAGGTGAGCGCAATCCCTCAACCAGACTTTGCCGTTAGAACTCAAAGTCATCTTCGTAATAACGCTCGAAATAAATATCTTCCCGACTGAGATTGCCCATGTACATATTTTCAACATCTTCTTCCACCCGGGTAATATAGTCATCCAGATCATTCTGGTTCAATGATTCGATCAGTGCATCACGCCAGACTGCAGCATTTCGGGTATCGAGCACACGCACATTATTATCCTTGGCCCATTCACTGCCAATCCTGCCCCCGAGATGATAAAGGCGCAGCGCCACTTCTGATCGGTAAGGTTCATCAAGACGCTCCTTGACCTGCTCGGTGAGACTTATCCAGCCCGGGGCAATACTGAAACCATTATAAAAACGGGTAACCCAGAGCAGATAATCTTCCCGGGTCTGGTATTGCTGGGCCAAATCATCTTCCTCGTAGGCCGCTTCAAAATAGTCCCGGGGGTAAGCCATTTCCGGCCAGACAAGTTCATCGATTTCAGTTGCACAGCCCCCGAGCCAGAGCAGCAGAGGAAAGACAATGAAACTTCTCAACGACATTGAATGGTATTTCATAATCCGACTCTTGTTCCTGAACCGCTATTGAAATAGCCGGTCAACAACATAGCCACTGACATCCCGGATTTGTTCTGGCGTAAGCGCCCCGGTAAAAGTCGGCATGCTGTTTCTGCCGGTGGAAACAATGGTAATGGCATCACGGATATCGGTGATATTGTTCAATGGCATGGCATTATTGTGCCCGCCCATGCCGTCGTCACCATGACAGGGCAAACAGGTTTGCTGGAACAAGATTTCACCCGCAGCATAATCAGGATCACCTTCTGCAAACACCACTGCAACGGCCTCTGTGTCACTATTGCCAAGCGACAACAGGGTATCCCCCGGGCTGGCTTCTTCCATCTGACCGGACAATGAGAACAGCCACAGACTGTCACCTCGCGGCGAGCCCTGAAACAGATTACCGCCGGAATAGGCTGCGATATACTGTTTGCCATCTTTTTCAAAACTGATGGCCGGCGCATTCATGCCGGCGCCGGTCTGAAAACCCCACAGCTCCATGCCGGTATCGATATCAAGAGCGGTCAAACGTCCATCATTACGACCCACAAACAGCAGATCCCCGGCAGTGGCGAGAAACCCTGAATAACAGGCATCCTGCCAACGGTACTGCCAGACCAGTTTATTGGTAGTCATATCCATCGCCGCAACAATCCCTACCGTTGGCCGTTTCGAGCCACCAAACTTGCCACCGGTCCAGGATTTACCACTGTGCTCATCCGGTATTTCGACATCTACCATGGACGCGGCCACCGAAGATTCCGAGGCGCAGATATACATGATCTGTCGGTTGGGGTCGTAGGCACTGGGCGCCCAGTTGGCACCACCGGCGAGACCGGGCTGAACCAGAACCGGTTCATAAAGGAAGGGCGTAAAAATCCTGCCCTGATTCACCAGTTGCGTGCCTTCTGGCGCAACATCAATAAACTGGGGAACGAATGCATCCCCAACAGGATAGGGCTGTGTGGCAGAAGTGAACTGTTCAGGGATTTGCGGCACCGGCTTTTCTTCAACGCCGATAATAGGCTCGCCGGTTATCCGGTCGAGAATATAGACCCAGCCAGTCTTGCCGGCTTCGGCAACGGCTTTACGGGTTTCCCCTTCATATTCCATATCAAACAGAATGACAGGATTTGGGGCATCATAATCCCACAGGTCATGATGTACCTGCTGGAAATGCCAGCGGTATTCTCCTGTGCGCACATCAATGGCAACGATGGAGTCAGTAAACAGGTTATCGCCTTCACGCATGGTGCCATTCATATCGGGCCCGGGATTACCGGTAGAAAAATAAATCAGTCCCAGTTCCGGATCCAGTGCCGGTGTCTGCCAAACAGTACCGCCGCCAAACTCCCAGGCATTGTTATCCTGTGGCCAGGTATCATGTCCAAACTCACCGGGGCCTGGAATGGTATAAAAGGTCCAGAGTTTTTCACCACTGTCAGCATCAAAGGCTTCCACCAGGCCACGCACACCTTTCTCGGCGCCGGAATAACCGGTGATCACCATGCCATCATAAAAAAGCGGTGCTCCGGTAATACTGTAACCATCCTGCCAGCGCACACTTTGCGTTTCCCAGGCAATTTCCCCGCTGGCTTTATCCAGCGCTACCAATCGCGCATCCAGCTGACCAAGAAAAACCTTGTCATCGCCCAGTGCTACTCCCCGGTTGTCCCAACCGCAACAGACCGCTTCACCCATTTCTTCAGGGTATTGTGAATTGTATTCCCAAAGCATTTCACCACTGTCCACATCCACAGCAAAAGCATCACTGTCGCCTGTGGTGATATACAGCACACCATCCTGATAGACAGGCGTGCCTTCTGCAGAATATCGGGTTTCAAGTCCGGAGCCATTCAGATGAACACGCCATTCGGCTTTCAGATCAGCGACATTGTCACGATTAATTTCGGCAAGTGGCGACCAGCGCTGGTTATAAAACGAACCACCATTGGTTGGCCAGGCATCGGTAGGCGCTGCTACCAGGGGATCTGTTTCAAGGGGGCTTGGTCTGGATGCGGGTGCTGGTGATTCAGCAACTCTGGCTGCGCTTGGGGCAGATTCTACATCGGCCTGACTGGCTGAATCATCGTTGCCGCAAGCTGCCAGCAGCATGGCAAACAGGAAAATTAGTGGCGTGCGAAATTGATTGGTCGTTCTCATGAGTCCCCCTCATCTACAGCCCGTAGCTGTAATAAATAAATATCAGGGGATTATATAGAGTTGCAGGTAACTTTTACCACAACCTGGCACCCCAACCTGTATCAAAACAGTTAAAGACGATTGTTCAGGCGACGTTGAATGTGCGCCGGATATATCGCAACGCCAAAAATACAAAGGGCCATATAATGGCACTGGAAAGAGCCGATATCATAAATATCAAATTGGGCGCAGTGTTTTGGCTATTCGCGGTAAGCACCCAGAACGATAATAACTGGTGTATGCCCGCCAGAATTAAAATAGTGCTGCTTTGCTGAATCGCTGTAAACATTCGCATGCGCTGGTAAAGACTAAGCGCTAAATAGGCCACGAGTGCCAGGGCCAGGGCATTCAGCCCCAGTAATGAACCTTCCAGCACATCCATAAAGAAACCGGTAATCCAGGCACTAAACAGGCCTATTCTGTCTGGCAGCGCTACCACCCAGTAAATGACAACCAGTGCCACCCATTCGGGTCGATAGGCTTCAAGCCAGTCAGGCAGAGGCAGCACGGTAAACAATGCCGCCAGCACCAAAGTACCGAGGATTATCCAGCCGCCATGATGTTTGTTAAATTTTGCTCCCATCTTTTACCGGTCCTTGATTACTTGAACAACAACAGCACATTACGACTGCGCTCAAGCTGGGCAGTAGGTTCTACTGTCACGGTGGCAAAGGGCTCTCCGGGGTCGTGCAGCACATTGCTCACCACCCCTACCGGATAGCCCGCGGGAAAACGCCCACCAAATCCCGAGGTCACCAGGACATCACCCACAACCACATCAAACGTATCGGAAATATTGTTCAACACCAGTCTTTGTAAACTGTCCTGGGTACCCGAAGCAATTGCCCGGTTGCCATTGCGGTTGATCTGAATCGGTGTCGAATGTTGGGGATCAGTAATTAGCAGTACCCAACTGGCATAGGGTTCTACATCGACAATCTGTCCCATCAGACCAAAGGCATCAATCACCGGCTGTCCGATATAGACATCGTGCACACTCCCCTTGTTGATAAGGACCCGTTTGGTAAAGGGATCCGGCGATTCTCCGGTGAGTTGCGCCTGCACTACCCGCTCATCGACAATGCTTGAAGCATTGAGTAACTCATTGAGTCTTATGTTTTCAGCCTTCAAGTGCTCCAGCTTTTGTAATTCGAATTGCTGCTGCAGTAATTGCTGCTTTAAACGCTGGTTTTCGCCAATCAGGTAACTGCGACTCTGCAAATTGGAGTTTACGGAATCGGATATGGAGCGTGGGGAATCTGCCAGCCAATGCAGGGGGGTGACCAGGTAGGACGCATAAAAACGAACCTGGGACAGGTAGCTGAAGCGACTGTCTGCCAGCATCATAATCATGGACAGCAGGGCCAGGCCGAGCAATCGATAGCCTTGGGATGCACCTTTAATAAATAGGGATTTAATAGATCAAACCTTTACTGTGTGAACACAAAAATAAAGATTAAGGATAAAGGATAAAGGGGAGAAAGTGCAGATCTGAATAAAAAAATAGCGCTTTTCTTCTGAATTTTATTCCTGATCAGCATGACAGCTTGAGGCAGGGATCTAATGAGCTCATGCCTCAGCATGATGTTGTGCCGGTTTTTGCCAAAATCATGGCAATTAGCCAGGCCGACTACTGTCAGTGCTATTCCAGTGTTAACAAATCCAGATCGTGAACATCCATCAGCTCCATGGCCATACCACCACCTCTGGCGACACAGGTCAATGGATCATCTGCAACGATCACCGGCAACCCGGTTTCTTCGCTAAGCAGTTTGTCCAGATCCCTGAGCAGCGCACCACCGCCGGTAAGAACCAGGCCACTTTCTGCAATGTCCGAAGCCAGCTCAGGGGGCGACTGTTCAAGCGCACTTTTAACTGCCTGCACAATAGCTGACAAGGGCTCCTGTAATGCTTCAAGAATTTCATCACTATTAAGGGTGAAGCTGCGCGGTACACCTTCTGCAAGATTGCGGCCGCGGACATCAATCTCGCGAACTTCCTCACTATGAAAAGCACAACCAATTTCTTTCTTGATACGTTCAGCTGTAGCGTCACCAATCAAGCTGCCATAATTGCGTCTGACATGGGTGGTGATGGCTTCATCAAAACGGTCACCACCGACGCGCACAGATTCAGAATAGACCACGCCATTGAGTGAGATAATGGCAATTTCAGTGGTACCACCACCGATATCCACCACCATGGAACCGCTAGCCTGATCAACAGGAAGACCGGCACCAATGGCTGCTGCCATTGGCTCTTCAATAAGACGCACTTCCCTGGCTCCGGCACTCATTACCGATTCGCGAATGGCGCGGCGTTCAACCTGGGTCGATTTACAGGGAACGCAGACCAGTACTCGCGGGCTGGGGCGAATAAAGCTGTTTTCATGTACCTTGTGAATAAAATGCTGCAGCATTTTTTCTGTTACCTGGAAATCGGCAATTACACCGTCCTTGAGGGGCCGTATTGCCGTTATGTTCCCAGGGGTTCGACCCAGCATGCGTTTGGCGTCCGCGCCCACAGCCGTAACCGTCTTCTGGCCGTTATGAATACGGATCGAAACCACCGAGGGTTCATTCAGGACGATGCCCTGATCCTTGACATAAATCAGGGTATTTGCAGTTCCCAGATCTATCGACAGATCGTTCGAGAACATACCGCGTAATTTCTTCAACATGAATTTTGATTACCTTATATAAGTAATAATTAGTTATGAATGATAATTCTTTTTTAAATAGTGCGGAGGGATTGGCTCTAATAGTTATTCTTTAGTTATTCTTCCAGTATAATCAGCCGTTTTAGCTCGAGCAACTCTAGCAATCACACCTACTTAGAGCAAGAATTAAATCTGAATTGTCAGATTTAAGTCACTATTTGAGCTGAATCGCGCCCATATTAATTATTTGGAGTCTGACATGTCTATTGAACTAGGCGACGTGGAAAACATTGCTCACCTGGCACGCCTCGATCTTACCGAAAAAGAGAAAGAAGAAGCGGCAAGCAGCATGTCCAATATTCTGAACCTGATCGACCAGATGCAGTCAGTGAATACTGATGATGTCGCACCACTCGCCCATGCGTTTGATACCGCCCAGCGCCTGCGGGAAGACAAGGTCACAGAGACCGATCAACGCGATGAGTTGCAAAAAATTGCGCCGGAGGCTGAAGATGGCCTGTTTCTGGTTCCCAAGGTTATTGAATAGTAATCTGTGGTTTGTTGCGCCTGAATACGTTTTCTTTAGAATTTTTCAATTTAACCCACTGTTCACAATCACAGCATGAGCAGACCAAGCATCAGGATTATTTAAGATGATTGAACTAGGCCTGGCACCATTATCCAGGGCACTTGCCGATGGCGAGTTTTCCAGTGTTGAACTGACGCAGGCATACCTGCAACAGATTGCACAGGAAAACAGCGATTTAAATGCCTATGTTACTGTCTGCGAAGAGCTCGCCCTATCTCAGGCAAGGGCTGCAGATGAAGCCAGAAGCCAGGGTAATGCCGGGCCATTGACTGGCATTCCTATTGCCCACAAGGATCTTTTTTGTACCCAGGGCATTCGTACTGCCTGCGGCTCAAAAATGCTCGACAACTTTATCGCGCCCTATAACGCCACCGTGGTAGAAAATTTTATCAAGGCCGGCAGCGTCACCCTCGGCAAAACCAACATGGATGAATTCGCCATGGGGTCCTCCAACGAAACCAGCTTTTACGGCCCGGTAAAAAATCCCTGGGATCGTAGCCTGGTACCTGGTGGTTCATCGGGTGGTTCTGCAGCGGCAGTGGCAGCTCGCCTGTGCGCCGGCGCTACCGCAACAGACACCGGTGGCTCTATTCGTCAACCCGCCTCATTTACCGGAATTACCGGTTTAAAACCTACCTATGGCAGGGTAAGCCGCTGGGGTATGGTGGCTTTCGCCTCCAGTCTTGATCAGGCTGGCACCATGACTCAGTCAGCAGAAGATGCCGCCATGATGCTTAATGTCATGGCCGGACTGGACCTCAAGGATTCCACCAGTAGTGATACCGCCGCGGAAGATTACACAAAGGATCTGGACAAACCCCTTGCGGGACTGAAGATCGGCATCCCGACCCAGCATTTTTCTGAAGGCCTGAATGCCGATGTGGAAAAGTGCATCAGGGAGGCTATTGCCGAATTTGAAAAACTTGGTGCAACTGTCAGGGAAGTGAGTCTGGATAACAGTCATCTTTCAGTCTCAGCCTACTATGTCATCGCACCAGCTGAAGCATCAGCCAATCTGTCCCGCTATGATGGCGTGCGTTATGGCTACCGCTGCAAAGATCCGGTCAATCTGGAAGATATGTATAAACGCACCCGCAGCGAGGGCTTCGGCACTGAAGTCAAACGCCGCATCATGGTCGGTACCTATGCCCTTTCAGCAGGATACTACGATGCCTATTACATCAAGGCACAAAAAATACGTCGCCTGATCAAGAACGATTTTCAGAAAGCATTCGAGGAAGTAGATGTCATCATGGGCCCTACCTCCCCCCACACTGCTTTTGCCATAGGCTCAAAAAACGATGATCCTGTCACCATGTATCTGGAAGATATTTATACGATTGCTGTGAATCTGGCAGGCTTGCCCGGCATGTCCATCCCGGCCGGACTGGTCAACGGCTTGCCTGTAGGACTCCAGATAGTGGGCAAGGATTTCGCCGAAGCGCAATTGTTGAATGTGGCACACAAATTTCAGCAGGCAACAGACTGGCATGAGAAATCACCGGTCAATTAATTATCAATTGGTTTGAAAATTTAAAGCGGCTGCATCGTTAATAAGCAAGAGAGAAAAAAAATGGAATGGGAAACAGTTATAGGACTTGAAGTGCATGTGCAATTAGCCACTGCCTCCAAGTTATTTTCCGGCACCAGCACTGAATTTGGCGCGCAGCCCAATACCCAGGCCAATATCTATGATCTGGCAATGCCCGGTACGCTGCCGGTATTGAATGCCGAGGCCCTGCGCATGGCGGTAAAATTTGGTCTGGCCATAGATGCTGAAATTGGCAAGACATCGGTTTTTGACCGGAAAAACTATTTTTACCCCGACCTGCCCAAGGGGTACCAGACATCACAGCTGGACTTCCCAACAGTAGGCAAAGGACAGCTGGTCATCGACATGGAAGATGGTTCCCAGAGAACCATCGGGGTTACCCGTGCCCACATGGAAGAAGACGCTGGAAAATCCCTGCATGAAGATTTCCACGGCAAGACTGGTATCGACCTGAACCGTGCCGGTACGCCCTTGCTGGAAATTGTATCGGAACCGGATTTGAGAAATGCCAGGGAAGCCGTTGCTTACCTGAAGAAGCTACATTCCATCATTTTATACCTGGGCATTTCCGATGGCGATATGTCGCAGGGTTCTATGCGCTGTGATGCCAACGTCTCGGTTCGTCCCAAGGGTACCACCGAGCTCGGCAACCGTACCGAAATCAAGAACATCAACTCTTTCCGCTTTGTGGAAAAAGCCATCAATATCGAAGTGCAACGCCAGATCGATATTATCGAGGACGGTGGAAAAATTGTGCAGGAAACCCGCCTCTATGATGCGGACAAAAATGAAACCCGATCAATGCGCAGCAAGGAAGTGGCCAATGACTATCGCTATTTCCCGGAGCCGGATTTACTACCCATCGTTATTGATGATGCTTATATTGAATCCGTGCGGACCACCTTACCGGAACTACCTGATATCAAAAAACAGCGCTTCCAGGATGAGTATGCTCTGAGTGAATATGATGCCATGATATTGTCCAGCGACCTGTCCACCGCTGACTATTTCGAGGAAGTAGCGAAAGCATGTGGAGACGCAAAACTCTCAGCTAACTGGGTGATGGGTGACCTGCAGGCCAGCCTGAATAAGGATGAAATCTCTATTTCCGAGAGCCCGATCAGTTCAGATGCCCTTGCTGGCCTGATAAAACGCATCAAGGACAACACTATCTCTTCCAAGATAGCCAAGACTGTGTTCGAAGCCATGCTGGCAGGTGAAGGTGATGCTGACAGTATTATTGAAAGCAAAGGGCTGAAACAGGTAACTGACGCCGGTGCCATTGAAAAAATGGTGGATGAAGTGATTGCCAACAACCCGGCTCAGGTGCAGCAGTTTAAAGAAGGTAAGGAGCAGGTAATCGGTTTCTTTGTAGGCCAGATCATGAAGGCCTCTCAGGGCAAAGCCAATCCAGCCCAAGTTAATCAACTGCTGAAAGAAAAACTCAGTAGCTAGAAAAAATAACGCATATTCAGCAAAAACCATAAAGACAATAATTACGAGAATGACAACATGAAAGCAGAGAAAAAAACCGGTGCCGACAGAACCCAGCCAGCCGTCCGTGACGAATGGTGGAGTGATGAGCGGGTGCAATCTTTTCTGGAACTGGACACCTCCCATGATGAGGCGCCGGATTTTCATATTCTGCAAAAGGCTTATCGCGGCATGGTGCCCGAGGCTTTCTCACGCTTCATCCAGTTTTTCATCGACGCCGGCCGCAATCTGAACGAAGCCAATATGCACGGAGAAACAATTCTGAACATTGTTTCAAAGCATAGGAATTCCGGGGAATATAAAAAGATACTGGAAAAAGCTGGCGCAAAATAAAAAACAACTGATTTTATCTTCTGCCAAATCGATAAAGCAGAGTAAATTCACGACATTAAAAACTAGTAACGTCGCGGCCTGGAGCTGCCTTTTCTGTCACCTTTGCCGCCATGCTTGCTACCTTCCTGTTTGAATTTCGACGGGCGCGAAAACGCTGGCGGTTTTGTCAGCAATTCTTCCGGTGGGTGTTCACAGGGCAGTTTCATGCCGATGGTTTCTTCAATACCTGGCAATAGAAAGGACTCGTCCTCATCAGCAAAACTGATGGAGGTGCCCAACAATCCGGCACGACCGGTGCGTCCAATACGATGCACGTAGTCTTCCGCCTCTTCCGGTAAATTGAAATTCACCACATGGGATATCTCATCAATGTGCAGACCACGGCCGGCCACATCAGTAGCTACCAGCACCTGGATGGTATCGTTTTTGAATTCCTCAAGAGTGCGCACACGCCTGGGTTGTGAAATCTCACCCGATAACAAGCCAACACTGACTTCATTTCGATGCAGGTTATCAGCGAGACGTCTGGCCTGATCACGACGATTGGTAAATACGATAACGCGCTCACCTGCATCACTCTGAATCAGGTTATAGAGCAGGTTATATTTTTGATTTGTCGTCACCAGATACACTAGCTGGTTCACATTATCTGTAGTGAGCTGTTGTGACTCCACTTCAATTTTTACTGGGTTAACTGCCCAGCGATTGGCCAGTTCCATAATGTCTTCAGTAAAGGTGGCACTGAACAACATGGTCTGACGATATTCTTTTTTCGGGGTCGCCGCGACGACCTGACGTACCTGGGGGATAAATCCCATATCCAGCATACGGTCCGCCTCATCCAGCACCAGCAGTTCCACCATGCTCAGATCAATATTTTTATTCCTGACAAAATCCAGAAGTCTTCCCGGTGTTGCGGCAACGATATCGACGATATCGTTTTCAAGTTCCCGTTGCTGTTTCTGATAGTCGATGCCACCCACCAGTGTGGTGACATTGAGATTCGCGTACTTCGTTAAGGCAACGGCATCCTTGGCAATTTGCATGACCAGTTCCCTGGTCGGCGCAATAATGAGAGCACGCGGTTCTCCCACATAACGTTCTTCTTCGATGGGATTTTTCAGCAGATCATTAATAATGGTTGAAAGAAAAGCGGCGGTCTTACCAGTACCCGTTTGTGCTTTACCGGTGACATCATGACCTTCGAGGGTTACTTTCAGACTTTGTGCCTGGATCGGCGTGCAGAATTCAAAACCCAGATCATCTACTGCCTTGAGTAGTTCTTCCGGGAGATCGAAGTCTTGAAATTTAACTTTTTCTTCACTGTCAGGGGGGACAGTGACTGGAATTGGATCAATGTTTTCAGTTGTCACAAATGTACTACCGCACCGCTCTTCATTATTTATTTATATATTCTTCACTAAATTGGTGCGTATCATAACGAAAAGCCGGAACGCATGATATGAAAATATGTAAGCAATGCCAGCGAAACTACCCCGATCATGCAAAATACTGCAGCCAATGTGGTAAAAAGCTGGAATTAATCGAGACAAAACAAGCGGACAAAATTGAGCGCAACAAGACTACCGGCTCATGGAACCTGTTCTGGCTCACCCTGGGCGGCAGTCTTTTACTGTCGTGGCTGCTGATGGCAGTATTTCATTTGCCTGTATTCATTCTTGGCGTTTTTCTGCCATTGCTCTGGTTCAGCAGCAAAAAGTAAGCGTGGAGCAGTTGATTAAATCAGTCCCGGCAACGATAAATGATGAAGGTCTGCTCTCCGTCTACCACACGGGTTGAAGGTACAATAGCATCGCCCCTGTCAGCCGCCCTGTTGCGCGCCATGGTTCTAAGCTCTCTTGCCACCTTGTCTTCATTCCTTTCCAGTAAAGCGCGATCAAGCACTTCTACGGTAGTAGTTCCTGTTCTGGTACAGTTGGCGACTTCGGCGGCGCTAAGAATAGCAACATTTTCACCCTCAGCGGTAAGCTTCACCCAAGAGCAAGAAGCCAATGCAAATACCGATCCCAGACCTATTATTCTGATTAAATTTTTCATAGCGCTTCCTGTATTTTCCTTGTTATTTTACTGATTGGTTAATAAACTGGCCGAGCCAACTAG
>Ga0181596_10000337_pt1 | contig 48770 bp, 40 predicted proteins | sample 041ome_6_FD_148655 | JGI IMG/M metagenome (GOLD analysis project Ga0181596, IMG submission 148655) | Coastal salt marsh microbial communities from the Groves Creek Marsh, Skidaway Island, Georgia - 041402US metaG (spades assembly) | ecosystem: Environmental > Aquatic > Marine > Intertidal zone... | reverse complement strand
GCGGGAGGTGCCGCTTCATGGTGTCCTTGAGCAGCTGCTGGATGCTGCGTTGCCAAAGACTGGCAGGCTGTTCCCACATCTCACTGTCGATAAAGTGGTGAAGCGGTATGCCTACCTGCGCCGCCTCCACCCTGAGCTGCACGGCACCGTCTTCCACTCCACTCGCAAGTGGTTCATCACCCAGTGTGAGCGTACAGGGGTCCCTGAGCACTTCACCGCAACACTTGTTGGGCATCACTCCGCAAGGTCGGCCAATAAGCTGACCTATGGGTTGTACTCCGCTGGCATCAGTGATGCCCATAAGCGGGAGATTGTGGAGGGGGTGAGGTTGCCGGAGGGTCTACTGTGAAGGCAGCACCCACGCGCCGCATACTCCCTGACATCGAGGCCTTCGAGGAGCGGGTCGCCATCGCTGAATATGATGGCAGCCTACCTCGGCAATAGGCCGAGAACCTCGCCGCACAAGAGCAGGGGTTTGCCACGGCAGATGCGTATTGGCAGTGGTTGGCCGACTACGTGGTCAGCAGAGGGATAGGGTAACCCGCAAAACACTCCCCGTCCGGCTTCCCTTCGCGGGAGGTCGGGCATGGGATGGCAGAACGCTTTTGTGAAACAATGAGAGTTTTACTACATAGCCACCTTTAAAAAAAGTGGCTGATTGAAAAAGTCGGGGATAAGCTTTTGCACGATATTGTCTGAAAGATCATTTCGAATGTGGTCAGTAATAAGGACGATAGCTTGCAACCTTTAGAGTGCTGCTTCACGCTTTTGACAAGCGTATCCACAAATTTATCTGAATATTTTTCACCCTAAATTACAAGCACAAGACACCAAGAATGATCCTTTTTTGACATATACATCTCATCACCGAGGCTGGAACTCAAAAAAACCTGAACAGCTAGTTCATTCTTTAAATCAATTACTTGGGTATTTCGCCACCATTAAGTGTCCAATAATCACGCATCCACGGCACTCTTCCGTAGCCCATATGTGGGAAGCTGTCCCAGAATCCCCAAGTTGAGCGCACCAGAGAGATTGGGCGGGGATTGCCATGAAACGCAACAATACTTGCGCCTTCTAGTGGTTTCTTGGGTGCCATAAAAATATCCAAGCCTATTGGTCGGCGAAGCCAACGCTTGAAGCTTATAACCCAATCTAAAGGCCAGAAATCAATTGAGGAAGCTTTTTTTTGAACCCACACTTGCTCGAGTTTACAGGTCTCAAAGGCTAATTGTGGGTTTTTCTGAAACTCAGTGAGAATTTGACTTTGGCATCCTATATCAAACGCAAATATTCCTGTACCAACCAACGCATTACCCTTACCGGGTTCTCCTCCTGGGCGCCAGTTATCACTGGTATCAATCGCTACAAATGGCGCGTCCACCTCAAAAAGCTTATCAAGCTGACCACAAATAACAGTGTCCATATCGATAAAAAGAGCGCGACCAGCAAGGCCATATAGGTCGCTCGCAAATACAGAGAGCTTCGGCCATGCACCATGTTTCCACATTTCGGGCGTGCATCCGATATCTGGAATCGGGAATATCTCGATATCTGGATGCAGCTCATCGTGACAATCTGTCAAACACACAAAGCGAAAAGGTTGAGCCAAGTTTTCACACACGGCATTAAATAAAACATTTACATAATCAGGCCCGTAGAGGTCACCCCATTTCATGCAGATTACGACGCGCTCCATATTCTTCCAATCTATATAATGCTTCGCACTTTTTTTTATTTGGCTATGCGACTAATAACTATCTCCAATCACCATGTCACACATTAAGATTAACAATTAAAACTCGCTAGGCCCGAAACAAAACCAAGTGATTTGGTAAAAATAAACTGCCTTCTATGGGTTCTGCTATAGGAATTGATAGGCAGGAGAATGAGACAACTGTCTAACGTCAACGCTGATGGGTACAAACAGCGGAATTTAAAAAGAGAGTGTTGCTGGCTCCTCGCAGCCACTGAGGAATGGAAGACGAGACAAAGAACTGGAACACACAAAAGCTCCGGCGAGAGCATCGTCAAATACACTAAACTCGCCACGCGCAATCAATATCCACCTGAAGAGAAGATCAAGATCGTCCTGGATGCCCTATACGGTGAGGATAATATCGCCGAGCTGTACTGTAGTGAGGGCATTTCGCAAGGCATCTATTACAAACAGTCGAAAGACTTCATGGAGGCTGGGAAGTCAAAGTTAGCTGGAGATATTGCCCGAGCTGAGCGTTGCCTACGACTTCACAGATGACACCCTCAACCTTGATACTGGGAGCGTCTATAAAACAACAATCATGATCCGCCCAGAATTTCGAGTGCCAATGGATGGGCTAGCAGCTTCTGATATTGGTAGCGCTCAGTCAAACCTCAAAATTGTCCCGTTCAGCTTCCCTGGGCGGAAGGTCGGACGGGGCGATTAACACCATTTATTTTTGTTATAGAGTGGATAGCCTTTTGATATGCAAAATCTATCAATCAATTGAACCCCAGCCGTCAGCCTTTTGAGATCAGATTTACAATGGTTTGATTTGTGCCGCAATTAACGGTGCAAGCAATTTTGCACCTTCCAATGAGGGATGGTTACCGTCCAAAAACAAGACCGATCCATCCTTGATTACAAAACACTGCATCTCATCACAAAAGGTGTCGACTGGATCGATGGTGATGAGTGATCCCGTCACACTTTCATCACCAAACGCGACCAAGATCTGACGGGATTCTGCAAACTGATTTTTCGCATAAGCAATCGGATAACCGCTGTTTTCGGGTATAGCGTCTCCCATCCAAGCCTGGCGTGCGAAAAAACGCGGTATGTCAATGTTTGGACGGGGCAAGGAGTGGACCAGAATAACAGTTTTTCCTGCCACCTTCAGAGAGCTGACAAGTTCTTCAAAAGCCGATTGAATGCTGATCAGACGATCAACATTGGGCATGCTGGGGTCGCCACTTTCGGGGTAAGCGTAAAAATCATCATACTGCACAAACCCTAACATGTCTGGATGACCCCGACGCAGGATATAACTATCCCATGTGGCGAACAAAATAACGTATTTAATATAGTCGTTTGCAAGAATATAGCTCTGAACACGCGCGTTAAACGCAGGACATTGTGCTTGCCTGCTTTGACTGTGGTTAAGCAGTTTGGGGATCGGAAGACAGCTAGACAGCATGAAGGTCTGTACTGACCTACCCTGATTCTGCATTTCGTCTGCCATCGCGTCAGCGATCGAGGCTGCATGACTATCACCCCACAATGCGACTGACGGTGGATTTGCAGATCCAATGATACAGCTGTCACCAACGTCGGTAGTCTCAACATCTCGACGACTTAAAATGCAACGCTTGTTATAAGGACCCGTCGTTTGCACTAAATCCAAAAAATTACTTAACTCCTGCGGCATGCGAGACGGGAAACCCTTTGTGACATGCCCACCGATTGACATCGCCACAATCATAGCCGCCATAACGATCATAACGCCCCAACCCCATGCCTGTGTCAGTTTTCCGGTTCGGAACGGCTGTTCAATTAACCGCCAAGATAATGCGGCAACTCCGAAAACCAGAAGTACTACGGCCAAGCGACCACTAAACGACGCTGGCATTTTCTGCTGATACTCAAGGAAACTAAAGATCGGTTGATGCCAAAGATAGGCTGAATAACTAATGACTCCAAGTGCACGCATAGCTGCGAGGCTTAGCACTGTACGCGCAACAGAATTTGACTGTCCAAACAGCAACACCAGTAGGGTGCCAGCTACTGGAATAATGGTCCAAAAACCGGGCCATGCAACGCCACTTGGCGTAAACAAAATACCAAACAGCAAGACCAGCAATCCCAACATCGAGAGTTGTCCATGCCACTTTTTACAGACAACCCACCAAGGTTTACCAATAGCGATCGCAACAAGTATCCCAGCGAACAGCTCCCATGCACGGGTCGGGAGCATATAGAAGGTAAACATCGGAGACGAAGAGCTAAGCGCCAGCATCCATCCCAAACTCGCCAGCATTAAAAAAGCCAAGAAAAAAACTAGAAACCGCCTAAACCTAAACCAGATGACACCTAACAGAATCGGCACAATTAAATAGAATTGTTCTTCGACGCCAAGGCTCCATGTATGAACTAGGGGATCAAGCGCAGCCTGAGGATTGAAGTAATCAATCTGATCCATGAACCAAAAATTAGACAAGGATAGCAAGCTAGTGAATGCAGAACCAAAAAAGTAGCGGTAGTCATGCGGCAGCAGAATAAAGTAACCGATAAGTGCAGACACGAGTGTAACGACCATGAGGGCTGGTAGAATGCGCCGCGCACGCCGACCATAAAACGACCTGAAGCTAAACTGGCCAGCGGCAAGTTCCTTCAGGATTTGATCACCAATAAGATAGCCAGAAATAACAAAAAATACGTCCACTCCAGCGAAGCCACCAGAGATGCTGCTGAACCCTGCATGATAAAAAATAACGCCAAGAACGGATATTGCGCGAAGGCCATCAATTTCGGTACGTAAAAACATTATATCCTATTTCACCCGGCAAGGGATTTCTTTTAAGATTATGGGTCGCCTAGTAGAATAAGGGAGAAAAATCAACTCCAACATTGGCAACCCCCTGGAAGGCCCTCAAGGTCAAAGATAGGCCAGAGGTCCATCCCCATGGGGTGCTGACCGACGACCTGGTCAGCGTCCTGTTGGGCAGGTCACACACGTGGACCTTCACCGCACAGAGAAAGTGCAAGCGATGCTAAGGTGCATAAAGTTTGCTTATCAGGAAGAATGATCGGGATGGTACCACTAAACAAATAAGAACACGCATCATATTGTTGGCATAGCCTGAATCTATGCGCCAAATAATTGACGCCACTCAGCGAGAGCTACGACACGGTTCAGCTTGAAATTGGTACGTGAATAGAGATGGCGTCCCTCCTATCTAAGAGGACCGCTTTAGGGACCGCTTTAATATTTTCGATCCAAAATTAGTATCTGTAATTTAATCAAAATATGAAAAGTTCGATGTCCTCTTCTGGGCACCAAGATCCAATCCAAAGCATTGTAATACCTTACTAAACGATAGTTTTTAGTGAGCCGTAGACCATGCTGGCAACCAAATCTAATAGTTATACGTTCCAAAAGGACGGCATTTGGTATTTCTCCCCTAGAGTGCCCGCTGATTTACGGCGGCATTACAGGACAGGTAGGATTGCTTATTCTTTGAGGACTAAATCCATCAGGGATGCCCGTGTTAGGGCTATGACTGATGCGGCTAAGTTAGACAGGCATTGGCACATCCTGAGGATTTCTTCTGATGATTTGCCCGGTAAGCATTTACTAAATGACGCTATTCAAGAGCCGGAAGCCAAAGCGTCCATCGGTGATCATTCGCTTAAGGCCGCTGTAGCTGTTTATCTACGCTTGAAGGGTAATGATCGCCCACCAACCTTTGAGGCTGCTGTAAGGCGTTCCTGTGGTTATCTGATTGATTGCTGTGGGATGAAAGACCTCAAAGATTATATGCGGTCTGATGCTACCAAGTTTCGAGATTACCTATTTGCTAAGGGCTTAAATGGAGCCTCTGTGGCAAGGATATTTGGTACAGTCAGGGCCGTTATGAACTTAGCCCTGAGTGTCTCACAGCGAGATGTTGGGCGGGGAACAAACCTCAGCTATTTTTTTGCCGGGACAACAGGCAGCGGAGCAGCTGCAGTATGGACGTGCTCTCACGCCAACATATCTTCCATGGTGTGGACGGCAATCTCGTCTTTCTGAATGAGCCCGGTAAGAGTACGCGGGCAAGTCCCGAAGATTGTTATGTGGTCGCAAAGGTCAAATTAGCCCGCCCAGGACAGTCTGCCTTCATTGCTTTTTCTGAACAAATTATTAGCTGATATCGAAGATTTTACCCGGGTTCATGATGTTATTTGGGTCGATTGCGCGCTTGAGCGTCGCCATTAAAGCATAGGCATTGCCATGTTCTTCCAACATATATTCCTTTTTACCAGTGCCAACACCATGCTCACCGGTGACGGTCCCACCAAACGACAGGGCAACACGATTAACTTCCGAGGCAAGAGACTTTGCGCGAACAAACTCGTCTGGATCTTTTGGATCAAACAAGATCAGTAAGTGGAAGTTCCCGTCACCGACATGCCCCACGATTGGAGCAATCATTCCAGCATCCTGAATCAATTCTTTGGTGCGTGAAATGCAGTTTGCCAGTTCGGAAACTGGGACACAGCAGTCTGTTACGACACTTTCGCAGCCCTTGCGAAGTGACTTTCCAGCGTAATAGGCGTTGTGCCGCGCAGCCCATAGGCGATTGCGATCTTCAACTTTGGTCGCCCATGCGAAGTCCGACACACCGAACTCTTCTCCCACCCCCTTAAACAGCTCAACTTGCTCTTGTACGCTGGCCCCAGATCCGTGGTATTCCAAGAATAAGTGCGGTTTTTCAGGCAGGTTCAAGTCAGGATTGAAAATGTTCATGCCCTTCATCTGCATCTCATCCAATAACTCGACACGCGCCAGTGGAATGCCCATTTGAATAGCCATGATCACTGTATTAACCGCATCATCGACCGTCTCATATGAGCAGGTTGCAGCAAGGATCGTCTCTGGCTGACCAAATAAACGCACGGTCAGTTCGGTAATGATCCCAAGCGTGCCTTCGGAGCCAACAAAAAGATGGGTCAGATCATATCCGGCCGAGGATTTGCGGGCGCGTGAGCCTGTTTGAATGATTGTTCCGTCAGGCAGCACCACTTCCAGTGCCATAACATTCTCGCGCATAGTGCCATAGCGCACAGTATTGGTGCCCGAGGCGCGTGTGGCAGCCATGCCACCCAGCGTGGCATCGGCACCTGGGTCGACCGTGAACATCAATCCGCTCGCGCGAAGTTCATCGTTGAGCTGCGTGCGCGAAACCCCCGGCTGGACGACCGCGTCCAGATCGCTTTCGTGAATTTCGAGAACTTTGTTCATTCTGCTGGTATCGACACTAATACCGCCGTGAATTGGGATGACGTGGCCTTCCAACGATGTCCCGATGCCGAACGGGACGACGGGCACTTGGAATTGCGAGCAGATTTTCATGATTTTGGACACCTCTTCGGTGCTTTCAGGAAAAGCGACCGCATCAGGTAATGCCGGCGTGGAATAGGCCTCGTCACGCCCATGGATTTCACGAATACTTTCGCCTGTCGACAAGCGGTCGCCGAGTAGCGTTTCCAACGCCGAAATCGCTAGCGCGATATTGCCCTTTGTCATCTCATTTTCCCTTTTGATCTTTTACGTGCTGCACATAGTCCAGATTGCGTCACCGTCGAGCGTCACCAGAAGGCCTTGTCGTATTCCTCGCGCAAGGCCTTTTTCTGAACTTTGCCCATGGCGTTCCGGGGCAGCGCTTTGACGAATGCGATGTGTTTTGGATGTTTGAAGCGGGCCAGATTTTCCTTGATACCAGTCAAGATGTCCTGCGCCGTGATGTCAGCACCGTCTTGGGCGACAATGACTGCGACGACGGCTTCGCCAAAATCGGGATGCGGGACACCGATGACTGCGCTCTCAACGACCCCTGCCAGATCGTCGATCAAAAGCTCGATTTCTTTTGGGTAAATGTTGTAGCCACCCGAGATGATCAGGTCTTTTTGCCGTCCGACGATATGAATATACCCGTCCTCGTCGACGCGCCCAAGATCTCCAGTGATGAAAAATCCGTTGTCGCGCAATTCCTCGGCGGTTTTTTCGGGCATCTTCCAATAGCCCGCAAAGACATTTGCCCCGCGTACTTCGAGTACGCCGATCTCACCTTTTGGTATTGGCGCGCCCGTTACGGGGTCGGTGACCAACAACTCGACACCAGGCAAAGGAAAGCCCACCGTGCCTGCGCGCCTGTCGCCTTCATAAGGGTTAGAGGTGTTCATGTTGGTTTCGGTCATACCATAGCGTTCGAGTATCGCGTGCCCAGTCACGGCACACCAGCGATCATGCGTTTCAGCGAGCAATGGGGCAGAGCCCGATACAAAAAGGCGCATAGCTGCCGAAGCCTTGGACAGACCATCAGCTTCAAGCAGGCGTACATAGAACGTTGGCACCCCCATAAGCGCCGTGGCTTTTGGCATGTTATCCAGAATGTCATCGGCGTCGAATCTGGCCATGAAGATACAAGACGACCCCGCCATCAGCGTGACGTTCGTCGCCACAAAAAGCCCGTGGGTGTGAAAAATCGGTAAAGCGTGGATCAGCACATCATCCGCGTTGAACTGCCAGACATCCTTTAGGGTCTGTGCGTTCGACGCCAGCGCGCGATGTGTCAGCATGGCCCCCTTGGATCGGCCAGTCGTGCCCGAAGTGTAAAGGATTGCGGCCAGATCATCTGGTCCGCGCTTGACGGCTGTAAACCCTGACACCACCGCATCACGCCGCTCTACCAGTGTTCCGCTTTCATTGGCACCAATCGTCAGCACCTCCGAAACACCCGCTTGTTTTGCAACAGGCGAAAGTTCACCCTCGCGCATCGGATCACACACCAGTATCCGTGGTTCCGCATCGGTCAGGAAATAGGTAATTTCACTGGTAGTATAGGCTGGGTTGAGGGGTAGAAATACGCCGCCAGCCAAGACTGTCGCGACATAAAGCTCCAACATCGCGACGGTTTTTGGTGCCTGAACGGCAACCTTGTCACCTGGTGCAACACCAGTTTCTACCAAGACCTGCGCCATACGTTCGGCGTTGGCAAAGAAGGCCTGATATGTGACCGCATCATCCGTCTGATGATTTTGCAAGAATAGGCTTTGGTCCGCGCCCAAGCTGGCAGCACGTAATGCCTCGCCCAAATAGTTTTCATGATACATGATATCTTCCTTTCGCGCTTGCCATAGCTGACAGGCTGGGCGCTGACGTTACAGGCGACCAAAAATAGAGAGTTTAATCAAGCTGTGCGGCAGTTTCTTCTACAGTATCGTCGCCAGCCCACCGCGCGAAGAGGTGAATGAGAATAATGATCATCGACACAGGGACCGCCACAGATATCCATGCCATGGGGATGCCAAGGGTATCAGCAGTCAGACCTGATTGCCGTGCAAGATACCCTTTTGCAAAACCGCCTCGTAGTCCGACAAAGCAAAAGTAGATGACTGGCAGGATAAAGGTCAGTACCGCCACGCTTTGGACGGCTTTTGCAAAAAAGGCGAGATCATGCGGCGGGCCGGGAAAAACACTCTGCATCAACACAGCATCTGACTGAGTCTTAAATGACAGCGTGGCTCCGAGCAGCCCTGTCCATACCATCGCGTAGCGGGCGACATCTTCGGTCCACACTGGGGGCGAGGAGAAGACATAGCGCGCGATGATCTGGACCACGACCGTCACGAACATCAGACAGACCGCAAAAACGGCTACGCGGCGCATCACAAAATGCAAGCAATCACTGGTGCTGATGATGATATGACGCATCTTCATAATCCTATTTCAAAAGATGGCGGGCCGTAGTGCACGGCCCGCCCAAGTGTTTAGCGGTTATCGTCAGACAAGGACTTCCACAGCGCGGTATCCTCTGCTGTCATCAGGTCTGAATCGTAGACCGGCAGAGACGCTTCGCGGAAAACCGCGCGCTCTTCTGGTGTCAGGCGCTGAACTGTCACGCCATTTTCTTCAAGCGCGAGCAATCCGTTGACCGATGCATCTGCCAACCATGCGCGTGCGGCCGCATCTGCGGTGTCAACGGCGGCATCAACGCTTGCACGATCCGCATCAGACAAACCATCGTACCAATCTTTGGATGCGATGACGGCCCGCAGTGGCCAGATTACATCTGCATCGGCAAAGTTTTTGATGAAGTCTGTTTGACCAAACATCACAGGAATGAACGGTGAATTCAAATAGCCGTCAATCACGCCCGTTTGCAGGCCAGCAGGGACTTCACCCCAAGGCACGATGGTGCCGCTGGACCCCCAAGCTTGATACATCGCAATCTGCGCATCGTCCAATGCACGCATACGCAATGACGCCATATCAGCTGGTGAACGCACAGCCTGAGTGGTCGTGATCACGCCGGATGCTGGCCCAAGCGGTGCCAGTGCCAAAAGGATTGCATCTTGTTCCGCTAGGTTTTCATTGATGCGGGTGTAGACATCCCCCGCAGCCAGTGTGCGGTCCATATGATCTATGTTTTCAAAGATGTATGGCAGACGGACCCCATAGATAAACGGGTCTACCTGAGCGACAGCGCGCACATCTGAAAGTGAGATTTCAAGCAAGCCAGTCGAGACCTGATCGAATTTTTCGGCTTCGTTGCCAACAGAGCCACGTGGCATTTCACGCACGTCCATGCCTGCGGCTTTCAGTGCTGTGCCAAAAGCGAATGCCCAGTTATACGAACCTGATGTTTCCAGATCCGGCTTGCTGTCCAGTGCAATTTTGACCTCAGCAGATGCAGATGTAGCCATCGCGAGTAGAGCCGCAATTGTCAGTGTCTTAAGTTTCATTGATAGTCCTCCCTTAGTTTTGGTTAGTTCACGGAAAATCCAAACAGGCGCGGCAGTGTGAGGCTAAGCGCCGGCCAATAAACCAGAGCAAGCAACAAAAGCACCTGAACGAAAATGAAGGGCAGCACAGCGTAAGCCAGCCGCCAGTAATTGAGGTTTGTCAGAGCCGACACGACCACCAGGCATTTACCCAATGGCGGGGTAATCAGACCAACGCATAGGTTAAAGCACAACACGATGCCCAGTTGGATCGGGCTTATGCCTTGTTCCATGGCTTGTGGTGCAAAGAGCGGGATCAACAGGGTTAACGCCACGGGGGTATCCATGAACATGCCTGCAATGAGGAAGATAATTACGAGGAAAAACAGATAGTTTGTGCCCGTCAGTCCGAAAGAGTCGACCCATGTCGCAAGCGCCTGTGACCAGCCAAGTTGCCCAGCGAGATACCCCAGCACAGAAATCGCTGCCAGAATGATAAAGATCGTGCCTGTCATCTTTGCCGTGGCTTCAACCGCCTCAAAGATCATCTTCCAGTTTAAGCCTTTGTAGAATTGGCCCGCGATGAGCGCGAAAAAGACTGCAATGGCTGACCCTTCCGTTGGCGTTGCCAATCCGAACACAAGTGAGCCAAGGATCACAATAGGTAGGCAAATAGCGGGTGCTGCGTTCAGCAAGCTGGGCAAGAACCGTGGCAGATCGTCAGACGCGCCGCCGGGGTGTCCTTTGACATGCGCGATGACCGCGTTCATGACCATTAGCGAAACGGCCAGCAGTAAACCGGGCACAACTCCTGCAATGAACAGGGCCGCGACTGATGCACCTGTCAGGCCACCATAGATAATCATGATAATTGATGGGGGTATGATTGGCCCGATCATTGAGGAGGCCGCAGTGATCGCCCCCGCATAATAGGGATCATAGCCCCGTGCCTTCATCTCTGGCACAAATGTGCGTGATAAAGCGGCGCTGTCTGCGATCGCAGATCCTGAGATACCCGCAAAGAAGACGCTTGTAAGGATGTTCACATGGCCCAGACCGCCGCGAAAACGCCCGACAATAGACATCGCGAAATCAATCAAGCTGCGGGTCACGCCGGCGCGGCTCATGATCTCTGCGGTTAGAATAAACAAGGGCATCGCCATAAAGGCAAATACGTCAAGCTGGGCGAAAATCCGTTGCGGCATGATCGACAGGAACTGTGTTTTGTCTACCGCGACAAAGGTCACGACGGATACCGCGCCCATCAGGTAGGCAAAGGCCGTGCCACTGATCAGCAGTATAATAAAGACAATTGGGATAAACCACATATTACACTGCCGTCCGTATGTTAGAGCTGTCGGATGAGGGCACGGCAAATAAATCAGGGGGGTGGGTCACAATAGAGGTCAATTCCACAAGTGAGTGTTGAAGGGTTTGCATATTTGCCAAGGGCCGCGCGGCCTGGTCTGAGCGCGCAAAGAGGCTTTCTATCGCTTTCGCGGCACCGAGCAACGCCACGTCACCACGCAGCGGCCCCAATACCTGAAAGCCGAACGGCATGCCGTGGGTATCTCGACCGCAGGGCAGCGTGATAGCAGGTCCGCCTGTCAAAGACCCCCGATAGCACAGCGCAAGCCAGCGATAGTAGGTGTCCATCTTGTGCCCATCGATTTCTTCAGCATGTGACTGTGTCCACGCGAAGGGCGACACGGGTGATGTCGGCAAAACGATCACATCAAACTCGGCCATCAGTGCGTTAAATTTCCGCAAAATGCGGGATTGTTCTGCATGAGCCCAGCCACGGTCGGCCAACGACATGCCATATCCAAGGGCAACGTTGTCTTTGATATTTGCGCCAAAGCTATCAGGGTCGGCCTCAATCCCCCCACCAAAGGCGACAATAAAACTTTCGGCCCGAAGAATGTCAAAACACCGGTCCATTTCACCAAGATCAAGATCGGCCGCGCGGCATTCCTTGACCTGAGGCCGCAGCACCTCAAGGCGCGCGCGAAATGTTTCGCGGATGCTTTGCTCGACTGGGGCGCCGCCAAAGTCTTCGCAATAGCCAACCCGTAGATCCTTTAAGTCAATGGTAGGCAATACTGCAAAACGGCCTGTGTCCGAGGGCGCGGATAGCGGGTCATCCGCGTGATATCCCTCACACACGTCCAGCATTAGTGCCAGATCATCGACCGTCCGTGCCATCGGACCAAGCACCGAAATCCCCGACCACCCCAAAGGGCGTGTGGGATGAGCGATCACGCCAACAGAAGGCCGATAACCAACCACGCCACAGAGTGCGGCAGGCATTCGCAGCGACCCGCCCGTGTCCGAGCCTGTGCACAGCGGCAACAGATTGGCCGCAAGGGCAGCGGCAGACCCACCAGAGGAGCCGCCAGCAATCAGATTGGCATCAAACGGGTTGCTTGTCGCGCCCCAGACAGGGTTACGGCTGTTTCCACCCGCCCCCATTTCAGGGACATTTGTCTTTGCAAGAATAATAGCGCCCGCCGCGCGAAGGCGCGCAACCATCGGCAAATCCTTGTCAGGCACGTGCCCCCTTGCGCAAATGCTGCCATGGGTGGTCAACAAGCCTTTGGTGTTTTGCAAATCTTTAACGCCAATTGGCAACCCGTCGAGCGGACCAACCGGGCAACCAGTTTGCCAGCGTTTCGTCGAATCAGCCGCCGCAACAGTGGCATGATCGATATCCAGCGCGGCCAGTGCATTGATTTTGGGATTGAAACGCGAAATTTCATTAAGGCAAGCCAGCAGATAAGCCGTCGGCGTCAGGCTCTTGGCCTTAAACGCTGCAAGCACCTCACAAGCAGACAAAGCTGTAATGCTCAACAACAGCCTCTCACATTCTTGACATATGGAATCAACACCAAAGCCCTCCCAAACCGTGCGTTTGGTTAAGGTAGTGAATAAAAAAGAGGAAAAATAGTGAATTATTCGCCCATAAAATTAACCAAATGGAATGGTTTCGATATCTGCAGTGGTTTGTTGCAAACATTTAAGGAACAGCGAGAGTGTCGCGTTTTGTGAAACTTGGTCTTTGCGCCAAAAACAGCGGGCCTCTGACAACAGGTCGCGCGTTTCAAGTGACAGTATCACAACGCCACCCCTCGCTGCCTGTGCCTGCGCCAGCCTTAGCGGGAGCAAGCCAAACGCAGGCATCGCACGCAAAAGTTCAAGGTTCAGCGCTATCGACAATGACGCAATCGTATTGATGGGTGGTGAAAGTCCGTTCGTAGCAAAAAGCGCGTCTACTGCTTGGCGCGCTACGGAAGTGGGGTGTGGTAAAATCCAAGGATAACTGCTGACATCTGACCATGCGACATCACCAACTTGCACAAGCGGATGATTGCGACCAGCAACCACAACAACAGGCTCAGAGAACAACGCCATTTGGTCAATCCCAGCCAATTCGTGCGGCTGCCAGATCCTCGCGATCACCAGATCCAATGCGCCCGATTCTAGCTGCGGCAAAAGTTCAACAAAATGACCCTCAGAAACGGATACATTTGCTTGCGGCGTACTTCGTTTTAACAGTGCAATGGTGTTAGGCAATAAGGTGGGTGCGACCGAACTGACAACACCCACAGATACAGAACCAGATACCCCGCTTGTCATCGCCTCAATGTCAAATGCAGCACGATCAATTTGCCCAAGTGCTTTGCGCGCATGATCCGCAAGGCGGGTGCCTATCGGCGTCAGGTACAGCCGGTTACGGTCCCGCGTGACCACAGGCGCACCAACAATTTTTTCCAGCTCGGCAATCTGTTTGGACACAGCAGGTTGCGTCACCCCGAGCGCCTCAGACACCCTCGCGACCAACTTAAGATCGGACAATGCAACAAGGGCACGCAAGTGCCGAAGGGTTATTCCTCGATGAAAGTTCTTACCCAGAATTCGTGATACCTCCCAGCGAATCTCCGACAAATGTGTCATGAATTCTTTATAAAAGACACATAATTTGGTCGCATGGAATTATCCTGCGCCACATCGATTTTAATTGGAGAAATCTGCATAAGCTCTAATGATTAAAGTTACTTAGCGGCACTCATAGAATCACATCATAAAAAAAGTCGCGCTTGCCCCAGATGTTTCACATAAATGTTAACCTCATATCGACCCGGACCGACAACCAACGTCCACTTTAAGCTGCCGCACCAAAGCATTTCGGTCATCTATTCAATTTCCGCTTTGGGCCGAAAGAAGACCTGCTAACCCGTCCAGCTTTGGGAGCAAGCGAAAAAACGTCACTCTGATCTGATGCATAAATCTGGACCGTTTTCGGGACCGCTTTTATATTTTTTAACTAAAATAAGTAACTGTAATTAAATTAAAATATAAAAAGTTCGACGTCCTTTTCTGGGCACCACTAGTCAGTAAAAACTTATATTTTACAATGAATTAGGCGAAAGCCGTCTAATCGTATCCCCCTAAATATCCACCCCAAGCGCATCGGTAGCCACCTGGGCAATGCCTCCAAAAATAGCACATCACTTAGGCGAAAAGGGCAGAGCGTCACAGATCATTTGATCGGATCGATACGGCCCGCGGTGGTTTTGTGGTGGCAATCTATGTTGCAATCTATGTTGCAATCGCTAGCACAAGATGGATGAGTTGCCCCATTGAATATCGTGCGGCGTGTCGCGCATGCTGAAACCGGCGCGACCGGCCAAGGGATATCTGAGGCAACCGCCGACAAGGCGGGGGCATAGATTGCCGTATGGGACGACGTGACAGGGATTCTGAATGGTTAAAAAGCCCGTGGCCCTCGATGGCGATACCTACAGGCGCTTGAAACTTCACGCCGCCGAAACAGACCAAACGCATCAAGCTATTCTAGAGGCTGCACTAGCCAACTACCTGAAACGCGCAGATGCGTGATTATGTGTTTACGTAAATAAGGAATTACTATTGCGCTTTAGCTTCAAAGAAATACGCACTCACGCTGCCAGCTTCGCACGCAACTATGCCGATGCCACATATGAGAAGGGTGAGACACAAACCTTCTACAATGACTTCTTTGCAATCTTTGGCGTAGAGCGCTGATCTGTTGCCTGCTATGAAGAACACGTCCGAAAGCTGAACAACAAATCCGGCTTCATTGATCTGTGCTGGCCACGTGTTCTCTTAGTGGAACAGAAGTCGGCGGGACGTGATCTGACCAAAGCCGCAACCCACGCCGGTGGATACTTCGACGCTCTGAAAGAAACCGAACGAGGCTCGCCGCCTGCGTGATTTTGTTCACATGAACGGCGAAGATGAGGTTGTCCTGTTAATTGGCTTTCTGATGTACACCGGCGCGCGTCGACACGAGGCCATGAATTCCGAATGGCAGCACATAAATCTTGGTGACAAAGATTGGTATGTGCCGATCACCAAATCCGGCAAGCCGCGCCATATTGTTCTCAATGGAAAAGCAATTGAAATTATACAGAGAGCGGAAAAATTACAGCTCAAAAAACATGGTCATATCATGCAATGGTTATTTGTGAATCCTCAAACACATAAACCCTATCGATGCATTTTCCACAAATGGAATAGAATTCGCAATGAACTTGACTTGCAGAACATGCGCATTCACGATTTGCGCCACAGCTTTGCCAGCACGCTCGTCAACAACGGGGCAACACTCTACGAGGTCCAAAAGCTCCTCGGACATTCGCGATCAGCCACCACAGAGCGCTATGCGCATCTTGCAAACCACAGATTGCAGCGTGCTGCCAGTTTGATCGACAAAGCCTATTCATGAGAATTGCAAGGCACAGTGCCGCACAGCCTATTTGATGGTGTAAAGCTTCAGCACGACGGTTGACGCTTCTCGCGCGCCAACGCCGACAAACAACAAATTGTTCATCCAGGCATATTGTGCATCCCCGGTCTCCAAACGGGCATGGGTGCGCATGTAGTATTGGTCCGGTGCAACTTTCTCTCCCCGCCCAATCGCTGCAATCACCTCTGGCGGTCCGTGGCGAAACCCGTAATTGACCACTTCAATCGTAGCACCATCGTCCGTTTCAATCGCATAGCGCGTGTCAAGCTCGGCGAGGCCATCGGCAAAAATCGTTTGCCAATCAGCGCCCAAGTTCAGAACCTTACCACTGAAATGAGGGCCAGAAGCTCGGCCACCAATGATCGGAATTATGCGCCGCTGCCCAGCACGACCCGCTCCCAGCTCACGAATAGGATCAAGTTCAACTTGCAGATCACAGAAAAACTCTAACTTCGGCTCTGGCAACATCCTATGAACTTTCTCTTGAAAACTGTTTACCAATATAACAATTTATTATATATGTTTGGCAATAATTTTTTGGCCAGGCATGACGAAGATACCAGAACACCATCCGAGCGCGGATCTCGAAGGTCTGATCGGTTACAATCTCAAACGAGCCTATGTCACGGTGAGCGATGATTTTCGCCGCGCCCTTAAACACGACAATCTCTCCCCGCGGCTGTTCTCGGCTTTGGCCTTGGTAAAAGCACATCCCGGCCTGTCCCAAAGCGCTTTAGCGCGTCAATTGGGTATTGAAAGATCCGGCATCGTCGCCATGATTGATGAATTGGAAGGTCGAGGCTATGTAATCCGTAAACCTGTGCCGCAAGACCGGCGCAGACAGGCGCTTCAACTAATGCCGGCTGGCGAAGAGGCATATAAGATTGCCCTTGGCAAAGTCCAAGCCCATGAGGCCCGCCTGTTGGGCGGCCTTGATGCGGGTCAACGAGAAGCATTGATATCGATTTTGCAAAAAATCCGATATCAAAAGACATAACGTGCACCTTTTGGGCTAGGGACACGGCCGCCCCCTCCCAAAACTAGCGCGATTGGCAAGAGGTGTATATGGTGAGTGATTTTTGGACACCAGAGTTTAACATTACGCATCGCCCCGATGGCACAATTCTAATGGCCAATGCTGATCCCTTGATGGGCTATTTGCCGACCCTTGCGGATTACCTCGACAAATGGGCGGCGGACACGCCAGATACGATTTTTCTGGGATGCCGCGATGAGCAGGGGCAATGGGAAACCATCACCTATGCTGAGGCACTTCATCAAACCCGTTGTGTGGCATCCGCTTTGCTTGCACTGGGGCTTTGCGCAGACAGACCACTCGTGATATTGTCAAAAAATAGCTTGGCCCATGCGGTGATGGGATTGGCCTGCCTCTATGTTGGCATTCCCTATGCGCCGGTGTCTCCAGCCTATTCCCTGCTGTCGCAAGACCATAAAAAGTTGAAGGATATTGCACAGCTCCTCCTGCCAGGCGCCGTGTTTGCCGATGATGGCGCAGCTTTCGCACCCGCCATTTTGGCCGCATTTCCCTCAGAGTGTCAGGTAATGAACGTCACGCCTGGTCAGCCCAACGCGTTACAATACCAAGACCTGTTAAACTATGATCCGAAGGGGGCGGATGCCGCGCGCGCTGCCATCTGCGCAGATGATGTCGTGAAATACCTCTTTACCTCTGGCTCCACCGGCGCGCCCAAAGCGGTGATAAACACCAATGGCATGATCTGCGCCATGCAAGCGATGGTACGCGATTGCTACAGGTATTTGGAAAAAGAGCCTCCAGTGGTGCTCGATTGGGCGCCATGGAACCATACAGCCGCGGGCAATAAGGTCTTTTATCTCGCGCTCACAAACGGCGGATCCTATTACATTGACCATGGCCGTCCCGTTCCTGGGCAAATCGATCAAACCCTGCGCAATATGAAGGAAATTGCATGCACTTGGTATTTCAACGTACCGATTGGCTGGGACCTTTTGGTGCCAGAACTGGAACGTGATGCAAATTTGGCAGCGACGTTCTTTTCCAAATTGGGAATGATGTTTTACGCCGGCGCCGGCTTGTCACAACAAACATGGGACCGGCTGCAAGCCATTGCGCGCAAGACCACTGGGCGCGACGTGCTGCTCGCCACCTCTTTGGGTGCCACTGAAACCGCGCCCTTTGCCCTTGCCTGCACGCAAATTCAGGATAAATCTGGCAATGTTGGGGTGCCTGCAAGGGGCCTGTCGATGAAACTTGTGCCCCATGGTGGGACACTCGAACTGCGCCTCAAAGGCCCGAGCATCACCCCCGGATACTACAAAAATCTTGAAAAAACTGCAGAAGCTTTTGACGAGGAGGGTTATTACTGCATGGGCGATGCCTTGCGTCCAGCCGATCCAGAAGACTTAACCCAAGGGTTTTTCTTTGACGGACGATTGGCGGAAAACTTTAAACTCAGCACGGGGACCTGGGTGTCTGTCGGTGCGCTGCGTACCAGCCTGGTGAATACGATGCAGGGGCTCGTGCGCGATGTGGTGATCGTCGGCGAAAACAGGCCAGAATTGGGCGCGTTGTTGCTTCTCTCACAGACGGGGAAATCTCTCAGTCCGAAGGAACGGGACCAGCGTATTGCCGCTCTATTGAGCGATGCGGCACAGCGCGCAACTGGATCGGCCAGCCGGGTGACACGCGCCACGGTTTTGCCGCAAGAGCCGAGCTTTGACCGAGGCGAGGTGACCGAAAAAGGTTCGCTGAACCAGCGCGCAATGCGCCGCGCTCATGAGCAGATCATAGAGGCTCTTTACCGAGGCGCCGGCGAAGTTTACCTGGCAAAATTCTAACCGCCCATCACCCAAACAAGCCAGAGGGTGATCGAAGGGAAACAGGTCAAAAACACAACCCGAATAAGGTCTGTGACAACAAACGGCAAAGCGCCCCGATAGGTCTCCGAAATAGGTGTCGTTTTGGCCATATTGTTGATGATAAAGAGATTCAGCCCAACCGGCGGTGTGATCAATCCGACCTCAACCACAATAAGCACCAAGATGCCAAACCACAGGCCGAAATCATTGTAACTCATGCCAAAATCGAGAACGGAGACAATGGGAAAAACGATAGGCACCGTGAGCAAGACCATCGACAAGCTATCCATGATGCAGCCGAAAAGCAGGTACATCAGCAAGACAAGGGTCAAAACCAACCAAGGCGAGAATCCTTGCTCCCCCACCCAGGCCGCGGTCGATTGCGGCAATTGGGTCAAGGACAGGAAGTTATTGTAAATGCCCGCTGCCAGAATAATGAAAAAAATCATTGCGGTTGATGAGGCCGTAGACAGGATCGCCTCTTGCAAACGTCCCCAGCTCATCTGACCGCTCGACCACGCGATCAGCCCTGTTCCCGCGGCCCCAACCGCGGCGGCCTCTGTCGGGGTGAAAATACCGCCGTAGATTCCACCAACAACGCCGGCGAAAATCGCCACGACCGGCCAAACAGTGCCCAGCATTTTCAAACGATCCGGCCAGGCCACCCGCGGGCTGACCGCAGCCGCATTCGGCCAAACGCGCATCCAGATTGAGATCGCTAATATATAACCAAGCGCAGCCAAAATACCGGGAATGAGGGCAGCAACAAAAAGTTTCGCAATATTTTGTTCCGCAAGGATCGCATAGATCACCAAAATGACAGAAGGCGGGATCAAAATGCCCAACGTGCCCCCTGCCGCCAATGCGCCGGTGGACAGGGAATCGGGATAGCCGAAGCGGCGCAATTCAGGCAAGGCCACCTGCCCCATTGTTGCGGCTGTCGCGAGGGAGGAGCCACAAATCGCGCCAAACCCAGCACAGGCCCCGACCGCTGACATCGCCACACCGCCTTTGCGATGGCCAAGAAAACTCTCAGCGGTCTTGAACAAAGAGGCAGACATGCCTGACAGAGTTGCAAACTGTCCCATCAGCAAAAACAACGGGATAATTGAAAACGAATAGTTTGAAAACGTGCCATAGGTGAGCGTTTTTAGTTGGTTCAACGTCATCGCCGTTGAGCCAATCACCATATAGGTACCCGCAACGCCCACCCCGATCATGGCCAAGCCAATTGGCGCGCGTAGGAAAATGAGAACCAAAAGAGCGGGAAACGACCAGAGTGCGAGGTCAAAATTCGTCATCATCTACTCCTCAAACCCGGCCAAACGTCGGGCGGCGCGTATCACGCAAAATATGGCGACCAGAACAAAACCAAAGGCGCCAATCAAGGCCAATGCATAGCCCTGCCAAACGGGAATCTGCGCAATAAGCGTCGTCTCGCCATAGGTGATTTTGTCCTGCATACCCAAGTAAAGCCGATGGGACCCGACTGTGGCGACAAATGCCATGGCCAGGTTGAACAGCAGATCCAACCCCTGGTTGATGCGGCGCGGAATGGCCCATTGGAAAAGATCCACCCGGGCGTGAGTCTCGCGCAATTGCGCCAAGGGCAGGAAGGCAAAGACAGCCGCCGAAATTCCAATTTCGGTAATATCATAAATCCCACGAATTGGGCCGATGCCGATATCCAAAGGCACAAAGACGCGACCAATAATTGACAGGCATGTAAGTACGATCAAAACTATGAGCGCGCCACCGCCGGCGAGAGCCAGAGTGCGGGCAATGACTTGAGCTATGTGTTGCGATTGCGCGTACATTTCAATTCCTCATAAACAAAGGGGGCCAGACGGCCCCCTCTTATATTTCAAGTTGTGACATCAGCCACCATATTTTTTGATGAGCTGTTTGGCCTCATCAATCAGACCCGCGCCATCGATGCCCTGTGCATCCATGTCGGTGACCCATTGATCAACCACCGGCTCCGCAGCCGCTTTCCAGCGCGCCACTTCCGCATCATCCAACACGGTGATCGTATTGCCCGCATCTTGTGCAATTTTGCGCGCACCAGCGTCCATGTCCCACATAACTTGTGCCGCGAATTTTGATAATTTCTCACCAGATTCCGCATCCAAAATTGCGCGCAGATCGTCCGGAAGTGCGTTATATTTATCCTTGTTCATAACCAGGATGATTGCCGAGGTGTAGAAGGCTTCATCACCAGAAAATTCAGTGTGATTGCCCACCAATTCCGACAGCCGTATCGCGGTTGTCACCTCCCATGGAATAACAGTGCCTTTGACGACGCCTTTGGACAGCGCCTCTGGAATGGCAGGCAGCGGCATGCCCACGGGCTCGGCACCCAATTCTCCCAACAAATTGTTAATAATCCGAGTTGGGCCGCGCAGGGTCAAACCCTTCATATCTTCCAGACTGTTAACCCCGTCTTTAGAGTGAATTTGACCCGGTCCATGCACCCATGCGCCAAGCACTTGCACATCCTTATATTCATTGGATGACCAATCTGTGTCCACTTTTTGCCAATAAGCCGCAGAGGTCGCCACTGGGTTTGTCATCATAAAGGGCAGCTCGAAGACTTCCGTGCGTGGAAACAATCCGGGCGTATAGCCTGCGACGGTCATGGCGAGATCCACCACCCCATCGCGGGCCTGACCCAGAAGCTCAGGAGGACGCCCGCCCAGAGACATGGCATCAAAATGCTCGATTTTAATACGGCCGCCCGAGGCTTCCTCCACATTCGCCGCCCAAGGCTTCAATATGAGCTTCGGCACAGGCGCCGGCGGCGGTAAGAATTGGTGCAACCTAAGCGTTACGTCCTGCGCAAGCGCAGCGCCGCCCACGAAGGCCAGAGCAGCCGCTCCAAGCAGCGCTGTTTTTAGTGTGTGTATACGTTTCATGTATTCCTCCCAGTTGAAACAACGGACTTTATGTCCTTTAGTTATGTCAATCCCGAAACCGTGGCGGTCTTTTCTCCAAAAACGCCCGCAATCCCTCTTTTGCACCTTCTGTTGTTTGCGACATGGCAGCCGCGAGGCTTTCTGCAAAAAGTCCATCATCGGCGGACATATTGGCCACCCGTGGTATGGTTTGTATCATGAGATAATTCGAAAATTCAGCATTTTGAGCAATGCGCCGCGCCAAATCCTGCGCGCGGCTTAAGGCTTGACCCTCCCCAACGCTATAGTGGGACAATCCAAGGCTCAGGCCTTCCTCTTGCCCATAGCTGCGTCCCGTCAGCATCATCTCGCGCAACCGATCTGGCCCTAAAATGCGCCCTACGCGCACGGTTGCCCCGCCACCTACGAAAATACCGCGCAGACCCTCGGGCAGTTGAAATCGCACCGAAGGTTCTGCGACGCGCACATGGCTGGCCGCTGCAATCTCAAGCCCACCGCCAATCACCGAACCGGTCAAAGCCGACACCACGGGAAGGCCACCGAATTCGATTTGATCCATCACGCGATGCCAGTTGCGCGAATGGTACACATTATCAATGGACTTGCGTTGTTCATGTTCAGCCAAGTCGAGCCCAGCACAAAAATGCCCGCCCGCACCGGCTAGAACCACCGCATCCACATTTTTTGGGGGCGATGAGAAAAACCGATCCAATTCTTCTATAAAGCTGTCGTTGACCGCATTGCGTTTGTCAGCCCTGTTAAAGGTGACTGTTGCAATCCTATCGGACAGATCAACCTTTAAGACTCTTGGGGTTTGTCCACCATCGGGCATCAGATCACCATCTTTTCTTGAACTCTAAAATTGTTTTACGATGAAACAGTTTTCCTGTATAGCAATTTCTACATTGAGTTTGATGTTGGAGGTCCCATGGTCGATTTTTCAAAAGTTACCGCGATTGATTTTCACACCCATGCCGAGGAACCCTGCAACACCTGTAGAGACGATGGCTATAATGAATTTCAATCTTCAATGGCGGCCTATTTTAAAAATCCAGCCGGTGCGGAGGGCATGTTGCCAACGGTTCAGGACACAGCCAATTACTATCGCGCACGCAATATTGCCGCGGTGATCTTTCCGGTTGATGCAGAACGAGAAACCGGCTTCAAGCGTTATTCCAACGAAGAGGTTGCGCAGATCTGCGCTCAAAATGATGATATATTGATCCCTTTCGCCAGTGTGGACCCCCACAAAGGAAAGGCCGGCGCACGAGAAATACGGCGCTTGGTCCGCGACTTTGGCGTCAGGGGCTTTAAATTTCACCCGACCATGCAGGGATTTTATCCCAATGACCGAGAGGCCTGTTACGCGGTTCTAGAAGCCTGTGCAGAAGAAGGGGCTATTACACTCTTTCACACCGGACAAACGGGCGTGGGCTCTGGCATGCGCGGCGGCATGGGGATGCGATTGAAATATTCAAATCCGATGCACCTAGATGATGTGGCCGTAGATTTCCCTGATATGCCAATTATTTTGGCACATCCGTCATTTCCTTGGACCGAAGAGGGTCTCGCAGTCTGCCAGCACAAACCCAATGTCTATTACGATATGTCGGGCTGGTCGCCGAAATATTTTCCTGAAACTTTCATCCGCTACGCAAATTCCATTCTGAAACACAAAATGTTATTTGGGTCAGATTGGCCTGCCATTACCCCTGATCGCTGGCTCAAAGATTTCGCGGAGGCGCCTTTCAAAGAGGAAGTGCGCCCTCTAATACTCAAGGAAAATGCCATGCGATTACTCGAAGAGAATGGATAAAAAGCACCATGAAACAAGCGCCCGAAAATACCGAAATTACTTTGGCTCAATTGGATGAAGACCCATTTCCAATATACAAGCGTCTGCGGCGCGAGGCGCCCATTGTGCAGGTCAAAAACGCCGGACGCACGTTTATAACAAAAGCCGTAGACACCAGATATGTGAAAGACAACCCAGAAATTTTCAGCTCAAACGATCCGAATACACCAATGAGGCGAGCCTTTTGGGCCCATACCTTGATGCGCAAAGATGGCCAAGAGCACCTGCGTGAACGTATGGCTATGGCACCATCTTTCGCACCCAAGGTAATTCGTGATGAATGGGTTCCTGAATATGAAAAAATTGCCAAAGAATATGTGGCTCGCCTGCCACGCGGCGAAGTGATTGATTTGTTTTCTACGCTCTCTGGCCCCTATGCCGCCCGCGGTCTTGCCATTGTGCTCGGAATTGACGCGGCCACCGACGATCAAATGCAGCGCTGGTCACAGGCCTTGATTGATGGTGCAGGAAATTTCGGCTGGAAGGATGAACCGTTCCAGCGAGCTGATCGCGCCAATGAGGAAATGCACCGGCTTTTCGACAGCCTTTTAGACCGGCATCGCGCCAAAACAAACAACTCCGCAATGTCGGTTATGCTAAACGCAGATGATCCAATTGAAAAAAAACAAATTTATGCTAACATAAAAATCGCTATTGGCGGCGGAATTAACGAGCCCCGAGATGCCCTGAATACTGTCTTATTTGGACTGCTTTCCAACCCAGAACAATTGGAAGAGGTGAAGCGCAATGCGGATTGGGACAAAGCTTTTGAAGAAGGTATTAGATGGGTTGCGCCAATTTCTGCCTCGTCGCGGTTGGTCGTTGAGGATACCGAAATAAGGGGATGTTTCATCCCAAAAGGAGATGTGGTCATGACCATTCAGGCCAGTGCAAACCGTGATGAGGATCTGTTTGACGATGGTGAGTCCTTTTTCGTTTATCGAAGCACGAACCCACATCAATCTTTTGGCAATGGTCCACATTTTTGCCAAGGAACACACATTGCACGCCGCGCAGTGGCGCAGGTCATGTTACCCATATTGTTCGATCGCTTTCCGAATATGTCCTTGCCGAAGCCAAGCGCCGTTAACTGGCGCGGTTTTGGCTTTCGCGGTCCACTCAACCTACCAGTGCTATTGAATTAAAATGAAACAGTCCAGGAAGACCAACCCGATACTCGATGATTTTCCGCATCCAAAATACCCACGGGGAAGCGCCTCATGAAAGATGTTGATGTTGTCATTGCCGGCGGCGGGATCGGTGGCTTAACCCTAGCGCTCACGCTGCATCAAATAGGGGTGTCTTGCGTGGTGCTGGAAACGGCCAGAGCCATGCGGCCCCTGGGGGTCGGAATCAATATTCAACCCAATGCCGTCCGCGAACTCTTCGCTTTAGACATTGGGGCAGATTTGTTGGACCAAGTTGGCCTTCCGGTACAAGAATGGGCCTTACTTGGGCTGAACGGCAAAGAGGTTTACGCCGAGCCGCGCGGCACATTTGCAGGCTACAACTGGCCACAATATGCCGTGCATCGCGGCAATCTGCATATGCTGCTCTATCACCAAGTCATTGAACGAATGGGCCCCGATGCAGTCAAACTCGGTGCAAGAGCCCTCGGATATGACAGATCAAACCCAAAGCAGCCAGTCTGCCATGTTCAAACAGGTGACGGGCAGGAACAGAGCTACAAATGCACACTATTGATTGGAGCCGATGGCATCCATTCGGCAATCCGCTCCCAAATGCACCCCGATCAAGCGCCCATTCATTGGGGCGGTGCCATTATGTGGCGCGGCACCCTGCGCGCAAAACCAATGCGCAGCCCCTCATCTTTCATAGGGCTCGGCACGCATCAACGGCGCATGGTAATTTATCCAATCTCCAAACCCGACGATCAGGGGCTATCGCTCATCAACTGGATTGCTGAGGTGACAGTAGACAGCAGCGGCGGCTGGCAACAAGACAGCTGGTTTCGCGAAACCAAGTTGCATGAATTCGCGCATCACTTCGAGGATTTCAATTATGATTGGCTCGATGTTCCAGCGATGCTGAGGGCGGCAGATTGCGCCTATGAAAATCCAATGATCGATAGGGATCCTATCTCATCATGGGTTGATGGCCCGGTCGCGTTGATGGGCGATGCAGCCCATCCTATGTATCCAACTGGCTCCAATGGTGCCAGCCAAGCCATCATGGACGCGCGCATCATTGGGGCAAAGTTAATCGCGCATGGAATTGGCCCCCGGGCCCTGTCAGAATATAATGCGGAACTTTGCGAGCCTATCTCGCAACTTGTGTTGCGCAATCGAAGCGCGGGTCCATTTGGCCTCTTAAACCTGCTTCATGATCGTTGCGGCGGGGTATTTGACGACATTGAAACCGTCATTCCTGCTCAGGAACGTGACACGTTTATGGGCAAATATAAGCAGGCGGCAGGATTTGCCAAAGACATGCTAAATGCAGCTCCAGCAACAATAGCGGTGGGCGCCACTGTTTAAGCGCCTGGGTGGCCAGTGACCCTACTTATGCAGCCCCAAAAATAGCGTAACTCTGCGCGCGCAGCGGCGATGTGCTCAAGGTCGCCCTTGGGGCGTGAGGGAGGAGAAGGGTTTGCCAACAGCATCTTGGTATTCCGCCTCATCCCAAAACCCAATCAGAATGCCTGACTCCGCCGCGATCTTCTGGCGCGCCAGCACCTCGGGGGTCGCCGTTATTCGCGTGTGATGGCGTGTCGCCCATTTCAAGAGGGCAGATTCCATGCGCGCGCGGGTTTTGACGCATAATGGGTCTTCAGACGCGCCAAGATCGACCAATTCATCGGGATCGTTTTGCAAATCCCACAAGACGGGCCTGAAGCCCTCACATCGGATATACTTCCAACGCCCGTCGAAAATCATCGTCGTATGGGCGTCTTCTTGCGGCTGCCCAAGGGCGACGGCCATTTCAGACCAGTGGTAATCATGTTCACTGATCACATAGCGGCGTGAGAAGCCATCTTTGCCGTGCAGGATCGAAGTCAGATCGCGACCTTCGATCACATGGGGCTTGGGTGCACAGCCCAGTGCTTGCATAAAGGTTGCAGGCAGGTCGATCATTTCAACCAACGCATCGCTGACCAAGCCACGCGTTCCGTCGGCCTCAGGGCGCGGGTCGGCGATGATCAACGGCACTTTGACAGCGGCTTCATGGTAGAAATCCTTGTCGCCCATCCAATGATCACCCAAGTAATCACCATGATCCGAGGTAAACGCGATGATGGTGTTCTCGCTGAACCCTTCGGCATCCATCCACGCGAACAGCCGCCCTAGATTGTCGTCCAATTGTTTGATCAGGCCCATGTAGGCCGGAATGACGTGTTCACGCAGGTGATCTCGCGAAAAGCTTTTACAGACTCGCGCGTTATGGTAGGCGCGCACTAAGGGGTGATCGGTCTCACGCTCCATGTCAGAACGCACCGGCGGAAGAATGTGCCGCTCGTCATACATTTCGTGATAGGGTGCCGGCACGATATAGGGCCAATGCGGCTTGATATAGGACAGATGGCACATCCACGGTCGCCCGTCGGTCCGCGCCTCGCGCATAAAGTCCATAGCCCGATTTGTCATATAGGCGGTTTCAGAATGTTCTTCGGGCACATTTGCCGCCAAGCGCGAATTCTTCAACAGCCATGCCGAGAGCAATTCGCCGTCCGAATCCAACCCGGAATTGGCGAAGTCTTCCCATGGGTTATCCGAGGCAAAACCATGCGCCACCAGATAGTCGTCATAGGCGGACCAGTTCTGGCGCGGGCTATCAGGATGCAAGCCATCGTCTCGTTCGAAAGCCTCGAACCCGCATTGGGATCGGGCCACGCCAATCTCACTTTGGGGATCAATCCCAAGCCATGCCATGCCTTCCAGGTCGGCCGTCATATGCGTCTTGCCCACCAGCACCGCCCGGGCACCAACCTGCCTCAGGTGATCCCCGAGCGTGGGTTCGCCAACACGCAGAGGCATGCCGTTCCATGTTGCCCCATGGCTGCGCACATAGCGACCCGTATAGGCGGACATCCGGGAGGGACCACAGACAGGCGATTGCACATAGGCATTTGTAAATCGTACCCCACGAGCCGCCAACGCATCGATATTTGGCGTGTCCAGATGCGGGTGACCGTAACAGCTGAGATAATCAAACCGCAGTTGATCCGCCATGATCCACAAGATGTTCGGCTTATCGGTCATATTTGTTCCTTCGCAACAATGTCTTCAATCGGTGCCCGTAAAAACATGTCGAGGCGATCAAGATAATTGACAAACTCCACCAGTTCCTCCTCTGAGTAGACCTCCTTCAAGGCGGCGCGCCGACGGGCCATAACAGGTGCGGCTCGATCATAAGCCGCGCGCCCAGCCTGCGAAACTTCGACGATGGTTTGGCGGCTGTCTGTCTCGCTTCGCCGCATGGTGACAAACCCTTTACGGCGCATCTCGGGCAAGGCACGACTTAGCAAGGAAGGATCCGCGCGCTGCATTGATGCAAGGTCTTTGATCGTCATCTGCCCGGCCTCGCAGAGATCCCATAGCACGCGCCATTCGACAATCGATAGCCCACCTCCTATTTGCAGCAAATGCTGCCCTTGCTTGCGAGAGGCCGCATAAATCGCAGGCAGGCGCGCAAATAAATTGAAGTGTTCTCGAACACGCCGCGCCGCGATTCGTTCTTTATCGCGTTCATTTAGATTGGCCATCGCGCCCTCCTCTAACCTGTGGACTAGCCCGAAGACTTAATGCGTGACAAGTCATATATTTTATGCCAGCTTTTTCAGAATGCGCCTCGTTGTCGGGGTAATTTGCGCTTTGGAGGTAGAAAAACAATGTTGAAGAAAACACTTTTGGGCTGCGCACTGTCGCTCGCGCCGCTGATCACAAATGCTCAGACAACCCTGACGGCTGAGACCACCACACCCGGCTCAACACCGCATTACATCGACTCGACTTTGGCTGCGGTCCTTGCCAGCGCCGGTGTGGCAACGATGCAGATCACCGAGGGCGCGACCCTTACCAACTCGGTTCAAGCAGTCGCCGAGGGGCGTTTGGATATGGCCCCTGCGCCGCTGATCTTGCCTTTCCTGATGTCGCGGGGGATCGGCCCTTATAGCGGCATTGGTCCTGACAAGGGTGCCGAGCTTGCCGCCAATATTCGGGTGATATTCTTCAATGCCGGATCTGCACAGATACTTGGCTACTATAATAGCAATCCAATCGAAGACATCCGCGACCTGTCAGGCAAGCGCATCTGGAACGGTCCGCCCCGCGGCGCGGCGCTGACCTCTGGTCGTGCCATGATCCAACTATTGTCTGGCATCAAGGATGGAGAGGGCTATGAAGGTATTCAGAGCCCATGGCCGGATACGGTTCCAACAATCACCGGTGGCGGTGTCGACGCTTGGACCATTCCCGAGGGCTTGCCCTCTGGTCGCGAGATTGCAATCGCGGCCTCGGGCGGCATCACAATCCATGATGTCCCGTCTGATCTTCTGGCGAGCGAGCTTGGACAACAGATCATGAAGGCACCGGGCCACGCCCCCTATTCGGTTCCGATAGAAGCGTTCCGCAAAGCCTATGACGGCAACGACATCACCGTTGTGGTCGACGACGATAGCTTTGACAGCTTCGCGACCGCTTTTGGTCAGATCGTCCCAGCGGGCATGGGCGAACAGCTGGTCTACGACATCGTGACGGCCTTTCTTGCAGGCGAAGAGCGCTTCCTCACAGGATCACCGCGGGGGCCGTTTGTGCGGATGAGCTTTGGTGATATCGATGGGGTGAGCCAAGGCGCCTGCGGTGCGGTTCAGATCAAAATGCATCCTGGCGCCATTCGCGCATATGAAGACGCCGGGCATACGATTGCCGACTGTCTGCGCCCCTAAACGCGCATTCCCGCACGGACGGGGCCGGCCCTGCCCGGCCCCCATCCTAACGAATGGCCCCCAATGTCAGATCAATCGCCCTCGAGAGACAAAGGCCACTATCTGGCCCTCGTGTTAGCCTTCATCCTCGTCATGGTTGGGCTGATCAACACCATGCCGGAAATACCAGGACTGCAAGACCTCGCGAGAGATCTGACAGGGCGTCCCTTTTTTCGAGTATCTGGCTTCCCTCCGGAATTCTTCTACCCGCCTATTTTTCTTGTGATGATGGTCATTGTCGCGCTTGATGCTAGTGTCTATCGTGCCTTGAAGAAAGACCGGCCCCATTTGGCATGGCTTGGTCTGTTACTAGACGCTGGGCTGATTCTTGCCGCGTTCCTAGCCGCCTTAGGGTTTCTGGTTGAAATCGATTCATTTTGTCTCATCGATCAGATCACGGGAGAGCGGGCGCGCCTGATCCAAGAGGCATCGGAAAGATCAGCGGGGCTTATACCAGGCATCTCATTCGAGGCGGAAGTCCCATCCTGTCAGGCGCGGTTCGGCATATGGATCATTCCGCTACTCTTTACGATCATTTCACTATTTTTTCTTTACAACGTGCGGGTTTGGGGTTTGCCGCTCGTCATGGTCGCCACTGTGGTGGTGGTCTACACCGTTGGCACCGCGCTGCTATGGATGTTCGATCTCAGCGACAACAATTTCTTACTGACCAAGTTGGGGGCCGATGGTGGCGACGCGCGCGCCGCAGCAATCCAAAAGGCAACCAATGTGTTCATCACCCCCGATGGCTTTATGGGCCGGTTCATGGATATCGTGGTCAATCAGGTGTTCCCCTATGTGATCCTCGGCGCCCTCTTCGGAACCTCAGCTGGCGGAACCTCGTTGATCAAGCTGGCGGTCCGTGCCACACGCCGCCTGCGCGGAGGCCCAGCCCATGCGGCCATCGTGTCGTCGGCGATGTTTGGCACCATCACAGGCGGGCCGGTCACCAATGTGTTATCAACAGGTCGGCTCACAATCCCGATGATGCGACGCAACGGATTTAGCCCGCAATTTGCTGGCGGCGTCGAGGCCGCGGCTTCATCTGGTGGGCAGATAATGCCGCCGGTCATGGGGGTGGCGGCCTTTGTCCTGGTTGCCTTGACCGCAGTCCCTTACACAAAAGTCATCACAGCCGCGTTTCTGCCCGCGATGTTCTTTTTCTTCTCGATCTTTCTTGCCGTCGTGTTCCAGGCTCGGCGTGAGAACGTCAAGGCAATGCGCGAAATCCCGGGCGACCTGATCATGTCGCGACAGGACTGGCTGAACCTTATCATCATCTTCGCTCCGATCTTTACGATCCTGTCACTTTTGCTCGGGAATAAAGACGTCATTAGCTCTGGTTTTGTCGCCTCTGTTTTACCCGCCTTCGTAACACAGACGCTTGTCAACGCGACAGGTGATGCTGTATCTGCTGGATGGTGGGCTGTGGCCGTCCTTGTTCCGCTGCTCTTTCTTGATCCCGAAACCCGTGCGAAGCCCAGCAAGATACTGCTGTCCTTGGCGGATGGTGGAATCCTAGTCTCGCGGTTGTTTCTTTTACTCTTCGCAGTTTCCATCATTTCGGCGTTCCTGAACGAAAGTGGCCTGACCGGAGAGCTAACCCGTGCCATAACCACATGGTTAGAACAGGCCCAGGTACTCAGCCTCTTTGGGTTTGATATCAAAATAGTAGGTGGCGTTTATCTGATGCTGGCACTGACCTGCGCCATGGGCTGTGCGATTCTTTTGGGAATGGGCATGCCGACTGTGCCTGCTTATGTGAATGTCGCTCTGCTTCTCGGCCCACTTCTCGCCAACCTTGGTGTAAGTTTTTTTACAGCCCACATGTTTGTCTTTTACTTTGCCGTAGCCTCTGCGATCACCCCACCCGTGGCAATTGCTGCGTTCGCGGCGGCCTCGATCACACGAACTGAACCGATGCGCACCGGTTTGGCAGCAGTGCGTATCGGCATTGTCATGTTTACGATCCCGTTCGTCTTCGCATGGTACCCGGAACTTTTACTGATCGAGGAAGCGGTGACCATTACGAATGATCAAGGCCAACGCGCCCTGATAGATGGGTATTCCGGTTCTGTGGACTGGCCCAGCCTTTCCGCACTTGGGTTGCGCATTGCCGTTGCGCTTTACCTAATGGCATCGGCTCTGGCCAAGTTTGACAAGGTTGCGATGAACATCTTGGAAGTTGCGCTTCGATTGTTGGCGGCTGTTTTGATTTTGTGGAAATCGGCAATGATCATGTGGATTGGCCTGGCCCTTGCTCTAATGCTGATCCTAGGCCATTACTTACTCCCTTTACGGGGTGACCGCGCCGCTTGATTGCAAGAAAAATGGGTGCTGTCAGACGAATGAGAACTCACATCTGATTGCTGGCGCGGCCTGACTCTATGCGCTCAATAATTGGCGCCACGCAGCGAGAGCAGCGGCTCGGTTTCGCTTTAAATTGGTGCGTAAGTAGACGTGGCTTTAGGGCAGCCCTACGCAGCCAATCGGTCCCCTACACCCGACCCGTGTAGCGCCTTAAGCGGTTCGGAGTGGCCTCAGTGGGAAACAGCATACCGTAAGGCGGATGATTTCTGGGCTCGATTTAAAGTATCTGAATGGAGAGTGTTTTGTCATATGGCGAGGCTTTGAAACCGCCCGCCCCGTCTCAAGTTTGTTTTGTTTGACGGTGCCTTCTCAAGTGTTAATCACGCGATCACGCCTTTTGCGCGCCAGTCATCAAAAATTTCCAGCGCTTTATCGGCAAATTCCGCGTCATTGATGTGGCATTCTATCCGGTGAGCAATCACATTGCCTGGCAGTGTCTGTTCCAGTTCCAGCAAAAACGCGTTGAGTCCGGCCTGATTGTGTAAATCAGCACCCGCTCGGTCCCATTCTCCCAGACCCTTCTCAGGCAATAGCATGGCCACTGGCCCGGTTGCTTTGGCCAATTGCGCGCCATGCGCATGCGCCACCAACCGGCGTTCATCATCATTTAAGACAATCGAAGTCAGCAAGCGATTGTGTTCGTGTTTCAAGTGATCTGACCATTTGTCTGGCAAAGGTTGCCAACCAACGATATCCACAAGATCATAACATCCCGGCGCCACGATTTGCGGAGTGCCATTTAAGCCGGCATTGGTCAAACGATCCGCTCCAGCAGATATATTGGATCCGTGCACATGGTTGCCCAATTCCTGTGTGCAAAGATCGAAAACACAAGCAAACGCCCCCTGTCCTGCGAGGCTTTCAAATGCGCGCCCCCCCATACCGGTTGCGTGGAACACGGCGACCTCAAAACCACGGGCCTCAAGCGCAGGCTTCAGCGGAATGACGTATTTTAACGCAGAGGTTCCCAGCGACGTCATCCCAATCAAGGGTTTATCTGGATCTGGCATTTGCACCGCGCGTGCTGCGCCTAGAACGGCGCCTGCTGCTTGACTTAAGGAGGCCTTGCACACGGAATTCAGGCCATAAAGCCCCCCGGCCCATAAAATCATTTGCGTATCCGCTGCCAACCGTTCCGCTGGAATGAGCGGCGAAAACGATACCGTGGACACAATGTATTTCGGCACCCCAAGCGGCACTGCGGAACATACATCTAACGCAAGGTCTGTCCCCATTGTGCCGCCAAGAACAATCAACCCATGAAATCGACCTTCGGTGAACAATCGCGCCGCCAACAACGCCGCTCCTGTGGCCATGATCTGCATTGCCTGGTTTTCATTGCCCGAGGCGACGGCCGCTTGGATCGAACTTCCACCTTCTTGCGCAACATCGTGTTTGGAATAATCAGTAGGCTTGGATGGGTCACCCAACACAGACACGTCCATGGTGACCACTTGACCACCTTGCGCCTGGATCACTTCGGCCAGAAACCCTAACTCGTCATCTTTGGTGTCATAGGTGCCAATTACCAAAATGGTCTTGTTCATCATTGCAAAGCCCCGACAGTTTGATCCGCTTGGCTCTCAGAAGGAAATATTTATCCATCTTATGCAAGGATTTTTCGGAGCCAATATCACGGGGTCCGGGGGGTGCCATGTACAATCCCCAAACCTTCACTCAAAAAATGGCCTGAGACGGGACATTCTAAACAAATGGCAAATAAAAGTCGCGGATCTCGTCGACACTTTTGTTGAGGAGACGCTTGAACTCATCTCGCTTGAGGTAGAGCAGCCCATCGCAATAGGCCTCGCCTACCGCTTGGCGCAACATCACATCTTTGTCCAAGGCCTCCAAGGATTTGTCCAAACCCGATGGAATGTGGCGCCGCTCCCGCACATTTTCCAACCCATCTAAATCCTCAGCTGGTTGCAGTGGCATATTTCCCGCCACGCCTAAGCGCGCAGCTTGCAATACAGCGGCCACAGCCTGATAGGGGCTTGTCGCACAATCGGCCATTCTATGTTCAAGACGCGCCGATTTGGGCGAACTTGTTGAACAACGTGTGGTCACCAAGCGATGATCTTCCGCCCAATTTGCCCAATACCCAGCCAAGCTTCCAGCGGCCAATCTGTCATAGCTGTTCACAGTCACTGCAAGCAGGCCCGCGAGCGCCTCATGGTGATGGATCAGCCCTGCGATGCAGTGTTGTCCAAGGTCTGACAAAACGCCGTTTGGAGCAATCTGGTTTTGGTTGTCTTTGCCCACAAAACTGAAATTAACATGGAGCCCCGATCCACCACGATCCGGCACTGGCCTTGGCATAAATGTCAGCAAAAGCCCTTTTTTCAGTGCGATTTCTCTTGCCAATGTCTTCATCAGAAAGGCGTCATCACAGGCTTTAAGCGCATGATCGAACCGCAATGTCAGTTCGAACTGTCCATTGTCATATTCTCCGTTCATGCTTTCGATGGGGATTTCTGCGTGATGAGCGGCCTCCCAGATATCGTCCATGACACCCCGTGGATCATTTTCAGGGCCTGTTCCGTAAACGAAAGCTCCAGGCGTTTCATAGGGACGCCAAATACCATCTTGGTCACGTTGAAAGATATAAGCCTCGGTCTCGAGACCCACCATTGGGCTCAACCCTAGGGCTTCCCAATCTTTAATCGCACGTTTGAGCGTTGAGCGGGGGCACAGCCCAAAAGGTTCACCATCTACATGTAAATCGCCCAGCGCTATCTCCGTGCCGGCCTGCCAGCCCTTGCGTCGCTCGGCGTCCAAAATGAGATCCATGTCAGGCAGCCCGTCATAAACACCGCAGCCAGGAACGGGTAGTAAATCCCGGTCATAAGAGACAGCAAAAGCCCCGCGGGCAAAACCAATTTTGCCGCCGGCCGCCACATCGACCGGAACATATTTTCCCCGCGGAAGATTCAACATGTCATTGAACATAACGCGGGTGCGGGACATCTCCTCAGCCATTTTAAGCTACCTTTGTGACACGGACGTGCTGTTGTTTGACGCCGCAAATAAAATTGGATCGTGTCCAGGTTGGGTCAGCGGTTGCCTCAAATGATGCGACGCGCTTAACCAGCTCTTCGATTGCAATGCGTACTTCAAGTTTGGCCAAATGCATTCCCAAACACACATGAATTCCACCCTGTCCAAAGGCCAGGTGCCGATTTGGCGATCGCCCCAATATGCACTCATTCGGATCTTCAAAGAGGGCTTCGTCACGACTGCCGGAAACAAACCATAACAGGACTTTGTCCCCTGCGCGAATTTTCTTGCCGTGCATCTCAAAATCCTGAGTTGCGGTGCGCCTGAAATGCATGGTTGGGGAGGCCAATCGGATGAATTCATCTGCGCAACTGTCCCAGTATTTACCGGTCTTCAGTTGTGCAATGAGATCTGGATTATGGGCCAATAGGCTGAGGGCCTGCGCGATTGAATAACGGGTTGTGTCGTTGCCCGCGGCCACCAAAAGGCAGAAAAAATTCTTAAATTCTAATTCATTCAAGCCGTTCTCATCACCTGTGATTTTTGCCAAAATCCCCTCCTGTGCAAGGGGGCGGCGATTGGACAATAAATCACTGGCATAGTCGTAAAGCTCAAGCCCGGCCGGGCTGCGAAACGGCATCATTCGGTAGGCACTGGTGTCCACTTGGTCAATCACATGTTCGGTGAAGTCAGGATCAGAGTTGCCGATCAGCGCATCACCCTTTTCAACCAACCAATCCAAGTCTTCATCAGGGACGCCCAAAATACGGCCCAGCATTAGCATAGGCAACTGCTTGGCAATCGCCTCCACCGCATCAAATTCTGTGTTTCTAAGGGCCTTATCAACAATATTTGACGACAATTCGCGGATCACCGGTTCAAATTCACCTACAATTGGCTTGGCAAAATTGGGATTCACAAGGCGCCGAACCTTGGTGTGCTCGGGTGGGTCCGTTTCTTGAAACGTCCGGCGCGCCAGATATTCCTCGGCGCTTTGGTCTTCAAGGCGGATTCCCTGGGCGGAACTGAAGATCTGGTTTTCCTTATTCGCAAAAGCGATATCGGCATGTCGTGTAAGATTCCAAAAGCCTTTGGTGTCGGCATCCCCTTCATTCCAATGCAGAGGGTCGTCTTTGCGCAGACGCGCGAATGTCTTGTGGGGCACGCCGCCAGCAAAACTGTCGTGGCTTAGGAGGTTCAGATATCCATCATCGTGCATCGCCCAAAGCCTTCCTGAAAAAATTTGTCGCCCAAGAGCCAAAGACAGATCCATCTTGATCGAGCGCCAAACTGTCCCATGCCATCTTTGTGGTGGCGGTGGGCATTTTACCCTCTGTAAAGCGCAGCAAACAAGCCATGAAGTCGTAGGTAAATTCAGGATGTGCTTGAGTGGTTATGATATGATCGCCCTTTGCAAAGCTGGCAATGTTACAATTTTCACTTGATCCTAGAAGCGTGCAGCCTTCTGGCAGGCGGGTCACTTGATCTTCATGAAATACATAAAGCTGCAAGCTGTCCCGTGGTGGCTCCATCCAATCTTTCGTTTCATGAAACCGTGTTTCTTCGACACCAACATTGTACCCCTGATTTGATCTCTCAACCGTCCCGCCCAGAGCCAGTGCAATGGCTTGATGTCCAAAACACGCGCCCAACAAAGGTTTTTGCGTCGCGTCACAGCGGCGAATGAAATCCAATAAGGCATCGGTGAAAACATGCTGATCTAAAACACTGAGCGGGCTACCTGTGATCATATAGGCGTCTTGCTCATCCAAATCCTGAGGCACTTCTCCGCCAATGGTCATGTATATTCGATAAGTGAAGCGCTCATCTTGTAGATCGAAAAGGTCGCGGAAGCGGTGCGCGTCATCTGGAAAAGCATCGCCCACCTCGACGGATTTGTCATGGTTGGTTTGCAAAATGCCAAGTTTAATGCGCCGCATGCAGGCTCTCCAATTGATGCGCTCTCATAGGAAGGATGGGCGCCGAACGCCCATCCTCAATGTTTTAATTGTCCAGAATGGCGCCCAATTCAGCGTTCTTTCCACGATCCGTTTCTATACGTTGTTTGGAGGCTGCCATATCTTGCCAGTAAACCCTTGCACCGGTTTCCGCCATCAACGCTTGTGCCTCGGTGCTTGCCATGGTCGCAGCGGCCACTTCATCGAGCTTATCAATAACCTCTTGTGGCGTGCCTTTTTTCACAAATAGACCGTTCCAAAGCTCCAGATCATTGATCCCCGATTGCGCCGCCAAGGTTTGAACGCCTGACAATTTAGCAATCGGCTCTGATCCAATATTGGCCAAAACATTAATCTCACCCAAACATGGCTCAATCAAGGCTAAGGTCGTATTGATAACATCAGCATCACCCGAGGACAGAGTATTGCAATCCAGCATGTCAAAGGCGCTGTCATCTGCAAATTCAAATCCCATCTTCTTTGCAGCCGCGAAAGAGGCTTTGGTTGGCGTCAGACCTGCTCCGAAATGCCCGAGAACCACATCGTTGTCTTGGGCATGGGCGGCCAATTCAGCCATGTTGCTATAAGGGGCATCCCCGGAGGCCGCCAATACAAAGGGGTATGTGAGAAAGATTCCAACGGGCGTGAAGCTATCTTCCTCAATTCCAATATCGATCATCGGCCCAACGATTGGAACACCAATCACAAAAGACCCAACCATTGAGCCATCTGCCGGACCATTCAAGACCTCTAAGGCACCAGGAAAAGGCCCATCGCCACCGCCGGGTTTGTTCACAACCGAAGCCGAGACGCCCGTCATTTCCTCCATTTTGGCGGCAATCATCCGTGTGAGAATGTCTTCAAAATCACCCGGCGGCCACGGCACAACAAATTGAACGGGTGTTGTTGGATATTCGGCCAGGGCAGGCATCGCCCCAGACAAGACCGTCGATGCGGAGAAGGCCGCAATTGCTGCTAATTTTTTCATTTTCAAACTCCCTATTATCTTGGCCATTATTGAAAGTGTTTTCGTCGGTTCCTAATCGACGTCCAAATGATGAACCCCATGACCATTAGGATCACCACGAATAACGTTCCGGAGACTGGGCGATTGATTAAGTCTAACGCCGTTTTTATTTGTCCAGCTCCGGCCGTGAGGCGCTCCAATATAATAGAGCCTAAGACCAATCCCAAGACAATAGGCACAAGCGGCCAATCCAGGCGCCGCAGAATAAACCCAATATAGCCAAAAATGACCGCAAAAATACAATCTGCAAAGCTGTTACGGATCGAGTAAACACCAACAAAGGACAGGATCATGATCATCGCTCCCAAAAAGCGATTGGGAATATATATCATTTTCGCAATAAACCTTGTCGAAAAAAGCAAAGTTATCAGGACAAACACATTGATCAAAAACAAAGCGGAAAACAGGCTGAATAAAAAATCTGGGTTGTTTTCAAAAATATCTGGTCCTGGCTTAATTCCAGCGTCAAAAAACACAACCATCATCATCGCCGTTAGCGCTTCGCCCGGCACGCCGAGTGCCAAGAGCGGTATCATTGCGGCCGCAGGCACCGCATTGTTTGACGTCTCCGAGGCCAGCAATCCCTCTGGAGACCCATGCCCAAATCGTGCAGGATCTTTCGAAATGGCGCGCGCTGTGGAGTAGCTGAAAAACTGAGCCACAAATTCACCAACGCCCGGGATGATCCCCATGACGGTTCCATAGCAGGCAGATATAATTGCAATGAGCTTATGAGAGATTAGATCTTTGAATCCGGTAAATAACCCCCCAGAAATCCGAGCCTCCGGCGGGTCATCATCCTTGCCGACCATCAAGTTCAGAGCTTGGCTCAGCGCAAAGATACCAACGATCACGACAATAAGATTAAACCCGGAATAGAGGTACTCAATATCAAAGGTAAATCGATCGATTTTCCGTGTCGTCTGGCGCCCGATCATTGCAATCAAAAACCCAAAACCGAACAGCATTGCAGCGATCACCATGGTTTTTCGATGTGCGGCAATCAATAAGACGGCCCCCAGTATCGCGGCCATTAGAATATCGCGTTGGCCAAACAAAGCCCCTAAATCACGCAAATAGGGCCCGAAGGCAAACAGGGCGATCAAAGCCGCTGCAATAGAAAAACACCCGCCAAAAAACGATGCTGAATAGGCCAATGACAGCGCGCGCGATGGAGCCCCGCGCCGCGTCATAGCATAGCCGTCATAGGTCGTGAGCGCATTCACGGGTGTGCCGGGCGTATTGATCAAAATCGCAGGTATCGCACCGCCATACATGGACGAGCCATAAATCCCCAGAAGCAGCACAAGGCTCACCAAATCATCCAGGAAAACCGTTGCGGGCAACAAAATAGCGATCGCTATGGCTGGACCAATCCCGGGTACAGCGCCGATCACAACGCCCCCGACCGAGCCAATCACAATAGCCAGCAGCACTGCCGGTTGCAGCAAGCTTTCAAGTCCGAGAAGAAATGCATCCAAGCGCTTGGTCCTAAAAATACGTTAACAAGAAGCCGCGCAGGGGTGTCGGCATCAGGTCATAAAGCCAAATTGATACGGGCGTTTTAATCTGGAGCAATGTGCGGAACACGATCACCACTGCAACGCTGCAAGAAAAGCTGCGCAGCACCCACACCCGGCCACGGTAGCCAAGGCGCCATGGCAAAAACACGCCTAGGAACACCGTTGCCAGTAAATACCCAAAGATTGGAACGAGCATTGTGTACGCAATGAAATAGATGACAAACTCAAACGCCTCGATGTATTTTGCAACCTCAAAACTGGCCTTGGTTGGAAGCAAAAACCTTTTGCGCCAAAGATGTTCTTTCAAAGAGGCACGCAAGTTCCAAAGCGCCGTTGGCACCAGGACCGTCAGACAGAACATGGGCGCAACCCAAGATTGTTTGAGAATACGGCCGAACCTTGTGATTTTGCCATCCAAATCTATCAACCCAAATTGATGCGCAAGGTAGCTGGCAACGCCATCGGGTAGCTTTCGATTATCCCAGCCGGTTTGGGTGAAAAACATTGCGAAAAAGAACAGGGCAAGACAGGCTGCAATGATGGAGATATGCAAATCTCCACGTCCCCGCGAGAATTGGAACAGGTCTTCTACCTTGGTTTTTTTGTCTGGTGGGCACTCACTGCGAAATTGTTCAGCTTGCGTGCATGGCAGCCCCTCTGGAAACAAAAACAGGTCGTTATTTTTATCTACTGGCGCCCTCATAGCTTAATCCAAGCCGTTTTTGTGTTCACGTATTTATCCAAGGCATGCAGAGATTTGTCCTGACCATTTCCCGATTGTTTATATCCCCCCAAAGGCACTGTGTTGTCGGCTCCGCCATATGTATTCACATGAACCACTCCGGCGCGCAGCGCTGACACCATCCGATGTGCGCGGCTCAACTGAGATGTCCAGACACCGGCTGACAGGCCAAGCTCTGTCGCATTGGCTAAATCGATGGCATTCTTTTCTGATGTAAAGCGCGTGACGGTCAAGACCGGTCCAAACACCTCATCTTGCACCAACCGATCTTCGGGGCCCATGTTGGTGACAATTGCCGGGCGCATGTAATAGCCTCCGGTTTCTGTCAAAATTCTGTCACCACCCGCGACAATGGACTTTACAGACTCGAGCGACTGCAAAACCCGATTTAAATGTGCCTCCGAACTCATAGCGCCGATCTGTGTTGCGAGACTGAGTGGATCTCCGACCCGCATTGTCTGAGTTACCGCAACGATTTTCTCCACGAAGGCATCATGAATACTGTTTTGGACCAGCAACCGCGAGCCTGCGATGCACACTTGTCCAGAATTTCGAAAAATTCCTGCAACGACGGCCTGTGCCGCCGCCTCTAAGTCATCGGTGTCCTCAAAAACCACATGCGGCGATTTACCCCCAAGCTCCAAATAGACACGCTTGAGATTGGTCTGTGCGGCATGTTCCAACAGCAGTCGCCCAACGCGGCCGGATCCCGTAAAAACCAAAGAATCGACATCCATGGACCTTGCCAACGCCTGTCCTGCGACAGCGCCTTGCCCGGTCACCACATTCAAAACACCATCGGGCAGGCCAGCCTCATGCGCCAATTCCACCAATCGCAGAGCAGAGAGTGAGGCAATCTCAGAAGGCTTTAAGACAACACTATTTCCCATCGCCAACGCCGGCGCGATCTTCCAGGCGGATATCATCAGCGGGAAATTCCATGGCACAATGGCACCCACGACACCAATGGGTTCTTTTAGGATCATGGCCAATGTAGAAGCATCGGTTGGCGCGACTTCACCATAAATCTTATCGATGGCTTCAGCATAATAGCGGATTGTATTTGCGGCGGACATTGGCTCCGCCTTAATCGCCATGGAAATTTCAGTGCCATTATCGCGCACGCCTAACACGGCCAATTCAAGCGCGTGATCATCAATCAACTGTGCCCAATCCTGCAGGATTTTCTTTCGGGCAGCCGGAGCCATTTTCGCCCAAGAACCCGTTTCAAACGCCCTGCGCGCAGCCGCGACCGCATCCGCCACATCCGCCTCCGAGGCATCTGGTAACTTTGCCAAAAGCGAGCCATCAATTGGTGAAACCACATCCAAAACGGCTTCGGAAACAGCATTAACACTGGCGCCACCAATTATCATTTTAGGAGGTGAAACGGGCCGAACCCGTAAATCATCGATCTCGTTCTGGCGCATTCCACCGTCCATCACATGAATAAACCTGTGCCCCAATGGGCTATGGATTCCACAATGACGCATGTGCTTTAACAGTCAAGTATTTCGGAATTGACAGCGCAAGCAATTGACCGCTCAGAGCTGTCAGACGAATGAGAACTCGCATCAGATTGCTAGCGCAGCCTGAACCTATGCATTCAAGAATTGAGGCCACTCAGTCAGAGCGGCGGTTCGATTGAGCTTGAAATTGTCTCGTTAGTAGAAGTGGCTTTCATTTAGGGCTGTACAAGCAACCTAACCCCACACCCAGCCCTCGTAGCGCCTTAAGCGGACCATAGCGGCCTCAGCAGGCAAACAGCTGCGTCACCAAGCGCCAAATCAAACATGTTTGCAACGACGCGCAGGCGTGCGGGCGCGTGGTGGAAATAGCGGGTATGGTCAACCAAAGGGGGGACAAAAGGGGGGGCAAAAGGGGGGACTATTTCCATCTATAATAATTAAAACGTTGATATTAAATATAATTGTGATTGATTGTGGTGCCCCCACACGGACACTGGTTCCCTAGTAAGGCATCAGTCAAACCACCGACACAAGCGATAACAGCAGCTTAACTACAGCCACCTGTGTCTGTCTAGGGCACTTTTGGTGGCCTGTGTGGTGGCCTGAGACAAATAGGGTCCCATGGATGACAAATGAGGCCCAGGGGGCTTTTGGTTATCTTTGGTTTCAACAAAAGGGGATTAAAGGGCTGTTGGTGTTCTTGTTGTTGACCATTGGTTAACGATTGCGTCTGTGCGCATGTTGCGCATGAGTTTTCTATAGACTTCTTTGGTGGACTTACGCTGTCTTAGGGTTACTGAAAGTACATGCGCAACGGACGCACAGACGCATTACTTGGGATTTGGTGACGAGAGAGCGATAGAAAATCGAACGTACAGCATCACAGCCAAGCGGATTATTTCTGGGCTTGTTTTGAAGCACCTGACTGGAGAGCGTTTTGTCATACGGAGAAGCTACGAAACAGCCCTGCACGGCTCAAGTTGGTTTTGTCTGACAATACCCGCCTGCCAGCTTCAACCGGATTTGATCTGACATTGCCTCACTTTTTTGTAGGCTAGTCGTAACCCGTCATTTCTAGGTAGCCGCGCCCTGTATGGCTGCCGAGAACGATAATCGGACCCTCCCAGTAAGGGACTGAAGTATCCATCCATGCCTGTGGGTTTATTGCAGTCACCTCGACATCCACTCCACGGTCAGGCAACCGCACATTCCATGTGGTAGGCACATCACGTCCGCCAACATCAGAGATCGCAACCGGGTCAGCTTCAAACGCGCCGTTGGCGTAGGAAGTTGCAGAACCGTTAGGGTCAATCCACGTCGCAGAAGTATAGTAGCTACCATCAGTTTGGCGCAGGCGAAATCCCATTAATTTGCCATCCTCCAACGACAACGAGAACCAGTCCCATCCCGTTTGATTGTCAGAGAGCGGCTGAGAGGACCATTCCCGATCTAGCCAAGCATCACCAGCGACTTCTATACTACCCGTCGGAAGAATCAGGGTTCCCTCAATTGCGTAGAACGGTTGAGAGTAGTAAAAAGAAGCCTGCCCCTCTGCTGATTTTACCGAGTATCCCTCATCGCCGTGAAATACCAAAGGGCCATCTGATTTCAAGACCATATCATAAGCGAATTCAGGCCCACTCGCCGTCATGGCCAGCGTTGCAAAATCAGGGCCTACTAGCTGCCAATCGTCAATCCAGGCCTCAAACGGGTCGGCCTGTACCCCCGCCTGTCCAATACCACCACGGGCAAGACGCTCAGTCACAAAATGCGCGTCAGGAGTGGTTACCGCCGCGTGACCCATCCACAGCTGGGGTGAGGACCACCCTTTGCCACCATCCGACGTAAGCGCAGAGCGAAACAGCGTCCATTGAAGACCGTACGGCGTCCCATCAAGACCTTCAAGGTTAGCCGTCAGATACCACCATTCAATCCGATAATCATAGTGGGGACCATGATCGGTCGGAAAATCAAATTGTGCTGGGCGTTGCGGAGACGAGAAACCGTCGACATCAGTGCCCAGGCCCGCGAAGCCCTGTGCACTTGCGGTGATTGGCCAAAGCAAAAGGAGAACGACTCTAGCGTTCATTTGCAAACACTTTCAGCAAATCCGCCGGCCGCGTCCGAGCAAGCTTTGTTGCAGGCCAGAGCGCGGCGATAGCAGCAGCGGCCACCGCAAAAGCAGCGAGGCGCGCGTAGTCCAGTGGGAATAAAAACATCGGCAAACGCCATCCGAAGGCCTCAACATTGACAACTGCCAACAAGGTCCATGCCAGCGAGAGCCCTAGTGGCAATGCGAGAGCCGTGGTGAGTAGCGCCAAAAGGACGGCACGGACGATTTCCAAACGGCCCAGCCGCGCACGAGTAATGCCCTGCGCCCAAACAGGAGCAAGTTGTGGGATGCGCATGTTAGCGAGGGCCAACAAACTCATCAAAATGGCAAAGCCTGCCACGGCGAGTGTCAGTATATTGAGCGCACCTGTCACCGTGAAGGTCCTATCAAACACCGCCAATGAAAACGCCTTAATACCTGCTTGATTGATCATGTTTACCTCAGTTAGGCCGAAGTCTGCGCCGAGATCGAGGGATAGGGCCGTCACACGCGACGGATCTATGCGCACGCCGAACCGAAGGGGGGAGATATCGGGAAATAGGGCTGCGAACTTGGCTTCAGTAATGATAACCTGTCCGATTGGATTGCCGTAATCGCCATAAATACCCACAACTTTAAAGGGTTGCCCTGCAATCGTAATTTCATCACCAATCGCGATGCCCGCGCGACGGGCGAGTTGTTCGTTAATCGCGGCCGCTTGTCCTGCTTCAATTAGCGCCCAAGCGCCGGGTACAGCATCCAAAAACAACCAGTTATCGCGGTATGTTGCATGGGCTATAGGACCGTAGATTTCAGATGGAAGGCCGCGGATGTCTTGATTAGCAGACTGAATTGGCAGAACCTTGTCAACACGGAGTTCAAGATAGGGGCGCAGGCTGGCGGCCTGTTGCGCGTCATCCGCATAAACGTAAAATTCCGAAGCAAGCCGTTGGTCAAGGAACCCTGTAAAGGTCAAACGGAAACTATTCACCATCGTAGAGACACCAACGTTGGTAGCCATCGCGATCAAAAGCGCCATCAACGCCAGCGACAGGCCCGGAAGTTGTTGGCGCGTATCCGCCCAGAACCATTCCTCCATAATCGATTTGGCATGCCGCGCGCCAGCGGCAAGTAGACCGTCCAATATAACGGGTAGGGCAAGGGCCGCCCCAATCAGAAGAGCGGCAAGCATGGCAAAACCGGCCACTAGCCCACTGCCCAACCATCCTAGCAGACTGGCCGCAACAAGAAGAAACATAGCCAACACAGTTTGTATCAGGCGACTACGCCTGGCCTGCATCGCCCAAGCATGTGGCCGCGCCGACGCCAGCAGGGGCATACATGCCAAGCGCCAAAGCGACGCGGCTGCCGCCAAAGCCGTACCACCCACAGCAATAAGCAGACCAGAGACCCACCATTCCGGCCGAAACTGCAAGGTGCCTGAAATCGATTGCCCATAAAGACCCAATATAGTGGCAGCAACGTCAGGCAACAGCGCGGCAGCCATGAAATAGCCAAGCCCGACGCCGATCATGCCAGCCAAGACTGAGATGCCGACCAGTTCAAATGCGATAAGGGCGATCAGGTGTACTAGGGGAAAGCCCAGCGCGCGCAAAGTGCGAATGACCGGTCGACGCTGTTCAAATGCGAGGCCGATGGCGCCATGCACGATGAAAATACCCACTATAAACGAGAGGAGACCAAAGGCCGTGAGATTTAAATGGAAACTGTCTGTCAAACGCCCCACGTCCGATCCACTTTGCGGCGGGATCAATTCGAAATTTGGGGCGATCACCTCAAGTGGGGGCTGTATGAGTGGTTGTTGTGGCGCAACGATTAGGCGCGAAATCTGCCCATCTAATCCCAACAGTATTTGTGCAGTGCCAACATCTGTTAGAATAACCGCAGGGGCCACATCGGATGACGGAAATTTGCGTACATCTACCTCACCCAACCGCTCAAGGGTTTCTTGGGTTGCAAACAAGATACCGCGTGTGATCATTTCGATCGTCAACTTACCGTCACTCAGACCAACAGGAGTCAGTCCACTCGGCGATGTCAGGGCATCGATGCCAATCAAACGGATGCCGTCTAATCGCCCTTCAACAACAGGGCTGACAAGCCAGCCCGCACGTCGCAAGGCAATGAAATCTTCCTGCGGTATTGTGCCTGTGCGAGCAACGATCTGGGCGAACATCCCCTCACCCAAAGTTTCAGCAGCGGCATCATATGAGGCGCGCGCTTCGGTGTTGACCGCCTGAACTCCCGACCAAAGCGCCGTAGCCAAAGACAGCCCTACCACCAACGTGAATAACTGCATCGGATTGCGACGCCAATGGGACAGCAACGCTAAAAGACCCGCATTTATCATTCCTCAGCACGTTCGATTTGGCCTGCGCGCAAGTGTAAGCGGCGGCCCATAAGACCCGCCAACCGATGTGAATGGGTGACCAACAACAGGGCAGAATCAGTTTCTATCGCAAGGGTCATCATAAGCTCCATCACCTTGTCGGCTGTTTCTTCATCCAGATTGCCAGTAGGTTCATCGGCAAGAATGAGTGCGGGTTTTGCCGCCAAGGTGCGCGCAATCGCGACACGCTGTTGCTGACCTCCTGAAAGTTGTTCAGGATATTTCCCCAACTGTGCAGACAAGCCCAGCCGGTCTGCCAATTCCTTGATCCAGTTCTGGTCCAAACGGCCTGCAAGGCGGGCCTGGAACCCAATATTGGACTCCACGGTCAGGGATGGAATCAAGTTGAACTGTTGAAACACTACACCAACCTTGTCACGGCGCATGCCCGCGCGCCCAGCATCATCCATAGCCCCGATATCCACACCATCGACTGCCACAATACCGCTGTCAGGTTGATCGAGGCCTCCAATAATGTGGAGCAATGTACTTTTACCACTGCCCGATTCGCCTGTGAGAGCAAGTGTTTCGCCCCGCGCCAGAAGCATTTTTATACCCCGCAGAACAGGCAAATGGCCATCAGGTCCGGCGTAAGACTTGTGCAGATCGCTTACGGATAGAAGCATGGGCTTCGGTTGATCCTTCGGTAATTGGAAACTTATTACCTAAACTAGCGGTGAGGCGAAAAATTTAAAGGGGTGTTCGATTTTGCGCATATGCTTCATCGCAACGTCAGAAGAGGAGGTTTGAGGGTGCCGTTAGACAAAAAGGGGGTCTTATTGGGCGTCCAGTATAGCTTTAACCTATGCGCTCAAAAGTGGTGCTTCATAGCGAAGCTGCGACACGGTCCAGCTTGAAATTGACTCGTAAAACATTTGATGATTATCCCGTCTAGTTTGATTAAGCCCTACTCAGATTTCTGATAATTTTTGATAAAATATCAGATTTCATGGGTGCTATATTGCAACTGCGGGCAATCCAGCTATCTGACATCGATGAGAAATAGACATAGTGAAGCTGGTGCTCGCCCCATCTCAGTGCCAGCCAGACGTTTTGAACGATTGGGAAAGCTTGGTTCCTTGTCTGCAGGTATAGCCAGCAGCATGGCGCTAAATAGCGTTAAACAATTGGGACAAGGCAAACGCCCCTCTTTACGCAACCTATTGTTGACGCAATCCAACGTCCAACGTGTGTCAGACCAACTGGCGCAAATGCGCGGTGCGGCAATGAAAATAGGTCAACTCATGTCTATGGACGCTGGGGATGTACTTCCACCAGAATTGTCCCAAATCCTAATGCGCTTGCGTGACAATGCAAATCCCATGCCTCCTGCCCAATTAAAGAGGGTTTTAAACGCTGAATGGCCAGTTCAATGGTTACGGTCTTTCGATAAATTCGATGTACGACCAATCGCTGCAGCTTCCATCGGGCAGGTGCATCGAGGCCAACTTAAGGATGGACGCGATCTTGCCATTAAGGTGCAATATCCTGGTGTTGCCAAAAGTATCGATAGCGATGTTGCAAATGTTGGTATTTTGATGCGTATGTCTGGTCTGTTGCCTAAAGGTTTCAAACTGGCCCCGTATCTGGAGGAAGGCCGCAAACAACTCCACGCAGAAACCAACTATAACCGAGAAGCTACTCAACTAGTGCGGTTTGGTGATTTGCTGGCAAATAAAACGCAGTTTGTTGTTCCCGAGCTTCACAATGACTGGAGCACACCAAATATTCTGGCAATGACTTATGTAGCAGGCGTGCCAATTGAACGTGTTACGGAAGAACCCCAAGAAATTCGTGATCAAGTTGCCAAAGACTTAATTGACCTCACTCTGCACGAGTTATTCTCCTATGGAGTAATGCAAACAGATCCAAACTTTGCCAATTATCTCTATCAACCAGACAATCACCGGATCGCCTTATTGGACTTTGGTGCAACCCATGAAATTTCGCAGCCTGTAGTACAATTTTACCACCGACTCATGCTCGCCGGTTTTGCTGGCGATGATGTAGCCCTAGAAGCGACGATAAAGGACATTGGTTTTATCGATGAAAACATAAAAGATAACCAAGTCAAACAAATAGTCCATATAGTCAAATTTGTATTCGAAACATTACAAGAAAATCTCTATCTGGATTTTGCAAACACAAAATTAGCAACGGATCTTCAGGACTTAGTAATTTCTTTGGCTAAGGATGGCTTCACACCACCACCATTGCCAATAGACGTTCTCCTAATACAGCGAAAATTTGGTGGGATGTTTCTCCTAGCAGCTAAACTCGCTGCTCGGGTCGATGTCGTCTCATTAGTCGCAGATCACTTGCAAGGCAGTGCACCGAGTTACCAAACAAATCA
>Ga0181596_10000336_pt1 | contig 48810 bp, 41 predicted proteins | sample 041ome_6_FD_148655 | JGI IMG/M metagenome (GOLD analysis project Ga0181596, IMG submission 148655) | Coastal salt marsh microbial communities from the Groves Creek Marsh, Skidaway Island, Georgia - 041402US metaG (spades assembly) | ecosystem: Environmental > Aquatic > Marine > Intertidal zone... | reverse complement strand
CACGAAGTCAGTATTGGTGACTCTCCCCCCGTAATCACAGACAAACAGGAGCGCCAGCAGGTGATCATTGATGTACTTGGCACATTATACCAAGAGATTTATTCCTGAATTTGATGCGGAATGTCGGGTTTACAGGCAGGGCCTAGGATTTTGTAAACAGTCGCTACCCAGGCTGTGGTATTGCGTAGCACCATTTGCTTGCAATCATCGCATTTTGGAGTCCATACGATGCGGGTGTTATCAGGGCCGTTAAGTACTGTCGTGATACCAATATCTGCAACTAGTGCATCAAAGCGCGTCAACGCGTGAATCGCTTGTTCTAAGTTCTCACAGCTTTCCACTAAATATCCCAACACACCGTAGTCTTTAGCTTGAATATGCTTACCAAGCGCGAAACCGAACAAGGAGTCGCCCGTTAAATTTGCTCCTTTATTAAGTAAAGTAATGTAATCTTCCATCGAGACTCTACTTGAATCGGCAAGGGTGGGGCAAAGGGAGGCGGGGATTTGTTGATGGTTAACCCCTAAGCTGGTCAAGAAGTTCACGACACTTTGTTGATAGGCTGAAGATACGGATGGCATAGGTTTGTCGCAAAATAACAAAAAACTGACGTATTAGCGCAAGATAGATCGCGAAAGTCAACTTATGCTATTTGTTATACGCGCAAGGTAAGTACGAAATGGTTAACGTTTATTATCAAAAACATATTGCAGCAACGCCGCTGGCGCTTCGCGATACCTTACTTGACCATCAAAATTTGGGCGACTTTTTTAACGCAACCTTCAACGTTGTGGTGCCAGAAGATAGTCGCGAAATTTGTGGTGGCAAAGGCTGTATTAGAGAAGTCACTATCTTGGGCGTTCGCTTTAGAGAGCAAGTTGTTCACGCTGATGATGAATATGTTGAATACAAAGTACTAAACGACTTTCCTGTTAAAAAACACAAGGGTGTTATTTCCTTTACGCCTCATGAAAATTCGACGCTCGTTTCTTATCGCATAACTTGCAGTGCACCTTGGTATTTACCAAACTGGTTACTGCAACGCCTTCTTCAAAAAGATATAGAGCAGTGTCTGAATAAGTTAGGAGCCCGCTTTGATCCCCGTTGAATTCATTTTACTAGGGTTGAGCCCTGTTTTTTTACTCTGTGTTGTTGTGGAATTTAGAAAAGCACGACAGTTTTACAGCGTCAAAGACAGTGTGAACAATGCGTTATTGGCATTACTTCACCAAGGGACAGACGCCTTGGTACTTTTACTTTTAATGCCTTTGTTTGTATGGCTTCACCAATATTCGCTTGTTGATATCAAGCTCACCGTTTCTTCATTACTTGCTGGTTTTATCCTTCAAGACTTTCTGTACTATTGGTTTCATCGTGCCTCACATAATATTCACTGGTTTTGGCTCGCGCATGTGGTGCACCACAGCTCTACGCGAATGAATTTCACCACAGCGTTTAGACAAAGTGTGTTGTACCCTTTCGTTGGCATGTGGCTTTTCTGGGTGCCAATGATACTTATTGGATTTTCACCAAGTTTGGTCTTTGCCATCGTTGCGATAAATTTGGCCTATCAGTTTTTTGTACATACCCAAACGATTGGAAACTTAGGTTGGGTAGAGCGAATTTTCAATACGCCGACCCATCACCGTATTCACCACGCGACAAATGAACCGTACATAGATAAAAATTATGGCGGCGTCCTGATCATTTGGGACAGGTTATTTGGCACTTTCGCTGAAGAAGATAAAGCGATAACGATAAAATATGGCATCGTTGGAAAGACGCCAAACGACAATCCGCTTAGCGCTAATTTCAGTCAAGTAGGTGTGCTGCGGGAACAGCTTAAGCAGGCTAAGGGAGCAAGAGCAAAGCTTAAAAGGCTATTTGGGTATCCTGTTGCAGATTGATGAGGCAGCTTTAGTTTCACTGCGCTTTTGCAAGGTTGAGCTATTACACTATCGCGCTATCGCACTGTTTAAGCCGTTCATGCGCTCCATTTCGCTAATACAAACGCACCAATGCAATGCAACTTAGCGATATAAGTGAGCGCAAATGGGATTGGATAATGCGTTACTATACTGTGATTAGCGCCTCAGACATTTCGTTTTTATTAAAGGTGCAGCGCAGGGCCGCACCGCACCTTTAAATAAGAAGAAAAGTTACTCTTTATTCGCAATTTTTTGAAGATTGCTGTGAATTTTAAAGAGAACGATAAGTAGTTCACACCATATTCTTGCGCCAATACACCCAGATACAATGATAAATAGACCGTATACAAAACTCGCGTCGTACCCAACAAACATTGTTGTTACGCCACTTACCACTGACCCTAAAAGCAATAGCCAGTAAACGAAAGTGATGATTTTAGGGGTTAGCATTGAGTCGAAGAAGAAAATATCTTTCATAATCATTCCTTGATGAAGTTTGCAGGTCGCAAGCTTTAATCTTTATGCCGCATCCTGCGACAAACTTCTTGTTGTAATTGTTGTTTAGTATTTAAAAGAATTGTGAGCAAACCCACAAAGACAGTTGTAACACCGAAAGGCGGTTAACGCAACGCTTTGTTATGAAAGGGTTTTACCTAGCACCCTGCAACCCCCCCGTGTGCAAGACAATAATGCGTGACCCTTCTTCAAACTTACCTCTAGCCAGCATATCTTTAACTGCCCAAAAGGTTTTGCCAGAATAAACAGGTTCGATATCAAATCCGAAAGTATTATTAAAATCACGGCAGAAGGTTTGCAGTTCATTGGGCGCTTTAGCGTAGCCACCAAAGTGGTAGCTGTGCTTGATATGCCAATCTGTTTGATATTGAAATGCTGGAAGAAATTGCTCAACTAACCCCTCTAAATAGCCTTCACCTTTAAGCACGCCTATACCAATGGCTTTGTGGACAGTACCTGCTGTACTATTACGTTTGTTTAATGCGCTTATTATTCCCGCTAAGGTGGCTCCGCTCGCGACAGGCGCAACAATAAAGTCAAAGTCTATCTCAATTTCATCGACCATATCTTTCATCCCCTGGAGCGCTTGCGCTTGGCTTCCACCCTCAGGAATAATTATCGCATCTGGAAGCCGCTGCTTTAACTTATCGAGAAATGCGCTATCGCTTCGTTGTCTATAAGTGATTCGGTCTACATACTCAATGTGGGTATTCCACTGCATTAAATCACTAATCATTGGCGTTGGGGCTGCCCTGTAGTCGCCGCGAATAATGGCGGTGAAAGGAATGCCTAGTTGATAGCAAATAAAGCCAAGGGCATGAAGGTGATTGGAAAATCCACCGCCAAAACTTGCTACTGCTTTTGGCAAAGGGCTGGTTAGTGCATGACTGAGCTTTCGCCACTTATTTCCCGATATCACTGGATGAATAGCGTCATCGCGCTTAACAAAAAGCGACACTTTACTGGCTCCTTTCCAGTCTGGCCGAAATGGGATTAAAGGCGAAGGGAGGGGTAGTGATGTTTTAAACGCATCAAGATTAAGCACGACGGGAGCCTAGCGATAGTTGATCAATTGCACAATGGCAAGAGTATAACCAGATAAGTATTCAATAAAAGATCTGTAATTTTTATTACGCTGATATAGAGCATACCTATGGCAACTAAAGCAACTCATGTTTTTTTCCTATCCCTTATGGTCGGAGCAATATTTATGTCGAATAAGGTGATTGCACAGGATGCAAATTCACAGAAGGCGGGCGTCGACACAATAGAAGCATATGTGCCCCAAGCAAAACTTGTGGGTAAAGGCATGTTTTCCTATTACTTTTGGGATGTTTACACCGGTGAATTATTTGCCCCTGAAGGAACATACAACAATGCGCCTCCGTTTGCCCTACGCTTGACCTATCAACGAGAACTTGAAGGGAAAAAAATTGCAGAGCGGTCCATTGATGAAATGAAAAAGCAAGGGGATGTATCTTCAGATAACGCACAGAAATGGCTGGCTCTGATGGAAGACATTTTTCCTGACGTGAGGGAAGGAGACGTTATTACCGGGATAGCGACAAAAGAAGGTACTAGCGTGTTTTACGTGAACGGAGAAAAAGCTGATGAGGTAGATGATAAAACATTTACACAGCGTTTTTTTGATATTTGGTTGAGCGATAAAACGTCAGAGCCAAAATTTAGAACAAAATTACTCGGAAAAGGTTAGTGCCGTCGGCGAATCGACATGACCGAGTTACATGATTAGTTGAGCAGGATGATTAAAATGATAAAAAATACGATGAAACTGTGTTTAGGGTTAGGTTTCGCTGCGCTGACAATGGCGGGTCTGTCCGGGTGCTCCGTTTCCGTTGAAGGCGAAGACTACAAGTCAGTGTCTCCCGTATTCGATATTGAGCAGTTTTTTGATGGTAATGTTAAAGCGTGGGGCATTGTACAGAATCGCTCAGGCGAGGTGGTGCAGAGGTTTGTTGTTAACATCGATGGCGCGATAGAAGGCGACACATTAACGCTTGATGAAACTTTTGAATATGGCGTGGGAGAGGGGCCAACATCCCGCACGTGGACCATCGTGAAACAGAGCGATAATTCTTTTGTTGGGCGCGCGAGCGACATCGAAGGGCCGGCGAAGGGCACCAGCTATGGCAATGCGTTTAACTTTCACTATGAGATGGACTTACCAGTCGATGACACCACGTATTCGGTCACTTTCGATGATTGGTTTTGGGCCTTTGATGACAGCACGATGATGAACCGTTCGTACATTCGAAAGTTCGGTATCGTGATGGCAGAAGTTACCATATTTATGCAGAAGCAGCCGCAGTAGATAGTTAAGGAGTGCTCATCTCTTGAGCGCGTAAATGTAAAGCTAAGAGCTAGATGTAAAGAGAGGGGGTTTATCCCCTCTTTAGTGTTAACCATAAACTATTAACCAGTGTCTATTTTATAAACTTTAACAAGCCAATTGTTTTGCCTACAGCTTAATTCCTCCAGCGTAAAATTTGATAACTACCTACTATTCCCATTAGTTAACTTCAACCTAAGCATGCCCCCTGTTTACTTATTATTCGAAGTAATTTGATTAAATTTGCCAGCTAAAATGGGCTTAATTCGAATAAGATTTATCTAATGTGAACGATGCAAACTGTATTAATTTCTTCATAAACCTGTTACAAAGTTCAGGCACCATAAATGCGCGATGGATTGTGAATAAGCGCATGGAAGCAAAATAAAAACAATAAATAAGTATAATTCCATGCGAATAACACAACAAAAGCAACGTTGGCTAATGCTGCCAGCAATATTGTCGTGCGCGTCTGTTTTTGCAGCGCCGCCACAAGGGTATTACGATTCTGTTGATCAAACTAACGCGGATACACTGAAAAGCACACTTCACGAAATCATCGACGACCATCAACGTTTTCCTTATACCAGCTCTGCAACAGACACCTGGGATATCTTGGAAATTGCCGATGAAGACCCTGCTAATCCAAACAATGTAATTACTATTTATAAAAACGAAACCTATACCAAATTTGGTGGTGGTAACTCGTTTTATAATAGAGAGCACAGCTGGCCGAAATCTTACGGTTTTCCAAATGATGGCAGCAGCAACTATGCTTACACCGATGCTCACCATCTGTTCATTGCCGACAGCGGTTACAACTCATCTAGAAGCAATAAACCTTACGCCGAGTGTGATACAGGGTGCACTGAAAAAATCACAATCTTGAACAACGGCCGTGGTGGAAGTAACACTGAGTCTAACTTTACCGCAGGCTCTTTTTCTAGCGGAAGTTGGGAAACGTGGAGTGGTCGTAAGGGTGATGTAGCACGCGCAATGATGTATATGGCGGTGCGCTACGAGGGTGGTACACACGGCGTAACTGGTGTGTCTGAGCCTGACTTAAGATTAACCGATGATCGCGCGCTTATTGAAGCGTCTAACACCGGCGCCAATATTGATGTCGCTTATATGGGTCTTAGAAGTGTCCTGCTAACGTGGCACAAGAACGATCCTGTCGATGACTTTGAACGCCGTCATAACGATGCGGTTTACTCTTTCCAAGGTAACCGAAACCCATTTGTTGATAACCCTGAGTATGCTGCATGTATTTTTGAGGGCGTTTGTTCGGGCGACAGTGGTACAGGTACAAATCCACCGCCTCCGCCACCACCATCTGAATCGACCGTGTGGATAAACGAATTCCATTACGATAACGACGGTACTGATACGGGCGAGTTTGTTGAAATTGCCGGTACTGCGGGTGTAAACCTTGATGGTTACTCGGTAATTGCCTACAACGGTAACGGTGGCAGTGCGTATAAGACAATTGCTTTAAGTGGAACCCTTGCAAATCAAAGCAGCGGCTTCGGTGTACTAAGTTTCAGTGCTTCTTCATTACAAAATGGTGGGCCAGACGGTTTAGCATTAGTTGATGCCTCTGGAAGTGTTGTGCAGTTCATCAGTTATGAAGGCACGTTTACTGCTACCGATGGCGCAGCTGCTGGAATGCAGTCAGAAGATATCGGTGTGAGTGAGACAACGTCTACGCCTACTGGTTTCTCTTTACAATTAACAGGCTTAGGTGCTGAGTATGCACAGTTTTACTGGGTATCGCCATCGCAGGCTTCTCCTGGTCAAATTAATGCTGGCCAAAGCTTTTCAGGTGCTCCTACAAATGAGGCGCCTGTAGCAAGCTTTATTGCAAGTTGTGATGGGCTAACCTGCAGTTTTGACGCCAGCGCTAGTTCAGATAGCGATGGCAGCATTGCGCAATACAGCTGGCAGTTTGGTGATGGACGTACAGCACTTTCTAGCACGGTTCAGAACAGCTACGCACAAGATGGTACTTATACTGTAACCCTAACAGTTGAAGATGAACAGGGGGCTCAAAGCTCAGCAAGTCAGACCGTGGTTGTTGAAGCGCCAGTGGTCGTTGTGCCTTGGATTAATGAGTTCCACTACGATAACAAAGGGACCGATCGCAATGAATTCGTTGAGGTAGCAGGAAGCGCAGGTACCGATTTAACGGGGTGGTCTTTAGTAGCTTACAATGGCGGTAATGGTCAGCTGTACAAAACAGTAAACTTGTCAGGCGTTATATCTAATCAGCAAAATGGGTTTGGCACACGCAGTTTCACGTTTAGTGACCTTCAAAATGGTAGCCCAGACGGCATTGCGTTAGTAGACAATACAGGTACTACAGTATTATTTATTAGCTATGAAGGAACGTTTACTGCTTCTAATGGACCTGCAGCAGGTATACGTTCTACAAATGTTGGCGTATCAGAAGATGGTTCCACAAATAGAAACCATTCTTTGCAGTTAGGTGGTGTTGGTCAGCAATACAGTGATTTTACATGGCAATCAGCGAGACAAAGCACGTCTAATGCAGTGAATACTAATCAAGCATTCTAGTGCAATTAAATGCTGGCGGCACCTGCCGTCAGCATTTAAAACTAAATACCACACCCAGCCCGCTACCTTTCATAAGTGGGTCATGCACAAACCATATTTTACCATCGTGAAGCTTCACGATAGCCGACACCAACGACAAACCAAGCCCATTTCCTTTACTCGTGCGGCTGCCATCAGCACGATAAAAGCGACGCTCTAAATTTTCAATTTCCTGTTCACCTACGCCAATGCCTGCGTCGTTAACTGCCAAAACAATACGTGATGGCGTTTGCGTTAACTCAACGTTTACGATTCCGTTGATGGGGGAGTATTTAATAGCGTTATCAAGGACGTTGGCAACGGCTTGAAATAGCAGGTTTGGGTCACCAAACATCTCTATCGCTTGTAATTTGCTGGAGAGCGCAATGTGCCTTTCTTCTGCGAGTGGCTGATACAGGTCTATTACATCGTCAACGATAGAGGTTAAATCAGTTTCGCAAAAACCTTCTTTTTTGTTGGTGGTCTCTAGACCACTTATGCGTAAAAGGCTGTTGAACATATTAAGCAGGTTGTCAGCTTCTTGCGTAGTCTCGCTGCGAAGTTCGTCGTCTTCAATTTTTTCTAACGTGTTGCGAAGCCTGGACAGCGGCGTTCGCAAATCATGAGCAATGCTGTCTGTGACCGACTTGATATTATTGACAGAGCTTTCGATAGTATCGAGCATTTGATTAAAAACGAATGAGAGGCTGCTTAAATCGTCCCAGTTACTGTCTATTTCAAGGCGTTCTTGAAGGCTGCCTGTTTTAATGATTTTATCGGCGGTTTGCGACATGCGATTAATACGATTCACCACATAAACGGCAATGGCGAAACTCAGCACACTTAGCGTACAAAGCAACACAACGATGATCCAGCTGAAGGTTTTACCGAACCATTGCGCGCTGTACAAGTCATCGATGCCTCGCCCTACATACAACTCATAGGCGCCTAACGTCGCTTCTTTCATCAGGGCTTGATGGAGTATTTTTCGTGAATCGCTGTTTTGGTGTGTAATCGCGATTTCAGCAGTGTTAAAACTCCCACCTTGATGGCGTTCTAGTACGAGAGGTACGGAAGACAAATTGCCCGCGACAATCTGGTTATCTTTACTCAGCGCTACAAAGGAACGTAAATTGTTGAAAGCCGCATCGTGAGAGCGAGCATTAGAAGTGTCAGGAGCGGGGTTTTCTGAATTGATTGCCGCGATAACCGCTTCTATGCCGAGGTTATTGTGAAGTGTTATCAATGCGTTAGTTTTGGCGCTAACCGCCGCATTGGATTCTGAAATAAACAAATCACTGCTGGTTAGCCGCCAAAAATAAACGATAAGCACAATGGCTATGCAAGCTAATGTAGTGAGCAACACGCCTACGCGAAAACTAGAGCTGCGCGTAAAGTCGCGTATTGCTATCATGCAAGCTCGTCCGCTATGCGGTACCCTGTGCCTCTTACTGTTTCAATTAATGGAACGTTAAACGCCTTATCCACTTTTTGACGTAATCGACTAATGTGAACATCAATTACGTTTGTTTGTGGGTCAAAATGATAATTCCATACTTGCTCTAGAAGCATACTGCGTGTTACCACTTTGCCTTTATGGCGGAGCAAGCATTCAAGCAATTGAAACTCTTTAGACTGTAGGTCAATCTCTTGGTCGCCACGCAAAACTTTACGATTAACCAAATCCAATGTTAAGTCGCCAACCTTAATTAGCGTTTTATCTTCGCTCTCTTTGTTGCGTCCGGCCAGCCCTTCAACACGAGCCAGAAGCTCTTCAAAAGCGAAAGGTTTGGTCAAATAATCGTTAGCGCCTGTACGAAGGCCCTTAACTTTATCTTCAACTTGGCTTTTAGCACTCAGCAGCAATACAGGTGTTGTATTTCCCTCTTCGCGAAGTTTCTCCAATACAGAAAAACCGTCGAGTTCGGGTAGCATCACGTCTAATATGACCGCGTCTAACTCGTTGTTGGACGCCTCCCTATAGCCTGATGTTCCATCACCCACAGTAATACACTCATGCCCTTCGCCCAATAGTCCATTAGCAATGTGCGAGGCAACTTTAGGATCATCTTCTACAAGTAGCACTTTCATTATTACGCTTCTTTTGGTTATCAACGTTTACACGCTTGGTTGGCGTTGCTATTACCTTTTTTGTCGGTTTTTTAATAGCAAGGAATTCAAGCAATCGAAAAGCATTAACGCTTTGTGTATCTTTTACGAACATGACGTAATGAAACGATCACTTTTAAGCGTTTATGCATGTAATACCAATCCGCATAGATAATTGCCCACTCAGAAGGGGATTATCTATGCGGACTAGTATACTGGTGATAACCTCAAAAAGGGCCGCTATTGTTGCTCTCCTCTGTCAAAGCGCATTGTTGCGCTGTATGGCGTGAAATGTTGAACATCACCTCGTGCGCATTTCTCCTGTACATCATGCCAGTATTCCGGGGTCATCAAATCGCCATGCAGTGATTTCAAGATATCTTTAAACTTACGTTTACCTACGATAAAGTGTTCAAATTGTTCTGGGAAAACGTCGTTAGGCGCAACGGATAATGTGTCGATGGCATACGGATCATCTGACTTTGGAAGTGCCCTGAAGTTACGTTCGTTCATTAAACAAATTTCATCATAATCATAGAAAATGACGCGGCCGTGCCGAGTGATACCAAAGTTTTTGTGAAGCATATCGCCGGGAAAAATATTGGCCATTGCTATCTGTTTAATGCAAAGCCCCAATTCATCAAGCGCGCGCGTGATTTTTTCTTCATCGGTTTCTTCTTGCAAGTACAAATTGAGCGGGGTCATTTTTCGCTCTATGTACATGTGTTTGATAATCAGCTCGTTATCTGTAAATTCTAGACTCGACGCACAGGTTTCTTTAAGTTCTTTGATGAGGTCAGGTTCTATTCTGTCTAGGGGGAATCTAAAATTGACATACTCATGAGTGTCGGCCATTCGACCCACCCGATCGGACATCTTTACGAGCTTGTAGCATTCTTTAACGTGATCGCGGGTGATTTTCTTACTTTCTGCAAATTCATCTTTAATGATCTTGAATACCACGCCGTAAGAGGGCAGATGAAAAACCATCATCACTAAGCCGCGAATGCCAGGCGCGGTTTCGAATTTATCGTCAGACTCCTCCATATGCTGTAAGAAGTTTCGATAAAAAACAGTCTTGCCGTGTTTGTAATGCCCCATGGCCATGTAAAGTTCGAAATGCTTTTTATTTGGCAAAAGCTCTTGGAGAAAAGCCGCGACTTCGGCTGGGTTTTGAGTATCAGCCATGAAATAGCTGCGAGCAAAACCAAAAATAACGCTTAAATCCTTGCGGTCGGTGAGCAGGGCGTCAACGAACATGCACGGTTCGTTGTATCTTCGCATAGCAATGACAAAGGGTAACGTTTCGTCCGGCATGCAAATTCGGCCAATCAAATAAGCGGCCTTTCCACGAAAGAAAGTAGGTTTAAGTATTTCTACGGCCTGAACGCTCGCCAACTGCTCTTTATTCAATCTTGTGCGAAGGGCTTTTTCTAAGTGTTGTAAGTCTCTTTCGAAGTCTTCAAAGGGAATGTTGTAGCGATATATTTTGAAGATCGATTCGTACATTTCGCGAACCGTTGTCGTGGTGTCAAAGCTGTTTATCACTTTATCTCTGTCTTGTCCTGGCAGAAAACAGCGGCTCGGTAGAACAAACATCATGTCGTTATCGATCTTTCTATGTTTGAACAAGCGGCCAATGACCGAGTTGTAGAACGTTTCGGCAAGCTCAAACTGTGGGTGACCTTCTAACAGCATAGCGAAGACTTTCTTAAGCTCCTGCCAGAATGCATCGTCTTTTTGATGTACTTGAGTAAGCTGATAGATTTCAGCGACTGCGTCAGAAAGGCTTTGCTCATAAATAGTAATACGCTCTTTTGATGCAAGCTGGGTCTCTTTCCAGTTTCCCTTTTCGAACCGTTCCTGAGCACCACGGGTAATTCGGGTAAACCATCGATAGCTTTTATCGAAATGAGACAAAATCTGATAGGCAACTTTTTTCACTAATTGCTTATCATCACTGGGAGCCAACTCTTGCATGGGCGTATTTCCTTGTTCTGTTATTAGTCCTATTTACCATAAACGCCCTCTTTTGCAGAGGATACTTTGATTTATAGCCAGAATAAGTTACGCATTATTCGCGGTTTTTCGTATTTTATTATACTTTCGTTTAATGTATTCTATCGACGGATTAATAACCATTTATAAGTTTGTAGTCGATGGGTTTTAACGTTCTTATTTGTGACGATTCGTCGTTAGCGCGAAAGATGGCAAGAAATAATTTGCCAGATGGCTTCGCCGACACTGTCTATGAAGTATCTAACGGTATGGATGCTTTGGAAGTATTGGCACATCACACCATTGACTTGGTTCTGCTCGATCTCACCATGCCTGTTTTAGACGGGCTCAGCGTACTAAGCGAAATAAAGTGTCGTCAGATTGAGGTATTCGTTATTGTTATCTCCGGCGACATTCAACCATTGATGCAAGAAAAGGTCATGTCGTTAGGGGCTTTGTCTTTCATTGAGAAGCCGATAAAGCGGGAAGCGTTGAAAACCATTCTCTGCCGCTTTGGTTTTATCCTGCCGGACACCTATCAGGCCGCAATGGCTGTTTAGTCGCTATATCACAAAAAAAAGAGCTAACCTCAGCGGTTGCTCTTTTTCACAGTATATAGCGACTTACTAGGATGAACATGTCGTTACTTAAACAAGAAAATACTCACCGTCCAACACAAACATTTCTCATCGGTCAAACCAGTGTCGGGTATTGTTAGCGAACCACACCAGTGAAAGCATAACCGGTACTTCTACCAATACACCCACTACCGTCGCTAACGCCGCACCACTATGAAGTCCAAAAAGAGAGATGGCCACTGCAACTGCGAGTTCGAAGAAATTCGACGTGCCAATCATGCAGGCTGGCGCTGCGATGTTATGCGGTAGCTTCATGCGTTTTGCTGCGATATAGGCAATGGCAAAAATACCGTACGTTTGAATAAGCAAAGGTATCGCTATAAGCACGATATCTTGCGGCTGCGATATGATGGTTTCGGCCTGTAAGCCAAATAAAATAACAATAGTTAAGAGCAAGCCTACCATGGAAAATGGCTTGAATTTATTGACCAATGCATCAATTGCTGAAGTGCCTTCACTTTTTGCGCGCTTACTTTCTAGGTGCTTGCGAGTGAGGTAACCCGCAGTTAGTGGCAACACGACATAAAGTGCAACTGACAGCAATAGAGTATCCCAAGGTACGCTGATATCTGTCACGCCAAGCAGCAGGGCTGTAAGCGGTGCAAACGCGACAACCATAATAAGGTCGTTAATTGAAACCTGCACCAGCGTGTAGTTAGCATCCCCTTTGGTGAGGTGACTCCACACGAAAACCATCGCTGTACATGGGGCAACACCCAGTAGGATCATGCCTGCAATGTATTCTGTTGCAGTTTGTGGGTCTACCCAGTCGGCAAAAATACCTTTAAAGAATAGCCATCCTAATAGCGCCATACTGAAAGGCTTGATAAGCCAGTTGACAACTAACGTAAGCACAAGGCCCTTTGGTTTTTTACCTACGTTTTTGATCGAGCTAAAGTCTATTTGTACCATCATTGGGTAAATCATTAGCCAAATAAGCACCGCCACTACTAGGTTCACATGTGCATATTCAAGGGCAGCAATAGACTCAAATACGCCTGGCATTGCATTCCCCAAGCCCACACCAGCAATGATGCAAAGGCCAACCCACACTGAGAGATAACGCTCAAAGAAACCCATTTTGATTCGCCTTATATCGATTTTTGATTAACACGCTTACTCACTTCTTCTGCGCTTTCAACGCGCTCAGAATAGCGATCAACTAAAAAGTCTTTGTTGTCGCGGGTGAGCAAAGTAAATTTCACCAATTCCTCTACTACGTCCACAATGCGGTTGTAGTAGGGGGACGGTTTCATCCGACCATTATCTTCAAATTCTAGAAATGCTTTTGCTACAGAAGACTGGTTAGGGATGGTTAACATGCGCATCCAGCGGCCCAAGATACGCATTTGGTTTACCGCATTAAACGATTGTGAACCACCGGATACTTGCATGATAGCGAGTGTTTTTCCTTGGGTTGGACGCACACCACCAAGACTAAGTGGTACCCAGTCAATCATGCTTTTCATAATGCCGGTCATGCTGCCGTGACGCTCGGGGGAGCACCAAATTTGCCCTTCAGACCACATCATAAGTTCGCGCAGCTCTTTCACTTTGGGATGCGAATCATCTTCAGTATCTGGCTGCGGTAAACCGAGAGGGTCAAAGATTTTGGCTTCTGCGCCAAAGTATTCAAGTAGTCGAGCTGACTCTTCAACGACTAAGCGGCTGTAAGAGCGCTCTCTGAGCGATCCGTAAAGTAACAAAATGCGAGGTTTATGCTCTGAAAACGTTGAGGCAAAATTGGCCATAACAGGCTTGTGCATTTGCGCCATTATCGCGTTATCAGAGGGGCTTTCGACCGCTGGTGTTTCTTGACCGCCACGTATATCTTGATTCATTGATTCGCCTTGGCTCATTATTGCGCGCCTAATTTTGATAGTGCATGTTTAAGCGCTGCTCTATCTAAGTTTTTCTCGGCAAGTTCTGCTAATGCCACCACACGATTTTCAATAATATGGATCGTGTTGTTAAATGCATCGGCCTTTTCTTGATCGCTACCTACTAGTTTCGACGGGTCTTCTAAGCCCCAGTGCACTTTGAGTGATTTACCAAAATAAACAGGACATGACTCGCCGGCAGCTGAATCGCAAACAGTCACGACAAGATCGGCATCATAATCTTCAAATTCATCCCACGACTGGCTTTGAAGACCGTGAGTGTTAAACCCACGTTCTGCAAGGTATTTCAGAGAAAGAGGGTGTACTTCACCGACGGGCTGACTGCCCGCACTGCGCGCCTCTACATTGCCGTTGGAAGCATTGGTGATGGCTTCGCAAAGGATACTGCGGCAACGGTTGTGCGTACAAATGTATAAAATCTTCATATAAAAACCTTATTTAAATGGCTGAAGCTACGTCAGATAGCTATCAAAAAAATTGAAAAAATTAAAAAAAGCAGCTTGCAATGTGCTAGGGACAATCACACTACTGACGTACACCAAAGTGTGTAAGCGTTAGCAACTCTCGCAGGACAAGTTCGCTAATGGCTCATCGATGTATGCATGATTATTGGACGCAGTGTTTTTGATAACGTCTAATGCCCAAACAGGTAAGTCAGGGTGAAGTTGGTAATACACCCATTTGCCCTTACGGGTATCGAGCACTAAACCGCATTTTCGTAAATCTGCAAGATGGCGCGAGATTTTTGGCTGACTTAATTGAAGCGCATCGGTGATATCACACACGCACAGCTCGCCTTTTACGCTAAGCATAAGCAGCGTCTTTAAGCGGGTGTCTTCTGAAAGGCATTTGAAAAATGCTAAGGGCGCTAGTTGTGCAGGTTCAGAACAAGTCGACATAAAAAACATCACATATGAAATTTCGTATGTGATGTATCGTATATGAAATTTCATATGCGTCAATAACGCATGCGAAATTTCATATGTGTTTAATAAGAATCAAGTGATTTAGAAAACACGATTTAAGTTGTCCTGAAATCTAATGATTTTCAGGAGCGGCTGCCTCAAACGACATCGCTACTTGTTTACCGTTTACTTCATTGTAATGGGAGATAACTTCGTTCATAAACGCGTACCACGTAGGATTCGGGTGCCAAATGGCCATGAGGTCTTTCTTCGCGGTGGGTTCACTTTCGCCCAGTACGTTAATTCTATAAAGGTAGGTAAAAGCGGCCCCCCGCCAGTTCAATCTACAGTGAGTGAGTACCTTGTCTTTACTGGTATCTACGTTTTGCATAAATGCTGCGTAATTTAGAAAGTTAGCCAATGTAGGTCCTTCCCAATCAACAGGCACATTAAAGTAATCGAGCCCTAATTCTGAAGTAGTAAGAATTTCACTCGCTCTATCGCCGGGAATTAAATCTATTACGTGAGTCACCCCTTTCTCTTTTAGTAAAGAAAGGTGAGCGGCATCAGGCAACCCCGAGGAAACCATAAATGGCGCGTTTTCTTGATAGTTTGTAAGTGTTGCGAGTGTGGGTATGGAATTCATCTGCTTTTCGTCATTTGTTTGCGGTGTTGAATTGTCTTCATGATAGGCGTTCGCGCCGGCACTGAACCCGAGTCCTAAGCTGAAACACGCAGCCGTAAAAGTGAGAACAAATGTAGGCTTTTGTAATGATGGTGTATCTTTCATTCTTGTAAGCGCTGCTGGTTGGGGCTTTTTCATCATTCCGATCTCTATATTAACGCAGACATTGTTATGACTTCTTACGTTACACAAGTGCGTGCCATAGTCCAAGCAACAAAAGCAGCTGCTAAGGTTTTAACAGCCGCTTTGTGTTACGAACCAGCGTCATTCCCAGTCTTAATCTAGACGATGAGCTTAGCCTTTGGCTGACTTTATCAACGAGGTCTTATGATCAGGTGTCGTCGGCTTATATTTACAGCTTAGCCATATTGAAAAAGGAACGCCGATGAGAGCGGGGAGAACCCAACTGACTATTTGTAGTGATGGAGAGCCTTCGAACAATGTGCGACCGCCAAAGGCGAAAAATGCAGTGTAAGCGCCAATACCGGAGCCGATGATATGCCCAATATGCTCTGTGACCCACGCACCAACAAGAATGTCTTTTTGAAAAGCATAGCGCGCTATACCAATAGCATTTAACAGTGCAATGGGTGCAAAAATACACGTTAAGGTAATGCCGTACGTGAGGCCCTGATACAGCGCAATACACGCTACGGCAAATAGCAGAGCGGGTAGCCATAGATACTCGATAGTGCGCAGTTGATTAAGATTCTGTTTCACCTTGAGTACCGTCACTGCATGCCGAACGTTGTTCCATACTAACAAGCTCAACATCAATAAAAAGATATATTGGCCCCTTAGGTATGCGGTGAAATAGGCAACCGATTCAAAGTGCTCGGGCATCGTTGGGTAGATAACAAGCGGAATAAATAGAACAATCGTGGAACTGATAACGCCACTGATAGAGGTAAAAAGCATTGCTTTTATGTAATAGTCACCATATCGCTTGTGGGCTTTTCCCCCCTTTTTCGTGAGACTGGGTACCCAAAATAGTAAAAGTGATAGAGCGCCCGTGACAATGTGAAGCCCTACTATGAAACCGTGTATTGTTTGCATCTTGCTTTCCTTTGGCAATGAACAAAATTATCGGTCTATAGTGATAACTTCACGAGATTGACAAAAGTGCCAGAAGTCACGAGATAAAAAGTGACTTCTGGCCTATGCATTGGATCGTGTTTTTTGTCAGAGTAGCGCTATAAGAATGAAAAGATAAAGGTAGTTTGGAACGAATGAAAATTTCAATCCCTGCTCATTGGCAGGTGAAAATGGATGTAGAGAATGTCTCTGCCGGTATTACATGGTTGGTGATAAGTTGCTCAGCGCTTTACTTTCTTATAAATCAATTTTCGTTAGCGCATTGGCGCACGCTATCTGCAGCAACCATTTTCATTACACTGGCTATTTGCTTCATCACCATGAGCAAACACCGAGCAAATTTTAACTCACGTCTATATCTATTGGGTTTCATGTATTTCATTGCAATCGCTAGCCAGTGGGTTGTTCCCTATGTATACCTCGCCATTTTTATAGTGATATGGAGCGCAATTCTCCCTTATTATTTTCCGTGGAAGCTGTGCGTAGCGCTTTCTGTTCCCATTTCTCTGCCCACCGTCATTATTCAGAGCGTAGTGTGGAATGAGCAGTATGCGTTGTTAACTGGCGCACTTTTTTGGACGTTTAATTTGTTTGCCATGATCATGTCAAACACGGCGATTAAAGAGTCCAAGGCAAGAGAAGAGGCCGATGCGCTGAACAGACAATTATTAAGCACTCAGCAGCTCATGAAGCAGGCGCTTACTCAAGACGAACGCTTGCGTATAGCGCGAAATATTCACGATGTGTTAGGGCATCATTTAACGGCGCTCACCATTAATTTACAAGTTGCATCGAGAAAAGCTGAGTTATTAGAAAGTGCAGAATCGCAAACTATAAAGCAGCATGTTGATCAATCCCATCGTATTGCAAAACTTTTGCTTTCTGATGTTAGAGAAGCGATTTCTGACATCCGAGAAAATGCGGCTATTGATTTTTCGTTAGCGGTAAACGCGTTGATTAAAGACCTGCCCCGACCGAAGGTAAATTTACACATTGACGATAATATGGTGTTAACCAACGTTCGAGTGGCCGATTGCCTTTTGCGAAGTATGCAGGAGGCGCTAACCAATGTCATTCGTCATTCACAGGCGGATTATTTCTCCATATCACTTACGCAACGCAAGGGAACTTATGAACTACTAATGCGAGATAGTAGGGGGCCGGGCAAGGTTGACTATAAACCAAATAGAGATCAGCAAAGTAGCATACCATCATTCGACAAAGCACCATGTAGCTATTCAGAAGGCGTTTGTGCAGAAGGCGTTCAGATGGAAGCTGGGTTAGACGAATCAGACATTTCAAGTCATGTGGTGGCAGGCAATGGCCTAAAAGGTATGAGAGAGCGGGTGCACGAGTTACATGGAACCATCAGCTGGCAGCAAATTGAACAAGGATTTTGTATCGCAATTCACATACCGGAGGGCGAATGAAAACACGCCTTATTTTAGTTGAAGATCAAATGCTGGTGCGAGAGGGCATTAAATCCCTTTTAGGGCTAGACGATAGTCTTGAAGTGGTTGGCGAATATGAAAATGGGCAGCAGCTAATTGACAGTGAAAACGGGTCGAATTGCGATGTGATATTGATGGATATTCGCATGCCCAAACTATCGGGTATCGATACTTTGCTTGCGCTGAGTGAAAAGGGAGTGTGTACGCCGGTGCTTATGCTCACTACGTTTGATGACCATGAACTGGTAAACGGCGCTATGCGTGCCGGAGCAAAAGGATATCTCCTTAAAGATGTGTCGCTAGAGACCCTGGTTGACACTATTACACAAATAAAAAATGGCAAAACGCTTATTCAGCCCGCGGTAACGGAAAAGGTGTTGCAGAGCTTGAAAGGACTTAGCGTAGAGTTTGAGTCGTTTGAAACACCCGAGCCCCTTACTGAGAAGGAAGTCGACATAATTCGCTTGATTGCCGCAGGTTATAGCAATAAGGAAATTGCGGATGCGATGTTTAAATCAACGGGGACTATTAAAAATCAAGTTTCATCGGTCATGGCTAAGCTTGGTGTGAGAGATAGAACGAGGGCCGTTCTCAAAGCGCTAGAGCAGGGGATATTGTAAAAAATGGATAAAAGGAGAAGCAGCGCTTCTCCTTGGCAGAGCAGAGACTGAGATTATTTATTCATATGCACAACGGAGCGAATGCTCTCGCCTTTATGCATTAAATCAAATGCATCGTTAATATCATCAAGACCCATAGTATGAGTGATAAATTCTTGAAGGCCGAAGTCTCCATTTAAGTATTGTTCTACAATGCCAGGCAGTTCTGAGCGACCTTTTACGCCACCAAATGCAGTGCCGCGCCAAACTCGACCTGTAACTAACTGGAATGGACGGGTTGATATCTCTTGACCGGCGCCTGCTACACCGATGATTACCGATTCACCCCAGCCTTTATGACAACATTCAAGGGCAGAGCGCATGACGTTCACGTTACCAATACACTCAAATGAGTAATCAACGCCACCGTCAGTCATTTCAACAATCACTTCCTGAATAGGCTTGTCGAAATTCTGTGGGTTAACCACATCAGTTGCACCAAGCTGCTTTGCCAGGTCAAACTTACTTTCATTAATATCAATACCAATGATGCGCCCGGCACCCGCCATGCGTGCACCAATAATGGCAGATAGACCGATACCGCCTAAACCAAAGATAGCAACCGTATCGCCTTTCTGGACTTTTGCTGTTTTAAGCACGGCGCCCATACCGGTTGTCACACCACAGCCAAGTAAGCACACTTCTTCTAATGGGGCTGTTTTGTTCACTTTCGCGAGCGATATTTCTGGCAAAACCGTGTACTCAGAAAACGTTGAGCAGCCCATGTAGTGATAAATAGGTTCGCCATCTTTTGAAAACCGGCTTGTGCCATCTGGCATCAGGCCTTTACCTTGCGTTTCGCGTACCGCTTGGCAAAGGTTTGTTTTACCTGATTTACAGAACTTACACTCGCCACACTCAGCGGTGTAAAGAGGAATTACGTGGTCGCCAACTTCTACACTGGTTACGCCTTCTCCCACCATTTCGACAATGCCGCCACCTTCGTGGCCTAAAATTGAAGGGAATACGCCTTCAGGATCATCACCTGACAATGTAAACGCGTCAGTGTGGCACACGCCTGTCGCAACGATGCGTACAAGCACTTCTCCTTTCTTTGGAAGCTCAACGTCAACGTCTTCCATTTTCAACGGCTCACCTGGGCCCCAAGCCACCGCAGCTTTCGACTTAATATGCGTTTGACCTTCCTTTAACGAATCTTTGAACGACGCCATCTCATCACTCCTTTATATCAATTATTTGCTCATGATTTATGAGCCAGAGTATAGGAGACGGATGACTAATTATAAATACGGTTTTAGTAAATCACTTTTTCATATTTGTAATAATAGGGTGAGCAAAATAGAATGCATTCAAAGACAAGGGGACTGCGTTGAACAACGTTTAAAAAGTGAGAGGCATCAATGAAGTATTTGGAAGGAATAGCTGAGTTCTGTGCAGTGGCTGAGGTAGGAAATTTTACCGGCGCAGCGAATAAACTCGATACGTCGGTGGCGCAGATAAGCCGTAAAGTCGCCTCACTTGAAAAGCAGCTTGGCGTTAAGCTATTACAGCGTACAACGCGAAGCGTATCCCTAACAGAAGCAGGGACACAATATTTTCAGCAGGCATTGCCTGCACTAAAAGCCCTTGAAGATGCACAGCTATCAGTGAGCGCTCACCAAGCGTCGCCCCAAGGGCTAATCAAACTCACTGCGCCTGTGGCTTTTGGCGAGGCTTTCATAGCGCCATTGCTCAATACCTTTATGCAAAAATATTCTGGGATAAGTGTGCAGTGCACGTTCTCAAACGAAAAACTCGATATTGTTGAGTTAGGTCTGGACCTTGCCATCCGTATTGGCAAGTTAGAAGACTCCACACTGGTTGCTAAAAAGCTCGCTACACGCCATTTGTTCGTGTGTGGCAGCAAGAGTTATTTTGCAGAGAAAGGCCAGCCTCAAAGTATCGACGAGCTAAAGAGTCACTCGCTGTTGGTGGGTTCACAACCCTATTGGCGTTTGCTTGTCGACAATAAGATCCAATCAATCCCTGTGCAGGGGAGAGTACGATACAACAGTGGAAATGCCCTATGTAGCGCAGCAATTGCAGGCTTGGGTATCGCGCAGCTTCCCGGCTTTTACGTACGTGGAGCGTTAGCCTCTGGTCAGTTAATAGAAATATTTCCCGAATATAAAGATAAACAAGAGGCTATTTGGGCTGTATTTCCTTCAAACCGAAATGTTGCGCCTAAAATTAGATTGCTGGTTGATTTTCTAGCGCAATATATCGTTTCAGATAGCTGATGAGCATTCGCTAGTAATACCAATCCGCATAGATAATTGCCCACTCAGCGAGACTTAAAATGCTCGTAACCGCTGGCTTGAGGGTGCAGAAATACTGCAACGTTCAGCGTGTGTTTGGTCATGCGTATCGGTTCCACAAACCTGAAATGAGTAGCGATAAAACACTCTGGAATTAACGTTTGTACCTTAAAAAGCAATATTAATTTGAGAGTGTTTCACTTTTTGCAATACAGTGTGGTGAAAACTGCGGTTGACATATAGACGTCTATACGGCAAATTGCTTGTATGAAAAAGATTCTACTTACTCGCACCACCATTATGTTAATTACCACCTTAAAAAGGGCGGTCGCTGACTAGTGCAAGTAAGCAAAAGACAACGAAAGCCCGCCTAACACAGAGCGGGCTTTTTTTTACACACGTTTTAGCATGCGTAACCTTAAGGAGCAGCATATGAAAGTCTTAAAGTTTGGGGGTTCTTCTCTAGCCGATGCACCGCGATACATGCGCGTTATGGAGATTAGCACGGCGACCCACCAAACCGACGGTGCTGCGGTTGTACTCTCTGCCCCAAAGGGGGTAACGAACGCGCTTTCACTATTATGTGAACAGGCAGCCGCGGGTGAAGATTTCCAGCCATTATTCGATAAGTTGAATGACACGGTTACCGGCATTGCCAACAACCTAAACGAAGAACTCGACGGATTTGCACATGCAAGCGTGTTAGATTTCATCAATAGTCATTTATCAGTGTTAAAACAGCACCTTGAAGGGATTAAGCTGCTAGGTGTTGCACCCGATAATGTTGCTGCCGGTATTCTAAGTATTGGTGAGTACATCTCGGTAACGCTTTTTAGCGCTATGCTGTCTGCTAAAGGAATTACCAATCGCGTCATCGACCCGGTTAAGTATGTGCTTGCAGAAGGCGATTACCTAGACAGCATTGCTGATGTATCGCTAAGTAAAGCGCGCTTTTCAGATGTCCCTACTGATGGCAGTGAGTTTTTGGTGATGCCTGGGTTTGTTGCGGCAAATGACGCGGGTGAAAAAGTGACGCTTGGTCGCAATGGTTCAGATTATTCGGCTGCAATCTTAGCGGCGTGTATTGACGCAAACTGTTGTGAAATTTGGACTGACGTGGACGGTGTTTATAACGCAGATCCTAACCAGGTAGAAGGTGCAGTGCTGCTTGATAAGTTGACGTATCAAGAAGCGATGGAGCTGTCTTACTTTGGTGCCAAAGTTCTTCATCCGAAAACAATCGGCCCCATTGCACAGCACCATATTCCTTGTTTAATCAGAAATACACTAAACCCAGCTGCGCCAGGTACGCTAATAAGCAATGAAAAAAGCGAAGTGTGGACGTCGGTTAAAGGCATTTCACAGCTTGACAATGTAACGATGTTTAACGTTGCAGGTCCGGGCCTTAAAGGCATGGTTGGCATGGCAAGTCGTGTGTTTGAGGTGATGTCCAATGCGAATATCTCAATTAGCCTTATTACACAGTCTTCTTCTGAGTACTCAATCAGTTTCTGTATTCAAAGCAAAGACGCTAATCGCGCGTTGACCCTACTTGAAGATGCGTTTGCGCTTGAGCTTCAAAATCAGCTACTTGATCCTATTGAAGTGCGTCACGACCTGGCCATTGTTACTTTGGTGGGCGATGGTATGCGTCAAACTAAAGGCCTAGCGGCACGTTTCTTTAACTCACTTGCACAAGCAAGAGTGAATAATGTAGCCATTGCTCAGGGGTCGTCAGAGCGCTCTATTTCTACTGTAATTGAAAGTAAGCGCGCTAAGAAAGCGGTTAAGGTTATTCACCAGAATTTTTTCTCTGACCGCCATACCATCGATGTGTTCCTTGTAGGGTGTGGCAACGTGGGAACTGAACTGTTGAGTCAAATAGAGAAGCAACAGCCAGCATTATTGAAGCGCAACATTCAGCTGCGTGTTTATGGCATTGCGAACAGCCGAAAGCTTCTGCTAAACAGCCAAGGCGTCGATTTAAGCGGTGACTGGAAAGCGGCGCTCGAGTCGGCCAGCGAAAGGTTAAGTGTTGAACGTTTGCATCAGTTTGCGAACGATAATAGTTTGGTAAACCCAGTAATCGTTGATTGCACCAGTCATGAAGCTATTGCTGAGCAATACGTAGACATGATGGAAAGCGGTTTTCACGTGGTAACGCCTAATAAAAAGGCAAACACCAGCGCTATGTCTTACTACCGTAAACTGCGCAAAACGGCCCTTTCTACAAATCGCCAATACCTCTACGAGACCACAGTTGGCGCAGGTCTTCCTGTTATTGATAACTTACAAAAGCTATTCAGTGCAGGTGATGTACTGCATCGCTTTGAAGGTATCTTATCGGGAAGTTTGTCTTATGTATTTGGCAAGCTTGAAGAGGGTATGAGCCTATCGGAAGCGACACAGACCGCCAAAGATAACGGTTTTACAGAGCCTGACCCACGTGACGATTTAAGCGGTATGGACGTGGCGCGTAAGCTACTTATTATGGCACGTGAAGCCGATCTTGAACTTGAGCTTTCTGATATTGACATTGAGTCTGTGCTGCCTGAAGGGTTTGCTAAAAACTGTTCCGTTGACGAGTTTATGCAGCAATTACCTGAGTTAGATTCCTCAATGAATGAGAAAGTTGAAGCGGCCAAGGCCGAAGGCAAAGTGCTTCGCTATATCGGCAGCATTGAAGACGGTAAATGCAAAGTGAGCATTCAGGCGGTACCGGCAAGTAACCCGCTTTCACAAGTAAAAGATGGGGAAAATGCCCTCGCGATTAACAGTGACTACTACAGCCCAATTCCTTATGTAATTAGAGGTTATGGTGCGGGTGGTACAGTTACTGCTGCGGGCGTATTTGCCGACATTCTGCGTACCATGCCGTGGAAACAAATGGCGCACTAACCATTAACGAGCGCTTAGCATGCTCAGCATTATCAAAAAGCGGTTAAAGTAAAAGATACGAGGGTGCGACTTAGGTTATGGATTTGATGGCATCAATTTATGGCGCTAATGCATTGAGCTATGTCGCAAGCGAAGTAAGAGAAATAATATGAAAGCATTTACGGCCTTTGCGCCAGCATCAATTGGAAATGTAAGCTTAGGCTTTGACGTTTTAGGTGCGGCGTTGGCACCGGTTGACGGCACCAAGTTGGGTGATGAAGTCGAAATAAAAGCAGCTGAATCATTTTCTTTAGAAACAGTGGGGCGCTTTGCTCATAAACTTCCAGGTGATGCAGATAGCAACATCGTAACGAAGTGCTATCACTATTTCTGTGAGCAAATGGAAAAGGTGGGAAAAACAACGTCTCCTGTTGCACTTACGCTGCACAAGAACCTCCCAATAGGCAGTGGGTTGGGCTCTAGCGCAAGTTCTATTGTCGCTGCTTTTGCCGCGTTGAATGCTTATTTTGACACCCCATTTGATGAAGACTCGCTGCTTGTTATGATGGGCGAATTGGAAGGCCAAATAAGCGGCAGTATCCACTATGATAATGTTGCGCCTTGTTATTTAGGTGGCATGACATTAATGACTGGTAGCGACACGCCGGTCACGCTGTCGCTGCCTTTAAACGACCAATGGTACTATGCCGTTTGCTATTCGGGCATTAGTGTATCCACCGCCGCCGCTCGCGATATCTTACCGAAGCAAGTAGAGATGGCTACAGCGCTAACGTTTGGTCGACAGTTGGGGGTGTTTGTTCACGCCTTACATACGGGGAACTTTGACTTGGCAGCGTCTGTCATGAACGATGTTATTGCCGAGCCTTATAGAAAATCCCTGCTGCCCGGCTTTGATGAAGCGCGCGCATTCAGTGAGCAGGCGGGAGCACTAGCATTTGGTATTTCGGGTTCAGGCCCAACGGTATTTGCAGTGTGCCCGAGCAAAGCGCAGGCGGAAAATGTCGCTGCCTATTTAACAGCGAACTACATTCAAAATGAAGATGGATTTAGCCATGTGTGCCAAATACCAAGCCAAGGCACAGTCATTTATTAAAGATTAAAAGGGCAGAGTACGAGCCCAACTAAAAAGGTAACAGCAAGTGGAATTGGTAAATTTAAAAGATTCATCGGACACAGCAAATTTTGCTGAGGCCGTAAAGCGAGGCTTAGGTAAAAACCAAGGGCTTTATTTCCCAGAGCAGATTCCGACCCTAGATAATATTGACGAATTATTGGAGAAACCCTTTGTCGAGCGCAGTATTGAAGTGCTTCGCGCGCTTATCGGCGATGAGTTGAACAATGGCGAGCTAGAGGAAATTGTACAAACTGCCTTTGCTTTTGGTGCACCCGTTGAACAAGTCAATGATAACGTTTACTGCCTGGAGCTTTTCCACGGCCCAACGCTGGCGTTCAAAGATTTTGGCGGTCGCTTTATGGCCCAAACGCTTTCGCGCATTAGCGAAGGTAAGCCAGTAACCATTCTTACTGCGACTTCCGGTGACACGGGGGCTGCCGTTGCCCACGCGTTCCACGGTATAGACAATATCAATGTGGTTATCTTGTTCCCGAAAGGCAAGATCAGCGCGCTGCAAGAAAAGCTATTTACTACGCTAGGCGGTAACATTCATACTGTGGCTGTGGAGTCTGACTTTGATGCGTGTCAATCATTAGTGAAAACTGCGTTTGACGACCCCGATGTTCGTGAAGGCCTACACCTTAACTCAGCAAACTCAATTAATATTAGTCGTTTACTCGCTCAAGTGTGCTATTACTTTGAAGCGGTAAGTCAGTTGCCAAAAGAGAAACGCGACCAGCTCGTTATTTCAGTACCCAGTGGAAACTTTGGCAATCTTACAGCGGGTATGATTGCTAAATCGTTGGGGTTACCTATCAAACGTTTTATTGCGGCTACTAACTTAAACGATACTGTACCTCGCTACCTTAAAACAGGTGAATGGGCGCCTAAAACGACCGTTGCCACGATGTCTAATGCGATGGACGTTAGTCAGCCAAATAATTGGCCGCGTATTGAGGCGCTTATCGAGCGTGGTTACATCGATAAAGCGTGCCTTAAAGGTGAGATGGTAGACGAAGAATACACGCAGCTAGCCATGCGTCAATTGGCTCAGCAAGGTTATACGAGTGAGCCACATGCTGCCATTGCGTATCGAGCGGTAAGTCACGACCTAGAAGAGGGCGAAATTGGTTTGTTTTTAGGTACTGCGCACCCTGCTAAGTTCAGAGAAACGGTAGAAAATGTATTGGGTAATCCAATTAGCTTACCAAAGCCGTTGGCTGACGTTGCAGGTGAAGACAGCTTGGCGGTCGACTTACCAGCGTCTTATGATGCACTAAAGCAGCACATGATGGATTTGCTTAAGTAATGACGTCAGAGGTTTCTACGTGGCAAAGCGCGCTCGGCGATGAAAAGCAAAAAGACTATTTTGTTGCGTTGCTTGAGCGCGTGAAGCACGCGCGAGAGGCGGGAAGTGTTATCTATCCGCCTCAGCCTGATGTATTTAACGCACTTAAATACACACCACTAGACCAGGTTAAGGTTGTGATATTAGGTCAAGACCCATATCACGGACCTCATCAGGCCCATGGACTTTGTTTTTCGGTGAAAGCAGGCGTTAAAACGCCACCGTCACTTAAGAACATGTACAAAGAGTTGTTGACCGACATCGATGGTTTTTCCGAGCCTAACCACGGCACGCTAACGTCATGGGCGGAACAGGGCGTATTGCTGCTCAACACTGTTCTTACTGTAGAGCAGGGAAAGGCGCACAGCCACGCGAAGTGGGGCTGGGAAACCTTCACCGATAAAGTTATTGATGTAATCAATGAGCATTGCCACGACGTGATGTTCCTTTTGTGGGGGAGTCACGCACAAAAGAAAGGCAAACATATAGACCGTGAAAAACACAAAGTCTTACATGCGCCCCATCCGTCGCCGTTATCAGCACACAGAGGCTTTTTAGGTTGTAAACACTTCAGCCAAACCAACGAATACCTGATTGCAAAGGGCAAAACCCCCATTGATTGGCAGGTATAGTAGCCAGGCTTTTAACAAGCGTTTATACAGCGTTTGAGTTAACAGCAACGCACACGCAAAACATACCACGCTTGCAGGTGAAGCATTCACCGCATGCTAGAAAGTAAAAAGGCCGCCTGTGTAACAGGCGGCCTTTATTTTATCTTTCCAGTGTTTCTAACTCGTACTCGAAACCACAATCGAGTTCAGCGAGCTCTTTCTCCAATGCGTATCTGTCTCTTAGCGCTTCGATCTCTCTCCACTTACGTTTTTTGCTTTTCGTTTTTGCTGGGCTTGCTTCGATGTCTAACATGGCAAATAGATCTGATTTATCCACCGGGATCTCCTTTTTATACCACTACAACTAATACAGAGTTTTTGTTTTTATTTCCCTCTGTACAATTTTGTATCACAGCCGCCACTAAAATAAAATAGTTTAATTTACCTTTTATTAACAAATTGTGACAATGTGATGACATGGGTAAGGCAATACTCAGTATGTTTACAGCGTAGACAATAACTGTATGTATTTGATCCTTTTTATATTATTAGTGACCAAATACATAGTGTTACGGATGTCAAAAAGTGTCTGTCGTATAGCTGATGAATACCGCAACAAAAAACGGCCAGCTTTCGAAAAAGCCGGCCGTCCAGTTTGTTATTTGCACCAAGTGGGTGATTTTACATCACCTCGCATTCCTTATTTTGGTGCATTCGCTGCTCTGAATTTGGCAATCAATTGTTGAGTAGAAGCGTCAAAATTGTCTTTTTCTGCTTCGCCTTGAATGCCTGCAAGTACTTGGTTTCCTAGTACTTTACCTAACTCTACGCCCCATTGGTCGAATGAGTTAAGGTTCCAGATAACACCCTGAACGAATACCTTATGCTCATACATTGCAACCAGCGCGCCAAGTGTTTTAGGTGTCAGACTATCAAACAAGAAAGTATTGCTAGGTTTGTTACCAGGCATAGTTTTGTGAGCGGCCAAACGCTTGCGTTCAGCGTCGTCTAAGCCTTTACCGTCAAGGTCTGCATAACACTCTTCAAAGGTTTTACCCTGCATCAACGCCTGAGTTTGACCGAAGCAGTTAGACGCGAGCATAGCGTGGTGCGTATCATCTTGGTTTGGAACATTAAGCGGCAGCATGAAATCAGCTGGGATAACGCCAGAACCTTGGTGAATAAGTTGATGGAAACTGTGCTGACCATTTGTACCCTCGCTTCCCCAAATAATAGGGCCAGTAGGGTAGTCAACATTTTCACCTTCTTGGGTTACTTCTTTACCATTACTCTCCATGTCTAACTGCTGAACGTAGGCAGGTAAACCGCGAAGGTAGTGATAGTATGGAAGTAAAACGTGAGACTGTGCGTCGAAGAAATTTCTGTACCAAATACCCAATAGACCAAGCAGTACAGGCATGTTCTCTTCAAGCGGCGCGGTGGTGAAATGGGTATCCATTTCAAACGCACCTTCAAGCAGCCCCTTGAAGTTTTCAAAGCCCAGGGCGAGGGCAATCGGTAAACCAATGGCAGACCACAACGAGTAACGACCGCCTACCCAATCCCACATTGGGAAGATATTATCAGCGCTAATACCAAACTCGGTGGCCGCTTTAACGTTTGAAGACACTGCAACAAAGTGTTTAGCGATATCTTCTTGTGTACCGCCAGATTTTAAAAACCACTCTTTTGCAGTGATAGTGTTTTGAAGCGTTTCTTGGGTAGAGAAAGACTTTGATGACATCACTACCAAGGTCTCTTCAAAATCGACGCTCGATAGCACATCATGAATATGACAGCCATCTACGTTGGCAACAAAGTGGACCTTAACAGCATCAACCGTGTGCGGTTTAAGTGCCTCTGTCATAATCTTAGGGCCAAGGAACGAGCCACCAATACCAATTGCTACAATATGCTTGATGGGTTTGCCCGTATAGCCTTTGTGTTCACCGCTGTGGATTGATGCAGTAAACGCTTCAATTTTAGCAAGTGTGGCATGTACTTCAGGCATCACGTCTTCGCCGTCAACCAACACTTTACGGTCTGAGAAGTTTCGAAGTGCGGTGTGAAGCACAGCACGGCCTTCTGTTGAGTTAATTTGCTCTCCAGAAAACATAGCGTCGCGAAGGGTTTCTAGTTTACATGCACGGGCTAGGTCAAAAAGCCCTTTAAGCGCCTCGTCGTTTACACGGTTTTTTGAGTAATCAAGAAAAATACCGCAGGCTTCAAGCTGCATCTTGTTCGCGCGGCTAGCATCTTGTGCAAACCAGTCGCGCATGTGGGCGCCTTTTACCGATGAAGCAATTTCAGACAGCTTTTTCCACTCAGGAAGAGAAGTTAACGTACTCATTGTCTAGTCCGTCCCTTATGCGCTTAGTTTTTCACGAAGCATGGTTTCAAGTCTTTCTTGGTCGGCAGCGAAGTTACGAATGCCTTCTGACAGCTTTTCAGTTGCCATAGCGTCTTCGTTCATGGCCCAGCGGAATTCACTTTCTGTTAAGCGGTCACCGGGTGTTTTTGTTGCGCCATTGTCTTTAAGTTTTACTTCTAGTTCACCAGGTTCATTTGCCAGCTCTTCCAAGAGTGCAGGGCTAATGGTTAAGCGGTCACAACCCGCTAACGCCTGAATTTCACCTATATTACGGAAGCTAGCACCCATCACTACTGTGCTGTAGCCGTGTTCTTTGTAGTAGTTATAAATTTTCGTTACTGATACTACGCCTGGATCTTCATCTGGCGCGTATGACTCTGTCCCGGTGGCTTTTTTGTACCAGTCTAGAATACGGCCCACGAAGGGAGATATTAGGTAGACGCCAGCTTCAGCACACGCTTGTGCTTGGGCAAAGCTAAATAGGAGTGTAAGGTTACATTGAATGCCTTTTTTCTCTAGCGCTTCTGCCGCTTGAATACCTTCCCAAGTAGAGGCAATTTTAATAAGAATGCGTGACTTATCGATGCCAGCGTCTTCATATAGCTGAACTAAGCGCTCGGCTTTTTCGATAGTCGCTGCGGTGTCAAACGAAAGGCGTGCGTCTACTTCTGTTGAAATACGACCAGGAATGGTTGCAGAGATTTCTTTACCAATAGCCACGGCAAGTTTGTCTGATGCGTCTGTCAGTTGCTGATCAGCATCGTTAGACTGAAGTTTTGCCCACGCAACAGCGTCGTCAATTAAGCTTGCATACTGTGGAAGGCTAGCCGCTTTTAAAAGTAGCGACGGGTTAGTAGTGGCATCAACAGGTTGATACTTTTTAATGGCATCAATGTCGCCCGTGTCGGCAACTACAGTAGTGATATCACGTAATGAAGCTAACTGATTGCTCATAATTCTCTCTATTCTTTATCAATAATAAGTTTGAACAACTCGCTGGAAAAGCCAGTTGAATAAAACGGTTCGCTTGCGCGTGTGTAGGGTATTGCGCCTGCGTTTTCTTTTTGCTTAATGCGTTTTCCCTTTGGGAAGGCGGCAAAAATAGATGTAGCGCTTTGGTCATCAAGACACACAACGAAAAGATGCATCTGATTTATTGTTTGAATAATTGTTTATAACTCTATTTATATCAAACCCGTGTGACAATTTATACATAAGATAATGACAAAATGGCTAATCGGATTTCTCTGTTAAGCCAATTTACGTCTTTCTTATGCCATTTAGCTTTTTAAGGCGTATGAAGTGATACAATAGCGGCGTAAAAATTAAGGAGTCGAAATGTTAGTTGTAGTATCCCCAGCGAAAAATTTAGATTTTGAAAGCAGCATTCCAGTAAATCAGTTCACTCAGCCTTCAATGCTTGAAGATACTGAAAAACTCATGGAAGTATGCAGAACGTTAACACCCGCTGATTTATCTTCTCTAATGAAGATTAGCGACAAGTTAGCTACTTTAAACGCTAATCGCTTCGCTGAATTTTCTACACCGTTCACTTCTGACAACGCTCGCCAAGCTATGTATGCGTTCAATGGCGACGTCTACACAGGGTTAGATGCCTACTCGCTTGATGCCGACACTGTTGAATATGCGCAAAAGCATCTTCGTATTCTTTCAGGTCTTTACGGATTGCTTCGTCCGCTAGATTTAATGCAGGCTTATCGCTTAGAAATGGGGACTAAATTAGCGAACCCTGAAGGCAAAGACCTGTATGCGTTTTGGGATGACCGCATTACCTATATGCTGAATAAGGCGTTGGAAGCGCAAGGGGATAACGTGTTGGTCAACCTGGCTTCGAATGAGTATTTTAAAGCCGTGAAGAAGAAGTCCTTAGACGGCATGATCATTACGCCAACCTTTAAAGATTGCAAAAACGGCCAATATAAAATTATCAGCTTCTTTGCTAAGAAAGCACGTGGCTTGATGGCGCGCTATATTCTTGAAAACCGCGTAGAAGACGTAGAGGGCTTGAAAAACTTTGACGTAGACGGTTACCAGTTCAGCGAAGAACAGAGTTCATCAACAGAACTGGTTTTTCTTCGCAATCAAGAAGAGTAAGCTGTTTTCCGTTTTGATCACTAGGCGCTGAAAAAGCGCAGTGTACGTTCATTTCAGCGATGTTAACTCTATTATTTGCCGCCGTTTATTCAGCGGCAATTTGCCAGAAGCGCTCGCTGAGACTTTGTCGTTCATTTGCGTGCGCTTTCATCTGGCTGTCTGGTTTTGCCATGTGTTTTTTCTTTCGGTTATTAGTGGCAGCAGGTACGACAAGAAAAAGCCTGTGATCACATGCTACACTATAAAACACCATCAACTAAGCTGAGTCCTACTTTGAGCATACTCGTTCGCAATCTACCTAAATCTTTTACTCAAGAAAATCTTGAAGAACTGTTCTTTGAATTTGGTTCCATCGTGTCATGCGACATGGTAATGGACGATGCTACAGGCTTATCTAAAGGCTTTGGCTTTGTTGAAATGAGTACGCAAGATGAAACTGATAGCGCCATTAAAGCGCTAAACGCAAAAGTTATCGACGGAAAGAAAATTCGCGTTAAATGGTCAAATCAAGAAAAGAAACAAGCCGCTGCAGAAAATTCCGCACCCTCAACTCCTAGGGTAATTCCAGAAAACGTGTGGGGAGCTGTGGCGAGTAATGATGACAAAAGTGAAAACGAGCCCGAATAATTGGGACGGTGGCGTAAGTGATAAAACGCCCCATCTTTGTTTGCGTGTTTGTACTTACACCAGTCCGAATAGATAATCGTTGGCGCTTTGCGCACATCTATTCGCTCTGATTTTATGTGAATAAATACGCGCTTATTGCTCCCTGATACCGAGCATCAGGGAGCGGTATGCTTTTAAATACTTCTGTTTCCCTTACGAAACATCGGGATATGATCATGATGCGTAAGGCGAGTAATAACGTTTTATAGGCAGGGGTTACGTTATTTTACAAAGAAGGGAAAGTTCGCATGTGCGGCATTTCCTTTTCCATCATAAACGAATGCATACAAACGATAAGCGCCCGGTTCATTAGGAGCCAAGAGTGTTATTTTTTGGGCCTCGGGGTTCTTAATAAGCCCTGGTACTTCTTCTGGCACCACTTCACGGTCGCCGCCAACTTCTGTCGCTGTTGATTCTTTCCTAACCTCCCACCTAAATTGCAGTGGATCTCCATCGGGATCAACGGCATTGAGCGTCGCCTCGTAACTATCACCGGAAAACAGAAAAACATTATCGAACGCTACTTTATCGTCAAGTCCAATAGGACTTACTCTAGGCGTTCGGTTTTCGGGCCATTTTCCTTTCCAAACGTAGTGCATAACATCTACTGCTTCGGTGCGTTCGCCTGAATCGAGAAACATGCCGTACCATGTACTTGTACGTTCTTGTTTTTGCCCCCAAAGAAAAACATAATTGCCAATAAGTTGCCTAGCTTGAGGCTCGATTGCCTTCACGAAGCTTTTCGCATAGTTGCTAGCCTTTTCTGAACTGGTCGTTTCAACGGGCGCGCCCCATTTTGTTTTATACACTTCCCAGTGACCTACTGCGCCCCATTCAGTAATCATGTAAGGCCCTTTATAGCCGTACTTCTCAATGTATTTAGGTAAGTTGACTACGTCGGCATAAAGTTGAAAACTGACAAAATCGAGCGCCGTGGCGCGGCTCGTCACTGCGTCCATGGCTTTTTTATCAAAGCCGGCAATGGTGGTAGTGGTTGGGTGGTGCGGGTCGATGGATTTGATCAACTCCGCTGCCTCATTAACTGCGTCGTATACTTTGGGGTTGGTAAAATCAAAATTTAACTCATTGCCAATAAACCAGGTGAGTAGGGCAGGATGGTCTTTATGAGCAAGAACGCTGGCTTTCACCTTTTCAAGTTGTGCCGCGACAGCCTGTTTATCGTTGTAATCAAAGCAATGCCGCTCTCGAGCAAAATCAATTCCTAAAGAAACGGTCATGCCAAGCTCATGGGCTTTGTCTAACAATGCTTTAGCAGGCAGTGCGCCGCCATCTATTGACCACGTTCGAATAGAGTTAGCACCGTGTGCAGCCAGTGTGGCAAGGTCGGCACCATCTACACCGGCACCTTTAACACGGTACGGTTTACCATCGCGCAACAAGGTATAACTTCCGTCAGGGAGTTTACTCACTTCTACGTGAACGGGTTTTGCGGCTGTTTGGCCGCCAGATAACATGGTGAATATAAAAAGCAGACTTCCAATGATGGGGAAACGTTGCATATTATTCTCCTTTAATCATATTAACGTCTAAAAAACAGCAAAATGAATACGTTTGAGAGTAATTAAAAAAGAGAACGCGCATACTCCTAACGGTTTGTATGCGCGCTGATTTCGCTTAGTTCAAAAAAAACGTGCGTTTATTATTCACTGTTTATCAATGTCCTAATAGGTGTATCTCACACGCACGCCAAATGTTCTTGGGCGCGTGAAAAATCGCGTGTTATCGAACTGGGTAATGATTGTCGCAGCAGTTCGCACTTCGTCAAACAGGTTGTTGGCGAAGGCTTCAACACGAAGCGCACCATCGCCATGGGTGTAACCCATACCTGCGTCCACCGTCCAATATGCATCTACAGAATCGTCTAATCTGCGGCGAGGATTATCAGGGTTCTGGTAATCAATACTGTTGAATATGGTTAAAAACTGCGAATCGCGCCAACCTGTTGAAATGACATAGTCGAGTGTTCCGCTACCCACATCAAAAATCTGGCTTAATGACGCATTTAGCTGAAAGCGTGGCGTTCGCGGCAGGCGGTTACCGTCAATCGACTGGAATACCGCTTCATCTGGCGCCACGTCAGCCTGAAAACGTGAGTCCTGTATTTCCTGGCTGTTCTCAATTTCTGCTTCTAACCATAGTGCAGTCCAGTTGAAGTTAATGTCGTATGGAAGTTCAAACTTGCCATCAAACTGCATGCCGTAAATCGCTGAGTCGGCGGCATTAAAGCTAAACGACACAACCAAAGCGCCTGGTGTTGCGTCAAGCGGGTCAACTGGCGCACCAGAGTTGAACTCTAAAGCTTGCTCAACAGACAGCAAGTTGGTGAACACTTGGTCGCGATAATCGTTATAAAATGCAGAGAAGTTAAAGGTGGTAGGTATGTCACCGAGGTCGAACTCATTCTTCGAGCCAACCTCGAACAACGTAACGCTCTCCTCTTGGTACGTTGGCGCCAGCGTTAAACCCGTTGTAGGGTCGCTGAATGTATCGTTGAATCCACCTGATTTGTGGCCCGTAGCAATTAGACCGTATAACAATTGGTCATTGTTCAGGTCATGCTCTAGTCTGATACGCCAGTCAACAAATTCGTTGTCAATACGGCCGTCTTGCACTGTTATCGAATTATTGGGAGATATAGGCACAGCAAAGGAGTGTGTGCCATCCTCATTACATATCAGTCCATCAGTGACATCACTGTCAGAACATGCAGGGCGGTTTTCTGCTCCGCCTTGGGTAACGCCATTGGCAAAAATATCGTCAAGAGTATCTCTGTCCCCGAATTGGGCGATACCGTCGAAGTAGAATGCTAAGAACTCTTCGTCAGAAACATTCCCATCACCGTTTTGGTCTGGATCGTAAATAGAGCGTCCAAAACCAGCGAACTGGAAGCCTTCAGTACCTACCCTGGCGCCCATACAACACCCAAATGGGTTGCCTGTATTAACATCGAAACCACCGAGTGCAAACGCGTAGCGTGCATTTACCCCCTGACGTGTCTTAGTATCTTTTGTATAGCGTAGACCTAGGGTTAGACGCGTATCAGCACTGAATTCATACGTGGCGTCGCCGTAAATCGAAAATGAATCCGTGTCGGTATTTGGCTGGTTGAACTCCGCGCCTTGGAAAAAGCCGCCGCGGTCGCCTGCTGATGCTAGAAACGTTTGCTGGCGTTCATCAAACAGGAAAATACCGGCAGTATAGGTGAGTCGGCTAGCATCATCATCAGACAATAAGCGCAATTCATGAATAATTGACTCAGAATCAGTTAAGAACTGAAAGCGAGAAAAGTCGTCGAGTGCTTGATCTAATGGTGCAAGTGCGTCGAACACGCCTGGGAAGTCCGGTGACAACGGTGTAGCCGCTTGATAGTCGTAGATTAGATCACGATAACTTCCGTTATATTCCAGTTTAACGTCTCCTAAATCGTAGGTTATTTCAATCTTGAAGCCGTCATGAATAGTATCTTGAATAGGAGAAAAACCCCGGCCCACCACATCACGAGGATCTTCAATAGTGTCAGGGTCTATACCAAGTCCAAGAGGTAAGGCGTAGTTTGTGCCCGTGTAACCTGTGCCTTGTTCTCTTGCAAAATCGTAAGATAAGTAAATGCTTAAATCGTCGTTTGGCTCATAAAGCGCTTGAAATCTCAAGCCTAGATTGTCAGCCGCCTCAGCCAATTCAAGGTCAAGGGGCCCAACATCATTGTAGTAGGAATCATGGTCGGTTTTGATACCGGCGACACGAAAGGCTAATACGTCATTAACGGGAATATTGAGCGCTCCCGTTATAGTTCGATGATTGTAGTTACCGAACTCAACTTCTGCACTGCCGTTCCATTGACCTATCGCGGGGCGCCACGGAATGATATTGACAGAACCTGCGGTCGCGTTTCTTCCGCGCAATGTTCCCTGTGGGCCCACGTTTACCTCTACGCGGGATATATCGAAAAACGCCGAGCCGATACCAGATGGGCGCGGTATGTATACACCATCTAAGTGTGTCGCCGCCGCGGGATCGCCAAGCTCAGTATTGTTAGAGCTACCTATACCGCGGATCCATACCTCTACGTTACCTTGATTATTACCGATTTCTAAACCGGGAATCGATTCAGAAATATCGGTGATATCTTGGATACCTTGCGCTTTCAAGTCCTCACCTGAAAACGCAAATGCGGTTCCCCCTAAGTCTTGAATGTCTTGGGAACGGCGTTCCACGGTTACTACTATGCGTTCTAGGTCAGCTTCTTTTTCTTCCTCAGTTTTTTCTACTTCTTGAGCAATCGCCGATGCAGCGCCAAAGATGATGGAAGAAGCCAAGATACAGTGTCCAAATAATTTCATAAGGTGTCCTGTACAGACCGATGTTGTAATTGTTGGCATGTCATTAAAATCTCGGTTAAAACGTTTCATTTTTGACCCTCCCTATTCAACTATTGAAAAATTAACGTTGTCGTAGAAGACACCGCTAGGGTTGTAGCCAGTAGCTGAATTTGAAAAACCAAACTGAAGGATTTGACCATCTAAACTCTCGTCCAGTGTAGCCTCAACAGTGTAGCGCGCCCATTCAGTGTTACTTACCGCACTTAAATCCACTCTCACGTCCACACTCGATGCAAACCCATTATTAGGATCTAGCACCCTGATGTAGGCATAGGCCGTGGTCGGTGCGGCGATGCCGCCTTCAAACGGGGCTTTAGCGTCAAACGAAAAGGTATAGCTGCCGGCATCAGATGCACTGAATATGGTCTCTTGGAAGCTCGCTGCTTCTATCACTAAACCATTGGCATGATCACCGTTGTTGTAATCACTAAAGACATTTAAATATTGCGTGCCTTGCGCTTCACCAGCTTCGCCAGTGGCGTAGCTCGTAAAGCCACCAGTGTTGTTCGGTGCTGGAAACGGACCGTAGCTGTAGGCAAAGTTTCCGTCCGCAAAGACCGCCGCGAAGCTAAGCCACCCATCTCCAATTTCTCCTGCACCAGCATTGCCAGCTTCAAAGTCAGTCTCGTAAAACACTCCAGGTTGTGCTCTGTCAAAATCGACGTTATCAACAATAATGGCTGAAGGAGCAAAGTTAGTCGTTCTAGAGGTAAAGCCAAACTCTAATAGTTGACCAGCCATCGCATCCGTTATGTCAAAGTTAACGCTGTACGTTTGCCAGTCAGTACTGGATATGGTGGAAAGGTCAATTTCTACCCGTGCAGTCGTTGAGAACCCGTTGCTGGGATCTAACGTTTGCACATAGGCAGTAGCGATAGTTGGGTCTGCAATTGCTCCTTCATTCGGAACTCTTGCATCGAATGTAAAGGTGTAAGTGCCAGCGTCGTCCGCGACTAAATTAAACTGCTGGAACGTTGCAGCTTCAATAAACAAACCGTTGCCATGGTCGCCGTTGTTGTAGTCGTTGAACAAGATAAGCTGTTGTTCACCTTGTGCGGCACCACCTTGTCCTACGGCTATATTGGCGAAGCTGTTGCTGTTGAGCGGCGTGCCAAAGGGGGCGCCATAGTTGTAGACAAAGCTTCCATCAGCGGTGAACACAGAACCGAAACTCTTCCAGTTGTTACCCAATGCAGTTGCTGCTGGATCGACACCTTCAAAGTCTGCAAAGAAACTCAGTGGAAGTACTTCTTCCTCGACGATATCGGTAAACGGTTCCCAGCGTACATTGTCGATGGTAAAGGTCGTGGTAGCATTAACATCCGTCACAGAAAGTACCAAGCCTGCGCTGACGGTTGTGGTGTTGAGCCCAGCGTTTATCAGTTGATTAAGAGGGATTTCAATTTCTTGCCACTCACCATCAGCAGGCCGGCCTAAATCTTGCGGTCCACTGGTACAAGGGAATACACAATCAATTTGCATGGTAATTGTGTTGGTGTCGCTACCAAAATCGGACACAAACAAATCAAACACCACCGCACCGTTATTATACCCAACTAAGTTCTGAGGATCGGTTGCGATAAACCACACACCATTTTCTCCATCGCCATTAAAGGTGATATCGATTACTTGGTCGCGCACTGCATCGTCGCTGGTGGTTATTTCCCATTCTATTTTATTGACGCCGTCGGGATTACTTCCGTCTGTGTAAGTTTCAAAGCCAGAACCACTGTCAACAGCGCCTATACCAAAGGTCCAGAAAGGGTCGATCTCATCGATGAACACGTTTTGTGGCACAGTTGTGATACGCACAATACCACAGGGCTCAGTCTGTGGAGTTCCGCATACAAGCTCAATGTTGTCAAAGCGCATCTTGGCGGCACCACCAACCGGTTCAAGTACGATAAGGTTTACGACTTCCTCTACATTCATCGGGCCGCCACCAAACGCACCTATGTTGCTCTGGATGACGTCACTTAGTGCCAGTGACACTGACGTCCATTCGTCAGAGGGCAGGTTAGCAAGCTGCACTTGAGTAAATCCGATATCTGGGAAGCCGCTGTCAACGCCTACTTGAAGCGCTGTGGCTTGCGTCTGGCTGCTGTCGATATACACATCAAATTTCAACTCGCCACCATAAAACGCATTATTGTCAGCTCTACCCATGCCGAAGAGTTCGAAGGTGTTGCCTTCGGGGTCATTGATTTGAATATTGCCGCCGCCGCTGGTGGTAATCTCAAGTACCGTTCCTCGCGTTGTGTCGGTGTCTTCTACTTCTGCGACAGTAAGAGCGCCATCGTTGTCAAAAACACCAATGCCCAGTGGACGTTCACTGTTAGTGCCGCTGAATAATACACCCGGCGCATCGTCGTAAAGCGTAAACGTGTTAATGACTACATCTTGCGGAGGAGGTGTACCGTCGCCACCTTGAGTAATAACAAATGGATCAACCTCATCGATACTGTTTTCACAGCCTAAGCCGTCATTGACAGGAGGGAGGGGGCATTGATAAACGCGGATGTAGTCGACGAGCAGCTGTCCAGGAAATACGTCTGCGTCATTTGGATTAGGCATACCAGCGGGGTTACCACCAACGGCCAAGTTAACTATCAGGTGTTGATTTTCATTGAATGGCGCATCATTTTCACCAGATAAAAAACCTTCCATTTGGTTTTTAAAATAGTAGTTCCAGTACGTGTCTCGGCTAACCGTGAAATAATGGTCACCGTCAACAAACCAGCGAATACGCTGTGAGTCCCATTCAACGGCATATTGGTGGAACCCATCTGTAGGATCGATATCGTAGGTTTTTGACGCGCTAACATTGAGTGGGAATCGCTGACCGAAGTGTGCGGTGCCGGCTACAAAAGGCGTAGCTTGACCAAAACTCTCCATAACATCGATTTCACCGCGCGCGGCCCATTCGCCGAAGGGCGATGGGTCGCTCCCCAAGGTCCAGAATGCCGCCCACAGTCCCACACCTTCAGGAACTTGAATACTTGCTTCTATTCTTCCATATGTAAAATCGAATAAGCCCTGAGTTCGCATGCGACCGGAGGTGTAATTAAAATTAGGGTCTGGGGAGTCACCAACACGCGCCTCAATGACCAACGTTCCGTCTGCTACCGAGATATTGTCAGCAGTGTAATACTGTAGTTCATTGTTTCCCCAGCCAGGAGGCAAACCAACTGAAGAGCCGTCCCCTGTTTGAATCTCCCATTTGGTCGTGTCTACACTGGCGCCGTCGAATTCATCAGCCCACACCAGCTCGAAATTAGCTGAGGTTGGAGGAGGAGGATTTTCAAGCTGGCCGCCGATAGCTTCGTCATCGTTTTGGCACCCACTTAAAAGAATGGAAGCGCTTACAATTGACGCTAAACTCAAGGTAAGTGTTGGTTTGCTCATGTATTTTTCTCTTATTGATAGGACTGGAAGTGAGTTCTCATGCGCGCGCTTTTCGCTTTTTATTTATTATTTTAATGGTCTGATGATCACTCAACACTAAGTTATAGCCAATAAATTTTAAATTGAAAGAAAAATTTAAGTTAATTTTATGTTAGCGTGAGGTTTTTTCCTAAATCGCAGCGCTTCTATCGCATCTTTTTTCGATGATCGAAGGAAGAGGAGCGACCCAAGGCGTTTAGATAAAAGGAAGGAAAGGGTCAGGCAAGGCTAATTTCTTTCTGGTTGACTCAGTTTGAACCAACGCAATCTGAGTCTTTTTCTTTTGAGAGTTGACGAAAGGACATTTGGCAGACAAAAACGTTTACCATTTTGTTTTCGTTCAGCCTTATAAAAAGGAGCGTTTTTTCAGTCTGCCAGAGAATGGCAGCCAAATATCTTAATTATCTTGGACACACTGTGCTGACAAAAATATCTGTCAGCACAGCGCAGCTAATTACTCAGATACTGACGCTGTTTGCAGGCGGGTAGCTTGGGTAGACAAAACAATTGCCATCCATACCAGCACACCACAACCAGCTAAAGCAAGCCCTACCCAGCCCGTTGAGGTATAACCATATCCAGCAGACAATGTTATTCCAGCCAGCCACGGACCTAATGCATTAGCAGTATTAAACGCGGCATGGTTCATTGCGCCTGCTAAGGTTTGCGCGTCCCCAGCCACGTCCATTAAACGGGTTTGCAGTGGTACCACCATGCCGCCACCGATACCTATGAAAAACAGCGATGCCGCCATTAGATAAGGATTTCCCATGGAAGCTGCATACGCCGCGGCCGACAAGCCCAGTAATACCTGAAAAGCAAGGGCTGAGGTTAAAAGGCGGCCTTCTGAATAGCGACCAGCAATAATGTTACCTAAGGTCACGCCAATACCGTAAACCAGTAACGTGGCCGAGATGCCCCATTCAGGCGCCGAGGTCGTATTAAGGTACGAAGCGCTGAAGTAAGAATATACTGAGAACATACCCCCAAAGCCGATTGCGCCCATGAGTAATACCAGCAGCACATCTTTGTTTTTCAGAGCTTTAAGCTCGGTAAGCGGCTTGGCATCGGGATTAGGCCCACGGTATGGTGCGGTTTTCCATACCATTAATGCAGTAACCAGTGCGAAGGCTGAAATGATAAAAAAGCCGGTTCGCCATCCGAACAGTTGCCCAATACCGCTAATTGACGGCACACCAATGATATTGGCAATAGCCAAGCCTAAAATAACGTTGCTGACGGCTTGAGCTCGTTTGTTCTTACCGGCAATGTCGGCCGCAAAAAGCATGGCGATACCGAAATAAGCACCATGTGGAAGACCAGTAATAAAGCGTGCTACATTCATTGCCCATTCTGACCATGCAATGGCTGTTAACAGATTTCCAATGGCATAAAATACCATCATAGAAATAAGCATGGTGCGTTGAGCAAGTCGAGAAAATAAAATAGTAATAAGTGGCGCGCCTACTACAACGCCAATGGCATAGGCACTTATCGCGTGACCTGCCACATTTTCAGTAATGCCAAAATCCTCAGCGAAGTAGGGCAATAAGCCCATTGCTGCAAATTCACTGCAGCCTATTACAAAGGTTCCGAAAGCGAGCCAGAACGTAATGGTGGCCAGCGAATAGTCACCATTTGCAGATATAGGGTCAGGAGTCGAGTGATTAGACGTCTTCTTGTCAGTTTGATTTGCCATAAAGTGCCTTTTGTTCCTTCAGTTTCTTACTATTACGCTGCCCAATCACTGTTTGTACTCGGCAGACTGACAACACGTCGATACACGAAAGCAAGCCAAACATAGATTTTGCCAGTTCCCCGCATTTGAAGTGGCAATATGACCTTACATCTTTTGTACAAAGAAGAATTCCTCTGTTGAAGATGAAGGCTCACACGCTTGTGCTATTCGTTTTTGTTTAACAGGTAAGATCGTAGCATTGTTAAACCATCAAAGTAACGGTTGTTGGTAAGATTTCTTATTCAATTCAATGACTTGAATGTTTTGTTTTTGTTAATTAATTGGTTGACTGATGCCGCTTACTACGATGCGTTGAGATTTTCAAAAAACCAAAGTGGTTGTTTTATGTGCGTAATTTTTTGCTGCTGCAGTTTTTTTCCTCAGTTACTTATTAACATTCTCCTAAAGCATAGTCGCGATGAACCTATCTATCACTACAGCCCTAATCTCGACATGACCACAAAACGCTTGACTTCATGGTGTTCAATATATAGAACGTTCGTTAAATGGAACAAAATCACGTTGGTAAACTGTGAATCAATCAACGCTTAATATTCTAGGTCGGCACTTACAGAAATTAAGACTAGATAAAGGCGTCTCTCTGTCGCAGTTGGCGGCTGGGGCCGGCATCGCCAAGTCGAATCTCTCTAGGTTAGAGCAGGGTAATGGCAACCCGACGTTAGATACCATTTGGCGGTTAGCCAAACAACTAGACGTACCATTCGGTCAACTTGTACAGCCACTTAGTGCAAGTGTTGGAGAGAAGGGGGTCGAAGTCCGTTTAATTGAACAAGGGCAAGGGGTGCCAAATGTGGATGCGTATTGGATGTCAGTTGCCCCAAACACACTTAGAGAAGCTGAAGCTCATGCTACAGGAACAGAAGAGACAATTACGGTGGTGAGCGGCGCGCTAGAAGCAGGGAATGTAGGTAATACGCATTTATTGCATCCGGGTCAAAGCGCAGTATTTAGCGCTGATTTGCCTCACATCTACCAAACGCGAGACGCATGGGCGACCTGTCTAATTACTATCGTTTATCACAAAGAGGCAAAGAAATGAGTCGTGCTTCAAATAACAGCGGTTTAAAACAAGGCGTCATTGATGGCTTGCCGCTGCTCGGTGGTTATATTCCCGTTGCCATTTCATTCGGCGTTATTGCGGTTCAAGCTGGCTTTTCAACACTAGAAGCAACGCTAATTTCCGTATTCATCTACGCAGGTGCTTCACAGTTTTTACTCGTTACTATGGTGGCAGCGGGCTCACCACTGTGGCTTGCCGTGTGTATGACCTTGTTAGTCAACGTTCGTCATGTAGTATACGGCCCCAATCTAGTTCCTTATTTAACGCAAAGCAAAGCGTGGCCGTATTTAATGCATGGCCTTACAGACCAGATTTTTGCGCTTGCTCACACGCGCTTGCCCCAGCTGGATGATTCGAAAAAAGTTGAGTGGTTTAAAGGCGTATCAATGGTGGCATGGCTCAGCTGGATATTGGGAACTGCACTTGGGGGAGTAGCGGGCGAGTCTCTTACACAACAATGGCCAGTACTTGATAGTGTGATGCCTTTTGCCTTGCCTGCACTTTTTCTTGTGTTATTGGCTCCCAAATTTTCTAACAAACGCTGGTGCGCAACCTTACTGGTTACTATAACAATAGCGCTAGTTATTGCCCTTGGTCCTTTTAAAAACGCAGCTATTCCTTTTGCCGCATTGTGCGGTGCACTAACGTTTTATGTGCTTACATCCCATATTGAAAGGAAGCAATCCCATGCAAACTGAAACTTGGATAGCGATAACCGTTGCAGCTATTGGCACATACGCGTTGCGCGTGGGCCCACTGTTGTGGACACAACGTCACTTCAATAAGCACAAGGTTGACAATACCGAAGCGCGTTTACCTACGTGGTTAAGTGTACTGGGCCCCCTAATGATCGCTGCCATGTTGGGGGCGTCACTGATTCCAAAAGCGCCATCAAGTGCTAGTTGGGTAGCAACAGCCGTTGGCACTTTCGTGACAGCGCTTGTCTGGCGCAAATATAGGAGCTTGGGGCTGCCGGTGTTCTGCGGTGTGTTATCGTTTGGTTTGGCGTTCGTATTGTTGGCTTAAGTTTTTTTCTTACCCAACGCTTTATCGCCCCAAATTTCTTTTAAACGCTGGTTACGGCCACAGTTCCATCGATAGAATTTATAGCGTACAGGGCTTTTCTTATAGAAGTCTTGATGGCCTATTTCATCGCCCTTGATGGGATAAAAGGCAGATGCGTCAAGAATAGGTGTAACCACTTCTTTATTTGGAAATTGAGCTTGAACAGCGGCTTTTGTCTCTCTCGCTAATGTGCGTTCTTGGTCATTAGCAACAAATATAGCGCTTAAATAGCTTGGACCTTTGTCGCAAAATTGGCCGCGGGCGTCAAAGGGGTCAATATTAACCCAGAAATGATCAAGGATATCTCGGTACGAGAGTTTGGTTTCATCATAGGTTATTTTAACCGCTTCGTAGTGTCCTTCATGATTTCCGTTGTAGGTAGGGTTAGGCGCGATACCGCCTGTGAACCCTGACACTACATCAGTAACCCCCTCTAATTTTTCAAAATCAGACTCCATGCACCAGAAGCACCCTCCCGCTAAAACTGCTTCATCGGCATTTGCCACCGGTGTAAATGCCGCGGCGCTTAGCACCGCGCTCAAGAGTAATGCAGATACAGTAGATTTCATTGTTTACCTTCAATGCTGTAGTAGAGGGCTTTCGTCACTAATAAAGAGAAATTGTCACGACGCAAACCAACCCTCTCGTTTAATGAACTTGTACGATTCAGTAATAAAGAACGGTTTAAGGTGAGAATAATTTCATCTAAGCACACGGTTCTTATAGGTAAACATGATTTAGCGACGTTTTTCGAACTGAGGCGCAAGGAAAGGTATCACGTAAATTTTTCATTTTACTGTGTACTCTTAATATGCATTTACCTGCGTGGCGACATGCAATGTTGAGCATGTTATTTCAAAAAGCCCGCTAGATAAGGGGTAGAGGAAAATCATAGGGTCGGCAGAGCACTTGCATTGATTGGTACTACCTAATAATGAATTTTTTTGCGTAGTCACAGATGGTCTAAATCAGGTTCGTGCAAATCAATGTGCTGAAATACAAAATTGCATTGCGCAACGTTCATGGCTTCGCTCGAAACATGTTTAGTAACAATATAAGGATAGATGATATGTCTATAGTGAAATCAGGCAGTGCAGCGTACAAACCCCTTGGTAAAAATGGTAAAGGTAGCGTTTCAACAGAAACGGGCGCACTATCTGAACAGCCCTACGGTTTTAATACGCGATTTGAAGACGGAAAAGGAACCAACCCCGAAGAGCTCATAGGCGCGGCTCACGCAAGTTGTTTTACTATGGCGCTTTCATTTGCGCTATCGGATGCGGGATACGATGATGGTGAGCTCAATACAACTGCTAAAATTTCTTTAGAGAAAAGCGATGACGGCTTTGAAATTACTCAGTCGGCGCTAAGCCTCGATGCTAAGGTTGATGGAATTACCGAAGAGAAGTTTAAGGAAATTGCACAGGAAGCAAAAGAGAATTGCCCGGTGTCTCAACTGCTTAATGCCAACATTACGTTGGAATATCAATTGAATAAAAGCTGAAATAGTCTGTGATCGTAGTTCTTTCAGCATGTCTCAAAAAAAGAGCGGTACTATACCGCTCTTTTTTAATGTTTTTTTGTCTAGACGTTTTTACAGACTAACGTTGGTTCCCATTAACATCGAGAGAACACGAATGTATCCGTCTGCGGCACCTCCCAGCATTTTTATTATCGCTCATTAAAGGCGAGTCTTCACCTTACTTGATAAGCACAAACGTCTAGAATAACAACCGCTAACCGCCAACATTTGGCGGAAAATAGTTGGTTGTCTCTGCCTTAGCTGGCTTCCTTAAAACGCACCGTTAAAACTCAGTAACAATATCTCGCTAGCACTTATTACCTATTAGACTTAAAGTTATCGCTCACTGGTTTAGATAAGGATGGGATATGTATACTCTTTACGGTTATCCGAAAACTCGCTCGGTACGTATAGCGTGGGCGTTGGAGGAGATTGGGTTACCTTACGACTACAAGTTGGTCGACTTGAAACAGGGCCAGCATCTGTCTGATGAATATAAGGTGATAAGTCCAGCGGCCAAAATTCCAGCGCTCGTGACACCAGAAGGGCCCCTTACTGAATCAGCGGCAATTGTTACTTTTTTAGCTGAAAGACATGGTATGCATGAATTCATTCCAGAGCCGGGTAGTTTCCAGCGTGCTAAGTACGAAGAAATGATGCTGTTTCTTACCTGTGAGTTAGAGCAGCCCATCTGGAATTTAGCAAAGCACACGTTTGCATTGCCCAAAGAGCAAAGGATCGCGTCAATGCACGATGTGTCGGTTTGGGAGTTTAAGCGCGTTCTTCCGGTGTTTTCTTCAATGCTTGGCGATAAAGACTTTGTGTGCGGTAACATGTTTACCATGGCGGACGTTATCGCGGGTCATATTTTGGCGTGGGCAAAGGGGAGCAAGCTTGATATCACACTAGACGGTAAATTAGAAAACGTTTCAGCGCTTGCACAGCGTTTATTGAGCCGTGAGGCTTATGAAAGAGCTTGGCGAAAAGAAATGGCTCAGCTGCCAGGCACTGATGGCGGCACCAAATAACACGCCAATATAAGGCTGTGTTTTCACACCTTAAATGCCAGAATAAAGAACGCATAAAAGTGTAAACACTGCATGATGGTAAATAGTACACGTTACGCGAAATCATAAGTAAAACTATAACGAATTAAAACGACAGCGCCTCTATTTCGAAATGGCGGCAATAAAACAAGGAATAAAGATGAAAGCATTTAAAACACTGCTTGTCAGTAGTGCAGTAACGATGGCATTAGGCCTAAGTTCTGCAGCGGCACTAGCCCATAATCACGCAGAGCAACAAGAACATAAAAAAAGCATGTCGGCAGCAAAAAATACTTCTGAACACGACAAGCTTTTCGCGTTGTTTGCTGCAGCCGACCAGCGCAATATCGAGTTAAACCCAATTATGGCCATTTTTCGTGGCGATATGCGTTACGCTGACAGAATGGGCGACTTCTTAACAGATTCCCACGCTTTAGCTGGAAAGACAGCAACATTGCTTAATTTGTCAGAGCTTAAACAAATTGACCGCAGTCAATTGAGCGAAACTGATAAACTTGCTTACGATGTATTTAAATACAATCAAGAGCGCTCGCTAAAAATGTCCACTGACGAGATTGAAGCGCTAACGGAAGTGCGTCCTGTTAACCACTTTAGTGGTTTTCACACTTTCTACCCGACCTTCGCAAGCGGAAAGGGCGCCGCGCCGTTTAAAACGGTAGAAGATTACGAAAATAACCTATCTCGCCATAAAGATTACGTCGCTATTTCTGACCGAGCGATCGCAAAATTCCGCGAAGGCATGGAAACTGGCGTACTTGAAACTAAGCTGACTATCGATCGCGTGATCAAGCAGTTTGACACTCAGCTGGCTATCCCCATTAAAGAGTCGCAATTTTGGGGGCCAATCTCCCTGTTCCCAGAAAGCTTTTCTGACGAAGAAAAAGCCCGTTTAACCGCCGACTATGAGAAAGCGACGCAAGAGATTTACGATGCAACCACGCGTATGCGTGATTTCCTTCGCGACGAGTATTTGCCCGTTGCCCGTGAAAGTATTGGCCTTAGTGATATGAAAGGCGGCGCAAAGCTTTATCAGTTGATGGTGGAAGGTTCTACCACATTACCTATGACACCAGATGAGCTTCACAATTTGGGGCTTAAAGAAGTTAAGCGTATTAAAAACGATATGCTTGAAATAAAAGACGAAGTAGGTTTTGAAGGTACGTTGAATGAATTCTTTGATTACGTGCGCACTGATCCTAAGTTCAAGCCTGAAAGCCGTGAGGCCCTAACGCAGAGCTACTATGATATCGGCAAAGAGGTTGACAAAAAAATCGACCAGTACTTCTCTTTACTGCCTAAATCAGAGCTAGAAATAAAACCTTACGACCCTGCTATAGAGCAGTTTAGTGCGGGTGGTTCTTATCAGCCTGGCACGCCGGACGGCTCTCGACCGGGAACGTTCTACTTTAACGCGTACGATCTACCAAGTCGATTAACCACGGGTAACGTTACTCTGTATCTTCACGAGGGCGCTCCAGGTCACCATTTCCAAGTGAGTCTTGCGCAAGAAAACGAAGCATTGCCTTCATTTATGCGTTTTAGCTTCTTACCCGCTTTTGGTGAGGGATGGGCATTGTATTCGGAGACCTTAGGCTACGAAATGGGCTTCTTTGACGATCCATGGAACCGTTACGGTACGCTTCAGGACGAGCAGCTTCGCGCAATGCGTCTTGTGGTTGACACAGGTATTCACGCGAAAGGTTGGACACGTGAGCAAGCCATTGACTTTATGCTTGAAAACTCAGGTATGACGCGCACCGAAGTGGTTGCTGAAGTAGAGCGTTATATTGCCATACCTTCACAGGCTCTGTCGTATAAGGTTGGGGCGCTAAAAATTCAAGAATTGCGCGCGCGTGCAGAGAAAGCATTGGGTGAAAAGTTTGATATCCGCGAGTTTCATGCGCAGGTACTGAATACGGGCGGTATTCCTCTGGCTATTCTAGAGCAAAAAATTGACCGCTGGATTGCCAGCCAGAAAGGGTAAGGCAATTCACTGATACGCAAAAGGCCAGTCGATATGTTTATCACTGGCTTTTTTTATATTTGCGACCAGCCGCAGTGTTTTTGCTCGAGGGCTCTATTACATTGAATCTAGAGCGTGAAAGTATCTTTTTTTAAATTTCTAATAAGGAGAAAGGTTGTGGAATTGGGTATGTTTGACGTGCTCCAATAGATTCACACAGCCAGTTAAGGGATAATTATCTCAACTGGAGTGTATATGAAAACGCGAAAAAGCTACTCGAAAGAATTCAAACTGGATGCGGTGAGTCTGGTTACAGAAC
>Ga0181596_10000333_pt1 | contig 48988 bp, 36 predicted proteins | sample 041ome_6_FD_148655 | JGI IMG/M metagenome (GOLD analysis project Ga0181596, IMG submission 148655) | Coastal salt marsh microbial communities from the Groves Creek Marsh, Skidaway Island, Georgia - 041402US metaG (spades assembly) | ecosystem: Environmental > Aquatic > Marine > Intertidal zone... | reverse complement strand
CTAAAAGACAGTTTGTGGCGGGCATGAGGGGTTTTACGTTGCCCTCATCGTCGGTGTTCTCTGGTAGCGTTGCATAAAGGCTAACGCTTTGCTTTGCGCGTGTCATCGCGATGTAGATCAAGCGAGTTTCTTCAAAGAGATCTTTTTGTTTGTGCTCGTTCTTGACGAATTTGTAAAGCAGTTCCCCAGGATTAGGTTGCGAGTCGTTCCCGCCATCGAGTTCAGGTAATGCAGCAATAAAGAGCCTTGCTATACCCTCTCTATTGAGTCTTTGATGCATGATGACTAGGTCTTTCTCATTGGCACGACTTCGTCCGTTAAGCTGGGGGATAATGACGTGATCGTACTGGAGCCCCTTCGACTTGTGTATTGTCAGCAGGTGGACTGTGCCAGCGTCGTTACTAGTATTACCAAAAGTTTCGTTGCTTTCGCCAGGGATAAAACTCTGTTGAACAGTTTCGCTAAATGAGTCAACGTCGTCTATTCCATAGCAGTTGTCATGTTCATCACACTGTGCGAAAAAATAAGCAACAGAGCGTTCCTCCACACTGTTAGCAATAAGCATATCGCCGCCGAGTAGGTGCCACGCATACTCCATCAGTTCGCGAACAGAGCAATGCATCCGTGCCTGAAGTAAAATCATTATTTTCGAATGAATGGCCTTAATGCGCATCAGCCCTTCTTCGGATATGTCGCTCCTATTGTCTTCTGCGACAGACTCTACGAGGGTTTGTATATTTCGCCAGACACTAGCCTCCGGATCCGTATTCGCGAGAAAAAAGAGATCTGCACTGTCGAGGCCGCACCAAGGAGCGCGAAGTGTCGCAAGCCAGGCGGCTTTATCAGCGAGGTTCATCAAGGCTTTGAGTAATGCGATCAGGTCGCTGATAATCGTGACAGTGCTCAACCGATCGATGTCAGTGGCGATCCATTGAATGTTCGCCGCTCTTAACTCCTTAACAATATATTTGAACTGATTACGCGTTCTCGCGAGTATGGCGATCGATGAAGTGGGATCAGCTTTTCTCAGTTGTTTGACCTTCTCAGCGATTTTTTGTGCTTCAAGTATCTTTGCATCGGTTGCATGCTCAGAATCTCGATAGCTGATCCAGGTCGCTGTTAAAGGTTCTATTCCTGACGCTTCTTTCCCTGCAGCTGACTTTGAATAACGAACGGCACCCTGGGAAATATCCTCGTAGGAAGGGAAAGCCTTGGAGAAGAGTTTATTGATTAATGTTACTAGAGGGGCTTGCGAGCGGAAGTTCATCTTAAGATCCAGCGGAATCACTGGGTGATCTTCGACGCCGTTAGCTCGGACATTCAAATAAATGCCGACATTGGCATTTCGGAAATTATAGCAGGACTGCATTGCATCTCCGACCACAAACAGTGTGCGTCCATCCCCTGGTGTCCAGCCACTGATTAGTCGCTTGAGCAGTTCTATTTGGCGCTCCGAAGTGTCCTGAAACTCATCGATGAGAATATGTGAGAGCTTGTTGTCGAGTGCGAGAGCGAGCTCGGTTGGCCCATCAATATCGGCGAGTGCAGCGACAGCTGCACCACCTGCCTGCGTATGATCGATAACGCCGCGGCGTGTAAACTCTAAGATGAGTTCTTGGTTTAGTCGTTGTAACGTTTTTAGCAGTGCAGACAGCAGAGGCCACTGACTGTCAATTGATTCCGCAGAGGGGAGTTCCGCTAACGCATGAAGAGATTTGCGGATCAGTTCCCCTTTCGGATTCGCGCCTAATTCTATAATGAGATTCTTGATTTCTTGAATCGCTCTTGTGGCGTGTTCGATGCGGTCTTTCGGTCCGCTTTTGGGGCTTGGAAAGCCTTCGGTTGCAGTTATTCGGGCTCGCCATCCGCCAGAGCCTGTTAGTAGTAAACGTGTAAATTGCTTCCAGTATTTTAGGTCTTCGCTATCAACACCCGGCATGCGGTCAAGCGTAAGTGGCCCCTGACCGTTTTTAGATAACCAATTTTCCGCAGCGTAGTTGTTTAACTCAATCAGTGTGCCGGTATACGGCGCTAAGTAAACAGAAAGGGATTCTAACGTTTCAGCTGCGAGTTCATCGATAAAATGTTTAAGGGTATTCCGTGCATCGAGGGGATTGGAAAGTAGGACTGAGAGTGAATCACTCCACTGATCCCTTTTATGCATCAAACTCAGCAACAATGGCTCGATGCGTGAAAGGTCATTATCTAGATGTGAGAATAGTGTTCTCACACTCGCGCCTTCGTCACTCTCTTCTTCGATGATCGAGAGCGTTGTACGAATAGCAGCTTGGAATAGGGGTGCAACTTCTGTAGTGACGTTTAAATCACCGCCTACTCGGGAGCTTATAGGCAACTGATTGGCAAGATAGATATTAAAACTGTCAATCGTTTGTATTCGCAGTCTGCCTGGATGCCGATCTAGGTTCCAGCCTTTGTCGATGTCTGCCTCGATGACGTTATTTGCTATTCTAAAATTGTCTCGTTTTAGAGGATCTTTGATGGGATTGGTGTCGTCATCACTGGTTAGTAGGGAAATACTATGCTCTCCTCGCAGCGCCTTAGCCGTTTGAAGTGACCCTATAATTCTCGCACGCATTTCTGAGGCAGCTTTTCGAGTAAAAGTAATGGCGAGGACTTCCTCGGGCTCCTCGCAGCGTGCTAGCAGGCTCATATAGCGGAGAGTTAAAAGCTCGGTTTTCCCTGATCCTGCCGGTGCCTGAACGATATAGCTCTGTCTATGGTCTAGCGCTCTTGCGCGTTCAGCGCTGTCTTGCACGGTGAAATTCATGGTTCCACTCCATCGTCGTCATCGCTGCTGAACCCATCGTCTGATCTCAGTTCGCTTATCCGGCAGACGCTTTGCAGTCGGCAATATTCACAGACGGATGGCGATTTTATTGGTGCAACTCGGCACTCGCCGGAAGCAAACTCGGCTGCGAGCTCATCCACTAATGTTGCCCATCGCTGCGTTTTCTGAGTCCATTCGGCAGCATCGGCCTCGGCATCTCGCACGCTTATTTTGTCCTTAGCAGTCGACTTCGTCCCAGTTAACGGTGCTATGTTCGGATCAAAATTTGCGCCGCGTGCCAAGGCTTTATAGTCGATAGACTTTACGTTAACTTGCGCAATTGCTAGCGCTGAAATATCGAGTTGTGACTCTCGCGTGACCGCAGTTGAATAAACTGGAAGCTGCATTTCTTCTGGTCGAGCGCTCTGCAGCGAGCTGATTGCTTTAATCGTGCCGCCAGTTTTGTAATCGATTAGTGCGTAGCTACCATCGTTTAATTCATCGATTCTGTCGATCTTAAGACTAAGGTCGAACCCTTCTAGTGCGAGCGTGAAGTGCTTCTCTTGCGAACTAGACTTAAAATCCCCGCGCTGACTATCTCGAAAAAGAAAACGTGACAGTATGCGCCGAATACGTGCGGATTCGATTGCTGAAAAGGCAGGCCCCATAAACTCTGGTGCGAGCTTTTTTAACGCGTTAATAGCAACTGACACAGCTTCATCAAGTCTATAGTCAAGGTCTGACTGGGGTGATTCCAATAGCGCCATAAGCGCAACCTTATCGGGAATGTGCGTATACAAACTCTCTAGAGCGAGATGGATTGCTTGTCCGCGTTCTCGATGATCAAGACCATTCTTAAACGGTTCGAGAGTTTCTGTGTTGAGTCTTCTTTTGATAAATGCTTGAAATGGACATTGGGACTGCGAGGTAATCAGTGCTTGCCCGCCTTTTATTTTCTCCGCCGGCGAAACCTGTACACGTCTTTGATCGAGTATCTGTTCCATACACTCATGATTTGTGCGCATGAGCGAGTCGTTTGTAGAGAGGTAAGGTAGCTGCTTGATTTCAATCTGCGGTAAGCTTGCGAGTAAATTACTCATTCGAAGCTGAGAATCGTCGCCTTGTGAAAAATAACTCGCCACGAGAGTCTCACTCACATTTGCGCACAGCACTGCCAGATCACTTCTCGCTGCAGAATACTGCAGGGCGGCAGTAGAGCCCGGAATATTTAATTCGCGCTGTAACGGATGAGGAATTAGTGGGTTAGGGTGTGCAGCTTGAGGCCAGCTCTGGTCATCAAAACTAAGAAGCCATAGATGCGTAAAGTTCATGCCCACCGCCTCTGCAGGTGAATAGAGCGACAAAGAGCATTGCTGGCGATAGACGTTCTGGCTCCTGTGGTCGTCGATTAGGCGTTTTAATGCGTTAAGAGCTGCCTCTAGGCTGAATTCTCGCCCTAGCTCGCTGTTTTGCTCAAAGAGGCTAAGCACCTCTTCCCAGGCGTTGAGCGACGCTTTCTCGAGAAGACGATTTTTCTCTCCGGGCCAGCCCAAGAGAGCGAGTTGTTCGCGGAAAAGAGTGGCCCAAATACGGGTATTTGCGTTGACGCCTATGCTGTGCCGGCTTCGAGCAAACGTTCGGGCTTCCAGCATCGCATTGTGTAGTAGGGGGCATGCGTAGTCCTTGTCTTTAGCGCCAGTGAATCGCGTAATGGCGTTTCGGGTGGTGATCGTTTGCAAGTGTCGCCTTAGAATCCTCTCGCACTTTATCCTTTCTTCGCTTTCTTCGTCCGCACCAATAATAAACGGCGATCGCAGCAGCCGACAAAAGTCGACGAGCGATTGCTTCTCTCTATTGAGTCCTAAGATGATGAGTGCATCTTTTACAATAGCCGTCTTCGCTAGCGTCGTTCCTGTGCTACTCGAGTTGATTAAATGTGGTTTTTCGAAAACTCGTAGCGGCGCGTGTTCATCCTTGATGCGGCGTAGCGCACGCTCGAGATCTGGCTGAACTCGAGCCGGAGTTGGGGTTATGATCCCAATGTGTGCCGTGGGATCTTGCTTCTGCAGAGTAAGTGCCCAGCTTGCAGCTGCTTGAATTTCTGATGCCTGATCTTTAAATTCCGTTCGATAAGCAGCAACATTTCTCTCGTTCAGCAGTACAGCTGGCGTCTCGGTAAATTTAGTTTTATCGAGAGTAAAAAACGCTTGTAACTTCCCAAATTTTGAGAGGCTGTTGAATAGTGCGCCGTAGTTCTCCGGCGTTTCATAGAAATTAAGTGTGGCGATATTACCAATGAGCTTTGCTGATGTGCTGTCTAAATTGAGTGCGAGCAGCGTAATCGCTTCGACGAGTGTAATGCGACCTAAGGATTCACAACGCCTGGAAAAATGCTGTTGCCAGAGATTGAAGAGCGCGACATCTGGTAGATAGTCAAAGTCACGAAGCCAGTGCACGTCGCTGTCTGCAGAGGCTCGGCGCAGATCTTGAAATGCGCGTGCAGCGATACGCGCCATTGCGGACGTATCGATCAATGGGTGGTCATTCCGTGTCTCCTCGATGGCCTCGAGCCAGATCTCTCTTTCAAGGCTCGGTTCGAGGATATCCCAGTCAACGAAAGGTCGAAGTCCGCGGGTAGAGAGCATTTCCCAAATCTGAGCAACCCAGATATCAACTGGAACGACAGTTGGCTCACGCCAACTGACTGTAGGAGAGGAACTGCCATACGCTTCGAGTACAGACGCAGCGAGACGATAATTAGGTGTGAGTAGGGTGACGCCAGAACTAAGTGTTTGTCTAAGAGCTTGGTCTAACTTAAATCGTGTTATTGCCATGGGCTTTGTGCCGCCTTACGTAAACAGGTTCCAATTGCTACTTTTGGAGTTCAACAAATTCCGCAGCCCAATCAAGAACTGCGCGACTGTCTCCCCTAAATACGACGCGCTGCTGCTTTTTTGTCATTTGATATTCATACATCGGGTCGTAGTAATCGGCAAGAAGGTCACGGATCCAAGCGCGATGTTGATCGAGATCGTTGTTGTTGTTAAGTGCGGCTGACATCAATCGACGCAGCGCCAAATGGCGTTCACCACCAAGCCTTTTTCTAATTTTGTCTAGACTGTCGAGCAGGGACTCTGCGAACAAGTCTTTCCCTCTGTCTGCGTCAAGGTGTACGAAGTCTGTAAGATTCGACACGATATAATCGTTGAGAATGGTCTCGACGCGAAACTCTAAGGTCTCTTCCACCTGTATTATCGGCGCTAGGCTCATTGCCCTGTGAAGTTCTAGAGGGAGTGATAGTGAGCCAATCGCTCTGCTCTCATCTTCGAGGAATAGGGCGGTGGTGTCTCGCTGTTCTTGCTTAAGAAGTTTAAGAGCTAACCGGTTTTCGAAAACAACCTGTGAGGGCTGCGCGGAAACCCGTTTACCAAAGGCAGAGCCTCGATGATTAGCGATCCCCTCGAGATCGACTGAGTCCCTGATTTTGTTTACAAGATGTGTTTTTCCCGATCCGGTTTTACCAGCAACAACAATAATCTTTTTTTCATCCGCGACGCGTATTGTCGTTTGCAAAAGGTGACGACGCAGTGCCTTATAGCCACCACGTATTCGCGGTAGCTCAAATCCTCTCTGAGCAAGCCACGTTTGTGCTGTCCGAGAACGGAGGCCGCCACGAAAGCATAGAATTACGGCTGAAGGGTTTGCAGTTATAAATTCGACCCACGCATCGACTCTTCGTCGTTTAACGTCTCCACAGACGAGTTCATGGCCAAGAGCAACTGCGGCCTCTTGTCCTTTATTTTTATAGCAGGTGCCGACTTGGGCGCGTTCAGGATCGGTGAGCAATGGGAGATTATGAGAGTTAGGAATGTGTCCGTCGAGATACTCGCATTCAGCCCTCACATCGATAAGCGGGGTTGAATCGAGTAATAATTCAGTGAAGTGGTCCGAGGTCACTTGCTCTGGCTGAGGTGCTGAACCTGTGTTTGATGCTGTTGTAACCATTGTTCTTTTGTCCGTTCAGCTGCTCAGAATTGATTGTCGTGTAGTGTATCAGCTCTATGCTAAATTGGAGGAATGGCCATTAATTTTCCTAAAAAAAGTGATATCAGGTCCTTGGAGGCTGCTGCGCAATCCGGTCAGTGGAGAGGTGCCGCGCCCGTTCACCTATGGGATCCTCCTTTCTGTGGTGATATCGATATTGAAATTCGCCGAGACGGTAGTTGGTGGCACGAGGGTCGTCCCATTAGACGCAAGGGTATGGCTGAGCTTTTTGCCTCGATTCTTTTGTACGAAAAGGGCGAACACTTTTTGGTAACGCCTGCAGAGAAAGTCCGTATTCGTGTTGAGGACTGTCCGTTTTTGCTCACGGAGCTTCGCGTTGAAAATGCGAGTGATTCTTCGAGCCAGCGGCTTCTATTACGTACGAGCTTGGGCGAAGAGGTTGCGGTAGGGCGTGAGCATCCTCTAGTCATCGGGGGTAATCGAACCGACTCAGGCGGTAGCGCCGAGCCTCATCCTACTGTTGATGTCAGAGCAGGGCTTCTCGGCTTGGTGTCCCGCTCAGTATTCTATCAATTGGCTGAATTGGTCGAGTCCAATGCAGGCGAGCGGGAGAATGAGGTTTTCGGTGTATGGAGCGACGGTGTTTTCTTTCCCTTGGTTTAAATCTGAGCGTCTATCTCACTGTCATCTCGACTCATTCTAAGCATGTTGACACTTTGCTGTCATGATGAGCATCTAATTTGACCTAAGGCTGTAAAAGCGGCATGATTGGCGGCTGTTTCAAGGCGCTACGGATTGTGCCTTGCCCCGCAGAATGCCGCGGATCAACTCGTATACTTTTCTGTATACCACCTCGTAAATCAGACCGAAGTTTGCGATACCAGCGCAGCTTCCAATGGGAGAATCCATGAAGGTTCTTGTAGCTATTAAGCGCGTCGTCGACGCATATGTAAAAGTTAGAGTGAAGTCCGATGGTACGGGTGTCGACCTCGCTAATGCAAAAATGGCGATTAACCCTTTTTGCGAGATAGCTGTAGAAGAAGCTATCCGCATGAAGGAAGCCGGCTCTGCCGATGAAGTAATTGCCGTGTCGATAGGTGCTACTCAATGCCAAGAGCAGATTCGCACTGCGCTCGCGCTTGGGGCTGATCGCGGCATTCTTATCGAAAACAACGAAGCGCTTGAGCCACTCGCGATAGCCAAACTCCTCAAAGCGGTAATTGATAAAGAGGGAATAGACCTAGTTATTCTCGGGAAACAATCCATTGATACCGATAACAACCAAACGGGTCAGATGCTAGCTGCGCTTTGTAACTGGCCGCAAGGGACTTTTGCCTGTAACGCTGAAATTCGCGACGGAAAAATCGAAGTCACTAGGGAGATTGATGGCGGCGAGCAGACAGTGCTCCTTAACCTGCCCGCAGTGGTAACCACTGACCTTCGTCTTAACGAGCCGCGCTATGCCTCATTGCCTAATATTATGAAGGCAAAAAAGAAGCCTATCGATACAACTACGCCTGAGGATCTCGGCGTAGACGTAAGCTCTAATCTCAAGACGCTGAGCGTCGAGGCGCCTGCAGAACGCTCTGCCGGAATCATGGTTGAGTCAATCGACGAATTGGTCGCTAAGCTCAAGACCGAAGCCAAAGTAATATAGGTGGATACGATGACAACTTTAGTAATTGCAGAGCACGATAACGCTAGCATCAAATCTTCGACAAGAAATACGGTCACCGCGGCAGTTGAATTAGGGGCGCCAATCACACTTTTGGTAGTGGGATCGGATTGTCAGGCTGCTGCCGCTGAGGCAGCAAGTATTGCGGGTGTATCGAATGTCATCGTCGCAGATTCGCAAGCCTACTTGCACCAGCTGCCCGAAGCTGTTGCACCGCTTGTTGCGCAAGCAGCTGGCGGATTTGCCCACGTTTTGGCGCCGGCAACAACAACAGGCAAGAATCTAATGCCTCGCGTTGCAGCACTTCTCGATGTTGCACAGGTCTCTGATATTGTAGCGATAAAGTCGGCTGATACCTTCGTACGTCCGATTTATGCGGGTAACGCATTAGCGACGGTGCAAAGTGCGGATTCTGTCAAAGTGATCACTGTAAGAACGACTGCTTTCGCCGAGGCTGCCTCAGAGGGCGGTTCTGCTTCAATAGAAGCGTTAAATACTGTTATCGAGCAAAGCGTTGCGAGCTTCGTATCAGAGGAACTTTCGGTCTCAGAACGCCCAAGTCTGTCTTCTGCGAGCATCATCATTTCTGGAGGCCGTGGCATGCAGAGTGGTGAAAATTTTGTATTGCTCGAAAAAGTGGCAGATAAATTGGGTGCTGGCATTGGCGCTTCGCGCGCTGCTGTTGACGCAGGTTTCGTACCTAATGATTATCAAGTAGGTCAGACGGGCAAGATCGTCGCACCGGACCTCTACATCGCTGTGGGTATCTCGGGCGCGATTCAGCATCTTGCTGGTATGAAAGACAGTAAAGTCATCGTTGCGATTAATAAAGATGAAGAGGCGCCAATTTTCCAGGTCGCCGATTATGGACTCGTAGCCGATTTATTTGTCGCTCTGCCAGAGCTAGAGGCAGCACTCTAAGACAACCGCCGGCTGTGAGAGCAGGGTCTTCAGCCACGCTCTCGTTAGATGCTATAAAAAAATACCCCGGGCGCTTTGAGCGGCCGGGGTATTTTTTTTGCTTCTTATTCTACCTAACCTCGCTTGTGACGCGGATCGTTAGGCGCGCGTCTGCGCTGCTTAGGCTTAGCAATTTCAATTTCCTGCGCCTCTGATTCAGTCGCAACTTGGGAGTCTGTAGCGCTCTCGACTACTCCCTCATCTGTGACTGTTGCAACCTCGGCATTCGTTGCCGGTGTCTCGCCAGACTCCTGCGATGCTGTTACTGACTCTGGCTTCTCTGGTGCTTCAGAAATCACGACAGGCGCTTCATCAATCGCCGCTTCTGCGAAGTTATCCGCATCCTCAGCGCCGCCTATATGTGCTGTGTCTGCGCTTGCTGCCTCATCTCGCTGTGCACGTTTGCGTGGTCGCCGCGGCCGTCTTTCGCGCGTTTTTCGCTCGCCAGGTTCATCGTCTTTAGGTGCGGCAGATTCAGTTTCAGTAGCTGCGTCAATGTCCTCTTTTGGGTTCTCATCGGTGCTGTCTCTAGCGCTTTCCTCAGCGCTTATTCCAGCATTCTCTGAGGGTTTATTCTCTTTAGATATTGAATCTGCTTCTACTTCTGTTTCGGACTGTGCAGCGTGCTCAGTCGCGACAGTATTTGGACTCGATGCGCTAATTGCACCAAGCGCCTCTGCAAGGTTTGGCGCGTTAGATGACTCCGGCTCTGCGGTGGCCTTTGTAAAAGTGGATTCACCTTCTTGCTCGTTTGCTTCTGCAATAACAACGGGTTCTTCTGCAGCTTTCTCTAAGTCAGGTCGAGGTCCGCGTTTACGAGGGGTTGTGTTTTTGGGACGCTGACTCGCTGGGCGTCGAGAAAACTCGGATGTTCCGCTTTCTTCTACTGCTGCGGTAGTCTCGCTTAAATCCTGATCGCCTCGGGCCTCGATTTTCCGGTCACCGTTACGTGATCGCGAGCGGCGTCGGCGATTTTCGTCACTTGCACTGCGGTTGTCAGCAGTCGTACTGTCGTTGCCAGAGGTTGTCGGGTTGTCCTGCGCGTTGTCTCGGTTGCGTCCGCCGCGGCGGCCGCCTCGTGAGCGTCGTTCCCCGCGTTCGGCCTTATCATCCGAGTCGCTAAGATTATTCGCTGAGGCGTTGATTTCTGTTTCGCCTTTCGTGGCGCGCTCACCGCGATTTCTATTCTGTTGGCCACGCTGGCCTCTAGAGCCAGATCGACCTCGGCCGCCACGGTTGCTATTTCCACCTCGTTTCGGCTTATTAGCTTCCTCTTTCTTAGCGCTGCCGAAAATGCTGGCGAGTGCCGCGAATAAGCCAGCGAGCAGTCCTGGCTTGTCACCCTCTTTTTTACTCGAACGAACATTTGCGCCTGCCGGTGCTTGAGGAATAGGAACGCTTTCGACAGAGGGGCGTTGAACCGCTGCCACAGGTGCTGCGTTTTTGGCGCTGTTTATGGGCTCCGGTGTGGCGGTAATATCCACATCATAAATCTCTGCCGCTTGATTAAGGCCAGTGATCTTGTAATGCGGGGTTTCCAATTCTGGATTCGCGAAAATAATTACCTTGGTTTCACTTTGTTTTTCAATTTCCGCCAGTGTTGTTCGCTTCTCATTCAGAAGGTAAGAAGAGACGACTAAGGGTACGTCAACTCGTACTTCGGCGCATTTCTGCTTGTTCGCTTCCTCTTGGATAATACGCAAAATCGAGAGTGCCAGAGATTCGACATCGCGAATACTGCCTTGGCCACTGCAGCGAGGGCAAGTGATCGCACTGGTCTCGCCCAGTGATGGGCGAAGACGTTGGCGAGACATCTCTAGTAGGCCAAAACGGGAGATTCGTCCCACCTGAACTCGCGCGCGATCTGCTTCGAGAGCGTCTCTCATGCGATTTTCGACTTCGCGTTGGTTGCGGTTGGACCCCATGTCAATGAAATCGATTACAACGAGTCCACCCATGTCGCGAAGGCGCAGTTGGCGCGCGATTTCGTCGGCTGCTTCGAGATTTGTATTTAATGCCGTTTCTTCAATATCGGCGCCTCGCGTTGCCCGGGAGGAGTTAATATCAATTGAGATGAGAGCCTCGGTAGGGTCGATAACAACAGATCCACCGGAGGGAAGTTTTACTTCGCGCTCGAAAGCGCTCTCGATTTGGCTTTCTATCTGGTAGCGATTAAACAGAGGAAGCGCGTCGGAGTAGAGTTTGATGCGGCTTTCGTATTGAGGCATGACTTGCTTGACGAAAGTCATAGCCTCATCAAAAGCCTCTTGCGTATCGAATAGCACTTCACCGATATCTTTTCGGAGATAATCGCGAATCATGCGAATAATTACGTTGCTTTCTTGGTAAATCAAGAAGGGGGCGCGCTTGGCTTCAGACGCTTCACCGATGGCTTGCCAGAGCGCGAGGAGGTAATCTAAATCCCACTGAAGCTCTTCCTGGCCTTTCCCAATGCCTGCCGTGCGGACGATTATGCCCATGCCATCTGGGATATTTAGTCCACGCAGAGCTTCGCGTAATTCGTTGCGTTCCTCGCCTTCAATGCGACGAGAGATGCCTCCTGCTTTTGGGTTATTAGGCATCAATACCAGGTAGCGGCCGGCTAGGCTGATATAAGTAGTCAGCGCGGCGCCTTTATTGCCTCGCTCCTCTTTTTCTACCTGCACGATCACCTGCGTGCCTTCCGGGATTAACTCCTTGAGGTTCGTGCGTTCACCGTTACTCTTTACATCCTTAGCATAATACTCGCTTGAAATTTCTTTGAGCGGGAGGAAACCATGTCGTTCGGCGCCAAAATCTACAAATGCCGCTTCGAGGCTTGGCTCAACGCGGGTCACTTTGCCTTTGTAAATATTTGCTTTTTTCTGGATTCGGGTGCGGTTTTCGATGTCGAGGTCGTAGAGACGCTGTCCATCAACGAGGGCAACGCGAAGTTCTTCTTCTTGCGTTGCATTGATAAGCATTCTTTTCATTAGTTCACTATCCTTAAATTGCCAGAGAGTGAGCTAGGAAATGATTCTCAAGAGGCGGATACCGTTTAGGGTATCTTGCTACCTGCGGCGTACACGCAAACGTGACCCGCAGCCAATACAGTGGACTAGGACATTCGCTCGAGGCGAAGGGACGGCCGTTTGAAGGCGTGCCTTTTTGTCTTTAATGCTTCTAAGGTGTCGTAGATGCCGCGTAGACAGCCGATCCTAGAGGATTGGCCCATCGAACATGCATTGTGTGCGTAGTTTGACATTGTCTTTTGTACGGTCTCGTTAACAAATTACAAAAAGCTAAACTTGTCGTGTATCGTTTACTCACCAAATTTGCTGCCGTTTATCTCGTCGCTTTGAGGCGGTTGTTCTCGGCATTTACTCAGTTGGTGTGTTGAATCTTGTTTCCTAGATCTCTCTGGATTTCCGACTGCGGGGGGGCTGTTGCTCCCTTAACGCGCTGCGGAGATGTTGTTGCGGTAATCAGTTGAGCTGTGGCTTTTGTCTGTAGGGTCATGCCGCTGCAGTCGAAAGTCTTATATTGCTCGTTCTGTCACCCTCGCTTTGTTTACTACTTAAACTCACTCTTTTACTTATTGCGGAAAACCTGATCGTTTTCCTTTTTCGCAGTAGATCAAACCGGCGCCGATGCTTGAATGGCGCGCTCCAGCCCTTGCTGGAATTACTGCGCGTTTACCTTATGAATTCTGTTTGCGGGATAGTTCTCCCAAGTCTTAGCGATGGAATATAACAGTAAAAACGCCTATACTCAATTACTTACGAGGCATTTCTTGAGTGCTCTCGTGAACAGAGACTAAGTAAATTGCTAATTGAGCCAGTTGTGCAGGCATTCCTTCGCCGCTTGCTTCATGCGAACGCCTATGCGTAGAATGATAACCACTCCTGATTGCTCTCTCCAAAGAATGCAATTTTCATTTTAAAATCAGTAATTTGCCAGAATTCAGCGGATCATTTGAACGATGACAGTATACGCCTATTCGAGGACAACGCAGCTTGAGGAGGCGGATGACGCGGCACTTACTGCTGCGCTGGAAACCGACGCTTTGGCAATGCAGACCTATGGCCTCGCGCGCGGCTGGTTCATCTCTCAAAGTCTCATCGATAGGGGCTGCCGTTGGGATCAAAGTTTAGGCGAACGCCCCCATGGTTCAGCATTACTGGCTGCAATGAAAGAGGGTGATGTCCTGCTTTGCGCACAAATCCAGCGATTATGTAGCTCCACCGTAGAGTTCAGTACGTTAGTAAAAGACCTATGCGAACGGGGCATCTCCCTGCATTGCTGTGAAGTAGGAGCAGAACTGACAGACTCAGCCACCGTGACTACCTTCAGCGACGCCTCCGCACTTTTTGCAGCCCTTGAGTCACGCCGCAGTGCCGAGAGGATTAAGAGGGTGAAATATAAGCAAAAAGAGAAGGGGCGTTTTTTGGGTGGCAGTCGGCCCTTTGGTTTTAGTGTCCACGACAACGGAAAGCTGATCGAGAACCCTTCTGAGCAACGAACGCTGCAAAAAATATTTGAGCTGAAGCGTCAAGGTAAGTCGCTCAGGGCGATTTCGGCAGCGGTATCGACGCCTATGACACCGATCAGTTTTAAAACGGTGCAAAGAGTACTGCAACGGTCCGCAGACTAGCCGGTCTCCCCATTCGGATATAGAGTCTCAAATGCGCAAAATGCTTTCGATCTTTATCGGCGTGCGATTCAGCCGCGCGCGCAAACATTCGGGTTTGCTGTCATTTGTCTCAAGCATTTCGATGCTTGGCGTTCTCCTCGGTGTAATGATTCTAATTATTGCCCTGTCGGTGATGAACGGTTCTATCTCTTTTCTGCGCAACGAAGCCCTCAAATCTGTTCCTCATCTCACGGTAACTAACGAAACGATGTCCAAGGAGTGGCAGCGTTTGGCCAAGGTATTCTCAGAAAACCCTTCCGTCAAAGCAGTCGCCCCCTACGCAGAATTAGAGGCGGTGTTGACGATCAATGGCCTGACAGAATTCGTTCAGGTCAGGGGTATCGAGCCCGCGCTCGAGCAGGCGATTGCGGGCCAGGCGGGCGATCGCGCAGCACAGGCGCTGCAAGCACTTGAAGAGAGTCGCAACGGGGTGCTGCTTGATACGCGCCTGGCAAGTCGGTTGGGTATCCGTTCCGGCGATGAGCTGAGCATTGCGGCACTTGACAGGCTCCTCAGGCGCTCGAAAAGCGCGCAGCAGGGGTTTAGTGTCCTCGGTTATGTCGATTTTGGCGCCTATGGCGGCGGCAATATAGTTCTCATGAAACGAGAAGAGGCGCTGGCGCTGGATGTCAACGCGGAGACACTCCTGCGACTAAGCTTGGATGATGCCTTTTCTGCAGACAACGTTAAGCGAGATTTACTTGCTAGCAGCAAGATGCTTGAGCTCCCTTCGACAGAAATTGAGACGTGGCGAGAGGCGCAATCTAGCTTGTTTGGTGCGCTCGCGATGGAAAAATTTCTTACGGGACTCATGCTTCTTACCATTGTTGCGGTTGGTGCGGTAAACATTGTGTCAACACTGGTCATGGCCGTGGCTGAAAAGGGGCCCGATATCGCAATATTGCGCACCATGGGTGCTTCTCGGGGCGTCATCATGCGAGTATTCATAGTGCAGGGTGGTGTGAGCGGCATTATGGGCACTGGACTGGGGGCGTTTTTGGGTGTCCTTATCGCAAATAATTTGGCTGGAATTAGTCTCGCCCTCGAGCGAGCAGTAGGCTGGGCGACGGGTGATAGCAACATCGTATTTGTTTCTCATCTTCAAACGCAGGTGGTATGGAGCGAAGTTGCTCTAGTCTGTTTAGCTGCGCTTTTGATCAGTCTCATCGCCACACTCTATCCTGCCTATCGGGCGAGTAAAATAGAACCGGCAGAGGTATTACGTTATGAATGAGCCGGTAATGGAGGCTAAACGCCTAGTTAAATGCTATCAGCAGGGCTCTCGAAAGATTGTGGTACTGGACGAATTAGACTTCACTGTGAAGGCGGGGGAGCGAATAGCAATTGTCGGCAGCTCAGGTTCGGGGAAGACGACATTGCTGAATCTACTGGGTGGATTGGATTCGCCGACCTCAGGCGTAGTGAGCGTTGCTGGCTTTGATCTCGCGGGTGTCTCTGAAGTGCAGCGAGGAATTCTTCGAAATCGCTTCATTGGGTTCGTCTATCAATTTCATCATTTACTTGCTGAGTTCTCTGCGCTGGAAAACGTCTGCATGCCGCTATATATAGCCGGTATTTCAGATAAAGAGGCTTCCGCGCGCGCGGCGTCGCTACTCGACCGCGTAGGTTTGGGTGAAAGGCTTACACACAAGCCTGCGGAATTGTCGGGTGGGGAAAGGCAGCGAGTGGCAATTGCGAGGGCTCTCGTCAGTGAACCTAAGTGTGTATTGATGGACGAGCCGACGGGAAACCTCGATCGACAAACGGCGCTGGAGATTCATGTGCTGATGAAAGAGCTCAGCATAAGTCTGGCAACGAGTTTTATCGTTGTTACCCACGATGAGGCGCTTGCCGCGGCCATGGATCGGCGACTATCACTGGTCGCTGGGAAACTCCATGTCGAAGCCTGACCCTCTCATTGCGGCAGGCGTTATGCCGCTGCTTAGATCGCTAAGCCTAGCCCGTCGTATCGGCTCGCGCTACGTTCGCGTAGGCTCGTCGAGCTCTTTGGTTTCGTTCATGTCGCTCATCTCAGTGGCAGGACTGGCTCTCGGTGTATCGCTTTTAATTGTTGTTTTGTCTGTCATGAATGGCTTCGAGCGAGAAGTGCGCGAGAACGTTCTAGGGATCATTCCACACCTAACGGTTAGCAGCGAACAAGATCTCAGTACCGAGCAGTGGACTTCACTGGGCGCGACTCTGTTGTCCGAAAGCGATGTCATCGCTCTTTCTCGAGTCGTCACGAGTCTCGGTGTTGTTGCAACGCCGACGGCCAGTCGTGCGGTCGCTATGAACGGTGTTGATATTGAGAGTGAATCATTCGCTAGACTTTCGAAGTATGCAGTTTCGGGGAGCCTAGATCGACTCGCTGATTCACGCTGGCGAGTCGTTATTGGTGCGACGTTGGCTCGCGACCTCGGCGTCGAGGTGGGTGACTCGATCGACGTGTTCTCGCCCAAGCTTACACCGAACCCATTAGCAACGATGCCCACCTTTAGATCGTTCGAAATAGCCGCTATAACCCGTGTTGGAAGCGAAGAGCTCGATGCAAAATTGATCACGCTGACACTTGCCGATGCTCGGGCGCTACTCCGGATGCGGGCATCTCAATCAGCGTTTACTCTCGTTACCCAAGATGTATTAGTAGCAGATAGCATACGAAATAGGTTGAGCAGTAAATTCGGTGACGAAATCGTCATCGAAAGTTGGACCACCAACTTGGGTGCTATTTATAGAAATATCCAGTTCTCTCGGAGTATTGTCAGCTTCATGCTGTGGTTGTTAATTTCAATCGCCGCGTTCAATTTAGTTGTCAGCTTAGTGATGATTGTACGAGATAAGCGTGATGATGTTGCGATACTGATGACGCTAGGCGCTAATACGCAAACTGTTCAAACAATTTTTCTTTGGCAAGGCGCTGCGATTGCTCTGTTTGGTATCGCTGCCGGTGTTGTGTTGGGTGTGCTCGGCGCACTATGGATAGGGGAGATCGCTTCTGCCTTCGAAGCAGCAACCGGCGTGGTGCTTTTGAATCCCGAAATCTATCCGATTGATTTTCTACCTTCGCAAGTTCTCATGTCTGACATAATCGGGATTGCGGCTGGGGTTTTGATTCTCTCTGTCCTTGCTTCGCTTTATCCGGCGCGCCAAGCAGCATCTCTGCGACCAGCATCAGTCCTGCGGGGCGATTAGCAAAAACTGACACAAATTCGCCTCTTCAGCAGTATCGAACTAAAGTTAAGGGCCACTGCAAAGGTGGCTCATGCGATTTTTTCTTTCCGCTTTTTGTCTTGGCATACTCTGCGTAACCCGCGCGTCGGACTTAGCACTTATCAGGTCTTTTTTGCTAGCGCTGTGCGCTTTGCTCATTCTGATAGCGACCTCGTCTCTGTGTATTCCTAGAATTCTAGCCGTAAAACAGAGAGCTCGGGTGGGACTATGGCTCTCTGTCTGCATTGTATTCTGCTGTGGCGCCTTGTTTCATGCGGTGACGGCAGAAAAACAACTCGATCATCAGTTGCCGCAAGAATTCGAGGGCATACCTCTCTTCATCGAGGGCGTTGTGCTTAATCTACCCTCTGTTGCCGGCGAGGCATACCGGTTCGAATTCGCGGTAAAAGCCGCCTGTCTGCTTGCTAGTCCCATGCCAAATAAAGACACAGCAAGCGTTCACGAGCGATTACCGTCGATGCGCACTAAATCCGCTGGACATTCAGCCTGTGGCAATCAAATTCCTTTTAGCGGCAGAATTCTATTGAGTTATTACATGCCTAGTTCCGACGATAGAACTGGAGGAGAAGCAGAGCGCGAAGAAAGGCCGCTCTATTATCCTGCGGAGTTGAGGCCAGGCTCAAGACTGCAACTTACCGTGAAGCTGAATAGGCCCCATGGTTTCTCTAATCCGGGAGGATTCGATTACGAGGCGCTTTTATTTCGAAACAAAATTCTCGCGAAGGGTTATGTCCGCGGAGCACTTGAGGTGAGGTCAGTTGAGAAACAAGGTAATGGTATCCCATCCTTGTTTTTATTAATCGAACAGCTTCGCTTCGAGATACGTAAAAGAGTTTTAGATAACAGCGAAAGCATGCGGCACACAGGGATAATTCTAGCGTTAGGGTTGGGCGATTCTAGCCTTATAACTCAAGCGGTTTGGAATCAGTTGCGTGAAACCGGAACAACCCATCTCCTCGTGGTGTCAGGGCTGCATGTAGGAATGATCGCCGTGTTCTTACTATTGTTATCCCGTGCGCTATGGAGACTCGTGCTTTTCTTTTTACCTCTACTCGCGCCTCTTGTACCGAGTCGTCAGGTATTCAGTCTTTGTTCTAGTGTGATTGGCACTACGGTATTTGCCTTTCTCTCAGGATGGGGTCTGCCGGCGCAGCGTGCGGTTGTGATGCTCGCGGTATTCGCAAGCGCTAAGCTTACTTCGCGACGCATTGGCGTAGTCTCTGGTCTGTTGCTCGCACTCACCTTTGTTCTTATCGGTTCCCCGCTCGCCGCGACAGGCTCAGGGTTTTGGCTTAGCTTCGCCGCCGTGTTGGCGTTAGTACTTGCCGCTGCCTCGCCGCAAAGTAACAAGTTCTCCGCTGAGGGAAATAACGGCGACTCCCCAACGCTTTCTCGGTTATCGCGTCAAGCAAAGCGATTGGTCTTACCTCAACTCATTGTGGCGCTAGCGCTCTTTCTGCCTTTGCTTGTTTTGGGTATCGATGTGTCTTTGTTAGCACCGCTGGTCAATTTGCTGGCGATTCCTCTTCTTACCTTCGCATTGCTGCCGGCTTCACTTCTCGCAATACTTGATTTGGCTCTATTCGAAGAAAGCGCACTGGGCGTGTTTTTACTCGCTGAACGACTATGTGATCAGTTATTTTTGTTGCTTGCGGCAGTTGCCGAATTTGAGTTCGTCTGGGCTCCGCAAGTCACCCTTTCTTCCGCGCACTACCTCCTTCTTGTGGTTTGTCTTTGTCTTTTTCCTGTCGCTTGGCGAACTCGCTGTGTTTGTGGGTTTTGGGTCACTGCAATAACTCTTACTGCTATAGACTGGCGTGCAGAGACCCATGAAAGCAAATGCAGTAAAGTTCCAGCCTCTCTGCGTCTTAATTTGCTCGATGTGGGACAAGGTCTTTCCCTTGTAATAAGAACCAATTGCCACACACTTCTCTATGATACTGGCGCAAGCCTTAGTGCGGACTTTGAAATGGGTAGTGTCGTGATCAAGCCCGCTCTACGAGCGTTAGGTATAAAAAAGCTAGATCGACTCGTTATAAGTCATGCCGACAATGACCACGCAGGCGGCGCAGCAGGCGTTCTAGCTTCGATTCCCATAGCGGATATTCATGCGGGTGGCTACGCCGAAAATAACGAGGCTTACGCGGAATTTCTCGGTAAGCGCGCGATGTCGCTGCGTTCGTGCCGCGCGGGTGAGTCATGGCGTTGGGACGGTGTAGTTTTCTCTTACCTAAGCCCGACAGCCATCGCTAGCGATGGAGAGGCGTCGAGCAGAGATAGGACTAAGAATTCTCAGTCGTGCGTCCTCAGAATAGCTCTAGGAGAATCCGTGATTCTCCTTACAGGGGATATTGAGCGAAATGATGAGGTGGAACTGGCGCTGCGCTATGAGCACGAATTAAAGACAACGCTTCTGATCGCGCCGCATCATGGCAGCAAAACGTCTTCTAGCTATGCATTGCTCAAACGCGCAACACCTGAAGTAGCATTCATTGCTGCCGGCTATAAAAATTCGTTTGGACATCCGCACTCCGAAGTTCTATCTCGCTATGCGCTACTTGGGATAGAGGCATTTAACACTGCAACACGAGGAATGCTCACCGTGGAATTGAATCGGCAAGGGCGCATGTCGTTTCCGCGCGCTTATCGAGAGACACACCGCCGCTATTGGAGACCCATAGCCAAACGCCTATGATAAGATTAGAAATAGCCCTTACCCCTTGGGTGAAAGAGAGGTGCGACGAGAGGTCGTCGCTCCGCAAGCGCAGGAGTTTAAGCAGTGTTCGACATACTTAATTCGGGCGGAATATTAATGCTGCCCATTTTACTCTGTTCAGTTATCGCTATTGCTATAGTTATCGAGCGCTCTTGGACACTCAGTACTACGCGTGTCATACCCAAATACGCGCTGGCTCAGGTCTGGACTTGGATCAAGAATGGGCAGCTCGATTCGTCGCGTCTACGAGAGGTGAGACGAGCATCCCCCCTAGGGCGGCTGTTAGTTGTCGGCTTGTCGAATAGCAAGTTTGGGCGTGCTGCGATGATCGAATCTATCGAATTAACAGCCGCGCAGATAGTCCATGAATTAGAACGCTATCTTGAAACGCTGGGAACAATAGCAGCGGTGACTCCGCTGCTAGGTTTGCTGGGGACTGTAGTAGGAATGATTCGTGTCTTCGGACAGATAATGCTCGTTGGCACGGGTGACGCAAATGCTCTCGCCGGCGGTATTTCAGAGGCTTTGGTGTCGACCGCAGCTGGTCTTTGTGTAGCGATCCCTGCTTACGCTGCACATCGATTCTTTTTGCGTAAAGTTGATGCTTTGGTATTGGGTCTCGAACAAGAATCGCTAAAACTAGTGGATGCCTTGCACAGTGATAAGACTGTTGAGGTAAGGAGTAGCGGATCATGAAATTTAGGCAGGCTCGACGAGAGTTGCCAGCATTAAATCTAACACCGCTGATTGATATCGTCTTCCTGTTGCTCATCTTTTTTATGGTGACAACAACATTCAGTCGTGAAACGAGACTTCTTGTGTCTTTGCCTGAGGCATCAGGAAGCCCCGAGAGTTCTATTGAATCGATCGAAGTGTTGGTTGATAGAGAAGGAGGTTATGCAATCAACGGACGCCGCCTGATCAATTCTGAGGTGGAGAGTCTGGTTCGGGGGCTTGAGCTAGAATCTGGTGGTGATGTTTCTCGGCTGGTGGTACTTGTCGCTGACGCGGAAGTGCGACATCAGGCTGTAGTCTCAGCAATGGAAGCAATCGGTCGTGCAGGGTTCGTAGGCTTAAGTATCGCAACGCGAGAGCCTTTAGAGAGAACGGAATGACATTTATTGAACGAGCCTGGTACCACAAGGCGAAGTGGCTCTATGCTCTTTGGCCTCTGCATTGGCTTTTTACAAAGCTTGCTGCGCGAAGGCGTAAGCGACTCTCGGTAAAAGCAGAGAAATGGCCTGTGCCGGTAGTAGTGGTCGGCAATATAAGTGTTGGCGGAACGGGGAAGACTCCATTGCTTATTGCCCTGGTCGCACATTTAAAGAATCAAGGCATAAATCCAGGTGTAGTTAGTCGCGGTTACGGCGGCAAGTCTGAAGACTTTCCAGTTAATGTGACTGGCGATACGGCAGTCCAAGAGTCTGGCGATGAAGCGCTGCTCATCGCGAGGCACTGTGGATGTCCAGTCGTCATCGATCCAGACCGCGTCTCAGCTATCACGTGCCTATTGGATCGGTATTCTGTTGACGTCGTGCTTTGTGATGATGGTTTGCAACACTATGCAATGGCGCGTGATATTGAATTGATCGTTGTCGATGGAGAAAGACAGTTCGGGAATGAGCTTTGCTTGCCCGCAGGGCCCCTGCGTGAGCCGCTCAGTCGACTAGGCGAAGCCGATCTCGTTGTTGTGAACGGTGCGAAAGCTATGTCACCAGAGGTGCGAGCGACGTTGTTGAACAATAGTGTGTCGTGGTCAAGCAACGAGGAAAAGCAAACATCGTCTCAGCCGCTCCAAGTGAATGGAACGACCGGATACCGCTATTCTGCACAAGGGTTCGCGATGACTATTGAGCCTGATTGCTTTATCAATGTGTTAAGTGGTGAGCGACGTCCTTACGGTGGTGCGCCTTTTAAGATGGGTAGCCGTCTGCAAGCAGTTTCGGGCCTTGGAAACCCCGAACGCTTTTACTCGATTCTAGACGAATTACCGCATAAGGTGTCGCGATTTAGCTTTCGAGACCATCATTGGTTTAAAAAAGAAGACTTTGAAGCGCTTGGTTTAGATGATAAGCAGCCGATAGTTATGACAGAAAAGGATGCTGTGAAAATTGAGCATTTTGCGCAGAATAATTTCTGGTATCTGAGCATCCGGTGCAGATTATCTGAAAACTTTCTCGCCGCTTTCGATAGATGTCTCGCAACGGCCCGAGCGGAGAAAGTGCAAAACGCCAATTAGTGGTTACTCGCAATGAGGTAAGATTATGGTAGACCAAAAATTATTAACTCTTCTGGCATGTCCCCAGTGTCATGGCGAACTCGTTTTCGATAAAGAATCGAGGCCCGCCGAAGATGTGGTTGGAGAGCTTATTTGCCGAATAGACGCGCTCGCGTATCCGGTTAAGGACGGCGTACCTGTAATGCTTATAAATGAAGCGCGAGAGTTAACACTGGAAGAGGTCGAGTCGTACCGATGAGCTTTTCTGTTGTAATCCCAGCGCGCTATGCGTCGACACGACTACCAGGTAAGCCCTTGCTAGACATTTCGGGTAAACCCATGATCCAGCACACTTGGGAGCGGGCATTGCTGAGTGGCGCAACGCGTGTGGTGATTGCGACGGATGATGAACGTATTCTCGAGGTGGCAAACGCCTTTGGTGCCGAGGCTCTGATGACTTCAGCCTCTCATCAGTCCGGTAGCGATCGAATTTGCGAAGTGGTAGATGCGTTAGGTTTTCATGATTCAGACTGTGTGGTCAATGTGCAGGCAGATGAACCGCTTATCCCCTCAGAGGCAATCGATCAGGTAGCCGAATGTCTAAAGCACAATGCAGATTACGGCTTGGCAACGCTCTGTGAGCCAATTGAGAATGAGCGCGAGTATATAGAATCGAGTTCCGTGAAAGTGGTCATGGATAAGTTTGGGCGAGCACTTTATTTTAGTCGCGCGCCTATACCCGCTAGTGTATCGCTACCTGATGGATGCTACCGCCACATAGGTATCTATGCTTACCGAGTAGGTGTCCTACGCAAATTCGTTACATGGCCCGTGGCTCCGATCGAAGCCGTTGAGAGGCTGGAGCAATTGCGTGCGCTTTATAATGGTGTTGCTATTCACGTATCGATTGCGCCTGCGCGTATTCCGCCGGGAGTCGACACGCCTGAAGACCTCATGGCAGTGCGAGCGTTCCTTAAATGAGCGAGGCACGTTTGTCGAATCTTATAGAGAATGCACCGCTCGAAGCCTATACAACGTTCGGTGTGAAACAATATTCTCACTTTTTGATCGAAGTGACTGATTTACCCGCGCTTTATGAGGCTGTTGAGTTTGCTCGTGACAATCATCTAGAGCTGATGGTGCTTGGCAGTGGAAGTAATGTCCTGTTTGTACGCGATTTCCCGGGGTTGATAATCATCGTTAAGCTCACCGGCATCGTACAAGAGAGTCCAACACGGCTGCGTATTGGAGCCGGTGAGGATTGGCATGCTCTTGTAAAGTGGACACTTGCGAATAATCTGTTCGGCCTCGAAAATCTGGCGCTAATCCCGGGCACCGTGGGTGCAGCGCCGATACAGAATATCGGGGCATATGGCGTCGAGATTGAGCGCTTCGTGAAGAGAGTTCACGTCTTTGATACCCACTTGGCTAAAAACCTCGAATTCGAGCGTGAGGCTTGCGATTTTGCTTATCGAGATAGTCTTTTTAAGCGTGCGCCGCGTGGAAGGTATATCGTGCTTGAGGTCGAGCTTGACTTGTCTGATAGCGATGCGCCTGTTCTTACTTATCCTGCGTTAGCTGAACGATTTGACGCAGATGAAAAGGTAACTGCAGAGCAGGTCTACCATGCGGTATGTGAAATCAGGCGGAGCAAACTGCCAGATCCGAAGGTGGTTGGTAATGCGGGGAGTTTCTTTAAAAATCCAGTTATCTCCGCAGAAAAGTTTCGTAAGATTAGTGAGAAACATGACGGCGTGCCTGCCTTTCCCTTAGAAAACGGCGATTTCTATAAGGTCTCTGCGGCATGGCTTCTCGATACGGCAGGATGGAAGGGGCGTAAAAAGGGATTAGCGGGCGTATTTGATCATCACGCACTCGTGCTAGTTAATCATGGGGGGGCGACGGGAGAAGAGATTTTTCTTCTTGCGCAGGAAATGAGCAGCTCTGTTTTGCATAAGTTTGGTATCGCACTCCAGCCGGAAGTTCTCATCGTCTAGCACTCTAAACTTCCTTAAGCTGGGAGCAGGGTAGCGTCACCGTACTTGAGTGGGCTTCCGCCTTAGGCTAGTCTTCGCGGCACTAGTGGAACATTTATTCGCTCTCAACCCTTCTTGAGTCATCGTTGAGCTCAATCTTAGCTTTTGCTTCGCTTATGTCACAATCATCCGAACCGTTTGATCACAAAGATTTTGTAAGCAATCTCAGCAGTCGGCCTGGCGTTTATCGAATGGTTGACGGCGACGAACGAGTTATTTACGTCGGTAAGGCGAGAAACCTTAAAAAACGCGTTGGGAGCTACTTTAGGGCGTCGGGGTTGACGACTAAGACCATGGCGATGGTCGCAAAAATCGCACGCATTGAAATTAGCATCACGCATAGTGAAACCGAGGCATTGCTGCTTGAACAGAGCTTAATCAAAGAACTTAAGCCGCCCTACAATATTCAGCTTAGGGATGATAAATCCTATCCATTTATTCTGCTAACGGATCATGCCGACTACCCTAGGCTGATGTTTTACCGCGGTCGCAAGTCGCGCAAAGGAAAATATTTTGGTCCCTATCCTAGTGCGCTTGCAACGCGAGATACGCTGCAGCTTATGCAGAAAGTTTTTAAAGTGCGCCAATGCCAGGAAAGTTACTTTAAAAATCGCACCAGACCCTGTCTACAATATCAGATTGATCGCTGTACTGCGCCTTGTGTAGGGCTTATCTCGCCTGAGGAGTATGCGCGCGATGTGCGTTATTCCACGCTTTTTCTTCAGGGCAAAAGCACTCAGCTGACGTCTGAATTGACCAAGAACATGGAGGCGGCTGCTGAGGCTCTAGAATTCGAAAAGGCGGCGAAAATACGCGATCAGATCGGCGTGCTGCGGCGAATTCAGGAAGATCAAGTTGTCGCAAACCAAGGCGAGGATGCAGACGTCATAGCAGTGGCGATGCAGCCGGCGGGTGTTTGTGTTCATGTAATCTACGTGCGGGGTGGGCGCATTCTTGGTAGCAAAAATTTCTTTCCGAAACACAGGCTCGCCTCAGATGCTGATGAGCTGCTCAGCGATTTTATTTCTCAAAGTTATCTCGGCGAGGAGAACGGTGCAAATTTACCAGCAGAATTACTGATTTCAGATGCTCTCTCCGAGAGTGGCGCACTTATCGAGGCGATGGAATATGTTGCTGGCAGGAAGGTTCGCCTTGTGTCGAATGTGCGTGGACATCGCGCAAAATGGCTCAAGATGGCACTAACAAATGCTACCGAAGCCTTGGGCGCTCATTTGGCGAGTAAACAAAACAGCAAACGTCGGTTCGCGCATCTGCAACAAGCGCTTGCGCTCGATGAGCTACCAGCAAGAATTGAGTGTTTCGATATAAGTCATACCGGGGGCGAGGGGACGGTCGCTTCCTGTGTTGTATTTGATGCCGATGGGGCAGTAAAGAACGATTACCGCCGTTTTAATATCGAGGGCATCACGCCGGGCGATGACTATGCGGCGATGGAGCAGGTGTTGAATCGACGTTTCGAACGATTGAAGAAGGGGGAGGGTAAGCTTCCCGATATTCTCCTGATTGACGGTGGCAAGGGGCAGCTATCGCAAGCAGCCAAAGTGCTCGCACGATTCGAACTTGATTCGCTTTTATTACTAGGTATTGCTAAGGGGATAAGCCGTCGCGCAGGACAGGAGACGCTGTTTCTGAAAGAAGGCGAGCGGGTCACTGAAATCGCAATCGCTACAGAGTCGCCTGCATTGCACCTTTTGCAACAGATTCGTGATGAGGCGCATCGTTTTGCAATCACTTCTCATCGGCAGCGTCGTGGCAATACGAGAAAACGCTCGCAGCTAGAAGATATCCCTGGACTAGGCCCTAAGCGGCGACGCGATCTGCTGAAGCATTTTGGTGGTCAGCAAGGGCTAAAACGCGCGGCAGAGTCGGAGATTGCCAAAGTAGCAGGGATAAGTGGAAAACTCGCTGCGGCAATTTACGAACATTTCCATGTCAGCTAAGGCTGTTGTGCGTTTGGTCGCGCACTCTGCTAGCGGTAACAGCTCAGGATAAAGCATAGTCATGAAACCTTGTGTAGAATAGCGTGTCGCAACACCTGTTTTAGAGCCATGTAAGACGAGAATGAAAATGACTAATTGGGCCAACCTTGCGTCTCTCAGCCGCATCGCACTAATTCCCATAATCGTGCTTTTTTATCAAGCTGATTTTGCCTTTGCGCAGCTTGTCGCGGCTGGCTTCTTTATCATAGGCAGTATCACCGATTGGCTCGATGGCTATCTTGCGAGACGGCTCAACTTGGGCTCGCCTTTCGGTGCTTTTCTTGATCCTGTTGCCGATAAGCTGTTTGTCACGGCAATTCTCATTTTGCTACTCGCTTCCTATGAAGATTTATTGGTCCCAGCGCTACTTATTGTTGGGCGCGAAATTACTATCTCTGCGCTGCGAGAATGGATGGCGGCAAAGGGCTTGAGGGATCTTGTCGCGGTGGCTTGGGTTGGCAAGTTAAAGACGACGCTGCAAATGATCGCAATAACCTTGCTGTTGGGCGCAAGTCCATCTGTGATGCCGTTGTTCTTCCATTTAGGTCTTGCCCTGATTTGGGTGGCTGCGGCTCTCGGCTTGTGGTCAATGGTGTCTTATTTCAGGGCGGCACGGAGCGAGATGTTTAGCGGCGAGTAAATAATACAGTGCGATCAGCGCTTGACTTGCCACGGTTTGGCATTAAAATACGCTCTCTCTGGATGCCAACAGGCCCCTGTCATCGGAATAACCGGAAAGGGTATTCACAGAGTCGAGGAAGCACTCTTGTTGAGTAGCCGAATCACTGCCTAGACACAAGACTAGGTGACCAGATAAAGCGGGAATAGCTCAGCTGGTAGAGCACGACCTTGCCAAGGTCGGGGTCGCGAGTTCGAATCTCGTTTCCCGCTCCAATCTTTTTTCTCTCCCATATCAACTAAATGATTCGTCGCCAGGTTTGGGTTTGAATTAGTATTCGTACTGTAGCAGAAAAAGAATGCCTCTCCGGATGTGTTTTGTTATAGTTCGGCCTCGCATAAGAACGTGATAGGGCTGGGTGGCAGAGTGGTCATGCAGCGGACTGCAACTCCGTTAACGCCGGTTCGATTCCGACCCCAGCCTCCATACACACTTCTATGTTTTTGCAGTGATCGTGGGAAAACCGAATTGCACGGTTTGCCGCTAGCCTACACTTAGGCTTCATTTACACTGCAACTCAAGCCCCCAGCCCGGGTGGCGAAATTGGTAGACGCAAGGGACTTAAAATCCCTCGGTGGAAACACCGTGCCGGTTCGATTCCGGCCCCGGGCACCATCTTGTACCTTAAACTAATCACAAACCCATTTATATCGATAGGATAGGTGCCGGAATTAAAATTCTTGGCTCAGGGTAGGTTCGTTTCGCTGATTACGGCGTAACCATCAACGTCGTCAAAAAGCAGTTCGACATCACTGTAATAGCGGACTTCTCCGCGGATTATCGCAGGTCAGGGCTCTGAAATTCTAAGAATCAATCAGAGCGCAAATCGTTCGCGCAGGAAGTGGGCGATGCCATCTTTGTGGTTGTGCCCAATTACCGCGCTAGCTGCCTCTTTTACCTCTTCGCGTGCGTTCTGAGGCGCATAGCTTTCATCAGCAAGTTGGAACATGCTTAGGTCATTATCTCCATCGCCAAAGCAGATTATATTGCTCGCGCCAAGCTGCTTTTTGAGGGTGTTAACCGCCGCGCCCTTGCTCGCTAGACAATGATGGATGTCCATCCAGCGATAGGATTCGCCTTCAATAGCTGGGCCTGAATAGGTTACGAGGTTGGGATGATAATTTACGCTTCTCCAAATGTTGGTAATGTCTGCTTCCGAGCCGATCATACTTATGTTGGTAACTTGGCTGTCTTTTGGCAGCACCTCTAAAGGAAGAAGTTTGGCCTCTGTTCCTGCGTAGTGGGTAGCAATCAACTCCCTCTCGACGCGATGCTGCGGCGCAGCATGATAAATAAAGTGATTACTCGGATCGATTGCATGCACGAATGGGGTAACACCTTGCCTCAAGGCTGTGTCGACGACCATTTCAATCTCAGCGGTTGTAAGCAAATTCTCGAGTGTGAGTTGGCTATTGAGGGGGTCCCATATAGTCACGCCATTGGTATAGATTTGCGGGAGATCAAAATCATGTCCCTGCAGAATCGTTCTAGCTGAGAGCATGGTGCGCCCAGTGGCGACTGTGAAGGCTATGTTTTTATCTTTAAGTAGTCCGAGTGTTTCTTTGGTAAACGGTGAGATTACGGAGGATTCGTTAAGAAGTGTGCCATCTAAATCAAAAAAAATAAGATCCATTGAGTATTTTATCGTCCTGTAATCTGTGGATCCGAGCCGTCACGTTCGAATCTTGCTCGGTTTATTTGATAGAGGTAACGCCTGCCAGGTGGTCTGAGATCTAATGTCGCTCACCAAATTTCAAGGACAGAAAGAGGAACTCAGATCTCACCGCGTCGAGCAGACTGAATCAGATGATCTGCTGCTCTAAAAGCTAGTGCCATAATTGTCATCGTTGGCTGGCCGCGACCCGACGTCACAAGGCTTGAACCATCACAGATAAACAAATTAGGCACATCATGCGAGCGGTGGTATTTGTCGATAACTGAGCTCGTAGGATCGTTTCCCATTCTGCATGTTCCCAGCAGATGCACGTTTCCCTCTTGGCCGTTTTCAGGATAGCTTCCCGCTTGACTCAAGGCGCCTGCAGCCTCCATGAGTTCGTTGGTTTTATCGAAGAAAAATTTCATGGTAGCGAGGTCGTCAGGGTGATCCATGTAGGTGCAGCGAAGCGCGGGGCGCCCCCATTTATCTTTAAGTGTCGGGTCTAGAGTCACCGTGTTCGTCGCAAGCGGAAGTGATGTTGTGTGTCCATCAAACGCCGCGGTATGCGTAAATTCTTGTTCAAGACTCCTTTTGTAATCAGCTCCCCATTTAGGGCCGCCGAACATGCCGCTCATCAGCGCAGAGTTAAGCGGTGTCCCGCGTGCGTAGTGCCTGCCGTCTATGCCCCCGCCGCCGTAAAAGCCAACAGTCCTGTCTAGTTCATAGAAGTCATGAATAACGCGCGTGGCGGGGATGCTTTTATAGGCATTTACGGGTTCAGGAAACAGGCCGACAACCGATGTGTAGCCGTTAAACATCAAATTCTGACCAACAAAGCCGCTTGAATTGCCGAGCCCCTGTGGATGTTGCGCGGAGGCCGATAGAAGCAATAGTCGCGGTGTTTCAGCGCCATTCGCGCAAAGGACCACAGCCTTAGCGCGCTGAGCGTGTTCCTCGCCCTCGGCATTCCAGTACACGACCTCGTCAACTTTGCCGTCGGGACGGGTTGATACCCTAGAGACTGTGCAGCCGGTGCGTAGTTCGCAGCGCCCGCTTGCGAGCGCTAGGGGAATCATTGTCGCCATCGATGATGACTTTGCGTTTACCTCGCAGCCAAAGCCATTGCAGAAGCCGCAGTGAATGCAGGCGGGACGACCATTATGAGGCTGTGAGAGTATCGCCACGGGCGCAGGGTAGGGATTAAGACCTAGTTTCTTGGCCGCGCGCTCGAGTAGTACATCCGAGCCTTTGATGGGCATAGGCTCACAGGGATAATCTCGTGTTCGAGGTGGGTCCCACGGCCCCTGTAGCCCCGATACTCCGACCTCCCAATCGACCTTGGTATAGTAGGGCTCTAACTCTTGATAAGTGATTGGCCAGTCGGCAAAGTTAGTACCTGAGATAGTCCCGCGAACGCTCGCCTCGATAAAATCGATAGGCCTGAAGCGCCAGAAATTTCCTGAGAAGTGAACGCTGCTGCCCCCAACGTTATGGGCATAGCCTAGTGCCGCTTCAGCCGGCCTTGCGGTTTGGTCCGCAGCCTTTCTAAAAGTCTGAGGGTGTCCTTGTTTGCTGCCCCAGATAAGGCCGCCATTGTAGTCGTAACTCCATTCATCATGTTTAAAATCGCTCGCTTTAAGATGCGGGCCCTGTTCCAAAACGACGACTGAGAAGCCTGCGACGGAAAGTTCTTTCGCCATCACGCCACCGGCTGCGCCAGAGCCAACGATGACGAAGTCGACAGCTTCGCGAGTAGGATAAGTAACCGACGTTTCCTGTTCAGCCATGCGGATTACTCTCCTTTCTCTAAATACTCTGAATCGTAATAGCCAAATGGCTGTGTCCATGCATGGCGGTCTTCAAAACCTATAAGGTGCCAACCAATCTTGTCTTTATTGCCGCCGTATTCAGGTAACGAAAACATGGCGGCAATGACGAGAAAGCGGATTGTTGCGAAAAAATCAGTCCCTTCACTTTGTGTGAGAAGGCTGTCCTGTTGGATGGGGGTAAGGTCAGCGAACTGGGTCTTGCCATAAAGGTTAGCGGTTTTAGCTTGAAGATCTTCGAGGCCAGAGCGAAGCTGCTGTTTTTGATCCTCGAACGCGTCGCTAATAACATTGTCAATGAAATAGACGGCACCTGCTTCGCGCGCGCCGGGGGTATCGTCGGAGGGTATGATTCGGGCGGCAATTGCGTCGTATTCCCTTGCTTCATCGGCGCTCAATGAGGTGAAGTCTTCTCCCAAAAGCCGTGCTTGTTGCGCGCGACCGCAAGCTGTTAAGACCGCAGGGAAGGAGAGGGCGATAAAGGATGTCTTCATCGCATCGCCGCCGGCTCTTAGGAAGGCTCGTCTGTTAAGCTCGGCGTTTGTCATTGTTGCTCCTCGTGGTTTAGCGCATGGGCAAATTCAATTTGCTATGCTGGTAAGAGCTGCCTCGCAACTATTAGTTTTTCGGCGGAAAAAATTTTCCCCGTGCGCAGCGAAATCGTCTCCGAAGAAGTGCTTGTAGAGTGATTTCGCGGGTAGAGCGTTTCTAGTCGAGCAGACCGAATCCCATTCTACCTCGTTCGACTCTATGCCCAACGTCTAGCACATAGTCGGGGCCAATAGAGGCAATGGTCGGCGTGCCACTGCCCATCATGGCGATCGTGAGTTCGCGGTTAAGAAGGTTTAGCACGCGCTCCACGCCAGCTTGACCAAAGGCGCCCAGTCCCCAACAATAAGGGCGACCAATTCCCACGGCAGTTGCTCCTAGCGATAGCGCTTTATAAATATCCGTTCCACGGCGGAACCCTCCGTCAACAATAATAGGGATTCGGCCGTTAACGGCGGCAACGATTTCTGGCAGACACTCGATGGTCGATCGCTCGGTTTCTACTGCGCGGCCACCGTGATTGGACACAACGATTCCGTCCGCTCCATGTTGGACGGCAAGCGCCGCGTCAGCGCCTACTTCGATCCCTTTAATGAGCACCTTCATGTTGGTGACTTCTTTCATGCGGCCAATGACGCTCCACGTTAGAGAGGAGTCATTAAGCATGACGCCTTTCATGTCGAGCCCCTTGAAGATGGGCTTAGCTTGTCCTTTGTGGCACACGCTGCAGTCGCGGTCGTCTTCGCGCATGAGCAGCGACTGGGTCTCTGTATTGCGCCCTCCAGGTAGATCGATTGTCAGGCAAACCGCGGTACAGCCTGCGGCCTCGGCGCGTTGCAGCATCGCGACGGTATTCGCCCAGCGGTTAGTGGGATAGAGCTGAAACCAGATTGGTTCGTCGCGCGCTTCTGCTACCTCCTCAATAGGTGTAGATGACTGCGTGGATAGAATCATGTGATGGCCGACGGCTTTCGCGGCGCGCGCAGTACCAAGTTCAGCTTCAGCATGATAAGCGCCTTGGCTTCCTACAGGGCAGATGATGATGGGCGACTTCGCCTGTGTGCCCAAAACATCTATGCTAAGGTCTGGTGAACTGACATCGACGAGCCTGCGCGGGCGGATTTGAAAACGAGTAAAACCTGCACGGTTGGCACGCAAGGTTGCATCGCTATCAACACCTGTCTGAAGGTAGCCAAAGTGAGCGGGCGGGATTTTCTCTCGCGCGAGCGCTTCCATTTCGAAAACGTTTATCACTTCGGAAGGGTCTGTGAGACGCGCACCAAGCGTTTCCTCGACTTCCTGCGCAAAGGCTGAATATTCGGTTAGGAGTGGGCTTGCGGCTAAATACTTTAGAAATTCGCGTCTGCTATTCATGGGGTCGTTGCTCTCTTTATCTTTTTGATTTTCTTTGCTCGCGATCGGGTCTCTGTCATGTGCTAATTACGAGATTACGTGCAGTATGCTGTCGTAACGTTACTCAAAGCTTACTCTCGAAAATAGTAGGTTTGACGCTAATTGTCTACCCATGGCCTCGAGTCTATTTGATTCAACGTCTCGTTCGCTAGGAAGTTCTGACTTCGCAATTGGTCAGCCATTGGGTACACTTTATTGACCGCACTAGCCACTTTAATTCGGAAGAGGACACGCTCTTGCTTTACAGTCTTGATAATGTTTCACCCCAAACTCACGGCGAAGATTTCTACGTCGCGGATTCGGCAGCAGTGATTGGCAATGTGACCTTGGAGAAAGACGCTAGCGTGTGGTTCGGCGCAGTGATACGTGGTGATACCGAGACGATAACGATCGGCGAGCGCAGCAACGTACAGGATTGCTCTGTGTTACATGCAGACAAGGGCTTTCCGTTAGTCGTAGGCAGCGATGTTACGATTGGGCATAAAGTCATGTTGCATGGCTGCACGATTGGCGCTGGTAGCCTTATAGGTATTAATGCTGTTGTGTTGAACGGAGCAGTCATAGGTAAGGGGTGTCTTATCGCTGCCAATGCGCTAATCACAGAAGGCATGGTGGTGCCCGACGGCTCCGTTGTGATGGGAGCGCCAGGGAAAATCCGCGGCGAATTAGATGAGGCGCGCAAGCAGGCCCTCATCGATTCAGCAACACACTATGTTGAGAACGCCAAGCGCTTCAAGTCTGGACTCAAAGCGCTTTACTAGGCAGGCGTGTCTACTGTGGGTTTAGTACCGAATAGCCCTGCACAGAATAGGGTTTGTTGCTATAACTCTCGACGATAGCTTGCACCGCGGTTACGCCGACATCCTGTCTTACATTGAGATGCGAATAAGAGCTGATCTGAGTCATCATTATCCCGATCATATTTTCGATGGGGTCTACCCAGAAAATTGTTCCCCATGCGCCACCCCAAGTAAAAGAGCCTGGCGTAATGGGGTCTCGCGCAATGCCTGCGTCATTTAGAATCCCAAAGCCTAGCCCAAAATTGTATCCCGGCCCGCGAATGTAAATATCATGATCCTTACTGTGATTTGAGATCATGAGATTTATCGTTTTAGGACTTAGTATCTGAGTCCGACCTAGCTTCCCGCCGTTAAGCAGCATCTGACTAAAACGCCAGTAGTCGCTAGCTGTCGAGAATAATCCAGCCACTCCACCGTAATAGTCACTGCCGAAAAATGGCACGCTGCTGTAGTCTGGCGTTCGGAATACCTCGATAGTTTTGTTAGGGCCCGTTGGTGAGTAGACGGTAGCCACGCGGTCTCGTTTCTCTGCCGGTACCACATAGGAGGTGTCATTCATCCCAAGGGGGTCAAAGATTCGTTCCTGTAAAAAATTTTGTAGCGGTTCGCCTGAAATTCGCTCGACTAAAAGCGCTACATAATCGGTGGAGCTGCCGTATTGCCAGTCTTCGCTTGGGTGGAAGGCAAGAGGAAGGGGCGCGCGCTTGATCAATGTCGCCTCTAGACTGCTTTCGCGGCCAAGGAGTTTTTGTTCGTCTTCGGTGAGTAACTCGCGTGCCGGATCTAGTCCAGTGGTGTGTGCCAATACATCGCGCACAGTGATTGGTTGTCTGGGTGTCATTCGATGAACCCCGGCGTCGTCTTGTACGAGCACTTGTTTGTCGGCGATTTCGGGGATCCATTTGCTTACCGGATCGGTAAGCAAAAACAGCCCTTCTTCGTAGAGCATCATAAGCGCGGTGGAAACGATAGGCTTGGTCATCGACATGATGAAGAAAATAGTGTCTTCGCTCATGGGGGTGTCGCTTTCTTTATCGCGCCAGCCACGGGACTCAATATGAACGACCTTACCATCGCGAGCGATAAGCGTGACAGTTCCGGCGAGCTGGTTGGCATCGATATACCGCTGCATGGCTGCAGGTAAGCGCTCGAGTCGTTCACTCGACATTCCGACGCTGGCTGGGCTTGATCGGGGTAAGGACTGTGCCCCTGCGCTGGCGCTAATTGCTGTGCTGACGATTAAAACAAGGGCAGCGAATAGGGTTGATTTTATTCTACTCAAAGACAATAGCCGTAGGTCGTCGTTTAGCATTGATACTCCTCCATGGAAAATCCGCTTACGGATAATTTAAGATAGCGAATGGGCGAAAGCTGAGATGTCGCGGACCGTGGCAAAATAGACATCAGGAATAACGCCTACAAACGAACAGTCAGCTGCATGGCATGTTCCGTGCACAGTACGCCCAATAGTCGGTACACCTGCTTTAAGTAGCTTGCGATAATGCGCAAGCCCTTCGTCTCTCAACGGATCCAATTCGTTCACCGAAATCACATGTGGAGGCAATCCGGTAAGGTCTTCTAGGCTCGCATGATAGGGCCAAGCGAGGGGGTTGCTCGCGTTTTCACCGGTTGGATCGTAGGGTTTGACCATTGCGCCCATGGTCTTCATGTCGAGGAAATAAGCGTCGTTTTCGATCAAAGAGGGGAGCTCTTTTGGCTTCTCAGCATAGAGTCCAGAAATGTAGGGGCACTGCGCGTAGACGCCCGCGATTTCCTCAAGCCAGCCTTCTCTCTTCGCGAGCATCGTTGTCGCTAGCGACAGGTTTCCTCCACCAGATTCGCCTGTCATGATCAATGTTGAGATGCCAAGCGCTTCACGGCTAGAGGCAATCCATTTAGCCGCGTCCGCACAGTCGTGTAATCCTGCAGGAAAGGGATGATTTCCGAGTGCGCCAGCGGCATTGCGAAATTCGACACCTACGACGACTAAACCAGTCGCGGCGAGTTCGCTGCGCCAGCGGCTGTAGTTCGCATCGGCCGCAGTCAGGATGACCATGCCGCCACCATGTGTATGAACAAGGCAAGGGAGAGGAGCGCTGTCGCAGGTATGACCTGCCGGGCAATGAATGTAGAGTTTAATCTCATTGCCATCACGACCTTTGATGATTTCTTCGCGCACATCGACCGGATTTGACGGTTCGCCTTGGCTAACTAGCATCGCGAATAGCGTTTGCCATGCTTGTTCGGCTGCTGTGGAGTAGGCGATACAGTCTGCCACATCGCTGTCAGCATTGATCGGAGGCTCGGCTGCTTGATCTGCGAGACCTAACTGCCCTAATGCTGCGGCGAGTCGCGGGTCTGTGCGAGGATCGGTTCCAAGGCTCATCGATGAATCACCGAGACGGCCAGGCAATTGATTTTCCGTAGTGTTGCTCATGCTAATACTCTCGCTCTCTTTATTCTTGCTTGCAAACTCATGGGTTGTTTTTTGGCTACTCTGCAGCGAGCGCTATGTCGTCTCGAATAGTTTTGATCGCGCAATAATAATGAAGGGCACACCAGATATTCACTAAGACAGTCAGTGACATCGCATAGCGGAGTGCATCGGTGCCGAAGGTCGGTGTTAGCCAGTCACTCACAAAGCCAGTAACCATCGGGCCAAGCCCGAGTCCGATTAGGTTCAAGACAAATAGAAGGATGGCCGACGCCATCGCGCGCATTCGTATTCCGACTAGAAAATGCGTAGCTGCGATGCAGGGTGCGAGATAAAAGCCACCGAAAAACACGGGTAGAAAGTAAAAGAATACAGCGCTGTAGCCGTCGGGCATGACGATAAATGTAATCAGTGCTAGCGGGATTGCAGCCACCGTTGAGATGAATGGAATCCACAAATACCAGCGCATATCGTTGTGCTTGTTAGATTTTCTGTCGGAATACCAGCCGCCGAAGAAAGTGCCAGCGAGCCCGCCGATGCCGGCAATGAGTCCGTAATAAAGGCCAATATCGATGATCGGCATCTCATGAATGCGCCCAAGAAACAGCGGCATGAAATTGCCCATACCGTAAGTGACAAAGGCATGTAGTGCACAGGCGAAGCTTAGGTGTCTGAATGATTTGCGCGAAGCAAGGATCTTCATCACCCGAAAGAATCCAGGGGGCGCAATGTCACGTCGGTTTTCTGACATACCGCGAGGCGGTTCTTTAATCACGAAGCGGACAATGAAAGCGAGGAATAGCCCTGGCAGCCCCACAACGACAAACGCCGTGCGCCAGTCGAAATATTGAACCAAATAGGCCCCACCCACGGTGCCGACAAGAATGCCGCCGTAGACGCCGAGTGAATAAATTGACAACGCAGTAGCACGCTGAGCAGCGGGAAAAATGTCTGACACGATGGAGTGTGCTGGAGGAGAGCCACCGGCTTCGCCGATTCCGACCCCCACCCGCGCCAAAAACAGCTGCCCAAAATTTTGCGCTAGGCCGCAGGCGGCTGTCATTAAACTCCATGTCGCGACCGAGATGGCGATTACGTTACGGCGATTACTGAGGTCTGCCAGGCGAGCGATGGGGATTCCCAAGACTGTGTAAATGAGGGCGAAAGCGATACCTGAGAGTGCGCCGAACTGACCATCGCTTAATTGCAGGTCCTCAATAATATAAGCAGCCAAGACATTGATAACCTGCCTGTCTACGAAGTTAGAAATATAGACTGTTGTGAGGATGCCCAGAACAAGGTAACGATAGAAGGGCTTTGAATAGGAGGCGATTGTGCTTTCGCGGCGTAGCTCATTGACTTTATCGATCTTGGTTGCAGCTTCAGTCATGCGGGTATGCTCCCTTGTTTTTAGACAGACGCGAGAAAGCAGTATCACACAAGCTCAGAGAATGACCAACCACGAACGACAGCGCTGCCCGCGAGTGTATCCAGACCAGATTTTTTTTGCAGACGGGTGTTTAGCGCGACTTTAGGTCTTCTGACAGCTTATTGAAACCGTGCTATCTTTTGCGTCTTGGAAAAAAGGAATAGCAATGCAAGATCCGGTCTGGACGTCTGTTATACCGCCTTTGTTGGCGATTGGACTCGCGATAGTAACGCGGCAGGTGATTCTTTCTTTAAGCGTAGGCATTTGGATGGGTGCGTGGCTTCTCGGTACGAGCAATCCGCTCGCTGCGGTCTCTCCAGCTATCGACTCCGTTATCAACGTATTTACTGATCCTGGTGATACTCGCGTCTTGGTATTTACATTGGTCATTGGTGGTCTTATTGCGACAATTGAAAAGTTGGGCGGCGTGAGAGGGTTTATCGCACTATTGCAGCAAAAAAACTGGGTTACAGGCCCCGGAAGAGCACAGTGGCTTGCCTTCGCCACGGGCGTTGTCGTGTTTATCGAATCTAACATTACGCTTTTGATTGCCGGTGCTATCTCAAGGCCACTTTTCGATCGGTATCGCGTTTCAAGAGAGAAGCTCGCTTACATTATCGATGCGACGTCAGCGCCTATTTGTGTATTGATTCCGCTTAACGCTTGGGGGGCTGTTATCGTCAGTCTGCTTGCTTCTAGCGGCGTTGAGAGCCCAATTGATGTGTTCATAGGCGCGATATTTTTAAATTTTTACGCTATTTCCGCAGTGCTCGTATGCGCAGTTGTCATCTTTTTTGGAGTCGATATTGGGCCGATGCGGAGCGCGCAGCAGCGAACAGCGACAGGGGAATTACTTTGGCCAAATGCCACACCGATGGTGGATCCAAGTCTGATAGAAGCAGAGCAAACAAGGCAGCCCGGGGACTCGGCGGCGCTTATGATTATCCCAGTGCTAGCACTCGTCTTAAGCATGCCTCTGGGGCTTTTTATTACCGGCGGAGGCGATCTGACTGCTGGCTCTGGGTCTACTTCGGTTCTTTGGGCGGTACTCGTCTCCCTAGCTGTAGCCTGGACAATCGCCCTGGTTAGCCAGCGCGCAACGCTCGAAACGCTTATGCAACTTTTCCTCAAGGGCGCTGGTGGATTGTTACCTGTAGCGATGATCCTACTCTTCTCTCTGGCGCTTGGAGATGTTGCGAATGAGCTCGGCACGGGCGTTTACGTTGCGCAACTAGCTCAAGAAACTATTCCGAGTTCGATTTTGTTGCCGCTCTTGTTTTTGTTATCAGCGTTTATCGCTTTCTCTATAGGCTCAAGTTGGGGCACCTTCGCTATCATGATTCCTTTGGCTATGCAGATTGTCGGTGCCTTAGAGACGAACAGTTCTGTGTTTCTCGCTGCAGTGCTTTCCGGCGCTGTTTTCGGAGATCATGCCTCTCCGATTAGCGACACCACGGTTGTCGCTTCGATGGCCGCGGCTACAGATCATATCGATCATGTGCGCACGCAACTGCCTTACGCATTATTGAGCGCGGGCTTAGCAGCAGTGGCTTTTTTCGCTAGCGGATTGATCTTGCTCTAGAGGGCTGTAGAGGGCTTTAATTATGATGAATTTTAATCGCATCGGGTGGCATGAGTTCCAAACTATGCTTTCAGAATACGGTGCAGATGGAGTGTATATTGTCGACGTGCGTGATGAGCAATCTTACGAGGCTGGTCATGTTGAGAACGCGATACATCTCAGCGGCAGTAATGTAGCGAGCTTCGTGCAAAGCGCCGACCAAACGAAGCCTGTGCTCGTGTATTGTTATCACGGAAATTCGAGCCAAAGTGCCGCTGCCTACTTAGCGGAGCAAGGGTTTGAAGCGGCATTTAGTATAGACGGAGGGTATGAAACCTTTTATGACAAGGTTACTGTCTAAGATGGTTGGTCTGCTTTTTCGAAAGCGCGTTTGGCAGTTAGCACGGTAACCATGTAAAGCAAATTTAGAAGCGACCAGGCAAAGAGTTCAAAAGACCATAGCGTATGAGACTCAGGGTCAATAGTGCGGGCACCAACAATCCAGCCTATCCATAGTACAAGCAAGGCAATCGGGAAGGCAGCGACGAGTCGCCAACCATTGCGCCATTGGCGCCAGGCTGCAAAGGATAATGCCGCGCTCGAGGTGAGTGTGAGAAAGACTATGATAAGCATCACTGTATGCCATAGTGGTATCGGCGTTTGCTCGGCGCCAAACGCGGGTAGGGCAACAAGTGCAGTAACTAGTCCGACTATTGGTAATAAAGAATCGATCTTGAGCATAGAAGGTCTCTTGACAGAAAATAGATGCAGCAAAAATAAGATGAACGAAGCGTACCCCAGCAGAGGCTTCGAACGCAAAGTCGTCTTCAAGTCTGTGTTTGAATATTAAAATACGAAAGATGCAATGGAGCAGTATGAGCAGTAACAAGGGATTGGTTTTTTCAGCCAAGATACCGAGTAACAAAGACTACGAGAATCTTGTTGATCTTAATTATCAGCTTTACAACGGGCTTTTTTTGACCCTCCCTCTCGATGAAATCGAGCAAACAGGGCTGCTGCTGCCGCTGCTCGAAGCGCGGGCACAAAAAGGCTTGAGCCAAGGTGAAGATCCAGCGGGGATTCTTGATGATTTTTTTGCTACGCACAGGCCGCATCTTGACGAAAAAAGCAGAATTCACTTTCTTTTCAGAGTAATTAAATATGTCGAAAGGCAGGTTGTTCTGGTCGATGCGCTTGAGGACGCTGCCTATCCGGTTGTGCATAAAACAGAAACTAAAAATGTGCTTAGGCAATTACTAGAACGCGTTAAGGCGGATGGTCTCCAAGATCAGTTTGATAAAGTGCTTGAGAATTTTGGCAGTAAAGTCATTCTAACGGCTCACCCGACTCAGTTTTATCCTGGACAGGTGCTGGCAATTATTACAGACCTTGCCGCAGCCATTAAGAATCAGGATATCGCTACCTCTCGAGATCTTCTGCAGCAGTTAGGTAATACACCTTTTTTTAATAACGAAAAACCAACGCCTTTTGATGAGGCTACTAACCTCAGTTGGTATCTGGCTAATATTTTCTATGATGCGATAGGCAGTATCATGGATAGCATCGGTCCGCAGCTTGCCGATCGTGTTGATTCCCCTAATCAGCTCTTAAGCGTCGGTTTCTGGCCTGGCGGAGACCGAGATGGCAATCCCTTCGTCAATGTCGGTGTGACACTACAAGTTGCCGATAAGCTTCGTTCATTAATTATGAGCTGCTATCACAGTGATGTGCGCGAGCTCAAGCGAAGGCTTAGCTTTAAAGGAGTCTACAAGAGGTTGGATGAGCTGGAGAGAAAGCTCTATCGCGAAATTACTAAGCCCTGTGCTACCGACTTAACGCTCGCAGGTATGATCGAGACGATAAATACAATTGAGCAAACGGTTAAAGACGCCTATCAAGGGCTCTATATCGAGCAGCTAGAATCTTTCAAGCACAAAGTGAGCGCCTTTGGATTTCATTTCGCAAATCTAGATATTCGGCAAGATTCTCGTGTAATTCATCGTAGTTTTAATACCGCGCGTTCGCTCTATCCAGACTTTTTCCCGGCTGATTTCGATACGCTAGACGAAGCCTCGCAAATTGCTGTCTTGCTGGCAACGAAAACGCCTGAGACCTCCTTAGAGTTTAATGAATCCCTGGTGCCGGATGCCCTCGAACTCGATACGTTAGAATCTCTCCGCGCTATGGCAACTATACAACAGCGCAACGGCGAAACTGGATGTCATCGTTACATTATTAGTAATTGCCGTGGTGCAATCGATATCGCGCGCGTTAAGGCTTTGTCGCATTTGGTTGGCTGGAAGGCCGAAAATCATAGCGTGGATATCGTGCCATTATTCGAGACCATTGACGACCTTGCGCAGTCAGGCCCAGGTATGACAAGTCTGTATTCATTCACCGACTACCGAGCGCATTTGACGAGGCGTAGTGATCGACAAACTGTCATGCTTGGTTTTTCAGATGGCACGAAGGACGGCGGTTATCTCATGGCTAACTGGGCTATCTATCGGGCTAAAGAAGATCTGACAGCGGTATCGCGCGCTGTGGGTGTAGAGGTTGCCTTCTTTGATGGCCGTGGTGGTCCGCCAGCACGAGGCGGTGGCAGCACTTACGAGTTTTATGCAGCCCTAGGCAAAAGTATCGAAAGTAACCAGATTCAATTGACTGTACAGGGTCAGACTGTCAGCTCTTACTATGGTAATTCCGAGGCTGCGACGCACAACCTTCGGCAGCTACTCGCCGCAGGTCTTGAAAATAATCTCTATGACAGACCCGAACGAGAACTCAATGAAGCACAGCGGCACTTGATGCAAGAACTTGCGAGCATCAGCTACGACCGTTACAAGGCATTCAAATCTCATCCTCTCTTTATTCCCTATCTCGAGGAGATGAGTACGCTTAAATACTATGGACGCACGAATATTGGCAGTCGCCCGACGAAGCGTGGCAGAGCAGAAGGACTTAAGTTTGAGGATCTTCGAGCCATTCCTTTCGTCGGCGCTTGGGCGCAGTTGAAACAGAATGTGCCTGGTTATTATGGTCTCGGTAGTGCTTTACGGGAACTCGAAAATGCGGGTCGATTAGACGAGTGCAAAGCTCTTTATCAGAATTCGAAGTTCTTTAAAGCGCTCGTAGACAACAGTATGCAGAGCATGAGTAAGTCAAATTTTGAGCTTACTGCCTATATGGGCAGGCATCCTAGGTTTGGAGAGTTCTGGCAACAGGTCCATGCAGAATTCGAATTAAGCGTGGAGATGGCGCTTAAAATATCCAGTCAATCTATACTTCTTGAGGATAATCCTACGAGTAGGCTGAGTATCGCTTTACGGCAGAAGTTGGTTCTGCCGTTGCTCGTTATTCAACAGTACGCGTTGACGCGCGCGCAGGAACTTGAGGGTGTAGTTGCGGAGAGTGCTTCGGATGAGTCAGAAGAAGCGGCACTCTATAAGCTTTACGAGAAGATGGTCATGCGAAGTCTGTTTGGCAACGTGAACGCCTCTCGTAATTCTGCCTAGCGCTTTTAGAGTATTGAGCCATCTGCTACGTTAGACTGTTAGCAGATGGCTCTTCGACTAGGAACAGCGTTTACAAGCGAGAATCGAGAAGCCAGACATCTGCAAATTCCATTGCTGACTGCAGTGCCTTGTTTACCTCTGTGGTGTCCCTGCCTAAGTATTCCAGCGCCGTCGCCGCTCCGTGAAGTGACCATACGTTGTTTGGGTGGTCGTCCATATCGAGTTCGTATTCCACGAGAGCCGAATCATAGGCACCAAGTGCTATGTAGGCAGCGCCTAACCAATGCCGAGGAGAGAAGGGGAGTGGCTCTGGCTCATCGTAATTGAGACTATCGTAGTATCGCGTTGCTCGCCGGAAGGCTTCCGCAGCTCCTTCTAAGTTACCTGCGTCCCACTCTAACTGACCCTCGAGTATGCCTGCCAGTGCACCAATAATATTTTTGCCGTCGTGAAATCGAAAGCGCGCAGTGGTGGTTTCGGTAAGATCAAGCAGTTCGGCGAGCGTTTCGCGTGCTCGCGCGGTATTCCCCTGCTTAAGTGCCGAATAAGCTTGAGAGAACGAATACATGCTGCGATTTACATCGCCACTGGGCTCATTGTCTAGCTCGAGCGCCTCTTCATAGCGTCCGAAACGTACCAGACTCATCGCATGCATCGCACTATTTCCGTTAAGCTTTGCAAGATCTTTTGCTGCCTGAATCGAGGACGCGCTCGCGCCACCCATTGCTGCTGCATAGTAGAGCATCGTGAGGTTATGAGTCGGATAGATTGCAACGCCGCGTCCGATAGCAGACTTCTGATCGGAATGCCACGCGATAGTATTGGCCCTAACAGCTTTCTCCCAAAGACCCATCTCGTTCCATGTATGACTGGGCATATGATTGATATGACTGGCTCCCGGGATTGAAGTGCCTAGAAGCTCAGCGCAAGGCGCCGCAAGTTCGGGTGTTGGAGTTGATTCGGTTGCATGAACATAGAGGTGACAGGCGCCGGGATGCGTAATGTCGCGTTCGAGGACACTTTCTAGTACGCCATGGAGTCTGATCACATTTGGATCCTCTAGCCTGCGATAACCACGTCGTTCCTCTAGAAGGAACAATGCGTCTGCGTAGAACGTGGCAATATTTAGGTCATCAGGATATTTTCGCGCCAACTCTGCCATGGTATCCGCGTAGGCTTGATCCTGAACGCGGCGCGTCGCGGGATCATAATTCTCGATATAACGCGATTGCAATGAGCGAATGAGGTCTACTTCTTTATCACTTGCGTTATCAATCAGCGCGAGTGCTTTGTTAAGCGCGGCAAGCGCGCGAGGCGCTTCAGCTGTAGTCATTGCACCGTTTAGGTAACTGCCCCAACTCCACGCTTCCCCCCAAAAGCAAATAGCACAATTCGGGTCAGCGATTTGAGCTTCACGAAACGAGCGCGCGGATTCTAGCTTTGCAAAGGCATACATCATTTGCATGCCCTGATCGAAAAACGCCTGAGCGAGATCCGAGTCCGAGGAGATCGGAAAATGGAAGTCACCAAGTATTTCCTCCATCAGCGGGATGGGCGTAGCAAACTCCTCAGGATATTCAATTTCCTGCGAGTAGAGAGACTGAGACAGGGCTGATAACGTGAACATGCTAAGGGTTAAGATGATTGCCTTTTTCATGCTTCTCAGTTTCATCTTGTTGGCCATGGTATTCATTAATCGCTCGTCTCCTTACTTAAAATTTATGTTCGCGAACTTTTATTTGGATTCGTAGTTTCGCAGATGCTTTTGTTCGCGTTTACAGGTTGAATTCCACCCCAGCGCCGGGGCCAAGTGGTAAACCGAGAACTACCCAGAATATCGTTAGAATAATGCCTGAAAGCAGCAATAGCGCAGAGTAGGGCAGCATGGTCGCAGCAAGGCTTCCTAGTCCAAACTCTCGCTGCCAGCGCTGGCAAAAAATAAGTATTAGCGGAAAATAGGGCATAAGCGGCGTGATTATATTGGTTGCACCATCGCCAACGCGATAGGCGGCAGTGCTCATTTCGGGGCTGATGCCGACCAACATAAGCATAGGAACTACGACAGGTGCTAGCAATGCCCACTTGGCACTAGCCGAGCCAACAAAGAGGTTGATGAATGCGCACAAGACTATAATGACGGTGAGTAAAAGTGGGTCTGGCAGACTCGAACTCTCAAGGATCTCAGCGCCATTTATGGCGAAAATCAGCCCCAGATTCGACCAATTGAACATAGCAACAAAATGCGCCGCCGCGAACGCGAGCACCAGGTAATAACCTAAATCAGCCATCGCCTCGCTCATCATCTTAACGATATCGCGATGGTCTTTAACTACGCCAGCACCTTTGCCGTAAGCCCAGCCGGCTGCTAGGAAGAGGATGAAAAAACCAGCAACGAGTGATTGGAAAAAAGGCGTTAGCTTAGCCTCCTCTTTAGCAGATTCATCTATAAGCGGCGTCCCGGGGCCTATAGTTAAAAACAGCCAAATTGCGATCACAGAGAGGCATGCGTAGCCCGCATACGCGAGGCCTCGTTTCTCCTGTACTGTGAGTTCGGTGTTAGGTTCTTTGAGGTCTATCGAAAGAGTTCCACCGCCAGACACCACGGGATTAAGTCTAGGTTCAACAATGCGGTCGGTCACGTACCAAATAACCGGTAAGAAGACGAAAGTCATCGCAATAATAAAAAATGCGTTGCCCGCGATATTGGCATCCCAAGTAGGTAGTATCGTTTCGGCAGCAGACTCTGTGATGCCAAACAAGAGCGCATCGAGCTGTCCAGGAAACAGATTTGCTGAGAAGCCGCCTGAGACGCCAGCGAAGGCCGCCGCAATGCCAGCGATAGGATGGCGGCCGGCTGCGGCAAACACGACCCCCGCAAGAGGAATAAGTACGACATAGGCCGCATCGGTTGCGAGATTGCCGAGCATTCCAATGAGCGCAACGGCAGGCGTTAGAAGAAAGGTAGGTGCCTTAGACATAGCGCCGCTCATAGCCGCCCCGAAAAATCCGGAGCGCTCGGCGACACCCGCGCCAAGCATGACCACCAGTACGTACCCCAGAGGATGGAACGACGTAAATGTCGCAGGCATGCTCACTAGCAGCCGACGAATATTGTCACTGGAAAGAAGCGATTCGGCACTTACAATCAGTGCATTGCCCTCAGTATCAACAGACACAGGGTGCTCTGCTGTCACACCGAAGAATGCGGCAACCACGCTTGCAGCGATAACGCCAAGAATACAATAAACAAAAATGAACACAGGGTCGGGGAGTTTGTTGCCCGATCGTTCAATCCAGCCCAATAGGCCATCGGCGCGTGTAGTGCTTGTGTTCATCTCTGAATCCCTCTTCTGTGGCTTATCACTAAAGGTGCTGTCTTGAATTGTCTCATTCACGTTGCTTGGCGAACGGCTACCGAAGCATACGGAAAAACGTATTGAGCTCGGATAGATACGTGTCGGGTTGCTCAAGGGCTGCAAAATGACCGCCTTGTTCTAGCGCAGCCCAGTGCCGAATATCATAAGCGGCTTCGGCCCAAGCGCGTGGCGTGATATAGATTTCGGCGGGGAATAGCGCAACACCGGTGGGTACATCGATATAAGTCATCGGTTTGATCGGTGGAACTGCCCTGTTTTCGTAATAGATACGCATAGATGAGGTTATCGATTCGGTAAACCAATAAATTGATATATTGGTGAGAAGTTCATCTTTGCTGAAGTAATCATCTAGCTTACCTTCTGCGCCTTGCGGCATGTCTGTCCAGCCGTGAAATTTCTCGAGTATCCACGCTGCCAGTCCAGCAGGCGAATCGTTGAGCGCGTAACCCAGACTCTGCGGCTTTGTTCCTTGGATCTGTTGGTAGGCAAGCTCGCCGCGCATATAGTTGCCGCGGCTCTCTCGAAGTGCAGCTTCGCTTGCGGTGACTCGCTCTCGCTGGGCTATATCCTCGGGTGGCCCTGCGAGAATCATATTCGAGTGCAGACCTATAAGCCTTTCGGGGAAATGGTTGGCGTGATGACTGTTGATTACCGCACCCCAATCGCCACCCGCGATCGCATACCGCTCGTAACCAAGCTTTCGCATCAACCCTGCTAGCAAAAGTGCGATTTTCTCAGGGTTCATGCCAGGCTCTCTTGGTGCCTGAGAAAAACCGAAACCGGGAAGTGATGGTGCGATCACGTGGTAGCTATCGACGTTTGAGCCTCCATATGCCTCTGGATCGGTCAGGGGGCCAATGATTTTATGAAATTCGGCTACCGAACCTGGCCAGCCGTGCACAAGCATTAGTGGGATTGCGTTAGCATTCTTCGAACGATGGTGGATTGTATGAATCTGATGACCATCTACATCAACTAATACCTGATCGAAGCGGTTGAGCTTCGCTTCTTGTGCGCGCCAATCGAAGCCCTCGCGCCAATAGTCGATCAGTTCAGTTAGCGTGCTTAAGTCAGTGCCGTATTCCCAGCTTACCCCGTCGAGTTGGTCAGGGAGACGCGTGCTTGCAAGTCGTCTCTTAAGATCGTCTATCGCTTCCTCGTCAATCATTATTTTGAAGGGCTCCACGAGTGTCTCTCCCATGTTTATAGAGGTGTTCGAACTGGCTTGGGCTAAAGCGAATTCGGCGCCAATAGTCGACATAACTACAAGCGCGAATGTAGTGATTATTTTCATGGTTGCTCCGGGTAGTCGCTCAACACATTTTCGAGTATTGAAAGCGCTTCATTGATCTCTTCATGCGTGACGTTTAGTGCTGGAAGAAAACGAATGCTATTGCCGCCGGCTTTTACAACGAGTAATCCCGCGGTCTGAAGTTTAGCGATTAGGGTCGCCGCGTCAGTGTGGCAGCGGAGTCCTAGCATCAACCCCAATCCAGTCACTTGACTAAGCAGTGCGGGATATTGGTCAACGAGGTCTTGCAAGCCACTGCGCAAGTGTCCACCTGCGAGCTGCACGTCAAGCAAGAAACCTTCTCGTAACAGCTCGTCTAGCACAGCATTACCGACAGCTGTGGCCAGCGGATTTCCTCCAAAAGTGCTGCCGTGACTTCCCGCAGTCATTGCTGCGGCTACTTTGTCAGTGGCGAGACAGGCACCTATTGGGATTCCACCGCCAAGCCCCTTTGCGCTAGCTAAGAGGTCAGGGGTCACGCCAAGTTGCTGATAAGCGAAAAGAGAGCCTGTTCTGCCAACGCCACTTTGCACCTCATCGAACATTAGAAGGAGTTCGTGTTCATCGCAGAGAGCGCGTATGGACGCGAGATAACCCTTAGGTATTGGGCGTATACCGCCTTCACCTTGCACGGGCTCTAAAACTATGCCGGCGGTGTTCGTGGTTATCGTAGCCTTAAGCGCTTCAAGATCCCCGAACTCTACTTGATCGAAGCCCGCGTCGCCGATAATAAATCCATCACAGTGCATGGGATTAAAGGCCGACGCAATCGCACCCAGCGTGCGTCCGTGAAAAGAGTTGCGTAGCGATATAATTCGGTGTTTGTGGCTTTCGCCGCGGGCGAAAAAATAGCGACGAATAACTTTGTATCCTGCCTCAACAGCCTCTGCTCCTGAATTACAGAAAAACACTTTGTCTGCGAAGGTGTTATCGACAAGTCGCTGGCCAAGTTTTTCTGCTTGTTTGATTCGGTAGAGATTCGAGGTGTGCCAAACGGTCTGCGCTTGTTCAGTCAAGGCATCAATGAGTTTGGGATTGCTATGCCCTAGACAATTAACGGCGATACCCATCGCGAAATCGAGATAGCGCGTGCCATCCGCTGTGAATAACTCGGAACCCCGACCCGATTCGAATTCGAGGGTCGGTGATCCATAATTATCCATGAGTGCAGAGCCGTGCTGTGAGGCAGAATTCATTGCGTGTTCCTGAGTGTCCGGGCAGTCTGGTCGTGAGGTTGATTCGTTCTTTTGGATATCGATTCTGTGTCTTGTTTACTGATTTATCGTGCGAGCAAAGGTCTATAAATCATGCCGCAGTAAAGTGTATCATTCAAATTGCGATTTCAGGCGTGCTAAGGCCAAAAAAAGGCCAGCGCGAAAATGTCTAATAGCGAATGGAAGGAGGGGCTATGCTGTTTAGTTTAGGTGGCGTATCGACGCGGAGTTTAGAGCTTCCGACTGCGCAGAATGCGCTTCCCGATCGGCAGGAAGCGGCAGTTTTTAATCCTTTTCACTTCGTGTCTGGGCATCGTATCGCACAGCCACTACCTGAACATCTGTCGAGCGCAGTCTTTGGTCTCGGCTGCTTTTGGGGCGCTGAGCGACTGTTTTGGCAACTTGAGGGAGTTTACAGTACTGCCGTTGGGTATGCGGGCGGCATAACCGCCAATCCTAGCTACGAAGATGTTTGTAGCGGACGCACGGGGCATGCCGAGGTTGTTATTGTCTTCTTCGATCCCTCGCGTATCAGTTACCGACAATTACTCAGTGCGTTTTGGGAGGCGCATGACCCAACGCAAGGGATGCGGCAAGGTAACGACGTTGGAACGCAGTACAGATCGGCAATTTATACGTTCGACGCCGAGCAGTTGGAGCAGGCGAAGTCGGCGGCGCGCGTGTTTCAGCTAGCGCTTGAGGAGCGAGGGTATTCTCAGATCACTACTGAGATTGCGCCGCTCGACACATTTTATTATGCCGACGACTACCATCAGCAATATCTTGCGAAAAACCCTAATGGCTATTGCGGGCTTGCAGGCACTGGCGCTTGCTATAGGCCCGACTAGCGAAAGTGGGCCTCAGGGTCTCGAATTTGGGGAGTGAAGAGTGACAGTGCCACACAATGCCAAACAACCGTCGATTGATCCTTTGGTTATCGCT
>Ga0181596_10000332_pt1 | contig 49006 bp, 43 predicted proteins | sample 041ome_6_FD_148655 | JGI IMG/M metagenome (GOLD analysis project Ga0181596, IMG submission 148655) | Coastal salt marsh microbial communities from the Groves Creek Marsh, Skidaway Island, Georgia - 041402US metaG (spades assembly) | ecosystem: Environmental > Aquatic > Marine > Intertidal zone... | reverse complement strand
ATCTATTTGATAAAAAGGAAGTTTCATCTTTATGGTTTATAAAAACGAATGTATTAAATAAAATACTAAACACCCCAAGTGCCTTTGCACTTGATTGCCATTATTTTTCAATTACAAGGGGATGCTTTTTCATTAAATAAATCCCATATAACAGACAGGGTAAGGCAAGGACTACAATATAAAAAGCATTATCTATAGACGTAGCCATACTTATTTTTTCTTTAATTGGGATTCCAGCCGAGTCAAGGTCTGCAACAAAATCAATTATTGCGTGTACAATAATTAAGGGATAGATTCTTTTTGTCACCACCAATAAAAAGCCAAACATCACTCCTATAAAGGTTGCAAATAAAACTTGTGAGACTTCCCCATAAATTCCTTTGTCAAAATTAATTAAATGTATAATCCCAAAAAATAGGGCAGCAGCAAATACAGATAAACGAATGTTCTTTTCCGTTTTTCCAAAATAGTGTATAACGTGTGATTGTAAAAACCCACGAATACTCAATTCTTCAGAAATCCCTACCGATAATGAATACAGTAGCAGTATCAGAATATTAGGAAGCAGAACGTCTGTATTAACATCATCCATGGTCAAAACATTCAATCCTGCAACATAAATAAGCGGAAAAATAAGTAAATGCCATTTTTTTAGTTTTGTTCCTTTTAACCCTGCAATGTGGAGCAGCCCATTTTTTTTTATAAAAAAATAAGAAATTCCAATCAGAAGGATATTGGCACTAATACCAACTAGCGTATGGATTCGATACGATTCAATTCCGTTTTTTATGAGTTGGAATGAAAAATATTCTCTCACGACCAAAAGTAAAAGTAACCCTACAATAAAGAGGGTGAGCTGATTCCAAAAGTGTTTTGTGTTCATAATTGATTTGGTTTAATGTTCAATACCTCAAAATAGGGAAAAGTAGTATCCCTTTTTCAGGATTCAATACCTCTTTTAAATAATTGAATGAAGTTTATAGATTTTCTTAATCTTTGACAATTGACTTTACACGGGGGATGGAAAAGTATTTTAAAATATCGTCATCTTTAAATCTTTCAAGTTTTAAAACTTCATTATCGTTTATTTTCTTTTCTAGGTAATTTATGTAAGCTTCATAAACCTCGTTTTTATTTAAGTATTCTTTTCCTAGATGCCCTTCTAGTCTATAAAATTCTGTTTTAAAATCATTTTGTGTTGCTGCTGCTTTCAAATTCAAATATTCACTTTCCAATTTATTTATTTGGTCTATGATAGGATACTGACCGCTATCAGTGTTTTTTAGTTTCAAGCTAATGTTAGAGATTCTCAAACGTGCATTTTTGGATCTTTTTTCAATTTCCACTCTTGCGGCCTCTTCAGTAATCGCTTTTCTTTCTGCTTCAAGCTTATTCTGTTCTGCTTGCCATTTATTTCCATCCTCAAGGATTTCGCTAAAGCTCATGTCTTCAAGGTTTTTGTTTTCATTAAGCTTTATACGCGTTATTGCGTTTGTAAGATTACTTAGTTGGATTGAGTCAATTTCGTCTTTTAGGGTTTCAATAACCTCCTCGGAAGTTTCTCCATTGAATTTCATATCCAAAGGGGAAGAACATGCAAATAGGAGTACAGTGACTCCCAGTAGTAAAAGTTGTTTTTTCATTTTTGTAAGATTTGGTTTTGTCTAAGCTATAAACCGGATTTTCAACTATTCTCCGTTTTTTTAATAGTTATTGATGTGTCTTTTGTAATAGTGTGCATTCGCAAAATCAATATTTTTTATATTTTCACTTAAAGGGTTTTGTTTTAGAACATGTTCGAAAGCAAACCAGGCGAAGTAGATTGTACTATACATAACTTCTATATTGGATTGATCGGAATTGATTAAAGGAGTGTGATGATCACAAGCATTTAGTGCAATTGATTTATTTTGATAAAAATCAGAAATGAAAGGTAGGTGTTTCATTAGGAGTTAATGATTTGAATTTTGGAGAAATAAATTTACAAAAAAAAAGCAGCCCTTGGGCTGCTTGTAAAACTTATATTTAGGTTTGTTATAAAACCTACAAGTGAATAACTTCATCGTATGCATCGGCAACGGCTTCCATCATCGCCTCACTCATGGTGGGGTGTGGATGTACTGCTTTTAGTACTTCATGGCCCGTAGTTTCGAGCTTACGTCCAAGTACTGCTTCGGCAATCATATCAGTGACTCCAGCACCGATCATGTGGCACCCTAACCATTCGCCATACTTGGCATCAAAAATTACTTTTACAAAACCGTCAGAGGTTCCGCTGGCTTGGGCTTTTCCAGAGGCAGAGAATGGGAATTTTCCTACTTTGATATCATAGCCTTTTTCTTTTGCTTGGGCTTCGGTCATACCCACCGAGGCTATTTCTGGAAGGCAATAGGTGCATCCAGGGATGTTTCCATAGTCTAAAGGTTCAACATGCTGACCTGCAATTTTTTCAACACATAGAATTCCTTCCGCAGATGCAACATGAGCAAGGGCTTGTCCAGAAGTCACATCTCCAATGGCATAATATCCAGGGAGGTTTGTTTGATAGAAATCATTGACCAAAATCTTATCTCGGTCTACAACTATCCCAACGTCTTCCAAGCCTAGATTTTCAATGTTGGTTTTAATTCCAACAGCTGAAAGTACAATGTCTGCTTTTAATTTTTCTTCCCCTTTAGCGGTTTTTATGGTTGCGGTAACGCCTTTTCCTTTGGTATCCACAAGGGTCACTTCTGCCCCAGTAAGAATGTTGATTCCGCTTTTCTTGAAAGAACGCTCTAGCTGTTTAGAGATTTCTTCATCCTCTACGGGTACAATTCGGTCTTGGTATTCCACTACGGTAACTTCCGTTCCCATTGCGTTATAGAAATAAGCAAATTCTATTCCTATTGCACCCGAACCAACTACGATCAGTTTTTTTGGTTGCTGAGGTAACGTCATCGCTTCACGATAACCAATTACTTTTTTCCCATCTTGGGGAAGGGAAGGTAATTCGCGTGAGCGTGCTCCTGTGGCAATGATGATGTGGGAAGCACTGTATTCTTCTGTTTTATTGTTTTGGGTTACACTTACTTTTTTACCAGCAAGAATTTTCCCATGACCGTTTAAGATGTCAATTTTATTTTTCTTCATTAGAAACTGTACCCCTTTGCTCATGCCGGCGGCTACATTTCTACTACGATTGACAACGGCATCAAAATCTTTGTCGTACTCTTTAACAATTAATCCATACTCACCGGCATGTTTTAAATAATCAAATACTTGTGCAGACTTAATCAAGGCTTTGGTGGGAATACATCCCCAGTTCAAACACACTCCGCCTAAACTTTCCTTTTCTACAATAGCGGTTTTAAAACCAAGTTGTGAGGCTCTAATTGCCGTAACATAGCCCCCTGGACCGCTTCCTACTACTATAATGTCATATGAACTCATGAAGTGTGATTTAAATTCGCTGCAAATTTACAAAACTAGAGAGAATATTTTGTCTTAATTTTCCTCCTTAGCAAAATCAATACTGGCGGCATTTACGCAATAGCGCTCCCCCGTTGGGGTTGGGCCATCATTAAAAACATGTCCTTGGTGTCCCCCACATTGAGAACACACAATTTCAGTTCGCAGCATCCCATGGCTGCTGTCTTTTATATATTCTAACCCACCCGGTATCGCTGCGTCATAGGAAGGCCACCCACAACTGCTGTCAAATTTGGATGCTGAATCATAAAGGGCGTTACCGCATCCCTTGCAGTGGTATGTTCCCTTTTCAAAATGGTCGTTAAAAACGCCTGTAAAGGGTCGTTCAGTTCCTTTTTGTCTTAAAATATAGAATTCTTCAGGAGACAATTGTTCCTGCCATTCTGCTTCCGTTTTACTTACGTTGTATGTTTTATTATTCATTTGTAGGAATAAATGCTAGAGCGGCAGAGTTTATACAGTGGCGTTGTCCTGTTGTTTTTCGTGGGCCGTCGTTAAACATATGTCCTAGATGTCCCCCACATTTATTGCACTTTAATTCAGAACGTGGGTATCCAATTTTATAATCCACATCATACTCTAAATTTTCTTCAAAACCACGGTCAAAAGAGGGCCATCCAGATCCAGAATCAAATTTATATTGAGATTCATACAACGGTGCTTGACATCCACCACATACATAAATTCCCTTTTTTTTGTTGTCGTTTAGCGGTCCTGAAAAAGGGCGCTCAGTTGCAGCATGGCGTAATACATCATACGCAAGAGGGGAAAGAATTTCCTTCCATTCAGCATCTGTTTTGACGACCGTATATTCTTTTTTGGGACTCTTTTTTTCTTGCGAAATTCCTTGGCAAGAAACCAATATGGCAAGAAGAAATAGTGGATAATATTTTTTCATTTTTTTTTCAAAATTAATAATCTTTTTTTATTAGAAAATCAATCGGGTTTGTTTAAAGAATTTTAACATAGTTATAATTAAAATCATTTAATTTTGATGTTTAAACCCCAACCTAATGAAAGCTACTTATATTCTTGTATTACTGATTGTTTTTTCGGCTTGTAAAGTCAACCATTTAACAGGTAAAAAAACATTTAATGCCTTTTCCAATAAGCAGTTGTTTCCGATGGCTTTACAACAATACAATTCATTTTTAAAAGAAAATGAACCTGTAGTAGGAACTATCGAACAAAGACAAATTGTGGATATTGGAAAAAATATTGCAAATGCAGCACAAAAATATTTTGCCTTCAAAGGGCAACCTAATTTTTTAAAGGACTATAATTGGGAATACAATTTGGTGAAAAATGCACAACGAAACGCTTGGTTCATGCCAGGAGGAAAAATTGTTTTTTATTCGGGTATACTCCCTATTGCAAAAAATATAGATGGCATTGCAGCCATTATGGGACATGAGGTGGCACATGCCTTAGCCGATCATGGTGGTCAACGAATGTCTATCGGTATGGCACAAAAGGGACTTGGTTTTATAGCAGATAAAGCTACCGCAAAACAACCCGAGGCAAAACGTAATGCTATTTTGACTGCTTACGGAATTGGATCTTCGATAGGTGCCGTTTTACCATTTAGCAGAAAACACGAATCTGAAGCTGACAAAATTGGGATAGAGCTCATGGCAATTGCTGGCTATAATGTAGATGAAGCTCCAATATTATGGGAACGAATGAAAGCCGCTTCTGGTGGTAAATCACAACCAGAGATTTTAAGTACACATCCTTCAAATCAAAGACGAATTGATAACCTAAAGCGATGGGGATCAGGTGCAAAGGTTTTGGCTAAAGAAATCAATAGACATTAATATTTAGATTCCTTTTGTTTTTTCGTTACATTGAACCCTTAAAAGGATTTAATGTTTAGTTTAAAAATTCCCTTAGAAAAAGGAAGTAAAAAAATAATCAATGCATGGGCTTTTTATGATTGGGCAAACTCAGTTTATCCCCTAGTCATTTCCTCTGCTATTTTTCCAATTTATTATGGTGCTTTATTTTCCGAAAGCAATACGATTACTTTTTTTCAATTCGAATTAAAGAATACTGCCATGATCAGTTTTGTAACTGCAGCAGCTTTTTTTATTGTTGCTTTTATGTCCCCTTTACTCTCTGGGATTGCAGATTATATAGGAAACAAAAAACGCTTTATGAAGCTTTTTGTGTACCTAGGAGCCACAAGTTGTGTAGGCTTGTATTTTTTTGAATTGGAGACTATATACTTAGGACTTTTTATTCATTTTATTGGTTTAATAGGCTATTGGTCGAGCTTAGTGTTTTATAATTCCTATCTACCTGACATCGCATTTCCATCACAACAAGATCGTGTGAGTGCCCGGGGCTTTTCTGTAGGCTATGTGGGGAGTGTTATTTTATTGTTATCGAATTTAGCTATGGTAATGAATCCTGATTGGTTTGGAATTACTGGAACCGAGGAGGAAGCTACCATGAAAGCAATGCGCTATTCTTTTGTTTCTGCCGGAATTTGGTGGATCCTTTTTAGTCAATACTCTTTTTATTATTTACCTAAAGGAAACCGTGAAGTAAAAGTGACAAAAGATATTTTTTGGAATGGATATAAAGAGTTGAAAAGTGTATGGAAGTTGTTGGAGCATAATACCGCTTTAAAAAGATTCCTACCTGCTTTTTATATGTACAGTATGGCACTTCAGACGGTATTGTTAGTGGCAGCATACTTTGGGGAAGAAGAGATTCAATGGGGGAGTCCAGCTGAAAAAACAACAGGACTTATTGTGAGTATACTCTTAATTCAAATTGTTGGAATACTAGGGGCCTTTTTAACTGCTAGGGCCTCAGAACGTTTTGGGAATATTCGAGTATTGATTGCGGTTAACTTTATCTGGGCAGGTTTGTGCTATTATGCTTATTCTATAGAAACTCCCATGCAGTTTTACACTGTTGCAGGACTGGTAGGTATGGTGATGGGAGGATTACAGGCGCTTTCGCGTTCTACCTATTCTAAACTTATTCCCAAAACAGAAGATACCGCCTCGTTTTTTAGTTTTTATGATGTTACCGAAAAAATAGGGATCATTGTAGGAATGTCCCTATTTGGTGTTATTGATCAGATTACGGGAAGTATGCGAAATGCAATATTGTTTTTTATGGTCTTTTTTGTAATCGGTGCTGCAATGTTATTGCGTGTTCCACGGAAAAAATTAATTCGTTAGTCTCGTACAATAATATCTCCTGAGCCTGTCACTTTGGTGATTTGTTTACCAGGATTTCCTCCACAAGCGATATCTCCAGAGCCAGTGATTATTGCATTTAAAGTTTCTGAGGCATACATTTCAATATCCCCGGAGCCTGTAATTTTTGCTTCTGCATTGGTTGCTTTAATAGAGGAAGCTTGAATTTCTCCAGAGCCTGTAACCACATAATTGGTTGCCGTAGCAGTACCTCTTAGATTAATGTTTCCTGATCCTGTTAGCGTTGCATTGAGATGAGTAACCTCTAAATTGAGTGAAAGGTCACCAGAACCTGATAAAGTGGCTTTAAAATGATCTCCGGTTAGTGGAAAAGAAGAGGAAATTTCTCCAGAGCCACTCAAGATTATTTTACTAACGTATTCAACTGGTATGGTGATATAAACTGTATCAGTATCCCAGGTATCAAACCATGATTTTTCCTTTTGTTTGATCAGTAAAGTTCCATTTCTGTTTTTGGATTCTATCTTTTCCAGATCGTCTTCGTTTCCTTTAAGATGTATAGTTCCTTCAGAACCAGAGACCAGGGTGACTTCATAACTTCCTGCTATGTGGATACCGTCATAGGTTCCAACATTTCTTGTTTCAGTATGTTGTGCAATGAGATTGATTGAATTAAGGCTTACTAGAGCCATTAGGGATATTAATTTTTTCATAGTTAGTTAATTTGAAAGGTTTAGTTTGACACCCCCAAACTCGGAAGTGATTTTTAATTTTGATAAGGCACTACTCTGATTGTATATTCCTTTATAGTATTTTTCTGTTGAATTTGTTTTTTCTACAGAATGCTCTAGTGGAAAAGTAGATTTTAAGTCAGTATACTCTAAATCGATTTCATAAGTAAAGGACCAATCTTTATCAATACCTAACTGAATACTGGTATATTCTGTATCAATATCAATATTCTTTGCCGAATGATTAATTTGTTTTATTTGTATTAATCCGAACTCATTATCTAAGGTAAGTTGTTCTGAGATAATTCCACATTTTAGTGTTAAATAGTCTCCTTTACCTTTTAAAATTGCAACATTTTCAAGATTCATTTTTCCGAAATCATTATTAAAATTTAAAACGGTTACTGAGTTAAAATAGGAATTGGTATAATCAGCATTTAATTCAATTTGACCTGCTTTTTCAATCTCGAAGTCTGAATAGTCCGCATTTATAATTCCCCCTTTTATAAAATCAATTGTTGAATTAGAAGTATAATCGAAGTCCAATTCGTTGTTGGAGGCATGTAGTTCTCCTAGAATCATTTTTCCAAAATCACAACTAATTTTAGCTTGACCCTCCAAGCTGTTCAATCGGATTGTGCCATAATCATTGGTGAGATCCACGCTGCTGGTTCTGGGGAGTTTGATGGTGTAGTCGATTTTGTAGTTTAAAGAACTGGATGAAAACCATTTAAAACTCCAACTTTCATTAATTTTTGTCTCTGCCATTACCTTTTCAGGGCTCAAAGAAAAGAGTACATCAATGGAGTTGAGTTTTTTTTCAATTTTTTTTGAGTTTTTCCCAAACACACTTATCAAAACATCGATAACCACCTTGTCTTCATCCCAGCTGGTTATGTTTAAATCTCCAAAAGAATTGTTGATTTCTATGAGTGCATTTGGATTTACCTGAATTTCTTCATGGAATTTTTTTGTGTGTTCTTGCGCTTGAGAAATGGATACAGTTCCCAAAAGAAACAGAAAAATGAGGTAACGGTTAAAGGATATCATTTTCATTTTGTAATTTTTGAATGTTCGTTATTTGTTTTTGTAATTCGTTTAAAAGATCCATTTGTATATTAAGATTGGCAAGTAAGGCTTGAACAAATTTTGACTGATTGGGATTCGATTCCCATTGACTATAGAGTTCTTCGTAGTCATTTTGAATTCGTTTCATCTGTGTTTTGTAGTCTTCAATAAAACGTTTTCCCTGCGGAAGATCAACTGATTCTATTTGCGTTAATTGATAATTGATAAGAAAGGTAAGATGGCCTTCTGCTTTTTGAAACTTAAGTACTTCTTGTGATGGTTTTTCCAATGTAGACCAAAAGGTTTGACTCAAGCCAATACATAAAAGTGCTATAGCAGCCCATTTAAAAACTAAACGACGCTTTTTAAACATATCCTGAGTTTTTAGGCGTTTTAAAAAACGTTGTTCATGATCTTTTGGAAGGATTGGGAGTTTTTGCTCCTCATCCCATACTTTAAAAGCCTCTTTTATGGTTTTGCGTTTCATACTAATAGTTTTTTCAGTTGTTCTCTTGCACGTGATAGTGTCGTGCGGCAATTGGCATTACTCCAATTCATAATTCCACTGATTTCCTGATGGTTATACCCCTCGAGGTAATAGAGTTTTAAAATGATTTGATAACGGTCGTTTAATTTATTGAGGGCTTCCTCTAGTTTTCCTTTTTCTAACTCGAAAGTGAATTCGTTATCTTCTTCTTCTTTTTCTTCTTGCTCGATACTTAGGCTAGGATTATTTTCAAGTTGTTCATCTCGAACAAAGCGTTTGTTTTTTTTATAATAATTAATGCTTTTATGAACCACAATCTTATGAAGCCAACCTTCAAAGTTACCTTCCCCTTGGTATTGATCTAGTTCTTGAAAAGCACTAATAAAGCCTTCTTGAACCGCATCTAGTGCATCGTCTGTATTCTTTACAATCCGAAAGGCACTGTAGTAAAGTTTTTGGCTAAAACGTTGATAAAGTTCCATTTGTGCTTTTTGGTCCTGCTTTTTGCAAGCAAGAATAAGGGTGTTTATATGTTGTTGTTTATAATTCAAATTGCGACGTTCATCTGTATGAGAAAAAAAAAATTGATATGTTACACTTTACTCAAAATATAATTCGTTGGCACAACTATTGCCTTTATTTAGATGCTGTTATTACCAGTGTTATAATAAAGGTTAAAACCTTTATAGACCTACCTATTTCAGGATGTTAATGACATAATGACTTAAAAAAATATAAATGGCGAAATCCTTTTTTAATGCTGTAGACAACTTGTCACTGCAAGATATAGAATCCGAAGCGGATTTAATCCCTTTAATGTCAACTGAAGATGAAGAAGCGTTAGAAAACGAAGCTTTACCTGAAGTTGTTCCTATCCTTCCACTAAGGAATACAGTTCTTTTTCCAGGTGTTGTAATTCCGATTACCGCAGGGAGAGATAAATCCATTCAATTAATCAAAGAGGCCAACAAGGCGGACAAAATAATTGGGGTGGTTGCACAGCGAAATGAAAATGAAGAAAATCCGGGTGCTAAAGATGTTTTTACCTTAGGAACTGTTGCTCAAATTTTACGCGTTCTAAAAATGCCCGATGGGAATACCACCATTATTATCCAAGGTAAAAAGCGCTTTGAAATTGATGCAATTATAGAGGAAGAACCTTATTTAAAAGCTAAAATAAAATCAGTTGATGATCAAGTTCCGACTGGTGTTGATAAAGAATTTAATGCAACGATTGATTCGATAAAAGATTTAGCGCTTCAAATTATTCAGGAGAATCCTAACATTCCTTCAGAAGCATCCTTTGCAATTAAAAATATTCAAACACCTTCTTTTCTGATTAATTTTGTTGCCTCTAACATGAATGTATCGGTAAAGCAAAAGCAAAGCATTTTATCCGAAGTAAGTTTACATCAACGTGCATTGATGTGTTTAAAACACATGAATGAGGAGTATCAGAAACTAGCTCTCAAAAACGATATTCAATCAAGAGTTCGCTCTGAGATGGATACACAGCAGCGTGAATATTACTTGCACCAACAAATGAAGACCATTCAAGAAGAATTGGGAGGAGTTTCCTATGAGGAAGAGGTTGATGAAATGAAAGCTCGTGCAAGTGCTAAATTATGGACGGAAGAAATAGGAAAGTATTTTGACAAAGAGTTGTTGAAAATGCAACGCATGAATCCTCAAGTAGCTGAATATTCAATTCAGCGAAACTATTTGGATTTGTTTTTAGATTTACCATGGAATGAATTTTCTGAAGATAATTTTGATCTTAAACGTGCTCAGAGAATACTAGATCGGGATCATTTTGGTTTGGAAGAGGTTAAAAAGCGTGTGATTGAATATTTAGCCGTTTTGAAACTGCGTAATGACATGAAGTCTCCTATTTTGTGTCTGTATGGACCTCCAGGGGTTGGAAAAACTTCTCTTGGAAAATCTATTGCTGAAGCGTTGGGAAGAGAGTATGTTAGGATTTCATTAGGTGGTATGCGTGATGAAGCTGAAATACGAGGACATCGAAAGACTTATATAGGAGCATTGCCAGGGAGAATTATTCAAAGTTTAAAAAAGGCAGGAACTTCAAATCCTGTTTTCGTTCTAGATGAAATAGACAAATTATCTAACAGTGCTCAAGGAGATCCAGCATCTGCACTTTTAGAAGTGTTGGATCCAGAGCAGAATGAGTCGTTTTATGATAATTTTCTTGAAATGGGGTATGACCTATCTAAGGTTTTATTTGTCGCTACAGCCAACAGCCTTGGTCCCATTCATCCGGCTTTAAGGGATCGAATGGAGATTATTAATGTTAGTGGTTATACTCAAGAAGAAAAAACCGGTATTGCTCAAAAGTTCTTATTGCCAAAACAGCTTAAGGAACATGGGATGAATAAAAAACAGTTATCTCTTAAAAAGCCTGTACTTGACAAAATAGTGGAAAGCTATACTAGAGAATCTGGGGTGAGAGGATTGGAAAAGCAAGTTGCGAAAGCTGTACGTTATGCAGCAAAATCTATAGCCATGGAAGAGGAGTATAAAATTTCTCCTGATGTTTCTGATTTGACAACCATTTTAGGTCCAGCAAAAGTACATCGTGATTTGTATGAAAACAATCATGTTGCCGGAGTGGTTACTGGATTAGCTTGGACTTCAGTGGGTGGAGATATCTTGTTTATAGAGTCAGCCATTTCACAAGGAAAAGGAGGATTGACTATTACAGGAAACCTCGGAAAAATAATGAAGGAATCTGCTACCATTGCGATGGAATACATTAAAGCGAATGCAGAAATAATGGGACTTGCTGCTTTTAAGTTTGATAAATATAGTATTCATATTCATGTTCCAGAAGGGGCTACACCTAAGGATGGACCAAGTGCAGGAATTACAATGTTAACGTCATTAGTTTCTTTATTTACCCAAAAACGGGTTAAAAAGCATTTGGCCATGACAGGAGAGATTACTCTTCGAGGAAAAGTGTTGCCTGTAGGAGGTATTAAAGAAAAAATTCTAGCAGCAAAACGCTCTAAAATAAAGGAAATTATTCTTTGTGAGGATAACAGAAAAGATATTGAAGATATCAACCCTAATTATTTAAAAGGCCTTCAATTTCATTATGTAAGAGAAATGCATGAAGTTTTATCTCATGCAATTACTTCTCAAAATGTAGTAAATGCAAAGAACTTGAGTGCATCTTAAAGAAAAGTTTATTTTTATACCATGAAGAAAATCATTATTGCAATTGATGGCTTTGCTGCAACAGGAAAAAGCACAGTAGCAAAAAAGATTGCTAATTCTTTAGGTTACGTTTATATTGATACTGGAGCCATGTACCGGAGTGTCACTTATTTTGGACAAAAACAAAATGATGGAGAGGGTATTGATGTAATGCAATTGGTGGATTCTCTTTCACAATTAAAGATCCATTTTGAAAATAGTGAGCAAGGGCAACAAACATTTTTAAATGATGAAAATGTCACTGTTAAAATTCGTGAAGCAAAAGTAAATAATGCTGTTAGCGACATTGCAAGTGTCAAAGAAATAAGAGATTTCTTGGTAACTCAACAGCGACAAATGGGTAAAGACAAAGGGATAGTTATGGATGGTAGAGACATTGGGACTGTTGTTTTTCCGGAAGCCGAAAGCAAATTTTTTCTTACTGCTTCACCAGAAATTAGGGCTAAGCGTCGCCATAAAGAGCAACTGGAGGCAGGAAACCTTGAACCCTATGAAGCTGTTTTAGAGAATGTTAAAGCAAGAGATCACCAAGATTCCACACGTCTTATAAATCCATTGCGAAAAGCTGAGTCAGCCGTTGAGATAGAGGTAAGTAATCTTTCTATTGATGAGGTATATGAACAAATGATGAATCAGATAAAGGGTGTAATCGGGGTGTAATTTACCACAGAAAAAAACCATATAATGTTTGTTTATCAATTGATTAGAGCTATATTTGCACGCTTTTAATTGGAAGGAAGAACCGAAAGCGACAAAATTTTTTAGAAACAACTTCTGTATCTGCAACTAAGGTTTTCCCATATATAGAATACAAAAACCCATCGGAAATGGCCAAAAAACCAACCGAAAAGGCTGAAGCCAAAAGCGCTGAGCCTACGAAAGCAGTTAAAGCTAAAAAAACAACTGCTAAAAAAACCACTACTAAAAAAAGCACAAAAAAAGAAGTAGCTCCTGAGGTTATAGAAACAGAATCTGTTCCTGTAGCTCAAGAAACTGCTGCTGTAGTTGAAGAAACAGCTCCTGTAGATGTAGCAGTAGTAGAAGAAGTAAAAGAACCTAAAGTTGATGTAAAAGCAGCTCAGGCTGAATTTTTAGATAGCTTTAATTGGCACAACTATCAAGAAGGAATTGATCTTATTGAAGACAAGCAACTTGATGAATTTGAAAAATTAGTAAAAGAAAATTTCGTTGATACTTCTGATGAGGATGTGATTGAAGGAGAGGTGGTTTACATGACTGAACGTGAAGCCATTATTGATATCAATGCAAAATCTGAAGGTGTTATATCTCTCAACGAGTTTCGTTATAACCCAGACCTAAAAGTAGGGGATAAGGTAGAAGTTATCGTTGACATTCGCGAAGACCGAACAGGTCAATTGGTTCTTTCTCACCGTAAGGCTCGTGTAATCAAAGCTTGGGATCGTGTAAACAATGCTCATGACAATGCTGAGATTGTAAGTGGTTTCGTAAAATGTAGAACCAAAGGAGGTATGATTGTCGATGTATTTGGCATTGAAGCTTTCTTACCAGGATCTCAAATTGATGTTAAACCCATTCGTGATTACGATCAATATGTAAATAAAACAATGGAATTTAAAGTTGTGAAAATTAATCACGAATTTAAAAACGTTGTTGTTTCACATAAAGCTTTAATTGAAGCGGATATTGAAGAACAGAAAAAAGAGATTATTGGCCAACTAGAAAAAGGACAAGTATTAGAAGGTACTGTTAAAAATATTACTTCCTATGGTGTCTTTATCGATCTTGGAGGTGTGGATGGATTAATTCATATTACTGACCTTTCTTGGAGTCGTATTAATCACCCAAGTGAGATTTTAGAATTGGATCAAAAATTAAATGTTGTAATTCTTGATTTTGATGACAACAAGTCTCGTATTCAATTAGGATTAAAACAACTGAGTAAGCATCCATGGGATGCGATTTCTGAAACACTTAAAGAAGGTGAAAAAGTTAAAGGTAAAGTAGTTGTTATAGCTGACTACGGTGCTTTTGTTGAAATCGAAGAAGGTGTTGAGGGATTAGTTCATGTTTCTGAAATGTCTTGGTCTACACATTTACGTTCTGCACAAGATTTCGTAAAAGTAGGTGATGAAGTAGAAGCAGTAATTTTATCTATCGACCGTGAGTCAAGAAAGATGTCTCTTGGGATTAAGCAAATTACACCAGATCCATGGACAGATATTACTTCTAAATATCCAATTGGTTCAAAACATTCAGGTTTGGTAAGAAACTTCACCAATTTTGGAGTTTTTATTGAATTAGAAGAAGGAATTGACGGATTGGTTTATATTTCTGACTTGTCTTGGACTAAAAAGGTAAAGCACCCTTCTGAGGTTCTTGCTTTAGGAGACAAGATCGATGTAATTGTTCTCGAGTTAGATGTTGAGGGACGTAAATTAAGTTTAGGTCACAAACAAACCAAAGATAATCCTTGGGATAAATACGAAAAGGAATTTGGTTTAGATTCTGAGCATACCGCAAAGATTACAGAAATGGTTGACAAAGGGGCTACGATTCATTTTAATGAAGATATTATCGCTTTTGTACCTTCTCGTCACTTAGAAAAAGAAGATGGGTCTAAATTAGGTAAAGGAGATGAAGCCGTCTTTAAAATCATTGAATTTAATAAAGAATTCAAAAGAGTTGTAGCTTCTCATACTTTTCTTTTCAAAGAACAAGAAGTTAAAAACCTAAAGCGTGCTTCAAAGAATGTAGCTGCTTCGAACTCTGAGAAAGCAACTCTTGGAGATTTGGATGCACTTGCAAATTTGAAAGAACAGATGGATAATGATAAATAATTATCCTTTGTAATATATATTCAAAAACCCTCCATTAGGAGGGTTTTTTTTATACTCAATAAAATAATACTTTTGTAAAATATTCCAATTATGACACCTAAAGTCCTTCTTAGCGAAAAAAGGGTAAACATTATGCTAAATAGGCTTTGTTGTCAATTGATTGAGCGCCATGGGGATTTTTCTAATACTGTTTTGGTTGGCCTTCAACCTCGAGGTGTTTTACTTCTAGATCAACTTATTCTCCTTCTTAATGAAAATGGTGTCTCCTCCATTCAAAAAGGAAAATTAGATACTACCTTTTTTAGAGATGATTTTAGAAGAAGTGAAGTTCCTCATAATGCAAAAGCAACAGAGATGGAAGTTAGCATAGAAGGAAAAAATGTTGTCTTAATTGATGATGTTTTATTTACGGGAAGAAGTATACGATCAGCGCTTACAGCCATTGATAGTTATGGGCGTCCAGAATCAATAGAATTATTGGTTTTGGTTGATCGTCGTTTTAGCCGCCACTTACCCATTCAGCCGGATTATTTAGGTGCACAGATTGATGCACTACAGGGAGATAAAGTTAAAGTTGTTTGGTCAGAGGGTACAGCAAACAATATTGTTTATTTAGAAAAGCAAAACCAATGAAAACATTAAGTGTTTCTCATCTTTTAGGAATAAAATATCTCAAGCCAGAGGATTTACACTTAATTTTTGAAACTGCTACCCATTTTAAAGAGGTTATCAACCGACCGATTAAAAAAGTTCCAAGCCTGCGAGATATAACCATAGCGAACTTATTTTTTGAGAATAGTACACGAACAAAACTATCTTTTGAATTAGCAGAGAAACGACTAAGCGCAGACGTACTCAATTTTTCTGCAGCACAGTCTTCGGTAAAAAAAGGGGAAACCTTAGTAGATACAGTCAACAATATATTGGCAATGAAAGTGGATATGATTGTATTAAGACATCCCCATCCAGGAGCGGCTCATTTTTTATCCCAAAATGTGAATTCATGTATTATCAATGCAGGTGATGGCACCCATGAGCATCCGTCTCAAGCTTTGCTTGACGCATTTTCACTACAAGAAAAACTGGGAGACCTACGGGGAAGACGTATTGCTATAGTGGGTGATATTCTTCACTCAAGAGTTGCTTTATCAAACATTTATGCTTTAAAAATGTTGGGAGCTGAGGTACGTCTATGTGCACCAAAATCTTTACTTCCTAAGCATATTGAATCCCTAGGTGTAAGTGTTTCATCAGGATTAATGGAAGTTTTGAATTGGTGTGATGCTGCAAATATGCTTCGAGTTCAGAACGAACGCATGGAGTTAAGTTATTTTCCAACAATACGCGAGTATAGTCAGCGTTTTGGACTCACAGGGGAGCGCTTAAAACAATTGCGAAAAGAGATTGTAGTTCTTCATCCAGGACCAATCAATAGAGGAGTTGAGATTACAAGTGATGTTGCCGATTCTGATCAGGCAATAATTTTAGATCAAGTGGAAAATGGAGTGGCTATTCGTATGGCAATAATTTATCTTTTGGCTTCAAAAATGAATATTCCTTTGAAATGATACAATGGGAAGAAAATAACTTAGCCTACCTCGCGAGTGAGGATTTTATTGGAAATAATGAAGTACTCTTTTCCTTCTTTAAAGAAAAAGAAGGCTTTGATTTAATTTTAGATTGTAATACGATTCTTCCCAATACATCAGATTTGATGGAGATTTTTAACCATCAGCAAAAAGTGGGTTATTGCTTTGTGCTAATTCTTTCCCCAGAACAACCCCATAATTTTCCATCAGAATGGATTATAGTTCCTACAAAAACAGAGGCATTGGATTTCATTTCCTTTGAACAAATGCAACGCGATTTAGGCTTTTAAATAATGAAATTAACCATATTAGGCTGTCATTCAGCAACACCAAGAGAAAATAAACACACCACCTCACAATTATTAGAAGTAGGCGGGAATTTATTTTTAATTGATTGTGGAGAGGGAACTCAAATTCAATTACGTAAATCAAAAGTAAAGTTTTCGCGTATACAGCATATATTCATTTCTCATCTCCATGGGGATCATTTTTACGGACTTATTGGATTAATAAGCACTTTTAGGTTATTAGGAAGAACAGCGATGCTCCATATCTATGGCCCTAAAGGGATAAAGGAAATTATTACATTGCAATTGAAACTGGCAAAGTCTTGGACCGATTATCCACTTCATTTCCATGAATTAGAACAGGATTCTAGTCAGGTTGTTTTTGAGGATGAAACAGTGCGGGTTGAAACATTACCCTTAGACCATAGAATCTATACTAATGGATTTTTATTTACAACACAAGCTAGTAAACGTAAAATGAATGTAGACGCGATTAAGGACTTTGATCTTCTTCCTTTCCATTTTAAACAACTACAGCAAGGAGCTGATGTTACCCTAGAGGATGGTCGCATCCTAGAAAATGAGGTGTATACACTACCTCCTAGTAAATCTAAAAAATATGCTTATTGTAGTGATACTGCTTATTTTGAACCATTAGTTCCCGGAATTAAAGAAGTTGATTTGTTGTATCATGAAGCAACTTTTTTAGAAAAAAACAGCGATCTAGCTGCAAACACGAAACACAGTACAGCCAAACAGGCTGCTCAAATTGCAAAAATGGCAAATGTCAAGCAATTGATGCTTGGGCATTTTTCTAACCGATATCCAAACAAGGAAGATTTTATTACTGAGGCCTCTGACACTTTTCAAAATGTTATTTTAGCGGAAGACCTTAAAACTTTTAACATATAACACCAATGGTTTGTAACTTTGTAAGCAAATGGAAAATGAAGATTTAGGACATTTACGTAAATCCTATCAAAAAGGAGAACTAAAAGTTGAAGACATTCAGGGAGAACCGATGACTTTTTTTAAAAAATGGTTTGCTGAGGCTAACAATGTGCCTGCAATAGAAGAAGTTAATGCAATGACCCTTTCAACCTTAGGACTTGACGATTATCCTAAGTCAAGGATTGTTCTTTTAAAAGCATTAACAGAAGAGGGATTTGTTTTTTACACCAACTATCATAGTGATAAAGGAACATCAATTGAGCATCATGCTAAAGTAGGTCTCGCATTTTTTTGGCCTCCATTAGAACGTCAGGTAATTATCAAGGGTGAAGCAGTAAAATTAAGTTCCCAAGCTTCAGATAGTTATTTTAAGAGTCGGCCGAAGGGAAGCCAGATTGGCGCTATCGTTTCTGATCAAAGCAAGGTGATCTCAGACCGATCTATTATGGAAGCAAAATTAGAGGCATTAGAAATTGAATATGCAGAAAAGGAAGTTCCTCGTCCAGAACATTGGGGTGGTTATGTTGTAAAACCTCAATGTATTGAATTTTGGCAAGGTAGACCCAACCGTTTACATGATCGAATGAGATGTCAGCTTCAGGGGAATTTTTGGAATATTGAACGCTTAGCTCCCTAATATGAAAGAATTAATACTATTGCGTCATGCTAAATCATCTTGGGAATATTCGGTTTCAGACCGTAACCGTCCTCTGACAGAAAAGGGTATGAAGCGAATTGCTCAGATGGCTACAGTAAGTTCAATACTTTTTAAAGATCAAGAAATTATTTTTTCAAGTCCCGCTAATCGAGCATTACATACAGCAACTTTGCTTATGAATACAGTAGCTATTGATTTTGAAAAATTTAAAGTAAATGAATTGCTATATACCTTTGATGCTTCACAAGTACTTGAATTTATACATTCAATAGGCAATAAATATGAGAAAGTAATTTGCGTGGGACATAATCCTGCATTTAGTTCTGTGATACGTTATTTAAGTGATACAACTTTAAGAAATCTTCCTACAGCTGCTTGGGCAAGAATTGTATTTTCTCAGTCACAATGGTCTAAAGTAGCAAATGGGAAGTGTACCTTAGGTTTACCAAAAGAGATATTAGCTTAGTATGAAAGAAGATGCACTTTATATAAATCGTGAAATTAGTTGGTTAGATTTTAATGCTCGAGTACTACAAGAAGCTGCTGATCAGAATGTTCCGCTGCTTGAGCGTCTTCGATTTATTGGAATTTTTTCAAATAATTTGGATGAATTTTTTCAAGTTCGCTATGCAACTGTTCAACGTATTGCTCAATCGGATATGACCGGTAGAAAGATTTTTGGGGGTAAAAATGCAAAAGATTTATTAAAAGCAATTACAAAAAAAGTAATTCATCAACAAAAGGAAACTAATAAAATCCTTACAAACATAGAAAACGAGCTTGAAAAAGAAAACATCTATTTTGTCAATGAGCAGAATGTAATTGCGGAACATCAAGAGTTTTTGAAGGAATACTTTATTCAGAAAGTGAGCCCAGCACTAATGACGATTATTATTTCTGAAAAATTCCCTCAAGACTTATCAGATAACCATGCTTTCTTAGCCGTAAAACTGTCTTTCGAAAAAACAAAAAATGCTGAAAATCAGTATGCACTTATTGAGATTCCTACTGAATTAGATCGATTTATTGTTTTGCCTTCTATTGGCAAAAAACAGTACGTCATGTTTTTGGATGATTTAATTCGGTATCATTTTCATTTAATTTTTAATTTTTTCGAGTTTTCAAGTATTGAAGCCCACATGATTAAAGTTACTCGAGATGCCGAACTTGATATGGAGGGTGATGTATCCAAAAGTTATATTAATAAAATTGTAGAAAGTGTACGGGAGCGAATTTTAGCAGAACCTGTTCGATTGGTTTATGATAAAGAGATTTCTTTAGAAACATTAAACATTATAAAAGATTTGTTAGGTATCGATACCTCAGATAGCCTAATTCCCGGAGGGCGTTATCATAACCGAAAGGATTTCATGAAGTTTCCTCAATTAAATAGAAATGATTTGCTTTACAGCAGAATGCAACCCATTCCGATTGAGGGCTTATCGCTTGAAAAAAGTATTTTTAAGGCGATAGAGGAGAAAGATTACCTTTTATACACTCCTTATCATAGTTTTTCATTTGTGATTAAATTTTTACGTGAAGCCGCTTTAGATCCTGAAGTAAATTCAATCAAGATTACCATTTACCGTTTATCACGACTTTCGAATGTGGCAAGTGCATTAATTAATGCGGCTAAAAATGGAAAAAAAGTACTTGTTCAAATTGAGCTTCAAGCCCGTTTTGATGAAACAAATAATATTACGTACGCAGAACAAATGCAGGCCGCTGGAGTAGAGCTTATTTTTGGAATTCCAGGGTTAAAGGTGCATTCCAAAATATGTATAATTGAAAAAATAAATCAAGGTAAAAAGAAACGTTTTGGTTTTATTAGTACTGGAAACCTAAATGAGGATACTGCCAAAATTTATACTGATTACACCCTATTCACTTCTAATCCAAAGGTGCTCAAAGAAGTGAATAAAGTATTTAATTTTCTCCAAGTACATTACAAACTAAAAAAATATAAACACCTCATTGTTTCTCCGCATTACACCCATGCTGCTTTGGTGCGTATGATAAATAAAGAAATTGAAAATAAGAAGGCTGGTTTACCAAATGGGATTAAACTAAAATTAAATGCCATCACTAATTTTTCTATGATCAATAAATTGTATGAGGCAAGTCAAGCAGGAGTTCCTATTCAAATGATCGTAAGAGGGATCTGTTCTTTGATTCCAGGAGTGAAAGGCATGAGTGAAAATATTGAAGTAATAAGTATTGTGGATCGATATTTGGAACATCCACGCGTATATGCCTTTGAAAATGGAGGCAATCAAAAGGTCTATATTTCCTCTGCAGATTTTATGACTAGAAATATTGAGAATAGAGTAGAAGTTGCAGCACCTATATATGATCCTAGTCTACAGAAACAAATCCTTGATGTCTTTGATATTATTTGGAAAGATAATGTCAAGGCACGCTACATAAACAAAACTTCCCAAAATCAATTTAAAACCAATTCAGATAAACCCGTTCGATCTCAATGGGCAATTTTTGATTATTATAAAAACCTACAGCTTTGAAAATTAGAAAATACGCAGCTATTGATATTGGCTCTAACGCAGTTCGGATGTTAGTGGCTAATGTTGTGGAATACGAAAAAAAAACTATTTTTCTAAAGAATTCACTTGTGCGTATTCCCGTTCGTTTGGGGCAAGATGCTTTTAGTGAAGGAAAGATTTCCGAAGTCAATATCAAACGCATTATAAAATCCATGAAAGCCTTTAAACTATTGATGAAAGTCCATGGTGTTAAGGATTACTTGGCTTTTGCAACATCTGCACTTAGAGAAGCGAAAAATGGTTCAAAAGTAGTTGAAAAAGTACTTGAAAAATCAGGGATTAAAATTGAAATAATCGATGGAAAGAAGGAAGCTAAAATTATTTCCAACACAACTATTTTTGATACTATCAGTAAAGAAAAGACATTTCTCTATGTTGATGTGGGTGGAGGAAGTACCGAATTTAGTGTTTTGATAAAAGGAAAACGTACGTATTCAAAATCATTTAAAATTGGAACGGTTCGTTTATTAAATGATAAAGTGAGTGATGAAACCTGGCAAGCTGCTGAAGAGTGGGTTAACGAACATACTCAAGGCCATGAAAAAATCTATCTATTGGGTACGGGAGGGAATATTAACAAGCTGCATAAAATGGCTGGTATTAAAGACGATAGACCTATTAGCTATCTAACTTTAAATGCCCTATCAAATAAATTGAATCTACTTACCTATGAAGAACGTATTGTTAAATTGGGTTTGAACCCTGATCGTTCTGATGTGATTTTACCTGCCGCTAAATTATTTCTAAAAACCTTAAATTGGAGTGGTGCAAAGGATATCTATGTTCCAAAAGTGGGGCTTTCTGATGGGATGATTCGAGAACTTTGCAAAAACAAATAAACTGTAAGAATAAGAGGATTAGTTTATTATAGATTGACTTTTTATAAAGTCAATCTATAATTCATTTAAAAATCTAAATCAAACGTAGTTCGTAGGTCTTCTAAGCTTGGGTTTATTTTAAGTAAATGCTGGTATTTTTCATTCGGTGAATAAACTGAATCTTCTCTAGTTGTTTCACTAATTTCTAGTGCAATGGTGAGGCTTTGGTTGTTTAAAGAATTGCGTAAAAACGGAAGTAAACGCTCCATTTCTCTTACCATTTCTACTTTATTCATTTCATTGGCAACCATAAAACCTAATTCAAAGCCACCGTTTAAAGTCACTTTATTCATACTCAATACAGCAGCTATATTACTTTTCCCCTCCTTTTTTACATCGTCTGTATATTGATTCCAAAGTATTTCTACTTGTTCGAGTACAAAAGGGTCTTCCGGAAGTTCTGTCTCAATGACTTTAGGTTGACTTTTTTCTTTAGCAGCCTTCTTTAGTGCAATGCTAGAAAGTGAAAATCCCGAAACTTGAGAAGAGATAGGTTTTGAAGGTTTGTATTCTTCATTAGGATCTTCAACTTTGGATGCCCCTTCATTCACAACAGAGACTTGGGGTACACTTGGACTTGCTACTTCCTGATTCATTTCTATAGTGGGAGTAGAAATTACATCTGAATCGAGTTGAATAATAATTTTTTCTTTTTCTTCCGATGGTTCATCGGCGGTTGTATTAGGTAGTGAAGTTGATGTTTTTTTAAGCTCCGATGCTGGGATTATGTACCCTTTTTTTTTTCTCCATTGAAATGGAGCGAAGCTAGTTGCATCAAGCAAAGTTCAAGATGAACACGTCTATTTTTACAGTTTTTGTAGCCTATTTCACATTGATTAATTAAAGAAATAGCATCTAGAAGATAGGAAGGGGATAGTGAAGTAGTGTCTTTACTGTAAGTTTCTTTTATACTGGATCCAACTTCCATTAAATTCAATGTGGAGGGATCTTTAGCTAGCATCAAATTGCGAAAATGACCACCTAATCCGCTTAGAAACTCTAAACTATCAATACCCCTTTGGAGTAGACCGTCATAAGCAGTTAAAATACCTGGTATATCATTTTTAAATATCATTTCGCCAAGATTTGCATACGTCTGGTAATCAAGCACATTTAAGTTTTCAGCAACAGCAACAGCAGATAAATTTCCTTGAGTAAAACTCACCATTCGATCAAAAATAGATAAAGCATCACGTAGGGCACCCTCCGCCTTTTGTGCAATTAGGTAAAGTGCATTTTCTTCAAAAACTAAACCTCGATCGATTGCAATTTTCTCTAAATATTTTTGAATGTCTTGAACAGCGATTCTTTTAAAATCATAAACTTGACAGCGAGATAGAACTGTAGGAATTATTTTATTTTTTTCAGTAGTAGCCAGTATGAAAATTACATGCTTTGGGGGCTCCTCTAAGGTTTTCAAAAAGGCATTGAATGCATTTGCTGAAAGCATGTGAGCCTCATCAATGATGTATATTTTGTGGGATCCTACTTGGGGAGGAATCCGAACTTGATCATTTATTTTTCGAATATCTTCCACAGAATTATTTGAAGCGGCATCCAATTCAAAAATATTGAAAGAATAATCCCCATCCTCAGCAGTTGTGGCACTGTTTATTTTTTTGGCTAGGATCCTAGCGCATGATGTTTTTCCAACGCCCCTAGGACCACAAAAGAGCAATGCTTGCGCCAGTTGATTGCTGTCAAGGCTATTTTGTAGTGTCTTTGTAATACTTTCTTGACCTACTACCTCTTCGAAAGAGGTGGGTCTGTATTTTAAAGCCGATACAACAAATGATTCCATGAATTACAAAGATATAAATCCGATTATAGTATCTCTATTTATGAAGGGTGATATTCCTCGTTAATTATTAACAAATGGCTAACTTTGTCCCGCAGGCTATCTTATCGCTCTTTTCATTTGAAAGGAGAGGAAAGTCCGGACACCATAGAGCAGCATAGCGGGTAACACCCGTCCTTTGAAAGAAGCGGACCAGTGCAACAGAAAGCAAGTACAGTTCGGCTGTAGTGAAACCAGGTAAACTCTATGCGGTGCAACGCCAAGTATATCTACAATTAAGAGCGGCTCGTTCAATGTAGAAGGGTAGGCGGCTAGAATGTAAAAGTAATTTTACATCCAGATAAATGATAAGACTCGACAGAATCCGGCTTATCGGCCTGCTTTTTTTATTCAAAAAAGGAAAATACACTTCCTCCATAATTTCTTGAGAAGTCAAACCCATCTCCAGTGGAAAGGTCAATGAAATTGCTATGTTCAAAAATGATAATCCCCGAATCATCCAAACATTTTTTTGCTTGCTCCAGTAGGTTCAAATAAGCTTCAGCTTCCCAGTCATATGGGGGATCAGCAAAAATCAAACTGAACGTACTTGTGTTTTTTTTAAGGAAAGTGATACATTCTGATTGTATAGTATTAATATCTAATTCTAAATTTCCCGCTGTTTTTTGAATGAAGTTGACACAATGTCGGTTTTGATCGACTGCTGTAATTTTCGATACACCCCGTGAGGCAAACTCATAGCTCATGTTTCCTGTACCAGAGAAAAGATCCAAAACGGTGAGCGACTCAAATTCTAGACGGTGCTGAAGAATGTTAAAAAGCCCTTCTTTGGAACGGTCTGTGGTTGGGCGAACGGGTAAGTTTTTTGGTGCTGAAATCCGTCGACCTTTGTGCGTGCCAGAAATGATTCTCATTAACTAAAATATTGTGCTAGAAAAGGGGCGTTATGGTTTTCAGTTGCTTGTTTACTGATAATAATCTCTTGATGGAAATGAATATTGTTATGATAAAGTCTGATGGCTTCATAAAATGATGCAAAGAGATCTATTTTTCCTAAAAAGACAATCTCAAAAGCATTACTTTCCAATTCAAACTGTTCCACCACAAAAAAGACATAATAAAGAAATTCATCTTCACTTTGAGTGCTAAACTTGTTGTGAAAAATAATGGACTTATTCTTTGTTAAAAAGAGATCCATACTTTCTTTTTGAAGGTGAATATAAAGTTGAATTTTTGTTTCTGATTTCGACGCCAGATTCAAGATGGTTCGTGAAAGTAACGTGTTGTAATGGGTTTCATGGAAACTGTTTTCTGAAGTTTCTAAAAGGATTTGGATTTCATTGGGATAGGAATAGACATTTACTTGACTATTTTCATCATTATAGTCAAAACGGAAGGTGTTATTTCCTTTATTTATTTTGTAATGACTCAAGTATCGTTCTAAATGTTTTTCACTAAACAGTGATTTTGGAACAAAGGTGGAGGGGTGTTCAAAATGAATTAAGCTAATAGCAGAAAAAGTATTTTTTGGATAGTAATCTATAAACTCATCAAAAGCTTTTTTAAATTCTTTTTGATCAGGATTAGAGGGTAAAAAGTCAACTTTGGATTGGGTACAAAAAGAAAATCCATTCACAAAGGAGTGAATGGATAATTCATTATGTTGTATGATTTTGTTACTGCTTGGCATCAAAAATAGTTGGCCAGTTTCCGTTAGTGCTAACATTAGATAAAGATCCCAATATAATCTCAGGGCCATTTACTCCATCAACAGCTATCGTTTCATTTTCTTGCTTTATCAAATCTTTGTTTTGATCAAAGAGGATAACATTCTTTTTCACCTTCACTTCAAATACAGGGACTTTGTAACCATTCTTGTCAATCACTTTTGCAGCGATTTCAAATTTCTGATCATCAACTCCTTCAATAGGAATAAAAGCCATGTTTTTATAGCTTAAAGAAGTTCCAAAAAGGGAATCTTTAACGGGTACTGTTCCTAAAGTATCAATTACTATTATTTCACGTAACATGTCGATCCTGTAGGTGCGATCGTATTCAAGAAAAGAAGAATCACGTTTTTCAATAAGTGTGAATTGTCCTTCGTCAATAAACTTAATCAAACTATCAAAGTTGTTAGAAAAAACACCTTTGACATCTCGATGTGCAATTTGAGCAGTTCTAATGTCTTTTAAACGGTTAATTACTTTTGCGTAACGAACATTTTTTTCTTCATTAAATTTGATGGGACCATTGATAGAATCATAAATCTTGTAAGCAAAAAAGATAGATGCGACCCAGAGTACGATTTGAATGCCTATTTTCATTATTTTAAATTAATTGATAAAAACAAATCTACAATTTTTTTTGAATCAGAAAAGTATTTAAAATGATTTATATTTAGACTTTCAATCACTCCATGACTCCAGATAAATTTTATCAAGAACTAGAAGCTAGTTTTCCTTTTGCACCAACCGAATCTCAAAGGGAATGGTTTCCGGAGATTACTGATTTCATTTTTTCAAAAGAGAAGAATATTGCCTTTCTTCTTACAGGATATGCAGGAACAGGGAAAACCACACTTATTGGATCGTTAGTCAAGCAATTAAAGTTCGCAGATCACAAAGCTGTTTTAATGGCACCTACAGGGCGTGCTGCAAAAGTTATGTCAACCTATTCTAGGTTTTCAGCAAGAACCATCCACAAACAAATTTATTATCCTAAGCCTGAATCTGGAGGTAAGATGCAGTTTCAGTTAAAAGTTAATAAATACAGAAAAACAATTTTTATTATTGATGAAGCATCAATGATAGGGGATGACCGGCAGAATGCAAAACTTTTTGAAAACGGATCCTTACTTCATGATGTTGTTCAGTATGTAAGTAGTGGCGATCAATGTAAATTGATTTTTGTAGGTGATCCAGCCCAACTGCCGCCAGTTCATCTTAATATCAGTCCAGCTCTTGATGAAGAAGAGTTGAAACAATTTCATTTTGATAAAATATTTAGTGTAAAACTCGATAGTGTAGTGCGTCAGGCAAAAGGATCTGGCATATTAAATAATGCAACATTACTTCGCTCTCAGATAAATAATGAAGTTTACGACCAATTTAAGTTTGACGTTCAAGGGTATGATGATCTTTTGTACACCAACAATGGAATGGATCTTTTTGAAGCAATTGAGAATGCGTTTCATGACTCAGGAACGGATCAAACTATTTTTATAGTTCGTTCAAACAAGCGGGCCAATATTTACAATGAAAATATTCGAAAGCGAATTCTAGGACTAGAAGATGAACTCTCAGTTGGAGATCAATTGATGGTTGTTAAAAACAATTATTTTTGGCTTTCTCCAGAATCAAAACCTGGATTTATTGCAAATGGTGATGTAGTTCGTGTAGATGCTATCCAATCCAAAAAAGAACTTTATGGTTTTTCATTTGCCAAAGTAACGGTTAGTTTGGTAGATTATCCAGATGAAGATTCATTTGATACTGTTTTATTATTGGACACATTAAAGTCAGAAACGCCTTCCCTTTCATATGAAGACGGTAACCGTTTGTATCAAGAGGTCTTGCAAGATTATGCCTCTGAAAAATCAAAATATAAAAAGTTTTTGAAAGTCAAGAACAATTCTTTTTTTAATGCTTTGCAGGTGAAGTATTCTTATGCAGTAACCTGTCACAAATCCCAAGGCGGACAATGGGAAAATGTGTTTATTGAAAAACCTTATCTTGCGGAGGGTCCAGATAGAGATTATCTACGGTGGTTATATACTGCAATGACCCGTGCAAAAAAGCAACTTTTTTTGATAGGTTTTCCAGATGATGATTTTCTAACAATAGAATAAAATGATACAAGCCCTTTTTAAATTCATTTATACCCGTTTATTAGGGTGGAAGTTAGTGGGAACTTTTCCTAAAGAACTAAAATATATCGTTGCTGTTGTTCCACATACCAGTTGGCGGGATTTTTTTATTGGGATATTGGTTCGAAGTATTTCGGGGGAGTCGATCAATTTTGTGGGAAAAAAGGAACTGTTCTCACCTTTAACGGCTTGGTTCTTCAAAGGCTTGGGTGGAGCTCCTATTGATCGCTCAGGTAATAAAGGAGCGACAGAGTCAATGGTTGCAGTATTTGAAGCACATGAAAAGTTTAGAATTGCACTCGCTCCAGAAGGAACACGTAAAAAAGTTGCTAAGTTGAGAACAGGTTTTTATCATATTGCTAAAAAAGCAAAAGTTCCTATTGTACCGGTTGCCTTTGATTATGAAAATAAACAAGTGATTGTTCATCCTAATTTCAAACCTTCAACAGACGAGAAAAAAGACCTTCAGCAATTTGCAGCATTGTTTATTGGAGTGAAAGGATATTCGACTGAAAGAAGCTTTTAATTATTCTTGGATATCTAGTGCGTGATAGACTTGTTGAACATCATCATCCTCTTCAATTTTTTCAATCAAACTTAACACCTCTTCTTGAGCTTCAGGGTTGAGTTTCTTTGTGATTTGAGGGATGCGTTCAAAACCAGATGAAAGAATTTCAAACGATCTTTTCTCCAGCTCTCGTTGTAATATTCCAAAACTTTCGAAGGGAGCGTAAAGTAACAAACCATCTTCATCGACAAATACTTCTTCAACACCATAATCAATAAATTCTAGTTCTATTTCTTCTGGATCAAGGTCAGTAGGATTAATTCGAAAATTACACGTCCGGTCAAACATAAATTCTACCGAACCTGCAGTGCCCAAGTTGCCATTTGCTTTGTTGAAATAGGAACGAACGTTGGCAACTGTCCTATTATTATTGTCAGTTGCGGTTTCTACCAGAATGGCAATACCATGGGGTGCATAGCCCTCAAATAAAACTTCTTTAAAGTCACCAGTATCTTTGTCGGATGCCTTCTTTATAGCTCGTTCGACATTCTCCTTGGGCATGTTGGCTGCTTTGGCATTTTGAATTACAGCACGAAGTCTAGAATTGTTTTCAGAATCTGGCCCCCCTTCTTTGACTGCCATGACGATGTCTTTTCCGATACGAGTAAATGTTTTGGCCATCGCAGACCAACGTTTCATTTTTCTAGCTTTCCGAAATTCAAAGGCTCTTCCCATTTTGTATAATTTTAAGCTAAAATAAAAAAATTAGCGATGCTTTCCTGAGTCAACGAGTGTAAGATCATCAATTATATCCATATAGGTTGGAAGTAAGTGGCTTGGAAGTTTATTTTCTTTTGGTAAAGTTGCTAAATATCGAATGGTGTTTGAAGTAAACACTTGCTTGTATATGCCCAAGTTATAGTGTCGTTTTTCCACTATTGTTTTAATGAAATCAAAATGTGAAATTAAATCTGAAGATCCCAAATGAAAAATACCCGTCTTTTGCTGATTGATTAAATAATGAATCTGTTGTTTTAGTCGCACATCGCTGTTCACATTAATAATTGTATTTGGAAAAACTTCAATGGGTTTATTTTGTAGAATCGCAGAGTCAATTTCTAGGGTTCGAGGTGCATTAAGACCAAAAATCATAGGCAATCTTACGATTGAATATTTACCTACAGCTAAACGCATTAGTTGGTTTTCGATTTTTATTTTAAAGTGTCCATAAACACTTTCTGAAAGAGTCTTATCATATTCATATGATGGGTAATGCTGAAAAGAATCAAAAACGTTTGCTGAGGATAAAAAAAGAATTCGGCAATTTTTGTTTTTTATATACTCTGTCAAAAAATTATGGGTTTCTAATTGTGCATTAAAATCTCCACGTAAAGCAGAAATAATTAATTTAGGCTGAACTTCTTTAAGAATGACTTCGAGGCCTTCTTTTTCCATATTGAAATAGAAGAAGTGTTTGTTTTGAGTATAGTCTTTAGACGAATTATAGGTTGCAAATGTATTGTAATAAGGTGCAAGTTCTTTGTAAAGTACATTGCCTATATATCCACTTCCTCCTAAAATTAAAATAGACTTCAAGTTTTATTTTTTGATAAAGGGTAGTTTAATAATTATTGCTGGACAATCTTTATCTCTGATACGTATCGCGATTTCACTGCCAGGCTTTGAATATTCAAGTTTCACATAACCCAATCCAATTCCTTGAGACAATATGGGCGATTGCGTACCGGAAGTTACAGTTCCAATAATTTTCCCCTCACGATTTACAATTTCATAACCAGATCTTGGGATACCTCGGGTTTCTAATAAAAAGCCAACAAGTTTTTCTGAAAGGCCTTCCTTTTTTTGAAGTGCTAAAATTTCAGAATTAAACGTCCCTGTTTCAAGCTTAGTAACCCATCCCAACCCAGCAGCTAGGGGAGAAGTATTATCGTTTATTTCATTGCCATATAGGCAATAACCCATTTCTATACGAAGTGTATCTCGGGCAGCTAGTCCTGCTGGGGTAATTTCATAGTCAGCCCCAGCCTTCATGATCGAGGCCCATATTTCCGGAGCTTTATTTGCAGGAAAATAAATCTCTATTCCTCCTGCACCCGTATAACCTGTTGTTGCAATCAAGGTATTTTCACAACCTGCAAAGGTAGCGGTGGTATGAGCATAATAAGGAAGCTCTGCTAGCGGTATTGAAGTTAGTTTTTGCATGGCCTCAATAGCTTTTGGTCCTTGAATGGCTAAAAGAGCTGTTTCTTCGGATTTGTTTTCAAGTAAAGCTCCAAAATTGGAATTGTGTTTTTCAACCCAATTCCAATCTTTATCGATGTTAGATGCATTAACGACCAATAAATACTCAGTTTCTTTTAAACGATAAACGATAAGGTCGTCCACAATACCTCCTTTTTCATTTGGAAAATAATTATACTGTGCTTTACCAATGTTAATTTTTGAAATATCATTGCTACATATATATTGCAAAAGATCAAATGCTTTAGCGCCTGAAACTAAAAATTCTCCCATATGTGAAACATCAAAAACGCCTACGCTATTTCTTACAGCAAGGTGTTCTTTTGTCACACCAATATATTGAACTGGCATTTTATATCCACCAAAGGGAGTCATCTTTGCATTCAAGGCCAAATGTGTATTGTAAAGTGTAGTTTTTTTCATAAGTTCATATAAAATTTAATTATGCTAATTTCAAGAAACCTCACAAGAGTTTATGTCCCGATCATCTGCTTTCTTGGGCTACTATTTTCTCCCCTTTCAATTGCAGCACAAAAGTCGGAACTTTCTTCTGAATTTCATAAAAAACAGCGTCAACAATTACGTGAAAAACTTCCAAATAATAGTGTAGCGGTGTATTTTTCTGCCCCAGTACGTAATCGCGCCAATGACGTGGATTTTGAATACCATCCAGATCCAAATTTTTACTACTTGACAGGATGGAATGAGCCACATGCCGTTTTAATAGTTTATAGTTCTCCTCAAAAAGATTCAGAGGGGACTTACTTTGAGAAGCTTTATGTAAGAGAAAGAGATGCTAATAATGAAATGTGGAACGGTAGACAATTGGGTGTTGAAGGAGCCCGAAAAATGGGATTAGATCGAGTTGCAAGTAAAAAAGATTTTTCTACTGAGCAAAATGACTTTTCTCGTTTTGATAGCGTTTTAATGTTTGATTTTAAAAATGACGTCCGGGACAATAAAAATGACTCTAGTGATTTATTTGACTTACAAAAACATTTTAAAAATGTAATTAACTATCCCGATAATTTTGACGCGGATCGTTATCGCCTTTACCAACGAATAAGAAGTGCAGTAGAGTCGGAAGTCATCCCTCTTAAAAAAAGAATTTATTACATGATGGAACGGGATAGTTCATTGAAAGATGATCCGGTTATTATAGATTTTATGAGGGTAGGAGAGGGAACGGTTCTTACTGATTTAAAAAAACAAAGTGCATTCTTATTAAAGGATTATAATTTCGACATAAACCAACTGGGTTCTTTTATGGCTAGTTTAAGAGAAAATAAAACCGAAGAGGAAATTCTATTAATTAAGAAGGCAGTTCGTATTTCTACTCAAGGTCAATTAGAAGTCATGAAAGCAATCCATCCCGAGATGACAGAGCGAGAAGTTCAGGGGATTCATCAATTGGTTTTTAAAAAATATGGAGCAGCACATGAAGGCTATCCATCAATTGTTGGGGCAGGAGATAACGCATGTGTTTTACATTATATTACTAACGATAAGACCGATTTAAAAAATCAGTTAATATTGATGGATTTAGGAGCTGAGTACAAAGGCTACACTGCTGATGTTACCCGAACAATTCCCGTGTCTGGAACTTTTACACCAGAACAAAAAGCACTATATCAAATCGTTTATGATGCACAAACCGCTGGAATTAATGCAGCAGTCGCAGGAGCCAGTTTCACTGCAATATCTGAGGCTACCTATGAAGTGGTTAAAACCGGTCTTCTAGAATTAGGATTAATACAAGAGTCGAAGGAGTATAGACGCTATTTACCGCATGGGATTGCACATCACATTGGATTAGATGTACATGACCCTGGTTTGTATGAAAATTTAGCTCCAAACATGGTAATCACCGTTGAACCCGGAATTTATGTACCAGAAGGAAGTCCCTGCGACCCGAAATGGTGGAATATAGGAATTCGTATTGAAGATGATATTTTAATTACAGCTGAGGGACCCGTAAATTTATCTAAAGATGCTCCCCGAAGTTGGCAGGAGATTGAAAAAGTAATGCTTGAAAAGAGTGCGCTGGATGATTTTATTCTTCCTCCATTAACAATAGATTAGCTCTCGAGTAAAAAAGATTTTAATTGCTCATAGGTTTGTATTGAAACACTCTCCTTTTTGCGATTTAAAATTCCTTTAAGACGCTCGGGAACTTCAATAGATGTTTTTAGTGTGTTTTCTACTGTTTCAACAAACTTTATAGGATGAGCTGTTTCAAAAAACAAACCCTGATAGGCGTCAGAAGTGCTTTCTAAAAATTCTTTTAATCCTAAATACCCTATGGCACCATGCGGGTCTGCTATGTAACCAGAAATTTCATAAATTTCTTTGATTGCTTTTTTGGTTTGTGAATCTGTGTAATGGTACCCTTTAAGAATTTTTTTAAGTTTAAAAATATCGTTGTTAAATAGTTTTTGAATTCTTATAAAATTACTAGGTTCTCCGACATCCATTGCATTTGAGAGAGTGGGCTTAGATTTCTTAGGGGAATAAGTTCCTGAATTTAAATAATCGGGAACGGTATCGTTAATATTTGTGCTTGCTATAAATTGATCTATGGGAAGTCCCATTTCTTTCGCCACTAACCCAGCACATATATTTCCAAAATTACCACTGGGTACAGAAACAGCAAGTTTCTTATCGGGTGTAATTCTATTTTTAAAGGCAATAAAATAATAGAACATTTGTGAGAGCCAACGTGCAATATTGATTGAGTTGGCAGATGTCAATGGCATACTCCGAATTAAATCAGCATCAATAAAGGCACTTTTTACCATATCTTGACAATCGTCAAAAGTTCCATTTACCTCTATTGCAGTAATGTTTTCCCCTAGGGTGGTAAGTTGTTTTTCTTGAATTTCGCTTACTTTTCCTTTGGGGTATAAAATTACAACTTGAATTCCTTCAACCTTGTAAAATCCATCGGCGACGGCCCCTCCAGTATCCCCTGAGGTAGCAACAAGGATGGTAAGCTTGTCTGTTTTTTTCACTTCATTGGCATAGGACAAACAGCGAGCCATAAACCGAGCCCCAACATCTTTAAAAGCAAGCGTCGGTCCCTGAAATAACTCTAAAGTTGCCATTGTTTCAGTAATAGGAACGATTGGAAAATCAAAGTTTAGGGTGTCTTCAACGATTTTTCTCAAACGATCTACGGGAATATCGTCTCCTACAAAAGGCTTTATAACTTGAAACGCAATGTCATGATTTGAAAAATTTTTAATGTTATTGTAAAAAACTTCTGGAAGTTTTGGTATTTCATTTGGGAAATAAAGACCACGGTCCGGAGCCAACCCTTTTCTTACTGCGTCTAGAAAAGAAACGTCTTGAGAATTATGATTTAAACTAAAGTACTTCATTGATTAGTGCAGTATTTTTATACCCTCATTATTGATTTTTGAAATATGTACTTCATATTCCAATTCTAATTCCTCAAATTGTGTTTTCATTGCAACTCCAACTTCTTCTGCAATTTTAATGCCCCTTGAAAGAGCATAAATTGAAGGGCCTGATCCAGAGATTCCGCTTCCTAATGCGCCAGCCTTAATAGCGGCAGCCTTTACTTCTTTAAACTTTGGAATAAGCATGGCTCTGTAAGGCTCAATTACTTTATCTTTTAAACTTCTAGAAAGTAAAGCGTAGTCATTTGTATACAGCGCACTTACAAAAGCACCTAGATTTCCCCATTGTTGAACGGCTTTATCTAAAGGAATTGTTTTTTTAAGAATGGCTCTAGAATGGATTGTTTTTAATTCAATTTTGGGATGAATAACCGTTGCCACCAATTCTGGTGGGCTTGGAAGTTTAATTATGTCTAATGAAGCATTGCTTCTCACTAAAGTGAAACCGCCAAGTAAAACAGGTGCAAGGTTGTCTGCGTGCGCAGCCCCACTTGCTAATGCTTCTCCGGCCATTGCGAATTGAACTAATTCATTTCTACTATACGGCCTTCCCATTAGTTCGTTTATAGCAAATACTGCTCCAGCAGCACTGGCAGCACTACTTCCAATTCCGCTTCCTGGTTTGATTTTTTTCTCTATATCAATTCTAAAGCCGTATTTACTAGGATGTGCATTTAATAAAGCTATAGCTGCGACACTGGCAACATTTTTTTGAGGATCTTTGGGTAAATCTTGACCGGTTATTGTTCCAATGGTTATCCCAGGAGTAACTGTTTTTGTCACCCGCATTATGTCACCTATGGGATCCAAACAAAAACCCAATACATCAAACCCACAGGAAATATTTGCAACACTACCAGGACAAAAAATCTCTATTTGATCCATAAACTAGCGTTTTCCAATTCTAATGATATCTCCAAAAATTCCAGCTGCTGTAACTTCAGCACCAGCACCAGCACCTTTTATAATTAAAGGTTGGTCTTTATAGCGATTTGTATAAAATAAGATAATATTATCACTTCCTTCTAAATTATAAAAGTCATGACTTGGATTAATCTCTTGAAGTCCAACACTAGCTTTTCCATTTTCTAATTGAGCTACATATTTTAAACGAGCTCCTTTTTCATTTGCACTAGCAAGTAAATTTTGAAAATGGGTTTCATTTTTTTCAATCATTTCATAGAAACTTTCATTTGAATTACTATTCAACACCTCTTCTGGAAGAAAGGTGTTGTTTTCTATATCACTCAATTCAAGTAAAAATCCACTTTCTCTTGCTAAAATCAATATTTTTCTTGCAACATCAACTCCGCTTAAATCTATTTTTGGGTCTGGTTCTGTATACCCTTCTTTTTGTGCGCTTTGGACTATTTCTATAAAGGAAGTCTCAGATGTAAATTTGTTAAATACAAAGTTTAAACTCCCAGATAAGATGGCTTGAATTTTAACAATTTCATCTCCAGAGGCAATCAGATTATTCAGTGTATCAATTACGGGTAGTCCCGCACCAACATTAGTTTCGAAAAGGAAAGGAGTTCCAAATCTACGTGCTGTTTTTTTAAGGTCTATGTAGTTGCTAAGGGTACTTGCACATGCGATTTTATTACAGGTAACCACACCTATATTATTTACTAAGTAGCGTCCATATTCATTTGCTATATTTTCATTTGCTGTATTATCAATAAAAATACTGTTACGTAAATTCAACTTTTGGATGTGTTCAAAAAAGGCATCACGGTTGGCCTTGGTTGCACTGTTGTTTAACTGATCTCTCCATTCAGATAAATCAATTTGTCCATCATTTAGTAACATTTTACTTGAATTGGAAAGCGCAATCACACGTATTTTTAAGCGTAAATGTTCCAATAAGTATGCTTGTTGACGGTGAATTTGTTCAATGAGTTTTCCCCCTACATTACCAACTCCTGTAATGAATAAATTTAATTCTTTGGATTGTTCTTCAAAAAAGCTTTCATGAACTGTATTTAAAGCTTTTTGGGTATTTTTTTCATCAATAATAATTGAAATGTTACGTTCTGAAGCTCCTTGTGCAATAGCTCTAATATTGATTTTGTTTGCCCCTAGGCTACTGAATAATTTTCCGCTTATACCTTGATGATCTTTCATTCGGTCACCTACAACAGCTATGTTGGTCATTTTCGTTTCAACTACTGCTGGGGCTACTTTATTTAATGAAATTTCAAATGCAAAATGTTCATCAATTGCTTTTTTAGCAACTTGGGCATCTTCAGACCTTACGCCTAAACAAATTGAATGCTCAGATGAGGCTTGCGTAATCATTATTATATTTATTTTTTTATTGGATAGGCATTCAAACAAACGTTTAGAGAAACCAGGAATGCCAATCATTCCACTTCCTTCAAGACTTACCAATGCAACATTCTCAATATGGCTAACACCTTTTACAACAGTTCCATTGCCACCTTCAATTGTTCCTTTAGAATCAATCACAGTACCTGCTGCGTCCTGATCAAAAGTATTTTTGATCAACATAGGTATTTCTTTTTCAATAATGGGTTGAAGAGTGGGAGGGTAAATCACTTTTGCTCCAAAATGGGAGAGTTCCATGGCCTCGTGATATGAAAGCTTTGAAATGGGTAGTGCTTGAGACACTAATTTTGGATGCGCAGTAAACATGCCACTTACGTCAGTCCAAATTTCCAATACTGATGCATCGATAAAATTAGCAAATAAGGCTGCAGAAAAATCAGAGCCCCCTCTTCCAAGAGTTGTTATGTCACCGTTTTCATCGCTGGCAATAAATCCTGGAACTATGATAACTGCTGCAGTTTCTTGTTTTACAAATTTTTGAGTTTTATCAGAACTTTTTTTGTGATCAATAATTTCTCTATCATTTACGATTTGAGTAAAAAGTAAATCCCTAGAGTCTTTTAAGGTAACATCAATTCCTTGATATTTAAAAAGGTCATATATAATTGTACTGGAGAGAATTTCACCATAACTAGAAATTTTGGCTAGACTTTTTGAGGTCAATTCTTTAAGGGTAAATAGTGATTCAAGAACACTTTCTAATTCATTTATTTTTGACTTCAAAAAACTGATGCTACCACTTTGTTTCGTAACAGGAATAAAGTCTAAAATAATAGCTAAGTGACGGTCCTCAACAGTTTTGATATGTGCTTTGAAGTTCTTTTCTCCTCTGCTGGCAGCTGTTGCCATTTCAACTAATAAATTGGTAATACCACCCAAAGCAGACACTACAACAAGTTGTTTTTGTTTTGTTGATTTTTTAATAATTTCAACAACAAGCTTCAAGCTTTCTGAGGTAGCAACGGATGTTCCACCAAATTTCAAAACCTTCATAAGATAAAATTAAACTCCTGAGACAAGAGTAATAGGTTCAAATAATAAAATTAAGTGCAAAAATAACACAAATGCACTGGGTTTATTCTATTTAATGAATAAAAATAAAGGGTTTTTTGAAGTCCTTTTAATGGATTTATATAATGAGAGGCCTAATTTATGAAGAACTCTCAATTTGTTGATTTACATCTAGCTGAAGGGCGTCCTCTTTTTTGTTTTTATCAATTTTAATAAGGTCTCCTTCTTTAATTGTATTGCTGACTACATGTTCAGCAACTAAATCTTCAACATGTTTTTGAATGGCTCTATTTAATGGTCTAGCACCATATTTTATGTCAAATCCTTTTTCTGAAATAAATTCTTTTGCGGTATCAGTTACAGTAACCTGGTATCCTAATTTTTCAATACGTAAAATAAGTTTCTCTAGTTCAATATCAACAATTTTACGAATATCTTTTTGTTCTAATGCATTGAAAATCACAATATCATCAATACGATTCAAGAATTCTGGCGAAAAGGTTTTCTTTAGTTCTTTTTCAATTACTCCCTTTTCAATATCAGAAGTTTGTGCCTTTTGAGCTGCCGTTTCAAAACCTAATCCTGTTCCGAAATCTTTTACTTGGCGTGCCCCAATGTTTGAGGTCATTATGATAATAGTATTTTGAAAATTTACTTTTCTACCCAAGCTATCCGTTAGGAAACCATCATCTAAAACCTGTAAAAGCATATTAAAAATATCAGGATGTGCTTTTTCAACCTCATCAAGAAGAATCACAGAGTAAGGGCGTCTTCTAACTTTTTCGCTCAATTGTCCACCCTCCTCATAACCAACATAGCCTGGGGGTGCTCCAATCAATCTTGAGATAGCAAATTTTTCCATGTATTCGCTCATGTCGATGCGAATTAGATTCTCTTCAGAATCAAATATTTCGGACGCTAGAATTTTGGCTAACTGTGTTTTACCTACTCCTGTTTGTCCAAGGAAAATAAAAGATCCAATTGGTTTGTCGGGCGCTTTAAGGCCTGCACGATTTCTCTGAATTGCCTTGACTACTTTTTCAATGGCTTCTTTTTGTCCGATTAGTTTTTCTCCAATTAAGCCAGAAAGTTTTGAAAGTTTACTTTTTTCAGAGTTAACAATTTTATTTACTGGGATATTGGTCATCATGGAAACAACATCAGCAATATTATTTTCATTTACAGTGACCCGATTCAATTTAGAGTCTTCTTGCCATCTCTCCTGAGCTTCAATTAGCAAACGCTCAACGCGCTTTTCATCGTCTCTTAGTTTGGCTGCCTCTTCATACTTTTGTTTTTTGACAACGGTATTTTTTGACTCTCGAATTTCATCAAGTTGTTTTTCCAGATCAATGATTTCTTTGGGAACACTCATGTTGTTGATGTGCACACGTGATCCTGCTTCATCAAGAGCATCAATTGCTTTGTCTGGAAGAAAGCGATCTGACATGTAGCGATCTGTAAGCTCTACACAAGCTTTCAAAGCTTCATGGGTATAATTTACGTTGTGATGACTTTCATAGCGATCTTTAATATTTTCAAGTATTTCTAATGTTTCCTCGGGTGTAGTTTGTTCAACTAACACTTTTTGAAAACGACGTTCTAAAGCACCATCCTTTTCAATATGTTGACGGTATTCATCTAAAGTAGTTGCACCAATACATTGAATTTCTCCTCTTGCTAATGCTGGTTTGAACATGTTAGACGCATCGAGACTTCCCGTTGCACCTCCTGCGCCAACTATGGTATGAATTTCGTCAATGAATAAAATGATATCATCATTTTTTTCTAACTCATTCATCACCGCTTTCATGCGCTCTTCAAATTGCCCTCTATATTTTGTACCGGCAACCAGGCTGGCAAGATCTAAGGTGACTACTCGTTTATTGTAAAGGACTCGTGAAACTCTTTTTTGAATAATTCGAAGGGCAAGTCCCTCCGCAATTGCTGATTTACCAACACCTGGCTCTCCAATTAAAAGGGGATTATTTTTCTTCCGTCGGCTCAAAATTTGAGAAACTCTTTCAATTTCTTTTTCCCGGCCTACAACAGGGTCTAGTTTTTCTTGTTCTGCAAGCAAAGTAACATCACGTCCAAAGTTGTCTAAGACGGGTGTTTTTGTTTTTTTATTGCTTTTGGATTCCGATGTTGGGATAAAAGGATTTTCTTTTTCTTCACCCTCATTCTTCTCTTCAGGAAAGGATGAAGTAGCAGAGATGTCATCATAAGTGTCTGTATCATTGGCCAACATAAGCTTGAATTGTTCTTTAACTAAATCGTAATCGACATTTAATTTTGTCAACAATTTAGTCGTAGGATCATTTTCATTTCTTAAGATACAAAGTAAAAGGTGAACAGTATTAATTAACTCGCTTTGAAAGAGTTTTGCCTCCAAAAACGTTGTTTTTAATGCACGTTCAGCTTGTCTTGTAAGATGAAGATTTTTTTTGTCATTTATTAATTGTGCATCCTCTAGAGCTGCTGGATTTAAGATTTCTACTTTTCTTCTTAATTCGTCTAAGTTGATCTCGATAGAGTTAAGAATAGCTATGGCTTTGCCGCCTCCATCTCTTAAAATCCCTAACATTAGGTGTTCTGTACCGATAAAATTATGACCTAGCCTTAGCGCTTCTTCCTTGCTGTATGCTATTACATCTTTTACTCGAGGTGAAAAATTATCATCCATAATCTTATTTTTTTTGTTTCTACTTCAAAAAGCAGACCAATGTTTATTGCTCTCTGCTAATAGACAAAAAATTATTAAGATTTCAAAAGTTGAGGGATAATTATTTATAACAAAAATCAACTCTTTTTCTGTTAATAATTTTAACAATTAACACCTTGTAAAATAGGATATATTGTCTTGTGTTTCCTTATTTTAGCGTTAATATAATTTAGATATATGAGCGAGGGAGATAAAATCATTCCAATCAACATTGAAGATGAAATGAAGTCAGCATACATTGATTATTCAATGTCTGTCATAGTGTCACGTGCACTTCCTGACGTACGAGATGGTTTAAAGCCAGTTCACCGACGTGTTTTATTTGGAATGCATGAATTAGGTATTCGAGCCAACACAGCACACAAGAAATCTGCACGTATTGTAGGTGAGGTTTTAGGTAAATACCACCCGCATGGTGATAGTTCTGTCTATGATACGATGGTACGTATGGCCCAGGAGTGGAGTTTACGTTACCTTTTAGTAGATGGTCAAGGAAACTTTGGTTCTGTAGATGGTGATAGTCCTGCTGCAATGCGATATACTGAGGCCAGAATGCAAAAGATCTCTGAAGATTTATTGGCTGATATTGACAAAGAAACTGTTGATCTTCAGCTTAATTTTGACGATACATTAAAAGAGCCAACAGTACTACCTACTCGTGTGCCGAATCTTTTAATCAATGGTGCTTCAGGAATCGCAGTGGGTATGGCAACAAATATGCCACCACACAATTTAACAGAGGTTGTTGATGGTACGATCCAGTATATCGAAAACAATGACATTACCATTGAGGAATTAATTAAAACCATTAAAGCTCCAGATTTTCCCACTGGAGGAACTATCTATGGATATGATGGTGTTCGTGAAGCTTTTTTAACTGGACGTGGACGAATTGTTATCCGAGCAAAAGCGAATATTGAAGAAGTCAACGGGCGTGAATGTATCATCGTCACCGAAATACCCTATCAAGTTAACAAAGCAGAAATGATTCGTAAGACCGCTGAAATGGTCAACGACAAAAAGTTAGAGGGAATCAGTTCTATTCGTGATGAATCGGATCGAAATGGTATGCGGATTGTTTACATCTTAAAGCGAGATGCAGTTCCCAATATCGTCCTCAATAAATTATATAAATACACCGCTCTTCAATCTTCTTTTAGTGTAAATAATATTGCGCTAGTAAAAGGAAGACCTCAGATGTTGAATCTAAAAGAGATGATTCATCATTTTGTTGAGCATAGGCATGATGTTGTTGTTCGTAGAACTCAATTTGAACTTCGAAAAGCGGAAGATCGTGCACATATATTAGAAGGCCTCATTATTGCTTCAGATAATATTGATGAAGTGATCAAAATTATTAGAGCTTCTCAAAGCGCAGATGCTGCTCGTGAGAATTTGATTAAACAATTTAAACTGTCCGAAATACAAGCCAAGGCTATCGTTGAGATGCGCTTGCGACAATTGACAGGATTAGAACAAGACAAACTCAGAACAGAATACAATGATTTGTTGGTTACTATTGCGGATTTAAAAGACATTCTTGACAAGAAAGAACGGAGAATGGAAATCATCAAATTGGAGCTTGTTGAGATCAAAGATAAATATGGTGATGAACGCCGCTCAAATATTGAATACGCTGGAGGTGACTTTAGCATGGAGGACATGATTCCTGATGAGCAAGTTGTAATCACAATCTCTCACGCTGGTTACATCAAAAGAACACCACTTATTGAATACAAAACGCAGAATAGAGGAGGGGTAGGACAAAAAGCCTCTACGACTCGTGATGAAGATTTCCTTCAAGATTTGTTTGTTGGAACCAACCATCAGTACATGCTATTTTTCACCCAAAAGGGAAAATGTTTCTGGATGCGAGTTTATGAAATACCTGAGGGTTCCAAGACTGCAAAAGGGCGTGCAATTCAAAACTTGATTAATATTGAACAAGATGATAAAGTTCAGGCCTTTATATGCACCCAAGATCTAAAAGATGAGGAATACATCAATAATCATTATGTGATTATGGCGACTAAAAAAGGACAAGTGAAGAAAACTTCTTTGGAGCAATATTCTCGACCTCGCGCTAATGGAATTAACGCCATCAATGTTAGGGAAGACGACGAGCTTTTAGAGGCTAAATTAACTAATGGAAACAGTCATGTAATGTTGGCAGTCAAGTCTGGTAAAGCTATTCGTTTTGAAGAGAGCAAAACACGTCCTATGGGTCGTGGAGCTTCTGGAGTTAGAGGGATTACACTTGCGGACTCTAAAGATGAAGTGGTAGGTATGGTTGCAGTTAATGATATGGATGCAAATATATTAGTTGTTTCAGAAAATGGATATGGAAAACGTTCTAGTTTAGATGATTATCGTATTACCAACAGAGGTGGTAAAGGTGTTAAAACTATTTCCATTACCGATAAAACAGGTAAGCTTGTGACCATCAAAACGGTTACTGATACAGATGATTTGATGATCATCAATAAATCTGGAATTGCCATCCGAATGGAGGTTGCTGCATTGCGTGTCATGGGAAGAGCAACACAAGGAGTAAGATTAATTAATCTGAAAGGCGATGATACCATTGCCGCGGTTGCAAAAGTAATGAATGATGACACCCCCATTGAAGATGTAAATGACATCGATATCAACGATGGCACTATTATTGAATAATATCAACCAAACAATTATAAATTACAATGAAAACGAACATAGTATTACTTTTTATTTTATCGATCTCCCTTTCTTTTGGACAAAAAAAGGAGATCAAAAAAGCGATTAAGCTATTTGATTCTGGTGATGTTTCAGGAGCAACAAGTCTTTTAGAGTCAAGTGCCGCCATTTTTGAACTTGCTGATGCTAAAGTTTTAAATCAAAAAATCTATCTGGAAGCTAAAATAGACCAAGCCAATAAGAATTTTGAAGCGGCTTTTGAGAAATACCAAGCATTTAAAGCTTCAGGTGGAGTAGACACAGGTTATGATGCACAACTGCAAACACTAACTTCAGATATAGTAAACAGTGCTATTGAGGACAATGCAGAAAAACGATTTGCACAGGCTGCAAGTAAATTATTTTTAGCTTATACGATCAATACCGAAACCAATGAAGATTATCTTTATTATGCAGCCTCTAGTTCAGTAAACGCCGCTGATTATGATGCTTCATTAAAGTATTACAATCTTTTGAAAGACATCAATTATGAAGGAATAACGACTCGCTTTGTTGCTAAGTCAGTAGAATCTGGTGAAGAAGTTGAATTTTCAGAGACAGAATTTAATCTTTATAAAAAGACTAAGGAGTATACTGATTTTCGAGAGGAAACATCTGAGTCAAAATTCCCCGAGATTGTCAAAAATATTGCTTTGATTTATGCACAATTGGGAGATGATGAGAACGCAATGGCTGCTGTAAAAGAAGCAAGAAAATCAAACCCTAAAGATTTAAATTTAATTTTAACAGAGGCAAATTTATACATTCAACTCAATGAAAATGATCGTTTTGAGGAATTGATGAAAGAAGCCATAGCACAAGATCCAAATAATGGATCACTTTACTTTAATCTAGGAGTAGTAAATGCACAACGTGGAAACGCTTCTGAAGCGAGAGGGTATTATGAAAAATCGATCGAGCTCAATCCGGACTCTGAATCAGGATACTTGAATTTAGTTTCTTTAATCTTACAAGGGGAGACAGAAATTGTTGAAGAAATGAATTCTTTAGGAAACTCTAGAACAGACAATGCTCGATATGAGGTTCTTAAAATAGCTCGTGAAGAGATATATAAAGAGTGTGTGCCTATTCTAGAAAAACTTATTGGGATAAGTAAAAACGAAGAAGCCGTCAATACGTTGATGAACATATACGGTACTCTTGGAGACAATGAAGGATTTATGAAGATGAAAGGTCTTCTAGAATAAAAATCGCTTTTAAATACAAAAAAGCCTTCAATTACTGAAGGCTTTTTTTTATATAATTTTTTTGATGATTCTTAACGTATGAGAATGTTGTTGAGTATCTAGATTGTAGATTCCCGTTTGATCGATACGATCGATTCGAACCTTTCCATGTGCATGCAAAATGTAATTATTTTCAAGGAGTAACCCTACATGAATAATTTTACCCTCATCATTGTCAAAAAAGGCAAGATCTCCAGGTTCACTTTCATCAATAAAACTCAATGTATTTCCTAATTCCGCCTGTTGTGAAGCATCTCTAGGGATCTGGTACCCGTTGATTCTATAAATCATTTGGGTAAGACCTGAGCAGTCAATTCCCATAGGAGTTTTTCCTCCCCACAGGTAAGGTGCATATAAATATAATGAGGCTGTCTCTAGGAGTTTTTCTTTTTTACTTTTTACGCTGATGGTGGGCCCAGAATACGATTGGTTTAATAATGAAGCACCACTTATATTACTTCCTATAACTAGTGTGGTGAGTTGATTGTTTTGTGTCTCAATATAATCAATGAGTTGTGTCGTGTATGCTGTAGATTTCACTCCAATATCTTCCGCTTCTTCTTTGGTAATCTGCTGAGCTTGTTTGTGGTCAATCCAACCGGTATAGTCGTCTAGTAAGGTGCTAATATGGTACCATTCCTTTTTTTTTCCAATGATCTTGAAACAATCTCCGTATAAGAGTTGCGAAACCATCTCACTCCTATGATTATTTTCTTTTCGCATCGGGACGATGCTTAGATGACAAATACCGTATTCCAAATTATTTTTTTATAACGTATGCTTCTATTTCAAATGCAAAAATAGGGATTTCTTTTCCCCAACCCCCGAACTGTTTTGAAAATAGCTAACATAACAATTAGATTGTGTAATTTTGAATATAAATATTGATTTTGAAAACCTTCTGGAATTACTTGGTGGCAAAGCAGAATATACTTTATAAGTCTATATTGATTCTTTCTAGTTCATTACTTATTCTTTATCTTTTTCCTATTGGGGGTCAATTCAAATATGAGTTTCAAAAAGGGAGAGCATGGCAGTACCCAAGTTATTATGCCCCTTTTGATTTTTCCATTTTAAAATCAGAACAAGAAGTAAAAGCAGATCAGGAAGCTGCGTTAAGTTCATTAAAACCGTATTTAAGGAGTGATATAAAAATAAAGGAGCTTGTCTTTACAAGGTATCAAGACGAATTTTCTCGCTTTTTTTCTTCAATTAATAACCCTATGGTTTTTGACAGCGTATATAAATTTGGAGAAAGCATATTAAAAAAAATATATGAGAACGGTGTGCTCCCTCCAAACTATATTCATCAAGGGAACGAAGAAATTTTATTAATCCAAGATAATGTAGAAATTCCTCTTAATGTGAAGGAACTTTTTAAATCGGATTCTCTTTTTGAGAGTTTATCTAAATGGTTTGAGGAGTCTAATTATGACGTGTATTTTGAGAGTTTCAACGACTTCTTTTTTGAGTTAATTACTCCAAATGTTGCTCTAGATCTTGTTTTTTATCAGAATACAGTCGATCAAACTTTACAGAATATTTCTCTTTCTAGAGGGGTTGTAGCCTCGGGTGAATTAATCATCGCAGAGGGTGAAATGGTTGACGAGAGTCATTTCGAAACATTAAGTTCTCTACGGAAGGAGTTTTCGATGCTAGAAAACGACGATCAAAGTTCTATTTGGGTACTTATTGGGTATTCTATTTTAATAATCCTAACCTTTTCGTTATTGCTTTTATTCCTTTACAAATACCGTTTTTCAATTTATGAAAACAACCGAAAGCTCACATTTATCTTTTTTAACATTGTGTTTGTAGTATTTGTGACAACTGTTTTAATTGGCTATAATACAGCTCTCATTTTTGCTACTCCACTTTGTATATTACCACTCATTATCAAAGCTTTTTTTGATGCCCGTTTAGGTCTTTTTGCTCATGTACTTACAGTACTTCTCATAGGATTTATTGTTCCTAATAGTTTTGAATTTGTATTTCTTCAGATTGTGGCTGGGATAGTTACTATTCAGTCCATAGATCAACTATACAGACGGGCCAATTTATTTATTTCGGTGGGTCAAATTGTTTTAGTCTATCTGATTGCTTACATCGCTTTTACGATAATACAAGAAGGAACTTTTTTGAAAATTGATGTATTAACCATTGGATTATTTCTACTTAACGGCCTATTAATGCTTTTTGTTCAACCCTTGATTTATATCTATGAAAAACTTTTTGGTTTAGTTTCAGATGTTTCATTACTCGAACTTTCTGATACCAATTCAAAACTACTAAAAGAACTTTCTGATCAAGCGCCAGGTACCTTTCATCACTCACTACAGGTGGCTAATCTTGCTGAAGCTGCTGCGAATGAAATTGGAGCCAATACCCTATTGGTTAGAGTGGGGGCATTGTACCATGATATTGGAAAACTCAAGCAGCCCAAATATTTTTCTGAAAATCAAATTGCCCCCGATTCACCTCATGATTCCCTCACGCCCAAACAAAGTGCAAAAATTATCATTGACCATGTATTGGATGGCATTTTGATAGCACAAAAAAATAAGCTCCCCGACAGGGTGATTGATTTTATTCGAACACATCACGGTACGTCCAGTGTATATTATTTTTACAAGAAGCAATTAGAGTTTGATCCGGAAGGAACTAATATTGAAGATTTTCAGTATCCAGGACCCAGACCTTTCTCAAAAGAGACTGCTATTTTAATGATGGCAGATGCAGTGGAGGCAGCTTCTAAAAGCCTAAAAGCACCAGATATAGGTCAGTTAGATCTTTTTATTGAAAAGATAATATCAGGTAAAATGGAGGAGGGTCAGTTTAATGCTTCTAACATAACATTGGCTGAAATAGAGACAGTTAAAAAGGTTCTATTACGCAAATTGATTAACGTTTATCAACTCCGAATAGAATACCCAGAATAATTTAAAAAAAGATTGCTTTCTTATCTCGGAACACTTACTTTTGTGCTCCATTATTTAGGAGAGGTGCCAGAGTGGTAATGGAGCAGATTGCTAATCTGTCGACGGGCAACCGTCGCCAGGGTTCGAATCCCTGTCTCTCCGCTATAGTAATCCCTATTACATTTAAATTCAATGTTTTAGGGATTTTTTGTTTTTATATTGTACGGTATTTGTACGGCTACTCTATTTTAAAAGCATAAAGTTTTCATTCAGCATTAATCCAAACACAGGGGCATGGGTTTTATAAAACGGTTTTTCTATTGAAACAGGGGGATGAGATTTGATATGTAATCCATTCTTTATATCTATCTTAGATGTATTATTAACCATAAATCAATTAAAATGAAGAAAATTTTATTATTATCTGCAATTGTATTTAGCACTTCTATTTTCGCTCAAAGATTGAATAGAGCAAACGAAATTTCTGTTGATGGTCCTAATAGAGGGGCTGTATTAGAATTAATGGATGACTTTTATGGAACAGTTAAATATAATGAAGGAAGTGGTGTTGTTATTCAATGGATTAGGATGGGTATTGATGAGTCAACTCATAGGGTAATAAATTACGGTGATGCGAATAATTTCGGTGTTTTAGACGGGGAAAGGAAAGAATATCAAGGACCTGCTTTTTGGTCAAGACTATCTCGTCACGTAAGTTATAACCGTGCCTCTGCATCTGTAAATATTGAAGTGTTATCTCCTAATAACCAAAATCATAATTTTTCTCAAAATTGGGATTTAAAAATTAAGGACCCTGAAAAATATCTAAATGCATTTAGAACACTTGTCACTGAATTGAAAAATGAGATTGGTCAGCGAAGAATAGCATTTGGAGCCCACACTATAAATGGCTACGGGGGAGCGACTCACTATATCACTCTTGGAGGCTCAAGTTGGCAAGAAATAGAAATAACAAGAGCTAAAATTCAACAAACAAATGCTTGGGCTACATTTTTAAAGAATAGAGGGGATGTAGAATATATTAGGAATTACCTTGTTCAAAACATAAGACATTATAATAATGCAAGAATCGAAGAAGGTAGAACCTTGAAATAATTTTAATAATTATAAATTAACCCTCCCAAGTGGAGGGTTTTTCTTTTTCACCTATTCTCTATATCTTAGAGGTATTATAAATCATAAATCAAAAAACATGAAGAAACTATTATTACTCGCTTTAATAACATTAAACTCATTAGCATATTCTCAAGTCACAGCTTATCACATGGTTTATGTTAAATCAGTTGATCAAGCCAAATTTGAAACTGTAGAAAAGGAGTACATGTCTAAGATGGCACAAAATGCAGTTAATGAAGGTAAATTTGCTTACTGGTCATTAGAAAAATTTATCCACCCAATGGTTCCTATTGGAGGTAAATTAAATTCTGCGTTAGTTGGAAATTGGTATCAGTTTGTAATTGTATACCCAAATGTTGAATCTTACTTAAATGCAGGTGCATGGTGGTCTGGAGCAGGAGAGGAATTAGGTGTTTCTCAGGATCTACTTTCATACAATGTTGAACAGGGGGGGATGTATATTTGGTCAATCAAAGATTCTGCTTTTGGTTCACAAACAGCAAAGTATAGTGTTTATAATTTTGGATTTAGTGAAGAACCACAAGCTTTTATAGACAGTCAAAAGCCATATAAAAAGAATTTTGCAGACCAAATGAAAAAAAATCAGAATGGTAGAGCAGGTTGGGTAAGTGGGGTTCGACTGTCACCAAAAAATTTTGGAGAACACAATGTTATGACATGGGACGGTTTTTTAACATTAGAAGATGCAATAAATCATTGGGATAATTGGACAGAATCTAAAGAAGATTATGATAAAATTGGATTGCCTAATGGTTTTGATTTAAAAATCATTGCTTTAAAAGTTGCAGAAACTACCGCAGCATCAAATTGATAATTAAATCTATTTAGATCAAAAAGCCCTCCCAATCGGAGGGTTTTTCTTTTACACCAAAGGATACAACCCAAATCCATCCTAATTCATTGATATCATTGCCTAAAGAGAAGATTCCTGTGTTGTGGTTTTAGGGGGTAGTTGTTTGGGGAAAGTGTGGATACGTGATGGAGATTGGTTTTTATCCAAAAACGTCTAAAATCATTCAAAAATGAATAAAAAATGTCAAAAATGAGTCAAAAATGATTAAAAATAACTTAAAATTGATTTTTTAAAATATTTGCTATAAAGACAATATAAAGTC
>Ga0181596_10000327_pt1 | contig 49414 bp, 41 predicted proteins | sample 041ome_6_FD_148655 | JGI IMG/M metagenome (GOLD analysis project Ga0181596, IMG submission 148655) | Coastal salt marsh microbial communities from the Groves Creek Marsh, Skidaway Island, Georgia - 041402US metaG (spades assembly) | ecosystem: Environmental > Aquatic > Marine > Intertidal zone... | reverse complement strand
TAAGTTTAAGGGGTAGTTAACCTCATAATTTGCCATACTTTGGAGAAGTAACCCACCTTTGTATGCCTTTAGATATCGTGAGTATGGCGATTTATGTTACTTTAGAGGGGAAAATCCCTAGAACCCCAATAAGGTTGAAATATCTTATGAAAACGTCAGAGCAACGATCACCACGAACGGTGGGGTCAGCGTAACCGTTCTCATTGGAGCAATAGAAGCTCTCGGTTATATCGCAAAAGAATCCACTGGCACTGCAAAAGAAATTACTTCACCGAACGACTGCTGTGACAACGAAAATGCAAGCAACACTGAAAGCAACCAAACTCAACACGTGGCGATTATCGGTACGGGTTCCGGCGCTTTTGCCTGCGCTATTAAAGCCGCTGAAGGTGGTGCCAAGGTCACTCTTATTGAGGGAGCCGATGTGATTGGCGGCTGTTGCGTGAATGTCGGCTGCGTACCCTCAAAAATTCTAATCCGCGCCGCTCAATTGGCTCAGCAGCAACGCAATAATCCCTTTACCGGACTGGAAAATCATGCGCCCCAATTGAGTCGAGCCTTGTTGACTCAGCAGCAGACCGCTCGGGTCGAAGAGCTGCGCGCGGCAAAGTACCAGAATATTCTGGAGACAAATCCTGCGCTTAGTTTACTTAAAGGTTGGGCGCAATTTAAAAATGCCAACACCCTGATAGTCAGAAAAAATGATGGAACCGAGCAGGCAGTTCACGCCGATAAAATCCTGATCGCTACCGGCTCCACGCCAACCATTCCTCCTATTGATGGTTTAACTGAAACACCTTATTGGACCTCTACCGAAGCGCTGTTTGCTCAGGAATTGCCGCAGCACCTGGTCGTGATTGGTTCGTCGGTTGTAGCGCTGGAAATTGCCCAGGCTTATCGCCGTTTAGGCAGTGAAGTCACCATATTAGCAAGACATACATTGCTTTATCGGGAAGATCCCTTGCTCGGTGAAAAACTCACCGGATGTTTTGAAAAAGAAGGCATTCGAGTATTAAACAGTACGCAAGCTACCAAGGTGACCCACGATGGAAGCCAATTTACATTGGAAACTAACGCGGGCGATCTACGCTGCGATCGTTTGCTGGTAAGCACCGGGCGACACGCCAATACTTGCCAACTCAATCTGGGCGCGGTGGGTGTTACGACCAACAAAAAGGGCGAAATCGTTGTTAACGAACGCATGGAAACGAATGTTCTCGGTATTTACGCCGCCGGAGACTGCTGCAACATGCCGCAATTCGTCTATGTCGCCGCGGCCGCCGGTAGCCGTTCCGGCATCAACATGACGGGCGGATACGCCAAACTGGATCTATCCACCATGCCAGCAGTGATTTTTACCGATCCCCAGGTGGCAACTGTTGGGCTCACGGAAGAGCAAGCCAACGCACAAGACATTGAAACCGACAGTCGTGTATTGGAGATGGAGAACGTGCCGCGCGCACTGGCGAATTTCGAGACCGATGGTTTTATCAAATTGGTGACGGAAAAAGCCACTGGCCGCCTGATCGGGGCGCAGATTCTGGCGCATGAAGGTGGAGAACTGATCCAGAGTGCGGCGCTGGCGATCCGCAACCGTATGACGGTGACGGAATTAGCCGACCAGCTTTTCCCTTACCTGACTATGGTGGAGGGTTTGAAGCTCTGCGCCCAAACCTTTAACAAGGATGTCAAAGAACTGTCCTGTTGTGCTGGGTAACGAACTTGAGTTGATCCGTATTCATTGATGGAAATGGCATTTTTCATTCGTAGTACGAAAGTGCCAATCAATTTTTTGAGTATAAGTAAAAAAGCAGTCAATTTACTATGACCTTGTTTTTTTAGGGAGGATAGATGAGCGACCATCTGCAAATTCGTTTACCCAGTACCAATATTTTTTTTCGCTCAGGCTTAGTTCTCGACCGGTATCTTTCAGTTGTCTTTGAAATAAATGGATTAGTCCGCTTAAGCCTAAGAAGGCTAAACCGACACATAAAATAGTCCAACTCGCTTGCCAATATGCGATTGCTACAAGCATAGTGATGATGGCTATAAGTCCGATGGGATTACAGGTCGCTTTGAATCCCAAGTAGCTGAAAAAAACGACGGTGCAAATCAGAAATGGCAAAGCCGCTAACTTGGCAGATGCCGTTAATATTTCTGAGGGAAAAAAATGAGCCGCAGCCAAAGTCGCCAGAAAAAGCCCCAGTGATATAAACCAGCAGCGTGCTGGTAAAGATTTAAGTAATTTTATCATCTTAGTACTCTCAAAGTGCACGGGCGGTGCACAATCAAATCATGCATCAGCATGTTAGTTCTCAAAAAGTGCTCTAGTGGTTTGCTCGGCCATAATCTCGCACACAGGACATTTAAGCTGAATGCGCTGTTGAGATACAGTCAAATACAGACTGCCGCATCGACACCGGTGTAAGGATGCAAGCTGTGATCTTAAATCACGAGCTAGAACCCAACCTTCATTGATGGTCAGTTTTTTCCAGGGGATCTCAGCTGGAAGATCTGCCTCTTCTCTTGCAACCAAGTACGCATCGTAAGCCTTCATCAAAGCATCGATATTTAATTTCTTGTAGACATTATCACCACCAATATTGACATAAAGCGCCATCAGCAGGGAGCCTTCAACTAGGGCTCTTCTGCTTTTAACGATGGCATCAGATTCTGGCAATTGACCAGGACAAGGTGACTTGCCAGTCACTTCTTTGTGCAGCCTTCTGATAATGTGGATTGGCAAACCTGTATCGAGCGCGATAATGGTCGTTCGAAATCCGTACTTAATAAGCAGCGAGGCTCGGGTAAACAGCTCACTTTTGGACAGGTTATCAATCATGCATCCCCCTTGTTGTTTAGGGTTGATAATAAATAAGCGATTCTTGGGATACCTGTACCTTTGCTCTTCACCATCTCAATCAGTTGGCTTTGGTTACCCCTTGGTTGAAACAGCATGAATGATGAGGTCGCCACTCGTTGCAGGTCGTCAACACCGGCATTAATCAGTGCATCCACCACGTCGCGTGTAAGTCCAAAGCGCAAGACCGCCTCTTGCGGATCAATTCGCGCTAATTCACGTGCTGCGTGTAGGTACGCCAAATTTAATTGATAGAAGTCTTGTTGATTGGTTGTCATTGACGGACCTCCAGTTCATGTAAAATATTGCGATAGATAGAAAGCACTCTTTGCCCATACCAGCGTGCACGCTCTTCGTTCCAACTGTGATAGCGGCCTATGCCAAGCTCTAAATCGTTTGGTGAAGACTTGATTGCTTCGGCCAAAATACTGGAGCCGACGGTAAGGTTGGTGATGGGGTCTAGCAGTTCCGCTGCTGAGCTCACCCGATGCCCATGCCAATGCAAATTGATTTGCATTAGGCCAATATCGAGCTGGTATTTTTCACTCTCTTGCAGTGCTTGGTTTAACAGTTGCTCCGCTTCTGTCTTAGATTTGGCGTAGGTTGCATTTGAACCATTGCGAATTGCGTATGGCCATGGACTGGTCATGTTAAGACCTCGATGTGAGGCCGACTCAGCCAAGGCAACGGCGTAGAGCATGACTGGATCAATACCAACACTTTGTGCTGCTTTTTCCCACTGATAGCCCGGAAACGCATAGACTGAAGTGCTTGCGGACATGGCTATCACTAGGGCAATGGTTTTTGCTTTAATCGTTTTCATTTTTGTCCTCTAATTGATTTCCGAGAAGCGCCTGAATGGCTTTCGGGCTTATTCTTTTTAATGGCACTGCGCTAAAGTCGGCGATGCCTCTCGTATAAACTTGTGCCGCTTTTGACCAGTCGCCTACGGCAACAGGCGCTTGCATATCAAATCCTTTTTGCTGGTTCTGATGGTCTGCAATACCCTGTAATAGCCTTGGGTATTCACCCACTTCGTCCCGTAGCAAGTAAGCCTGGTAGCGTGTTAAAAACTCTTTTTGCTTAAAGGGGTATTCCCTGTCATCAACCTTGCAGAGTTCAACCCATCCACCCATGTCTGAAATCACGCGGTGGATAAGCGCATCGTCAAACATCACGGATGTCCAAGCGCCAACCTGACGAACAGCCTTGTCAACTTTGTTCCAAGCAACCATGGCTCTTGAACCTGAGTTGCCGTCGATATGCTTGATGACGTCAGCGGGCTTTGGAAAAAATTGCCCAGTATCCGGTGATTGAATATGCCGAGTCAGACCGATTCGCACTTCTTCAATGCTATAAGCACGAAGGGCTTCAAATGCGATGGATAGCAATTGTGGTGATACGCTTTTGCCATACATGGCCCAAGCAGCTCCCCAAACTTCAGCAAACTCGCGTTTATCAACCTCCTGCACTTGAACGAACCTCCCGAATACCTGGTCCGGCCCAGCTTTCAGCAATGCGGCGATTGCTTTCTTCAATGTTCAACTGGTGATTGCTGCCCTTTAGGCTCGTCGATGATTGCTGTACTTCATCAATGCGAACGTACTCGTCTTCCCATTGCCGGTTTAAAAGCCAGTTATGTGGCATAGGGGTCTTAGTCCGATCTTGATACTGCAATCGGTTGTCTCGTTGCTCTTTCCAGCGTTTTAGCACTTCCAAGGCGAGTTCATGGTCTTCATTGAGGCCCATGCGTAGCCATTCTTCTTTGGCTTTCGCTTTTTTTTCTTTGCGTATTTGTACATCCCAGAAGTCTTCAAACTGTATGTGGTCAACAGTTTTAACTGTTGGTTTATTGCTTCTCTCAGAGTCATCCGACCGTTGAGAGTCCCTTACCGGGTTGCCATCAGGCATAAACAATGATGAAAATTCTTCTGGTAGCCGAGCTTGAAAAGCGGCAAGAGATTTCAAAAGCGATGCCATACCAATGAAGTCGGCAGGTACATCTTTAAGCAACCGAAAGGCTGCTTTACCTTGGTTCGGGTTTTCGATTGGGTTGTGCTTCAGAAAGCTCCGAATCAAAGTCCAACCGGATTCCTCGCAACGAATGAGGAACTGATCTTGTTCTAACTCCTTTAGAGCCTTGGCAACCTGTTGCTCATCCCAGTTCAAGTCAGAAGCAACGTAACCAATCGGCAGTCGAAAGCAGCCAAGCAAATTACAATGTGGGCATGTAAGCAAATACAGTCCTAGCAACTTCGCTGAGTCACTCCAGGACAAAACGTTTTGCTTTAGCCAAAAGCGGGTATAGACCTTGCCATAGTCACGCATGGAGGAACTCGCTTTTGTGTTTACGTAAAATGCTGACCATTATTTGCCCTTAATCCTACTGGTTACTGGCTTTCAGCTCGCTTGGGCATTCGGGATAGATGTCCGGTCTTAACTGAGATCGGGTTACCTGTCCTTGCGTAGCTTGTTCGATGGGTAAAACGAATTCAGCGGGAACACGCCCTGATTTATTCAACCAAAACCAGACGTTTTGCTGTTTTGAGTTGATGGCTCTTGCTAATGCTGATTGCCCGCCGACCAAGTCAATGGCACGGCGGAGATGTTTTTGTGTCGTGTTGAACACTTCCATACCGTCTCCTGTTACAATAATAACTGTTACAAGATTGAATGTTACAGTTTAAACTGTAGATAAGTCAACAGTTAAAATTGTTGAAAGACTACAGTTTTATTTGTAGAATGCGGGCTTATGAAAACTTTATCCGAACGACTAAACCATGCCTTGCAGCTTACTGGGGTAACTCAGTCTGAGTTGGCTCGTCGCATTGGTATCAAACAGCAGTCGATCAGCCAGATTTGCTCTGGTAAATCGGCTAGGTCTCGTTACACCATGCAGATCGCGGAGGCGCTTCGCGTGAATGCTCATTGGCTCGCCACAGGTGATGGCGAGATTGGCTTGGGGGTCGGTAATGTAGAAGTCGGGCCTGATATTAAGGGAAGAATTCCTCTCATTAACTGGGTTCAGGCCGGTGATTGGACTGAAATAGCGGAGGGATTTGCCCATGAAGATGCTGAGGAGTGGCGTGAAGTCACTGGGAAAGCACATGAGGGTTGTTTCGCACTTCGCGTAAAAGGCGACAGTATGGAAAATCCAAGCGGAAAAAAATCCATACCTGAGGGGGCAGTGATCGTTGTTGATCCTGAGTTACCTTACTCTTCAGGTTCATTGGTTGTTGCGCGTTTGGATGATTCGAAAGAAGCAACCTTTAAGCAGTTGGTTATTGATGGTGAACAGAAGTATCTAAAACCTTTGAACCCGCAATACCCTGCAATACCGATCAACGGCAACTGCACCATCATCGGTGTAGTACGACAAGCTATCATCGATTTCTGGTAGCGAAGGAATTTGTGGTTTAGCCACAGTTGTTCATTAGCTGTAGAAGCAACGATTGCAAACAGCTACAACTGAGCATTGGTGCACGCTGAGAGTAAATGGTAACCGATTAGATAACCATTGATTGTTTATAAAGTCAATATCAGCGAAAATAGCGGCCAATTACGATTAACACGACGGATTTGACAAGCGAAGAACTGAAAAGAGAGTACTTCCAAAAGTGTGTACAAATCCGTGTACAAACTAAAAGAATTTATACATGGCAAACCAAGATTTTCTTAATGAAATCAATAAGCGAAGGACCTTTGCTATCATCTCGCACCCGGATGCGGGTAAAACCACCATTACTGAAAAAGTATTGTTGTTTGGACGCGCCCTGCAAACCGCCGGCACTGTAAAAGGTAAAAAATCGGGTCAGCACGCTAAGTCTGACTGGATGGAAATGGAAAAAGAGCGTGGTATCTCGGTTACCACGTCTGTCATGCAGTTTCCTTACAGCGATCACCTAGTTAATTTGCTTGATACCCCAGGACACGAAGATTTCTCTGAAGATACATACCGTACGCTGACGGCTGTTGACTCTTGTCTTATGGTTATTGACGCCGCTAAAGGTGTAGAAGACAGAACTCGTAAGTTAATGGAAGTCACTCGTCTGCGTGATACACCCATTATTACCTTCATGAACAAGCTTGACCGCGATATTCGTGATCCGATGGAACTGCTTGATGAAGTTGAGACAGAGCTTGATATTCTTTGCGCACCAATTACCTGGCCAATTGGCTGTGGGAAAAGCTTCAAAGGGGTATATCACCTTCACCGCGACGAAACTATTTTGTACCAAAGCGGCCAAGGACACACCATTCAAGATGTACGTATCATTAAAGGGTTAGATAACCCAGAGCTTGATACTGCCGTAGGAAGCGACCTTGCTGGAAACTTACGTGATGAGCTTGAACTTGTGCGTGGCGCGTCTAATGAGTTTGACCGAGAGCTTTTCTTGGAAGGCCAACTCACGCCGGTATTTTTTGGTACTGCGTTGGGTAACTTTGGCGTTGACCATATGCTTGATGGATTGGTGGAGTGGGCGCCTGCGCCACTGGGTCGTGAAACCGAAGAAGGCACAATCGAAAGTACTGATAGTAAGTTCAGTGGTTTCGTATTTAAGATCCAGGCCAACATGGACCCGAAACACCGTGACCGGATCGCGTTTTGTCGCATTGTGTCGGGTAAATACGAGAAAGGCATGAAAATGCGCAACAGCCGTTTAGGTAAAGACGTGCGTATCTCTGATGCCTTGACGTTTTTAGCGGGTGACCGCTCGCTGTTAGAAGAAGCATATGCTGGTGATATTATTGGCTTGCATAACCACGGTACAATCCGTATCGGTGACACTTTCACGTCAGGCGATAACTATCGTTTTACTGGTATTCCAAACTTTGCGCCTGAGCTATTTAAGCGCATTCGCTTGAAAGATCCGCTTAAGCAAAAACAATTACTAAAAGGCCTAATCCAGCTTTCTGAAGAAGGTGCGGTTCAGGTGTTTAGACCACTAGCAAACAACGATTTGATTGTTGGTGCAGTGGGTGTACTTCAGTTTGATGTGGTTGTTGCGCGACTTAAGTCAGAGTACAACGTTGATGCACTTTACGAGCATATTAACGTGAGCACTGCTCGCTGGGTTTATTCAAATGACGAGAAAAAGCTTGATGAATTCCGCCGCAAAGGCGAGCAAAACCTCGCGCTGGATGGTGGTGATAACCTGACGTATATCGCACCGACTATGGTTAATTTACAACTTGCGCAAGAGCGCTACCCAGACATCCAGTTTACGAATACGCGCGAAAATTAAAGAAAGAAACATTATGAATATACATGCACTACTAGTTAACCGTTTCACAGAAGCGCTACAAGAAATGGGCGTTGAAAATGCGCCAGTACCTGTTTCGCGCAGTGCTCGACCAGAGTTCGGTGAGTATCAGTTTAACGGCGCAATGGCGCTAGCCAAACAGCTAAAACAGAAACCGCGTGATATTGCAGATAAAATTGTTGAGACTGTTAAGCTTGACGATATAGCCAGCAAACTAGAAGTAGCGGGTCCTGGCTTTATCAATGTACACCTTAATGACGAATGGCTGTCAAACCAGTGTGAACTTTCGCTGACTGATCCGCGTCTGGGCATTGCTAAGTCTGAAGAACAAAATATTGTCGTAGATTATTCATCGCCAAATTTGGCTAAAGAAATGCACGTAGGTCACCTGCGCACCACTATTATTGGCGATGCAGTGGTAAAAGTGCTTGAGTTCTTGGGGCACAATGTTATCCGTCAAAACCACATGGGCGACTGGGGTACACAGTTTGGTATGCTGCTCGCGCACCTTTCAGACAAGCTTCAAGACGAAATGGCTGAAACCGCCCTGTCTGACCTTGAAGATTTTTACCGAGAAGCCAAAGTACGCTTTGATGAAGAAGAAGGTTTTGCCGACCGCGCCCGTGAATATGTAGTAAAGCTACAGGGTGGGGATGCGCAGTGTCTAGCGCTGTGGGAAAAGTTCATTGATGTGTCTATTGCCCACTCTGAAGAAGTGTACGATAAGCTAAACGTAAGCCTTACGCGCAAAGATATTATGGGTGAGTCTGCGTATAACGATGATTTAGCCAATGTGATTAGTGAGCTTAAAGCGAAGGGCATTGCTGTAGAAGATCAAGGTGCGCAAGTGGTATTTATTCCTGAGCTTGCCGATAAGGAAGGTAACCCTGCGGTTTACATCGTTCAAAAATCGGGTGGCGGCTATTTGTACGCAACGACTGACCTTGCGGCAATGCGCTATCGCAGCGGCAAGCTTAACGCTGATCGTACGCTGATTTTGACAGATGCACGTCAGGCGTTGCACTTCAAGCAAACGGAAATCGTTGGCCGCAAGGCTGGATTTATGAAAGAAGAGCAAACGTACGAGCATTGCCCGTTCGGTATGATGCTTGGCAGTGATGGAAAACCATTTAAAACGCGCACCGGCGGCACGGTTAAACTGGTTGAATTGCTTGATGAAGCGGTTGAGCGTGCGGGTAAACTCATTGCCGAGCGCGACAATGATTTAAGTGAAGCAGAGCTTAAAGAAGTTGCACGTAAAGTAGGCATTGGCGCCGTGAAATACGCTGACCTATCTAAAAACCGCACAACTGATTACATGTTCAACTGGGACTCAATGTTAAGCTTTGAAGGTAACACCGCGCCCTATCTTCAATATGCCTATACCCGTGTGAAAAGCTTGTTCAGAAAGGCTGATGTTGATATGGCAACTATGTCGGTAGATATCAATATTGTTGAGAAACAAGAGCATGCGCTAGCTGTGTTGCTGATGCAATTTGAAGAAGTGATTGGCATGGTATCGCGAGAAGCTACACCGCATGTCTTGTGTGCGTACTTATATGATGTCGCATCAGCGTTCATGACATTCTACGAAGCGTGCCCAATGCTTAAAGAAGGTATTGAACCAAATGTACGTAACAGTCGATTAGCGTTGTCAGCTCTGGTTGCCAAAACGCTAGAGAAAGGATTGACCTTATTAGGTATCGAAACACTAGAAAAAATGTAGTGTTCACTGTACAACAATACTTATTGAGATTGAAAAAGGCTGACATCGACTGTCAGCCTTTTTTTATGCGAGTTTAACATGTCCGTACTCTATGTTGCGTCACTTTGATGCAGAGCCACTATACCTGCAATAACACGCCGCGATTACGAACATTTTAAGTCTCGCTGAGCGAGTATTTAACTAAGCGGACTGGTATAAGTGGTTATTCTTACACTTCAATTAGAACCAAAAGAGCAACAGATTCTTATAAATTAATTAATAACAACATTTTAAATTAACGACAGGAAACACTCATGACTAAGATCCTTGCATTTGCAGGAAGTACCCGTAAAGGTTCATTTAACCAAGCCATTGTGAACGTAGCCGCTGAGGGCGCTCGCGAGGCCGGCGCAGAAGTCACCGTCATTGATTTGGCAGATTTTCAGATGCCAATTTTTAATGAAGACGAAGAAGCAGAGTTCGGTATGCCCGAAAAAGCGCAGGCGTTCAAAGAGTTATTAATGAGTCATGACGGCTTTTTGATTGCTTCTCCAGAATATAATTCAAGCTACCCGGCGCTGCTTAAAAATGCCATTGATTGGGCGTCTCGCATGGGAGAAGGTGAAAAACCATTACAAGCCTATCGCGGGAAAGTGGCTGGGATTATGGCGGCATCAGCCGGTGGATTAGGCGGCATGCGCGTGCTTGTGGTACTGAGAATGTTACTTGAAAACTTAGGTACAATGGTGCTACCCAATCAAAAAGCTATCGCAAAAGTAAACACGCTTATGGATGATGGCGAAATTACCGACGAAAAAACCATAAAACAGCTTAAAACTCTGGGGAGAGAAACTGCTGAGTTGGCTGGTAAGCTTGCCTGATACATATGAATAAGGTAGCTAGAGTAGGCTGGCGGCACTCTAGCTACCTATACCGAAAATTTCGTGTCGGTGCTAACTGAATAGGCTTTTTTAATTGCCTTGATTGGATATTGCTTTAGTGAATACTAGAAACAGATAGCACCATCAAGCCCCTTCATTGCCTCGCCTTAAAAATAAGCTTAAGTTCACAAAACAACGTAAAACCCAACTCATGGCCAGTCGTCAATGTTGCTTTGATGTCATAATCTAGCGAAGTGCATTAGCACGTTACTTTACTTTAAAAGGAGCTTATTTATGGAAGAACTGAGTATTAATGAACTGAACGAAGTGTCTGGAGCGGGGCTTATCGGCGATATTATGTATGGTATCGGTTACGGAGCTGGCTACGCGGGTGGATATTTTTACAGCCACGTAATGACATCGAACCGATGGCTAGATGATGTTGCTGACTTCGTTTTGCGTTGAGGAGTCATTTTATGGAAGAGTTAAACCTAGAAGAGATAAATCAATGTAGTGGTGGCTATTGGCAGCATGTACTGACTTACATGACGTTAATTGATTTCGCCTATGATATCGGCCGAGGACTCGGCAATGGGTTTTACGATGGGGCTCATGAACCACAAATTCCTTGATTGAACCCGGGCAGGCTTTGGGCCTGCTTTTTCACCTTTTAATTAAACATACAAAGTTAATCATCATGGATAGAAAAAAATATAGCTACATCGCATTCTGGTTTCTTGTGATCCTCAACATCCTCTCTCTTTTTGATAGCATACTTTCAACAAAGGGGGTTTCTATTTTTAGTGAACCTGAGTTTCAGAATTTGCTTCTTTTAGCGTTAATTCATAAGTTGTCGAAAGATAATTCTACAAAACAAAAGAATGCTGATGTCATTTCGTGACATAGCATTTGATCGGAAGTGAGTTTAGTTAAGATGAGTTTGTCGTTTTCAGATAGATAAATGCGGATAGCCTATTAAGTCTGCTAAAGTACAATGGTTATAATCGGACTTTAAGTTATGATTCTAGATAGCGAAAACGACGCAAATAATAAAACTCACACTTAGGTTCCCATTTATTGATGTTAAAGCAAAACCGAGGAGCACCCTTTCACTTATTCATGCTCCAGTTATTGAGCATAATAGTGTTTTTTTTCGCGTTATCTGCTTTTGTCGCTGCCGCAGAGCCCATTGTTGCAACGCCTTCCTTTAGAGTACTTTCTACTGAACAAGGTTTAAGCCAAAACACAGTTAACGACATGCTCATGGATAAAGAGGGATTACTGTGGATTGCGACAGAAGCCGGGCTTAATCGCTTTGACGGAAATCAAAATAAGCAATATTTAGGGCAAGACAATGAATTCGCTGATGATGGCATCTACACACTATTTGAAGACCAAAGAGGAGATTTGTGGGTAAGTACTTACAGTAGTGGTATTTATCGCATCAATCGGCGAACTGGAAAATCAAAAAGGCTGATAAATGTCCCCTATAAAGAACAGCCTTCGTGGTATCAGTATGCTTCCCACTTTATCTCTGCGTCCGGCGATGTCATATATGTGGCGCTTGACCACCTTATTATCAAATTGAATTTAGTAACAGAGAAGAAAGAAACCGTTTTTGACCTTTTTTCATCTATTGCTGACCTTTCAAATGATGATGTCATACGTTACATCCATCTGTCCGACGACGTGCTATTTATCGCCACTTCTGTAGGGCTCTACGCTAAGAATTTGCAGTCGGGCGATATTAAGAAAATTGCTCATACGATTGAAGATAGAGCCAATAGAAACAATATTAACACCAAGCTTATCGTCGTAGATGAGCATCAGAAGTTTTGGCTCGGCACGGTTGAAGGGCTCTATCAATTCGATTTTGCAGAACTAATAGATTTTGTGAAACATGATGGCGATAAGCCATCCTCAAAGCAAATTGTCGAATCCCTAAATATTTGGGATCTTGAGCGATTGGAAGGTTCTCTTTATTACATGTCGACGGATCAAGGGCTATTTACCATTGACTTGTTATCCTATGAACTAACCCATTTATTTAAACCGTCAGACTCTCGCCTACAGATAACTGACGATGATTTGTACAAAGTCGCACTAACGGCAGACGAGCAGGTGTGGCTCTCCACCGGAACGTCTGGCGTGTTACTGTGGTCACCTCAATCGACGTTATTTAAAAACGTTATGGGTGATGGGAAAAGCAGTGAGAAGTTGAGTAACAATAGTGTCTACAGCTTTTATCAGGACGACGACCAAAAATTATGGGTAGGAACAAATAACGGCCTTAATCTATATCACGCTAACACAGGTCAGGTAGAGCAATTTTTAGTGAACGAAGATAATAAAGCTGTTATTTCTTCGGGCACAATATTTACAATAAGGCCCGCCGAAAAAGGTCGGGTTTGGTTGCTTACGCACGGTGCCATTGTAAAATTTGATACGGCTACTAAACGTCCTATCTCTTACCCACTTGGAAGCCAGCAAGACAAATTATTAAATTCAAACAAAGCGTACGACTTAATCCGCATTTCAAAAGGCCGTTACATCGTCGCCGCTGATGGCAAGTTTTGGAATTTTAACGACGAGAAAGGAGAGGTGTCCCTCTCCGAAACACTTTCGTCTAACCTAGATTACGATCAGCTTTACACTTTTTTGCCTGACCACGGCACGTCAGACAATTCAATACTCATAGCGATGATAGGAGAATTGTGGCGATTTAACGCGGCAACTGGAAACTTAGATAAGTTACATCAAGCTCGAAAGGCTCAATCGGAGTATGCCATTCATCCCACCGACACCGTGTTGGATGATAACGGTATTTTGTGGATTACTTACCCCGGTCACGGGCTTTATGGTATTGATGCGAAAACAAACGAGCAAAAATACTTTTTTGATACGAGCAACCTACTGCCAACTAACCTCGTCGTGAGTTTAGAGAAAGATCAAAAAGGTGATATCTGGATTGGGAGTCATCAAGGGCTCCTTAAGCTAGACCCGAAAGCCATTAAATTATCGCAATATAGCGTTACAGATGGCTTAGCTACAAGTGAGTTCATCTGGGGCGCCAAAGCAGGTCTGAACGATGGAAAAATAGTATTCGGTTCGCAAAAAGGTTTCACTGTGTTATCACCAGAACGGTTTGGTGAGCAAGACAACGTTGCGTCTTCGACGTTCATCACGGATGCAAGTTTACTCAGTCAGCCGCTGCACTTAGGCATTGGCAGCATTAACAACCGTTCTCTACTATTAGGTTACGACGATGTAGGGCTAACTATTCACTACTCTGATATGCGGTTTAAGAAAACTTCAGCTTCCTACTATCAATATGAATTAATGGGAGACGTTTCTGTCGTATACCCGCCTACCAAGTCAACAGAAGTCACATTTCCTCAGTTGGAGCCAGGTGAATACGAATTTAGTGTTGGTCGAGTTGACCCCGTCAATAATGTGTATGGTCCTCGCGCAAACTTGAGAATCAAGGTGGCATATCCCGTCTATGCATCACCTTTGGCTTATTCTGTTTATTTTCTCATTTTCCTTGTTGTTACCTTAGTGATTTATACACGCCGTAAACAAAACAGCGAAGCGCTTCGCGCTGCACATTTAGAGGCGCTAAAACATAAAAACAGATTATCGATGGCCCTAACAGCAAGTAACACCAAAGTGTGGGCTTGGTATGAAGATTCAGACAAAATTACTCAAGATCGTATTGTAGATGACCTTGGTTATTCAGAAACGGGAACAAGGTTGTCCTTTAGGGAACATATATCCCTCATCCATAAACACGATCTTAATGCTTTCTTAGAGCAGTGGGAAAACGCGGCTAACGAAAGTGCTAAAGGTATTGATATCAGCTATCGCATGAAAGCGAAAGACGGTCATTATGAATGGTTTAGAGACGTAGGCTCTCTGGTTGTTAATAACCAAACAGATAGCTGTAAAAGATTAGTTGGTACGTACTCCAATATCACCGATTCGGTGAATGCTGAATTCAAAGCGCGCTTATTCGGTGAAGCATTTCAGTATACTCGAGATTGGGTTGTGGTCTTTGATAATAACTTTCAAGCTATTGTTGTTAATCAGTCTTTCAAAGGTGCACTGGGCTTGCGCAAAGACGCGAATTTAATAGAAGAGCTCAATCGATTATATCGGGAGCAGAAGCATCAGCTTGAAGAAGTCTATACTGAAATGCGCAGGCTCAATCCAAATGAACATTGGAGTGGTGAAGCTAATATAAGTAGTTTCACTGAGCAGCGCTATGTGGTCAGTATTAGAATCACCGCGGTTTCTAGTGAGCGCAATGGGCAGGAAATTGACCGATATCTGGTGATACTGTCCGACATAACACAGCAAAAAGACGCGCAAAATGCGCTTGTTCAGCTAGCAAATTATGACAATTTAACAGGGCTGCCCAACCGCACACTTTTACTCGATCGGCTGCAGCACGCCTTTTATCAAGCAGCGCAGCAACAAAGTAGAATTGGGTTGTTCTTCATTGATTTAGACCGTTTTAAACAAGTTAACGATAGTCTTGGACACGAAGCCGGTGACGAGCTGCTCGTAACGGTTAGCAAACGCCTGGAAAAGTTAATCAGAAAATCTGATACGGTAGCTAGACTTGGAGGTGATGAATTTGTCGTTCTTCTCGAGAGTGTTGGTAATGTTCAGGATCTTGGCCATATAGCGAACGACATTATACAAGCGTTAGGGCAACCTATTACACTTTCTAATCAGGAGGTAAGCGTATCGGCGAGTATCGGTATTTCGCTTTATCCAGACGATGCTCAACTTCCAACCGAATTGCTCAAAAATGCCGATATAGCCATGTACCATGCTAAAGAAGCTGGCAGCAACAATTTTCAGTTCTTCACCGAGCACATGAATGAGCAGGCGCGATCAAAACTTCAATTGGAAAACAAATTGAAGCATGCCTGTATCAATAAATCTTTTTCAAACTATTATCAGCCCATTGTGTGTTGTACTACAGGGGCTATCGAAGGCTTCGAGGTGCTGATGAGGTGGCAAGAAGGTAAAGAGATGATTTCACCCGATATCTTCATTCCCGTTGCTGAAAACATTGGCATGATAGCCGAAATGACAATACAGCTTATCGAACGAGCTTCGCCGGTTCACAAGCAACTTTATGCTGAAAACAATCGGACCTATTTATCCATTAATTTAAGTGCAAAACATCTGATAGATGAATTCTCATTAAATGAAATGTTGAGAATACTGGAGTCTAACGGTGTGCCAGCGCAAAACATATGTTTTGAAATTACTGAGAGCGCTCTGATGGAAGATTACCACAGCGCCATGCATGTTATTGGGACATTGAAATCGAAAGGATTTACGATAGCGCTGGACGACTTTGGTACTGGCTACTCGTCATTAAAATATTTAAAAGATTTTCCAATTGACGTTCTTAAAATTGACAAAAGTTTTGTTCAGGGCATTGGTATCAATAGTGGTAATGAAGCCATAATTCTAGCGACATTACGTATGGCCGAAAGTCTTGATATTGAGTGTGTGGCGGAAGGAATAGAAACCTCAGAGCAAGTCGAATTTTTTCAAAGAAACGGCTGCAGGTATTTGCAGGGCTTTTATTTCTCTAAGCCAGTAGAGGCAGATAAATTACCAGGCCTCGTTAGCGCTATGAAAACCACTAGCTAGCCGTGGATTAGCTGCGGCTGGCTAACATCATGTTACGCTTATATCTTAGTGCATTAATTCAATCCGCGCTTCGTTTCCAAATAACTGGCAAAGCTGCCAAGCCAGTGGCTTCCCATATAGTGCATATCACCAAAGACTGCACTGAGCCCCGCCTCACGATGTGCTTTAAGTGCCTCTTCAAGCACAGGTGCGCGTGTATCATTGTCTGGTAACGCCTGCATAATACCTTCTATCATCCACGCTCGGCTAATGTTCAGTCCGTCCAAGTGAGCGAGTTTGCCATCTGTTTTATCCGTTAACGGAGCAGGTAATAGCCAGCCTGAGGTGTTCTCGGTTAAATTGGGAAAGAACGCTTTAAGCCAAAGGCTATAGTCCTTTTTTGACATTACCCGACGCATTAAATCGGCTTCAGCTAAGCAAGGCGACAGAAAGTCTTGGCCAGAGGGCTCATAGATCAAAGGACATTGAGTGTCGGCCAGATAGTAGTCTTTCACCCTAGAAGTCAATAGCGCTTCAAATTCCTCGTTACGTACGATTTTTGCCCAATCCAACATTAAGCCAATGCAACTGCACAGCTAACAAAACTCTTTATTTTGGTCATAAAATTATGCGCTATATCAATGATAAGTAGTTCACTACTGTATAGCGATGATCGTCTTGAATAAAGTGCTGTGCGACACGTCACGTTCCTGCACCTTAAACGTCAGTAAAGGGCTACTTAATCTTTACGCAGTAGCGCCGATGCCCTCTAGTTTGACGGTATATTCATCGAAGGAACCAATGGTCTTTGCTACCCAGGAAGCATTATAGTAAGTATCACTATATCTTTCTCCGCTGTCGCACATGAGCGTTACAATAGAGCCAGCCTCACCGCGCTCTTTCATGAGTTTGGCAATGCTTAATGCGCCCCATAAGTTAGTACCAGTAGAAGGGCCCGCCTTTATCCCCATGGTGTTGTTTAACCAATGCATGGTTGCAATGCTGGCCGCATCGGGAACCGCAATCATGTCGTCTATAACATCGTGTTGAAAAGAGGCTTCCACCTTAGGGCGTCCGATGCCCTCTATACGGCTTCCGCGCGCGGCGGTAAGCGTATGGTCTTTGCGTTTAAAGCTATCGAAAAAAACACTGAATTCCGGATCTACGACGACTAGCTGAGAGGAAAGTCCTTTATACCGAATGTAGCGTCCAATAGTGGCTGACGTTCCCCCTGTTCCAGCACTCATAACGATGGTATGCGGCACAGGGTGGGGCTCTGCTTTCATTTGTTCAAAGATACTTTCTGCAATATTATTGTTTCCACGCCAGTCTGTAGCGCGTTCGGCGAAGAGAAACTGGTCCATAAAATAGCCGCCTAGTTCGTCTGCCACCTTTGTTGCTTCGCTGTGCATCTGTGTAGGGCAGTCGACAAAATGGCAGCGTCCACCATAACGTTCAATCAAGGCGATTTTACTCTGGGCGGTAGATTTGGGCATTACCGCAACAAAAGGTACGCCAATCATTTTTGCAAAGTAAGCTTCTGACACGGCAGTACTGCCTGAAGAAGCTTCAACGACAGTGGTTCCCTCTACAATTTTTCCATTACAAAGGGCATAGAGAAAAAGAGACCGGGCCAATCGGTGCTTTAGGCTACCCGTTGGATGCGTACTTTCATCTTTAAGATAGATATCGATATCGTTAAACGCGATTTGCTCTAACTTTATTAAGTGCGTATCCGCCGAGCGTTGATAATCGGCATTAATAATATTAATCGCTTTTGAAACCCAGCTTTTCATAACTCATCTCTCTTTCACTTAAAGTACGCCATCTTGAGCGGTATATCTAATAGATGAACGTTATGCGTAGTGCGCGTAACGTAAATTGAATAAGACAAAACGAGAATACCAGTGAAGAGCGAGTAATTGATTCTATTATTTTTATACTCTTGGCTTGTTGTGAATAATTAATTCTTTATTTTATCTTTTTATAAAATATTTTTGCGTGTTTGCGTGTTTGCGTTTTTGCGTGTTTGCGTGTTTGCGTGTTTGCGTGTTTGCGTGTTTGCAAGTTTGCGGAGAGCAAGAGCGATATTGCCTTGTCGATACAGCTCTCTAGCAAAACAAAAAGTTCAGATAAGACGTCGATGTTGCTATCTTTGGGTATCGCTTTTACTCAAAGGTAGCACCATGAAAAACAGAGGGCTTTTCTTCGCCATTGCTTTTTTACCCCCATTACTTGTATCCACACCGAACAGTGCGCAAGAAGAACAGACGCTCAAAGTCGCTACGTTCAATGTCAGTATGGAAGCCACTAACTACAAAGCATTGGGTATGAAGCCAAGCGATAAAGTGCTTCAACACGTCCTATCAACGGGCGAGCATAGTCAGGTAAAAAATGTTGCTGAAATCATTCAGCGTGTTAACCCCGACATCTTACTGTTGAACGAATTTGACTATATAGCTGACAAAAGTAAAGGGGTAGAAGCGTTTGTTCAAAACTACCTGAACGTCTCTCAACGTGATCTTAAGCCGGTGAATTATCCCTATACCTATGTTGCGAGTGTGAATACCGGCGAGCCGACAAAATTTGATTTAGACAATAATGGAAGGGCAGAGGGCTTTGGTGGTGACGCATATGGCTATGGGCTTTACCCAGGTCAGTATGGCATGGCGCTTTTATCAAAATACCCCATTGATGTTGATAACATTCGTACTTTTCAGACATTCAAATGGCATCACATGCCTCATCCACAAGTGCCTATCGTTCCTGATGAAATGGGGCGTATTGACAGCGGTACACCCTGGTACAGTGTTGAAGAGTGGGCGGAGCTTAGGTTGAGTTCGAAATCGCACTGGGATGTACCTGTAATAGTGGGAAATAAAACCGTTCACATACTTGCAATGCATCCCACACCACCAAACTTCGATGGGAGAGAGGACCGAAATGGCAAACGTAATTTTGACGAGATCAGACTCATGGCAGATTACCTCTCTCCCGACAAAGGAGCATACATCTACGACGATAATGGCGACAAAATAAGCTTGTCGGAGAACTCGCGTTTTGTACTCGTTGGTGACTTCAATGCGGCAGATATTGGGGATAAACATCGCGAGGGCGTAATCGAACAGTTAACCAACCACCCTTTGGTTAATAACGACATTATTCCAATTAGTGCAGGTGGTGCTGGGGCGTCAAGTGCCGAATTTAGTAATCGGTTTACTGCCTATTGGGGGGCCAGAGCCGACTACGTCTTGCCTTCTCGTTATGGCTTTAATGTCAATGATGCCGGTGTATTTTGGCCTGCTAAAACCAGTGAGTTGTATCGATTAGTCAAAAACCGTGAAGCCAGCTCAGACCACCGGTTAGTATGGGTGAGCTTGTCGCTGACGCAAGATGAATAGAGGCCAAGTTTCGTGGAGTGAAAAGATAGAGAAATAACGTTTACGTCATCAGAAAAACGGATAAATAAGCTGAGATAGAAATGAAAAGAGTAATGGATAAAGCGGTTTTGTGTTTGAAAAGGGTGTTAGTCATTGGCGTGAGCGCATCATTATATGCCTGTGGTGCTCAGCCCATAGAATCTGTCGATACGCCTGTTGCGAGCGTTGAAGAGGTTGAAAAACTAGCGCAAGTTGTTGATACCTCCTTGCCTTTGGTACAGCAAGCTTATTCCATTGAGTCTGAAAAAGTGTGTGACAAACAAGGTGGTAGCTGGAAGAAAGTAGGTCGACAACAGGCATATGCTTGCGTGTTACCGGCAAAGGATGCGGGTAATGTGTGCAACGACAGCAGCGAATGCGAAGTGGCCTGTGTGACAGAGAACAATTCGGTAGGCGCCGAACAAAGGGCCAGCGGCGTGTGTTTAGAAAGCACCGACTTATTTGGGTGCAGAGCCTATGTGTCTAAAGGTGTCGTGGAGCATACTCTCTGTGTTGACTGAGTGTGTGATGACTTAAGCGCGTGCCTTCGGCCGTGCGCTTCAGAAATCAATAGTCAATTAACGTTAGGGAAATCAAGCCTGTCCATTTCACTCGCCGTCTCATTGCATTCACCCAATAGATGAATCCTATCTTCGGTTTGATGTGTATCTATTTCGATATAGCCAGATTGGCAGTAACTGGTTTCAGCGAATTTTCTATCAAGCGATGCATAGAGTCGCTCCGCCATTCTATCGGCGTTATCTGACATTTTACGTGATGAGCCTCCACGATTTTCCTGCCCTCCACGATTGCCACGTCCACCGCCTTCGTTTCCTTGAGCTCGGCTGCCTCTGCCGCCGTCTTTGGCGCCATCTCGCTGATGCATCAACGGAATGCTAAATGCGAAGAGCTTTGTACCATCTTGCTTGATCTTAGTTTCAAAAAGTATTTCATCCATATCTAAAGGTGGTGGTCGATGAGCGCATGCACTGACCATTAAAGACGTTGTTATCACTAAGAATGTTTTTTTCATTTTATTTTAGGCTTATTTGAACCACATTACTTTGAGAGTCGAAGGACCGTTAAGTTGCAACATCCAGTGTAAGTTTTAAGTAAAGTGTTACTGGCTTTTCTGTCACCTTCATTTTTTGTTGAATACCAAAGTTCAATGGAAATTTTTAAATCAAGACATACTTTTAAAAGGTACAGAATTGAAACATAGCTAATACCGTTGAATAAATTAACGTTACTTACATACGCAATATTGTTATTTTTCGCATTTCATGTGAGTAAAGTTAGTGGTGACGATTTATCGAAGTTAAGGCATTACGATGAGGTAACGTATAGAGCTATCACTCTCTGGTCGAATAACAACGACCCACTGAATAAGGAGTTAAGCAATCATGTTTTAGCGTCAGGTCTCGCTAAAGATGATTCATCGCTGGGGCTTATTTTTAAACATCTACTTTGGGAGGGGTTTAACGGAGATAAAGCAGTTGAAAACTGGTTTAGTTTTCCAGCCAGGCTAATCAATAGAAATGATTGGGATGTCCTGAAACGACTAGACTCTGAACTGTATGCTGGTGTTCGCTCCTACTATATTTACTCGAGTGCGGCTAAGGGAAATGGAGCGCATGTAAACACAGCGATAGAGAAACTTAGACGTTTAAAAGCAGAAATGCTAGAAGCGTCAGAGAGTGAGGCGGTCGCTCTTGTAAGTGCATGGTTAGGTAATGAGTTTCAATCAAAATCGCATATTGACGCATTAGTCGAATTTAAATATTCGTTCAACTATTTAAAGGTTGAGAAAGAAGATTCATTTAAGGCTATGTTAAGTCAGAGAGAGATTGCTGCTTACATAGCGAATATACTTTTAGAACTTCAGCTTTACTCTGAAGCATTACTTTACGCAGACTATATTTTATCAATAGTGCCGTTAACCGATCGATATTCCGTAGACTACATTGCCTCAGTTCAAGCATTGACACAATTAGGGCGCTTTTCGGAAGCTTTAGCAAGAGCAGAATCAGCTGTTAAGCTAGCAACAGATATAGGGAATGCCGATAATCTTATTGTTGCGCTAATTCTGAATTTATCCGTGTATACCCACAACATAAATGAAGCTGAAATCGATAAAATAAGAGGTTTGGTTGGACGAATAGAACAAGTGGTTGAAACAAGCATGAGCACTGGTTCTTCGCCAATGATTGAGGCATATATTCAGACAGCTTTAACGTTAATAGAAGCGCTAGATGGAAATGAGCCCATTAGGCTCGCGGAGGAGGTTGATAGTCTTACTCAAAAATATGAGGCGTGGGCATCGCAGTATCCATCGGCAACGGATATTAACCTTAGGCTTTACCAAAACCTCCAGAGAATCTATGAAGCAAATGGAAACTATGAAAAAGCCTACCAATTTGCTAAAAAATATCGCTCGCTAAAATTGGATAGAAATCAGCTTATCTCGTCTAAAAGTCTTGATCTCGGTAATGACTTCCTTTCAAAAGAAGTAGAATTTAACAAGCTTAGGAATATAAAAATAAATAGGGAAAAAGACCAATTAACCAGCCAAGCCAACTTTCTTAAAAGTATATTATTTGGCGGATTGGCTATTTTTCTAGGAATGACAACACTGTGGTACAGACGTCGTCACAATGTTGCAAAAGCATTGGCTGATATAGATTCTTTGACGGGAGCTTATACAAGAAGAGCTATCAACAGCTGGCTAACCTTTATATCACCTGAACAAGTTAATTGTGCGGTCCTTTTGGATATTGATTACTTCAAAAAAATTAATGATAACTACGGGCACAACATCGGAGATGAAGTGCTTAGAACACTAAGCCAAATCATCATAAAACGTATCAGGAAAATAGATCGCTTATGTCGGTATGGTGGGGAAGAGTTCTTTTTGGTTGTTCAAGCAACAGATATCCCTGAAGCAAAAGCAATAATACATGCCATTCGACAAGAATTTGAGAGTATTGAACGGTGGGGGGAACAGGGCGTTGCATTTAACGTTAGTTTCTCCGCTGGTATTGTCACATTTAAGAGCACTGATAAGATAGACTCAGTATTAGAGCGTGCAGATCACCTTTTGTACGAAGCTAAAAAAACGGGAAGAGCCAAAACTTTGGTAGAATAGTGCTGCTAAGGAAGCTAACGCTACTTGAGCCGCACTGACTTTTATTTGATGAGAAAAGAGTAAATTCTTTAAAGCTACGTAACATTAACAGGGATAGGCCTCATGATTTCCAACGTCATTCGCTTCGCAAAAAACATCATCATATCGTTACTTGCAATCTTTGTGTGTTTTGGCGTACTCGATTTCTTGTGGCTCGGTGTCATAGCAGATGGATGGTACCAAAGTGAGATGGCTCCGCTGCTTAGACGTCAATTTATCACCTGGCCTTGGGTGGTGTTTTACCTTATGTATGGCGGTGTGGTGTTTGTACTTGCGGTTGTCGCAAACAGAGACAAGTCTTTACTTTACGCGGGTATAGACGGAGCCCTATTGGGATTAGCTAGCTATGGTGCTTACAATTTAACGGCGTATAGCATTATTGAAGGTTTTACTTTGTTCATCATGCTGATTGATTGGGCATGGGGAACTTGCCTAACCAGCGCAAGCGCTATGGCTGGCTGGTTAGGATTTCAAATGGTTAAGGGAAAGAGTAGCGAATAATTCGCTTTAACACGCTGGCGTATTGTTTTAAAAAACTTCCCGTATTGTAGTGTATGCCGTGTTGTTTAAATACGGCCTGTACTTTGGGTGCCATTTCCCGGTAGCGTTTGGCAGGGATGTCAGGAAACAGATGGTGCTCAATCTGAAAGCTTAAATGGCCTGTAAGTACGTGAAAGAGTATTCCACCTTTAATATTCGACGAACCTAGCGCTTGTCGGTAATACCATTGTCCTCGTGTTTCATTGACACAATCTTCCTCTTTAAAGGTTTCTACGTCGCCAGTGAAATGCCCGCAAAAGATAATGGTAGATGTCCATAAGTTCCGTAATAAGTTGGCAATGAGGTTGCCAACTAATACCCAAAGGAAAAACGGGCCTGCTAACAGAGGAAATAGCACATAATCCTTTACTAATTGGCGTGCACCTTTGCTAAAAAAGCGTTGTTTAAGTTCGCTATGAGTAACCTGATTTTTGCGGTTGTCTTTTTTCTTACCGAAAAAGACTCGCTCAGCAGCCATCTCGTGATAAGACACTCCCCACTGGAACAAAACACTAAGGGCAATATAAGTGGCGAATTGCCATACGTTTTTTACTCTCCACCTGAAATCGTTAGATAAGCGAAGCAAACCATAACCAAAGTCTCGGTCTTTACCAATGATATTGGTATAGGTGTGGTGCTCATAATTGTGCACGCGGTTCCAGCTTGCGCCATCACAGGCAATGTCCCATTCATAGCGCTTTGAATTTATGTTCTTATCGTTCATCCAGTCGTACTGACCGTGCATTACATTGTGGCCAATTTCCATATTATCGAGAATTTTTGCTGTAGCTAAACTCATTACACCAATAACCCAGAGCAGCGGTTGAATGAATCCCAGCATCAAAAATAAACGTCCGCTCCACTCGCAAATGCGCTGAATAAGAATAATACGTCGAATGTAAGCGGCATCTTCAGCGCCTATTTTCTGTTTAATGTCGGCTTTAATTTCATCGAGCTGAGCGGCAAGCAGCTCATAATTAGGTTTAGTTTCAATGCGCGTTGCCGAAGTGTCACGCATTGGTAAGTGTGCTTGTTCAATCGCTTCTTCACGGTGTTGTTTGTCTATTGTAACACTGGTGTTCATAGTTGGATCTCCAAATCTGTAACGGCTTGTGACACGCATAACTGAATGAGTTGCTCTGCGCTATCTGAAAGTTCGCCAGTGCGGGTATCTCGCACCACGCCGCGTTTTTTGACGCATTGGCATTGGTGACAAATTCCCATTCCACACCCGTAGGTCACAGGTTGTTCTGCTTGCTGAAGTTGTAAAAGAAGGGTTTGCTGATTGTCGATAGTGAAAGATTGGCCATTGTGTACCAAAGCGAAAGTTTCGTTTTGGGTAAGGCTCGTATTGCTAACTACAGGGAGTGCTGCAAAGTGTTCGCTCGAGACGGGTACGTTGATCATTTTTGCACAACGCTCAACTTGGTCGAACATAGTATGTGGACCACATACTAACCAGTGCGCACTTGCAAAGTAAGACAAATATGCTTCTACGTCGCCATCTTTTTGCTTAGTTAAAACATCATAAGTGAAGTTTTCACAGCGCTTGCTGAAAGCTGATAACTCGTTAAGCAATACGTGTTCGTTTGGCTTAGCAAAGTAAAGTAAATGCACCGGTCTGTGATTTACCTTTGCATTGTCAATAGCGTCGTCAAGCATCGCAATAAAAGGGGTAATACCAGAGCCGCCAGCTATCATGAGTAAGGGCTTTTCCGTCGTCGGCCATACAAATTTTCCCATGGGTGCTGAAATATTCACCCATTGGTTGGGCACAAAAGAATGGAGATTGGGAGTTAGCACACCATGGGCTTTAACTTTGGTCACTAAACGAATGTACTTGGTTCGTTGGTGGGTATTGGCCCCCGTTGCTATCGTAAATATGCGTGTGGTGAGCTTACCATCGAGCTCTATGGTCAACGCGATATGCTGACCTGCAACATGCGTTGGCCATGACACCTCAGGTTTCAGTAACACCTCAAGCATATCTGAGCTTAGGTTTTTCACAGATACAAGCCGGGCTCTGAAATAGCCATCGCGCCATGCGGGTTTAAATTGCTGCATCAGCACTTCCCAATACCCTTTCCAAGAGCCGTGGTGAAGAAAGCGATCAGCTAATTTATCAAGTAATAGTTTCAATGTAGAAATCACACCTAAAGGTTTGTCCAACTATCTTCATTTAACGAAGACGCAATTTAAGCGTACAAGTGTACGCTGTTACAGCGAACAAGTGTAAGCTTAAATTTCTTTGCGTCAAGTGAAGAGTAGCGATAAATGTGTAAACGTCGGCAAAACGGTCGTTAAGTCAGTGAAAAATGGAGTTATTGAGACAGGCATAAAACTATTGAGACAGGCAAATGGTTAGTTAGACAGGCATAAAATAATTGAGACAGGCAATGAATTGAACTGCAACGCTTGAAACTGTACCTCCGTACACTTTTTTTAAGATGAACAGCAATTCAGAATACTGATACCGTCAATCACGTCAGAGAGCTGCTATGCCTACAGCCAGAAAGTCGCAGATTAGTCTAAATGACACGCCGTATTATCATTGCGTATCACGTTGTGTCCGCCGAGCGTTTCTTTGTGGTGAGGGAAATGGAAAAAGCTTCGAGCATCGCCGTCAATGGGTAGAGGACCGCATTCACTTTTTGACTACTGTCTTTGCTATTGATGTATGTGCTTATGCAGTAATGAGCAATCATACTCATTTAGTGCTCCATGTATGTAGAAATCAAGCAGAAACACTTAGTACAGAAGATGTTATTCGGCGCTGGCATTGCTTGTTTAAAGGTACCTTGCTAACACAGCGATACTTGTCACCAGCGACGAGAAAAGATTTGAATGAAGAGCATATCAATACGGTTCGTGGAATAGCCGAAGTGTGGCGTAAACGATTATTTGATATTAGTTGGTTCATGCGCGCATTAAATGAATATATTGCCAGAGCGGCCAATAAGGAAGACGACTGTACAGGGCATTTCTGGGAAGGGCGATTCAAGTCTCAAGCGCTTTTAGATGAGTCAGCGCTTGCTGCCTGTATGGCTTACGTCGATTTAAATCCAGTAAGGGCTAAGTTGGCGAAAACACCTGAAACATCTAGCCACACTAGTATAAGATATCGAATTCAGGCGGCCAGAGTAGGTAAAAAGCCTAAAAGATTAATGCCTTTTGCGGAGAACTCAGAGAGTGATAGGCCAAATAGTTTACCTTTTTCTTTTATTGATTATCTTCAGCTTGTTGACACATCGAGCCGAACGATTCAGTCGAACAAACGGGGCAAAGTCACTTCTAACGTGCCGCCTATTCTCACCCGTTTAAACATTGACCAGGAACACTGGTTGACGCTAACCACGCAATTTGAACATTGCTTCAAGCATGCCGCTGGAAGGGTGGTGCACCTTGAACAGTATGCGCATAATCAAAACCTTCAAAGAGTCCACGGTCGGCAAAATGCACTGCGTTTACTAGGTTAAGCTTTTAAGACACATCTTTTAACGTAACTACACTTTGTCACGATTGTTCATTGCATTCACTGGTTTTATCATACCTGTATCCCAGCGCTAAAATGTTACTTTTTATTGCATTTCCGATTGCTGTATTCATTTTGGCAGATAACTTTTATCAATATTCGCTAATTTCACCACTTTCGAGCACATTTTTGGCTTTTATCTGATTAATGCCTGTCATGTTAACAGTCTTTTCATTTTGGCAGATAACTTTTATCAATATTCGCTAATTTCACCACTTTCGAGCGCACTTTTGGCTTTTATCTGATTAATGCCTGTCATGTTAACAGTCACTGTCTCGATAGGTAAATTACGATGCCTGTCACGTTTATGAGAAGCCTGTCTCGATAAGTAAAAGTAGTAGTGCTTATTGGTCGCGATTTCGATATAGCCACATGGCTATTCCGCTTCCTGCTATCAGCATTGAAGTTACTACCCATAGCTTTGAAATCGGCGTGCCATTAGGGCATTGCAATGCCATCGTAGCGCCGGCTAAATTCTGACAGTCAACGAGTTGGCCTAAAGCCAGTACCAAAAGGCCAAGCAGTACGCCGATAACGGCATAAGATAAATTATTGAGCGACATACTTTTCCAATTGTTTTTCCATTTTTCCTTTAGAACCATCCCAAGGCTGCTCATACACTCTCAAAGAGAGCACAGCTGCGCTAAATCAGTGCAGGATCAAGGGACGTTCAAAGGCATAACACCCTACTTTTATAAGTTTATGGGCATAAACTGAATAACCAATGCTTTTAGCAAGGGATTGAACCGTCAAATTGTCCACTTCATCTTTAGTGCTGAAAAAGTGTTCGTTAAATCAAGTAAAACGACTGTCGCAATATTTGCGCCAACCCCTATCAAAATTCCTTCAAATTCGGTACTATCCGCGGTCTTAAATTTTTAACGAAATAAGCGGACTATGTTTGAAATAAACCCCGTTATGAATGCGATAAAAGATATCCGCGAGCGCACTGAAGCGCTTAGGGGGTATCTTTGACTTTGATGCAAAGTCAGAGCGTTTAGAAGAAGTTAGCCGAGAGTTAGAGAGTCCCGACGTTTGGAACGAGCCAGACAGAGCGCAGGCTCTTGGTAAAGAGAAAGTGGCCCTAGAGCAAATTGTAGAAACGATCCACAAGCTCGACCAGGGCACCGAAGACGTTGAAGGTCTTGTAGAACTCGCTGTTGAAGCCGAAGATGAAGATACTTTCGTTGAGGCCCAAAGTGAACTTGAAGGCTTGATTGAGCAATTAGAAGTGCTTGAATTCCGTCGCATGTTTTCTGGCCCGAATGATGAAAACGATTGTTATATTGATATACAGTCGGGTTCAGGCGGTACAGAAGCCCAAGATTGGGCCAATATGCTTTTGCGCATGTATTTGCGTTGGGGCGAAGCCCACGGCTTCAAAACCGAGCTCATTGAATTGTCTGAAGGTGAAGTCGCAGGCATTAAAAGTGCAACGTTGCGAGTACAAGGCGACTACGCATTTGGATGGCTGCGTACGGAAACGGGCGTGCACCGCTTGGTACGTAAATCGCCGTTTGACTCGGGCAACCGTCGTCATACTTCGTTTTCATCAGCGTTTGTATACCCTGAAATTGATGACGATATCGATATTGAAATTAACCCGTCTGATTTACGTATAGATACCTATCGCGCATCAGGCGCGGGTGGTCAGCACGTAAACAGAACAGACTCTGCGGTGCGAATAACTCACGAACCGACAGGCATAGTGGTGCAGTGTCAGAACGATCGCTCGCAGCACAAAAACAAAGATCAGGCGATGAAGCAGTTAAAAGCTAAACTTTATGAGTTTGAGCTGCAAAAACAAAACGCCGAAAAACAAGCGATGGAAGACAGCAAGTCTGATATCGGCTGGGGAAGTCAAATACGCTCTTACGTATTGGACGACTCTCGCATAAAAGATTTGCGTACTGGCGTGGAGACACGCAACACTCAAGCCGTGCTAGATGGCGACTTGGACAAATTTATTGAAGCCAGCCTGAAATCAGGGCTGTAAACCGAACAACGAAGTGAAAGGTTATGACTGACCAACAAACAGACGATAACAAATTGATTGCAGAGCGCCGTGCTAAGCTAAAAGCTATTCGCGAGCAGTGCCGTGCAAACGGTTTCCCAAACAGCTTCCGTCGCGAAAACTATGCGGATGAGCTTCAAGCTAAGTTCGGTGAATTCGACAAAGAAACGTTGCAAGAGCAGGGTAACAAGGTAAGCATCGCTGGCCGTATTATGGCAAAGCGCGGTCCTTTCATGCTGCTTCAAGATATGACTGGCCGAATTCAGGCATACGCAGATAAAGACACGCAAAAAAACCTTAAAGCAAAATATGGTGCTCTAGATATTGGTGACATTATTGGCGTGGCGGGTGACCTGCATAAGTCAGGTAAAGGCGACCTTTACGTGAACATGGAGCAATACGAGTTGCTAACCAAAGCACTTCGCCCATTGCCTGAAAAATTCCACGGTTTGAGCGACCAGGAAACCAAGTATCGCCAGCGCTATGTTGATTTGATCACAAGCGAACAAACCCGAAAAACTTTTATGATCCGCAGCAAGATCGTGAATGGCATTCGCAACTACCTCACGAAGCGCGACTATTTAGAAGTAGAAACGCCAATGCTGCAGGTTATTCCTGGTGGCGCGACGGCAAAGCCGTTTGTAACCCACCACAATGCGTTAGATATTGATATGTATCTACGTATAGCCCCTGAGCTTTACCTTAAGCGTTTAGTGGTTGGCGGTTTTGAGCGCGTGTTCGAAATTAACCGTAACTTCCGTAATGAAGGCTTATCAACACGTCATAACCCAGAGTTCACCATGCTTGAGTTCTACCAAGCGTATGCTGATTACAATGACCTGATGAACCTTACAGAAGATATGCTGCGCACGTTGGCGGAAGATATTCTTGGTACAAGCATCATCAAAAACACAACCAAAGACGCTGAAGGTAATGTCACGTCTGAAGTTGAATACGATTTTGGTAAGCCGTTTGACCGCCTTAGCATGGGCGAAGCTATTCTTAAGTACTGGCCAGAAGCGAATGAGGAAGCAATCCGCGACCCAGAGGCGAACCTTGACGCACTTAAAGCAATGGCAAAGCAGCTTCACATTAAAGAGCCTGACGTTGACGGTATTTGGGGGGCGGGTAAGTACCTTTGCGAAATCTTCGAAGCGACAGCGGAAGAGAAGCTTATTCAACCTACGTTTATTACAGAATATCCGTGGGAAGTATCGCCGCTTGCACGTCGTAACGACAACAACCCATTCATTACTGACCGCTTTGAGTTCTTCGTAGGTGGACGTGAATTAGCGAATGGTTTTAGCGAGCTTAACGACCCTGAAGATCAGGCGGAGCGTTTTGCAAAGCAGGTTGAGGAAAAAGACGCTGGCGATGATGAAGCCATGCACTTTGACGACGATTACATCCGCGCTCTTGAATATGGCTTACCGCCAACGGCGGGTGAAGGTATCGGGATTGACCGTCTAGCAATGCTATTTACCGATAGCTCTACGATTAAAGACGTTATCTTGTTCCCGCATATGAAGCCTCAAGCGCCAAAAGAAGCGCAAGAAGCGGGTGAACAAGAGTAAATAAACAAGAGCGCTGACCTGCTTGTTAAAAAGTACGTCTGCGCCTCGTTTAGAGGCTAAGGGCCTTAACACGTTTCACTAAAAGGGTATTCTCGGGAACGGGAATACCCTTTTTCATTGCCATATCTATAATGTAACCGTTAATGGCGTCTATTTCTGTCTTCCTACCGTGAGCCACGTCCTGATGCATGCTCGAGTAGTTTTCTCCGGTCGCGTAGGCTACCGACAGCACGTTTTCATGCACTGTTTGTGCATCAAAATCTAACCCATACGCATTCGCCACTTGGGTGAACTCATTACAGATTGCATTGCGGCTTTGTTCAAATTCAGAGTTAGCAATAAATTTATTTTGAATATTGTAAATCGCCGTCAATGGGTTAATTACGGCATTAATGGAAAGCTTCGTCCACAATGCTTTTAGAATATTACGTTGGTATTGCACTGGGGGAAGAGTCTTATCTAACGTAGCTATCGCGTTGGCAAGCTGAGGCGCTTCCTTTGAAAGGGCAGACAGCGTTTGAGATATAGGCTTGTCTAAATTAGGCGCGCCAATTTGCGTTGCACCAACGCCAGTATACTTCACATGAAAACCACCGCTCGGTGTACTAACTTTTAACGCGCCGTGACTCGTTGTGGCAAGAAGCAGCGGATAATCGCCGCCTAATAGATCTTTTGCGACTTCGTGCCCACCCATACCATTGTGAAGCAGTATAACCGTAGGTTTCTGTGTGAGATGGGGAAGCCACTGCAATAGGGCAGCGTTAAGTTGATAGACCTTGAGAGGAAAGATCAGCACGTCACTTTGGGTTAGCAAACAAGGCGAAGGTTTGGCAGGTTTCAGCGCAATGGTTTGGCCATCTAGCCAGTGGGCGTAGGTAGGCATGGTTTTCCTATCTCTAGGGTAGCACTCATACGGAACGCCGTTTTTCTGGGCGCTCGCAGCAATTAGGCTACCTATGGCACCGCCACCGACTATGTGAAGTTTACCCATAAGTCTCTATCAAACACTGTATTTGGTTATTATTTAATTGGGTTATTTACGTGTATCTGGCTAATCACAACAGGACACTTTCTTTCAGGAAACGAGCAAAAAGCGTGCGGGCAGGGAAGGCCATGGGTAAGTCTCTGGCGCATTGAGCCCGTGATACCAATCCTGCACCTCTTCTTCGTTAATCACTTCACCTGTATCAAAAGGTGCGGTTATTGCTAATTCACCTGAAGATAAAGGAAGGCGCATATGCCACGAATGAAGATACAATCTGTCTGACGTCGCACCGCCATAAAGCATATCACCTAAAATGGGAGCGCCAATGCTTTTAAGCGCAACACGAATTTGATGCGTTTTCCCAGAGTGAGGCTTAACGATAAAGCCTCGCGTTCCTGGTTTAGCCGCGCTACTAAAAAACTGAGTGATAGCCGGATTTTCTTGGGTTTTGAGCAAAATACGCTGGCCGCCTCGGCGATTTTTCATATCGCCTATTATTAAGCCTTGTTTCTTTTTAGGCTTGTGATTGCTTAGCGCTAAGTAGTATTTGCTGACACGCCTTGATGAGAAAAGTTCGCCAATCTCTGCGGCCACGGTCGCGTTTTTCGCAAGACACAAACAGCCCGACGTGCCGGTATCTAAGCGATGGCATAGGTGCAACTCTTCCAATGAAACCTGTTTTTTTAGAATAGACACGATGCCGTCTGTTCTGAAACCTGAGCGGTCGCTTTCTGTTGTATTCTTGACACCATCTTGATCTGCGCCGTTTTCATCAACGACGTCGTGCATAGCTATGCCTACAGGCTTGTTTACAATGAGAACGTTATTGTCCTCAAAGATAATAGGAATAGATTGCACTAGCTATTTTCTAACTCAGAAATGGCTTCTTCGTAGTCAAGTTCATCAACTGCATCTACGATGGCGGCGCGCTTTTCTTGGGGTAATGAAAGCGCGTCGAGCCACGCGTCCAGTTTATCTTGCGCAATGAATTCGCTAGCTTTTAAAGCCGCCATTAACTGTTTTCGAGCTTGTTCTGCAGCGGCCCCCGTTGCCGGAGTTTGAGAAGATACACCAGGCTCGGGTTCTTGAATAAGTGTATCTACAGCCGTAATGGTTTCATTGAGTAAAGCCAAAAAAGCTGGATACTCATCAGCCACGCGCTTTTCATTTCTAAAAGCGCTTTCTATTGGCTTGCTGGCGTTGTGCAAAGCAAATAACCCCAGATTACCTGTTACACCCTTGAGCGTATGAACAAGAGAGTAGGCCTCGTTGAAGTCGCCTTTAGCAATATGGGCTTGCAGACTAGCATCAAGAGTACGGTATTCATCGGTGAACTTGCCTAGTAAGGTAAACAAAAGCTTTTTGTTACCGCTTAACTGAGACATCCCGAAATCAATATCGAGGACTGTTGTTGACTGATCCATGCACCTATCCTTTTAAGCTGCTTGTTTTCAATTTCAAATGCAAACCATTCGTTATTCCATACCTACTTTTTGCCTTGATAAAAGGGTCAAAACCTAAATTATGAAGACTTTGTCGCGCAAGTGTATTTCAGAAATACATAAATTAATACAATCATAGCAAAGTCCAAACAGGTAAAGCGCTAAAAAGTCTGGTAATCTTCGACAATTCGCGACAGCAAAAAAGTGGCTGACGTTATCAATGCCTCTAGCACTCAAACTGCTAATGAAAACGTGCCTAGCGAAAATACGTTGTTATTTTAAAAGGAATCATCATGTCAGGAAAACTGACCCTACGTACTCTTAGCCTTATTATAGGTGTTATGTTTGTCGCTGCATGTCAGCACGCGTCAATAGAGCGCGCACAGAGCGACGCTGCGACTCAGGACATCGCGTCAAATGCCGTTTCCATACCCTATGAAAAGTACAAATTGGAGAACGGATTGACCGTGATACTTCACGAAGATCATTCTGATCCCCTTGTTCACGTAGATGTTACCTATCACGTAGGTTCGGCAAGAGAAGAGGTAGGAAAATCTGGCTTTGCTCACTTCTTTGAGCACATGATGTTTCAAGGTTCGAAACACGTCGCCGACGAGCAGCATTTCAAAGTGATTACCGAATCTGGCGGCAACTTAAATGGGACAACCAATACCGATCGTACTAACTATTTTGAGACGGTGCCGGCTAATCAGTTAGAAAAGGTGCTATGGCTAGAGTCGGACCGAATGGGTTACCTTCTTGAAGCGGTAGACCAAACCAAGTTTGAAAACCAAAGAGAGACGGTTAAGAATGAACGCGCACAGCGGGTGGATAACCAGCCCTATGGGCTTCGTTTTGAACTCAATGGAGAGGCGCTTTATCCAGAAGGGCACCCGTATTCATGGATGACCATAGGCTACGTAGAAGACCTTGACCGGGTAAACGTTAACGACCTAAAAGCGTTTTTTAAACGCTGGTATGGCCCCAATAACGCCGTGCTTACGATTGGTGGTGATATCAATGTCGCAAAAACGAAAGCATGGGTTGAAAAATACTTCGGCGAAATTCCAGCAGGTCCAGAAGTAGAGGAGCCCAAACCTCAGCCAGCGATGCTTGAAGAAACGCGCTACATTACCTTAGAAGACAAAGTGCATTTACCGCTCTTGCAAATTACGTTTCCTACCGTTTATGGGCGCCATGAAGACGAAGCGCCGTTGGACGTTCTTGCCGATATTCTGGGCGGTGGAAAAACATCACTGTTTTACAAAAACTTAGTAAAAGAAGGCATGGCGGTGCAAGCGGTAGTGTCCCATCCTTGCCGCGAACTTGCTTGTGAATTTCAGTTACTCGCCTTGGCTAACCCAGCCAAAATCACTTCGCTGTCAACACTTGAGAATGTGCTGAATGAAACGCTAAAAGAGTTTGAAACTCGGGGTGTGACACCAGATGATTTAGCCCGTACTAAAGGGCAAATTGAAGCGCGAACGGTATTTGGTTTACAGAGTGTGTCGGGCAAAGTGTCGGCGCTTGCAGCAAATGAAACTTTTTATCAAACACCTGACTTGATTGCTGAAGACATTGAGCGCTATAACGCGGTGACGGCCGATGATGTAATGCGTGTATACAATAAATATATTAAAGATGCGAATAGCGTGGTGTTAAGTGTCGTACCCAAAGGGCAAGTTCAACTGGCTGCAGCTGAGCAAACCTTTGAACGCCCCGTTCGAAAAATTGAGATTGCACCGACTGAAGTGAACGATGAGGAGGTGTTTACCAGCGCGCCCTCAAGCTTTGATAGAAGCGTAATGCCTGAAGCGGGTGAAGCGCCAGTCGTTGAAGTGCCTGATTTTTGGGAAGCTGAGCTCGCTAATGGTATTGAGGTGCTGGGCGTAACCAGTACTGAGACACCCACCGTAACGCTTACCATAGGAATGGATGGCGGTATGCTATTGGACCCTGAAGGTAAAGCGGGTACCGCTTACCTTACTGCGTTGCTGATGAACGAAACAACGAAAAATTACAGTAACGAAGCGCTGGCTAGCGAACTTGCAAAGTTAGGAAGTGCCATTCGTTTCAGCACAGCAGGTCGATATTCACAAGTTTATGTGTCGACACTTACCAAGCATTTAGACAAAACGTTAGCATTGTTGAAAGAGAAGTTGTTCAATCCGGCGTTCAACGAAGAAGATTTCGCGCGTATGAAAGAGCGTGTGATACAAGGGCTACAGCAACAAGCCAAAACGCCGTCTAGCTTGGCGCGACGAGCACGAGACCTCATTTTATTTGGCGAAGAAAACCGTGTTAGCTTGCCTGACGAAGGCACGTTAGAGACGGTGCAAAATATTAAATTAGAAGATGTAAAAAACTTTTACACCAAATACTACTCACCAGACAAGGCGAGCATTGTGGCTGTTGGCAACCTGTCCAAACAAGCCATGGTGCATACGCTAGATTTTATTGGTCAATGGCAGGGCAACACTTATGATTTTGCTGATTACAGTGATTTTCCCAAATATGACGAAAATCAAATTTTCTTAGTCGATAGCCCTGAAGCGGTGCAGTCAGTAGTTTATATTGTTGATAAAAGTTTACCCTTTGATGCAACGGGTGATCACTTTAAATCTCGCCTCATGAACTTCCCGTTAGGGGGGGCCTTTAATAGCCGTATTAATTTAAATCTGCGGGAAGACAAAGGTTTCACTTACGGTGCGAACAGTGGTTTCGTTGGCGGTAAAACGTTAGGTTGGTTTGAAGTCAGTACTGATCTTACCGCTGCCAATACAGCTGAGGGTATTGCGGAAATTTTAAAAGAGATTAATCGCTACCGCACCGAGGGCGTAACCGAGGATGAGATTGCGTTTATGCGCAATGCATTTACTTTAAGCGATGCACTTGAGTTTGAAACGCCAACCAGTAAAGCACGTTTTTTAAGACAACTACTGAGCTATGGTCTAGAGAAAGGCTATCGAGAAGAGCAGCTTGCTATTATCAATCACATTGATAAGAAAACGATGGATGCACTGGCAAAGCAATATTTGAATCTCGACAAGATGCAAATTATTGTAGTGGGCGACAAAGCAAAAATTTTGCCCCAGTTAAACGCGCTATCAATGCCAATTATCGAGTTGTCAGTAGAGAATAACTCTCGAGAAACGTTAAACTGATAGATTAATTTTTGTTGAATTTATATTATTGCCCCCCATAAATGGGGGCAATATTGACATAACGGACCACCATTTTGACTGTAGACTCTTCCCGTTTTGAAGCGCGTGTTACCGCGCTAAAGTCACCCGAATTTCTCGCTGCGCTAAAAGATATTAAGCGTGGTGTTGAGCGCGAAGCCCTTCGTATAAATCCAAATGGTACGTTGGCACAAACACCTCATCCGAAGCCATTAGGTTCGGCGCTAACCCATGATTCGATCACCACCGACTTTTCTGAATCATTGCTTGAGTTTATTACGCCGCCAGAGAATAGTGCCGCCAAAACGATTTCTCAGTTAAAAGATATCCATAAATTCGTTATCGATAATATCGGCGACGAGCAAATTTGGCCTCTGAGCATGCCATGCTTCATTGATGATGAAGCACACATTCCCATCGCCTATTTTGGTGAATCAAATGTGGGTAAGATGAAGCGTGTATACCGGATTGGCCTGAAAAACCGTTACGGTAGTATGATGCAGGCAATTGCTGGTGTGCATTTCAATTTTTCTCTGCCCGAATCTTTTTGGAAGCTGTGGGCGGAATTAAACGGCAAAGAACATTCTCAAGAGCAAACTTCAGCCGACTACTTTGGTTTGATCCGCAACTACCGTCGTCTTTGTTGGCTTATTCCTTATCTTTATGGCGCATCTCCAGCACTTTGCGGTTCGTTCTTAAAAGGAAAGCAGCATGCGCTACCTTTTAAGAAGGTAGGTAAAGGCACTGTTTATATGCCACATGCAACATCACTGCGCATGAGTGATTTAGGCTACACCAGTGCAGAGCAGTCGTCGCTTAAAATTTGTTACAACAAGCTAGACAACTATGTCACTTTATTGCGCGATGCGATGAATACACCATCTTCGCGTTTTAGCCAGTTCGCTGCTGGAGAAGAGGGGAACTATCAGCAACTGAGTCGCAACATTATTCAAATTGAAAATGAACTGTATTCACCAATTCGTCCAAAACAGCCTACTCAGTCTATGGAAAAACCAACAGACGCTTTAGTACGTCGCGGTATCAGTTATATTGAAGTTCGTGCTTTAGACGTCAATCCGTTTTCAGCCATAGGTATTTCACAGACGCAGTTCGATTTCTTAGATGTGTTTTTAGTAACGTGCTTGCTGATGCCAAGTCCTGAATTAGATGAAGCGCAGCTTAAAGAAGCGAAAGAGAACATGAACAAAGTGGTATTAGAGGGGCGAAGCCCTGATTTGCTGCTGCAAAATGCCGGTGAAAATATTTCGTTACCTGACTGGTGTGGTTCGCTATTTAAGTCCTTCGAACAAGCGGCTGAACTACTCGATTTAGCTAACGAGACGTCTCGTTATTCACAAGCGGTTAAAACAGAATTCGAGAAAGTGCAGAACTCAGATTTAACACCTTCAGGAAAGCTGCTTGCTTCCTTATTAGAGGGTGATAAGGATAATGGCGCGTTGGGGTTAGAGCTAGCCCGTGCGTATCAAACGGAGATGAAGTCTTTTGCATATAACGATACAGATGCTGCGGGATTCACAGCGCAGGCTGAACGGTCATTTGCTGCTCAAAAAGAAATAGAAGCGGCTGATGTAAAAGACTTTGATACATTCATTCGTGATTATTTCGCGGAAGCCCCGGCAAAAAAAAATGCCTGACATAGGTCAGGCATCGAAGGGTTCCAGGGAAACACACATTTTACTAGAACATTAGTTAAGACAAGTTATGAACCAAAAGTTCAAAAAATTGGTTATTTTTTTATCAACTCTCATCGTTCTTTTTCCTCTGCTTATCGCAGGGTGTGCAACTACGCCTCCTAAAGACATCAGTAATTTGTGCGAAATTTTTCACGAAAAGAACGATTGGTATGATGCAGCTGCTGATGCCCGTGATAAATGGGGGGTCCCTATTCACGTGCCCATGGCCATGATGTATCAGGAAAGCTCTTTCCGTCACGATGCGCTCCCACCTCGTGATTACGTGTTTTTCGGGCTTATTCCTTGGGGGCGTGTAAGTTCGGCCTATGGGTACTCTCAAGCTAAAACGCCGACATGGGCAGACTATATGAGAGAGACGGATAATAGTGGCGCAGACAGGGATGATTTTGAAGACGCTATCGACTTTATGGGCTGGTTTATCTACAAATCACAAAAAGTAAACGGTATTTCGAAGTGGGACGCTTACGCACAGTATTTAAACTATCATGAAGGCTGGGGCGGATATAAACGCAAAAGCTATGAAAGGAAGCCATGGCTTAAGAAAGTGGCGGCAAAGGTGAAAGCGCGTTCGCTACGCTACGCAACTCAGCTTAAAACCTGCGAAGAGGACTTGCAAAAAGGCTGGTTTATGAAGTTATTTAGTTAGCGCATTATTCCCGACAAAAAGCGACGTTATCGTCGCTTTTTTTATGCGTTTAGAAAAATGAAAAAAAGCGATAAAAAAGGCTGGTTTTACAAAAAAAAAGAGGGATAGACGGGCGTCTATCCCTCAGCGACGCTAAGCCAAGACCGTTTTTTTAACTCACGTCGAACAGGCATACTCAAGATATTGCAAATGAGAATGATTTGCAATACTAAATTTAAAGTTTTTTGATATCAAAGAGCTCAGCAAAAACCGAATTCATGTCTTATACTTTTGTATGGAGGTAAGTATGGATAGACAGAAATTTTTGGCGCATGGAGAAGTTCACGCGCGATTTTCAGAGAAACAGGGAATTTTGTTCATCGACCTAGTCGGTCCGTTTAATCTTGAATTCATGCAAAAGTACGAAGACGTCGTTGGATCCGAAAGAGAGAAAATCGACATTCCATGTTGGGGAAGTTTGGTAAACGTACATGGTTTAGCGCTTGCTCCAATGGAAGCGACGAATTCAGGCAAAGCCATCGTCACAAAGGCGGTATCTGTCGGTTTAATTGCTACTGCGATTGTGCTCCATGAGCCGGAAGGAAAAGCAATGCAGGAAGTATTTTGGTCTAGAGTTTATGCATCTACTTCTCTTCCTTATCAATATTTTGACAATACTGAAGAAGCGGCAGAGTGGCTGAGCCGGAAAATACTCGCTTCTACGCAGGCCCATAAAATCGAGCAATTAGTTCAGGCTAAAAGGTAAATTCGCACCCAAGAAACATAGAAAGACTCGATAAAACCAACAGATGTTGATCTTAGTTAAGATACACCCCTTAACTATTTTGTAGGCATAACAGGAGGTCGCCATGGTAGGAAGTCAGCACCAATATCGCTTTTTCAATGTCAATAAAGTGCTATTTGATATACCGAGCAACACCTCCGAATTTCTCTATTCAAGTTAGTGAGTCGATGGAAGAGCTCTGTCGAAATGCTGAACTCCTGCTTGGCAGAGAAGGAAACCTAAACCTATTCAATCGTTATAACTAGTTATCCAATAACACATACAATGTTAGGGAGCGTGGTGCTCGTTTGGTTGTCAAAGCTCTGCTTGCGAATACACGTTTTGACTTGGATCAACAAAATATCAGGCCTTTTGCATACTAAAAATGGCTATTGATCTAGATCATCATGCCGACTTCAACTCTCTTTTACTATTCATTCAGTTTAAGAGGAGAACAAATTATGTTGTGGACTATGATGAAAGACCCAGTGGTATGGGGCTCACTGTTAGGCATTGGGATTATTGTAGCGATGATGATGTATTACACCTATTTGTTTATGCACAACAGTGCAGATGAAGACAAATAAACGGCGTTTTAGGGCTTCGCTCACATCGTTTAACGTTTGTTGTTTTGAAGCGGTATGTCGATAAGCACCAAAAGTGCTGCTTGTCCACCGTATTCAAGGGGAGCCTGATGAAACGCTCGTACGTGTGGATGTTGAACTAAATAATGGGGCAGGGCGGCTTTTAATACACCCTGTCCAAACCCATGCATTACGCATACACAATCAATCATTTCTTTTCTTGCCGTGTAAATAAGGGCTGCAAGTTCAGCCTTCGCCATTTCACGGGTCAAGCCGTGTAAATCAAGGGTCATTTCTGGCGAGTAGTCGCCGCGACGCAGCTGCTTTACTATGTGTGTCGATTCGCCCTCTTTACAAAAGCGCATAGGGCCTTCCTGGGGAAGTGCAGCTTGATACATATCGGAAAAGTCGAAGCTCGCCGCCAATTGCTTGCTGTGTTTGAGATGTTTGCCTTTAACCTGCTTCGATTTTTTAAATAACTCAACTTGTGTATCGGGCGCTACTTTATCTTGGGACAAAGGCGTAACCCCCTGCATAGCATCGGCAAAAGAAAGGGTATCTTCCTCATCAATGACATCACTTTTCCCCCTCAGTCTAGCCTGCCCTGTTTGACGTTTAGGTTCAGAAAGCTGTTTTTTTAATGCTTTGAGTTCTTTTTTGAAAGTTTTCATCAACAATAGCTAGGTAGTCAAACAAAGGTTGAACGAACTAAAACGCCTAATTTATAACGATTGGTGCGCTTCACAGGGTAGTTAATTATGTGAATCAGTATTAAGTTTGGGTATGATACCAGCTTTGAAATTTTTGATGTACCCAAACACCATGACTGATAAGTTTTACCTCGAAGAAGCCATTGAAGATCTACATACATTGCTAGATATGACGCGATGGGCGACCAGCCGTTTCAACGATGCTGCATTGTATTTTGGTCATGGTACAGACAATGCGTGGGACGAGGCGACGAGCCTTGTCATGCAAGCGCTTCATTTACCTCACCCGATGATTGAGCAGGTGGGCGAACATATGTTTAACTCGCGTTTGACCAAAAGTGAACGTGAGAAAATTGCTGAGCTTGTTTTGAAGCGAGTTCAAACACGTATGCCTCTGCCTTATATCACTAACGAGGCGTGGTTCTGCGGTATGCCATTCTACGTGGATGAACGAGTGCTTATACCCCGCTCGCCGTTTGCCGAACTTATCCAAAAAGAATTTGCACCTTTTGTTGAATCAACGCCAGCAAGTATTCTTGATATGTGTACAGGCGGTGCGTGTATTGCTATTGCCCTTGCCCATGCATATCCCCAAGCCCAGGTGGATGCGGTAGATATCAGCACTGATGCATTAGAGGTGGCTGACATTAATATTCAAGAACACGGGCTAAGCCACCGTGTTTATCCTATCCAGTCAGATCTGTTTTCAAGTTTAGAAGGGCAAAAGTACGATCTTATCGTGTCTAACCCACCTTACGTTGATGCAGAGGATATGGCTGACCTGCCAGAAGAATATCATCACGAGCCCGAGCTTGCTCTTGCCGCTGGTGAAGACGGCCTGGAATTAGTCGACATCATGCTTAAAGAAGCGCCAACTTACCTTAACGACAGCGGTTGGTTATTTGTCGAAGTGGGAAATAGTGAAGTGCATATGAGTGAAAGATTCCCTGGATTAGAAGTAATATGGCTCGAGTTTGAAAACGGCGGTTCAGGCATTTTCGCCGTGAAGAAAGACACGCTAGTACAGTATTTTAGTAGTAAGGATTAATAGTTAATTATGTCAGGTAACAGCTTCGGAAAACTTTTCACTGTAACCACGTTTGGTGAAAGCCACGGCATTGCAATTGGCGGTGTTGTAGACGGTTGCCCTCCAGGGCTTGAGATCACAGAGGAAGATCTTCAGGTTGATTTAGACAGACGTAAGCCTGGTACTTCTCGCTACACCACGGCGCGAAGAGAAGACGACGAAGTACAAATTTTATCTGGTGTGTTTGAAGGTAAAACCACGGGCACAAGCATTGGTTTATTGATTAAAAATAAAGACCAGCGAAGCCAAGATTACGGCAATATTAAAGACCGTTTTCGCCCAGGCCACGCTGACTATACCTACGATCAAAAGTACGGTAGCCGAGATTACCGCGGTGGTGGACGTTCGTCTGCCCGTGAAACGGCTATTCGCGTAGCTGCGGGTGGAATTGCGAAAAAGTACCTTAAAGAAGTGCACGGCATTGAAGTGCTAGGGTATTTGTCTCAGCTTGGCCCTATTGAGGTAGAGACTGTGGATCACAGCGTAACCAATACGAATCCGTTCTTTTGTCCGGACGAATCTAAGCTAGATGCGTTGGACGAGTACATGCGCGACCTGAAGAAGTCAGGCGACAGTATTGGCGCGAAAGTATCAGTCGTGGCAAAAAATGTACCTGTCGGCCTTGGCGAACCCGTCTTTGACAGATTAGATGCGGAAATCGCCCACGCCATGATGGGGATTAATGCCGTGAAAGGTGTTGAGATTGGCGATGGCTTTGATGTAATCAATCAAAAAGGCAGTGAACACCGCGATACGCTTACTCCTGATGGCTTTACCTCTAACCATGCAGGTGGTGTGTTAGGCGGCATTTCTACGGGCCAGGATATTGAAGTCCATATGGCATTAAAACCTACGTCCAGTATTTCTGTGCCGGGTAAAACCATTAACAAAGACAACGAAGAAATTGATATTGTCACCAAAGGGCGCCATGACCCTTGTGTGGGCATTCGTGCTGTGCCTATCGCGGAAGCCATGCTCGCGCTTGTATTAATGGACCACTTGCTACGTCACCGTGCACAAAACGCAGGCGTGCTATCGACGACCAAGCCTATTGCAGGCCAAGCCTAGTCGTTATGTGTCGGCTTATCGTCATTGAGGTAAGCCTTTTTACAAGCGTTTGAGGCTAGGTGTTTTACGCTAAAAACGCCCAGCACTTTAAAAGCGCAGCATGCTTGAGGCTCTGTGCTTACTACTTTAACGACTCGCCACTACCTATCTTGGGTAGTGGCGTTTTTGCATACGGAGATGGAAATTGTCACTGAAGGGCGCAACTAACACAGAAACTGCCACAAGCAGCAAAACCGCACTGTTAATACTCGCTATTACCTACTGGCTTTATTTCGGGCAGCTTGGCGTGCTTGTACCGTATCTTGGGATCTTTCTTGATGGGCGGGGATTTTCTTCAGCGGAGATCGGCGAGCTTTTTGCAGTTATAACCCTTGCCAGAATTTTAGGACCAGGATTGTGGGCTGGCGTCGCCGATAAAACAGGTAACGCGCTAGGCGTTATGCGTCTAGGATGCTTGCTTACCGTCCTCACTTTCAGTTCCGTTCTTTACTTCACCAGCTTTTGGGGACTGACGCTGGCTTTCGGCCTTATGATGATGTTTTGGACTGCGGTGCTGCCGCAACTTGAAGTCATTACCATGAATACAGTGGCGAAGAGTAAAGCCACGTACGGGCAAATAAGGCTATGGGGGAGCGTTGGTTTTATTTGTCTTACGGTAAGCGTCGGGAAAGCCCTCGATATTTTTTCTACCGACACGCCCGTTCATGCCAGTATTGGTGTGCTCGCACTGTTATTTATGAGTACTTTATTCATACGGGCACCGAAAGAAGCTGTTCATGAGAGCGCTGCGGCAGGCAGTATCTGGAAATACGCGAAGCAAAAGCCCTTCGCCGTATTTATATTCGCTTCCGCGTGTTTGCAGATTAGCTTCGGTGCGTACTATGGCTTTTTCGCGCTTTACATGCGCGATCTTGATTACAGTGGTCAGCAGACCGGTATTTTCATTGCGTTAGGTGTCCTTGCAGAGGTGGGGATATTTCTTATCGCCCGCAGACTTATTAGCCAGTTTGGCGTGTGGAATTTATTGTTTGTGAGCATCGCACTGACAGGGCTTCGCTGGTATGTGATGGCGGCATTTGCTGATAGTTTTATTGTGATCGTTTTAAGTCAGCTTATTCATGCTTTAAGCTTTGGGTTAACCCATGCGGTATCGGTGCACTTTATTCATCAGTTTTTGCCAAAGGCGTATCAAAGCCGAGGACAAGCGGTATACATAAGCGTGGCATTTGGTCTGGGTGGGGCATTTGGGAACTATATGGCGGGGCAGCAGTGGCAGCAGGGCACTAACGCCTATGAAACATTTGTTACCGCTGCCGTTTTTGCGACGATCGGTGCTTTATCTTTATTGCTGTGCTCAAGAAAAGACATGGAAAGCGCTAAAGCGCTTTCAAACAGTTAGCAAATGCTGAACGCAGGCTTCAAGCCTGCGCAGCACGCTTGCATTCCGAAATCACTTCAACGCCATCATCACCATTGTCTTGTTCTAATCGTACATCAAACTTCCATAGCCTGTGCAGGTGGCGCATCACCTCATCTTTTGATTCGCCAAGTGGGATACCCCGCTGTGGAATGTAGCGAAGGGTTAGTGAACGGTCACCCCTAACATCCACATTGTGTACCTGAATGTTAGGTTCTAAATTACTCAAATTGTACTGGGCAGAAAGCTTTTCCTTAATAATTTGATACCCCATTTCATCATGGATAGCACTCACCGCGATAAAGGGTTTTGTGGTGTCATCTTCGAGAGCGAACAACTTAAAATCGCGAATAACTTTGGGCGATAAAAACTGACTGATGAAGCTTTCATCTTTAAAGTTCTCCATAGCAAAGTGGACGGTTTGCAGCCAATCTTTTCCTGCAATGCTGGGTAAGTATTGGTAGTCTTCCTCGGTGGGAGACTGACATACCCGTTTAATGTCCATAAACATAGAGAACCCAAGGGCATATGGGTTGATACCTGAATAATACGGGCTATTGTATTCCGGCTGCATGACCACACTGGAGTGACTATGTAAAAACTCCATCATGAAGCGGTCGCTCACCAATCCTTCATCGTACATCTCGTTTAAAATGTGATAGTGCCAAAAACACGCCCAGCCTTCATTCATCACTTGCGTTTGCTTCTGCGGATAAAAATACTGTGAAATTTTCCTTACGATACGCACAATTTCACGTTGCCACGGCTCAAGCAACGGCGCGTTTTTCTCTATAAAATAAAGCAGATTCTCTTGGGGCTCTTGGGGGAAACGAATTTTTTCTTTGTGTTTGCTATGTGGGTTATTAGGTAATGTTCGCCAAAGTTCGTTTACTTGTGATTGCAGGTAGGCCTCGCGCTCTTCCTGCCTGTTTTTCTCTTCTTGTAAAGAAATCTTCTGCGGGCGTTTGTAGCGGTCAACACCGTAGTTCATCAGCGCATGACAGGAGTCGAGCACATTCTCAACGTCTTCATAGCCGTATTTCTGTTCGCACTTGGCAATGTAGTTTTTGGCGAAGACCAAGTAATCTATGATGGAGCTCGCGTCAGTCCACGTCTTAAATAAATAGTTACCTTTAAAAAATGAGTTGTGACCATAGCATGCGTGAGCCATGACCAAGGCTTGCATAGTAATGGTGTTCTCTTCCATTAAATATGCAATGCAGGGGTCAGAGTTAATTACGATTTCATAAGCCAGCCCCATTTGCCCACGACGGTACTGCTGCTCGGTTTGAATAAACTTTTTACCAAAGCTCCAGTGCGTGTAGTTAAGCGGCATACCTATGCTGGCATAGGCATCCATCATCTGCTCAGCTGTGATCACTTCAATTTGATTGGGGTAGGTGTCTAGCTTGAATTTCTTGGCAATGCGGTCGATGTGCTGCTCATATTCTTCAATTAGCGGGAACGTCCAATCGGGGCCGTCGCTCAATAAAAAACGTTTTGGAGATTCTGGTTTGCGGCTTTCTTTTGCTAAAACGTCGTTTGTCATATTAGGCTCCTTGCTGCGCATCTTTTTCAGAGCGTTTGAATAGCTCTCTGAATACGGGGTAGATGTCGGCCTGTGTTTGTATGTGCTTACAAACGAAATTGTCGTGGGTGGCTGCTACTTTTTCATATTCACGCCACAAGCTTTGATGCTGTCTCTCGGTTATTTCAATATAGGCATAATAGCGAGCGGCAGGCAGTAATTTAGCGGTCAATAAATCGCGACATTGTGGTGAGTCGTCTGCCCAGTTGTCGCCGTCTGACGCTTGAGCTGCGTAGATGTTCCAATTCCCATCGCTGTACCGCTCACGAACAACGTCATCCATTAATTTAAGCGCACTTGAAACAATGGTGCCGCCGGTCTCCTGAGAATAGAAAAACTCTTGTTCGTCTACTTCTTTGGCTTGGGTATGGTGACGAATATAGACGACATCCACGTTTTCGTAGGTTCGTGTTAAAAACAGATACAGCAACACATAGAACCGTTTTGCCATGTCTTTAGTGGCTTGGTCCATTGAGCCAGACACATCCATCAAGCAAAACATGACCGCTTTACTTGAGGGAAGCGGGCGCTTGTCATAATTTTTAAAACGTAAATCGAAGGTATCAATAAACGGCACCCGCGCGATTTTTGCTTTTAGAGCATCTATTTCTTTCTCAAGTGCGATTATGGCGAGCGTGTTGTCATGCTTATCTTCAACAAGTAGCGCGAGTTTTTCTTCAAGCTCCCTAAGTGCTTTTCTATCACTTCCAGTAAGGGCTATACGTCTAGCTACAGAACCTTTAAGCGAGCGAACAATGTCTAAGTTACTCGGGACGCCATCGGTCTGGTAACCTGCGCGGTAGGTTTCAAATTGGGTGACTTTATCAAACTGATTTTTCTTTAAATTTGGTAGTGCTAGGTCTTCAAATAGTAAGTCTAAATATTCGTCTTTAGATATCGAAAACACAAACTCGTCTTGGCCTTCACCTTCATTGCTGGCGTCACCTTCACCTGCACCTTTACCGCCACCGCCCGGCGGTCTGTCAATTTTGTCGCCAGCAATAAATTGATCGTTACCAGGATGGATAATATCTCTGCTACCGCCTCGTCCGGTATGAAAAATAGGTTCGGAAATGTCTCTTGCTGGAATGCTGATTTGTTCGCCAGAATCTACGTCTGTGACAGAGCGGTTGCCCACTGCATCAGACACCGCGCGCTTTATCTGCTGTTTATAGCGTTTGATAAAGCGCTGGCGGTTCACCGTGCTCTTACCTTTGCTGTTTAACCTTCGGTCAATAAAATGCGCCATACCCACCTGCTTATCTTGTTGTGAATTAACAATACCCCTGCTAGAGCGCGAAGCGCGCTTTAGCAGGACGCGCCTTTTTGCGTCAAGACGCTTTACGGACGCGCAGGTACCATTCACAAAGCAATCGTACTTGCTTTTGCGTATAACCTTTCTCAGTCATACGATTAACAAAGTCGTCATGCTTTCTTTGCTCCTCTGCAGAGCCTTTGGTGTTAAAAGAAATAACCGGCAGTAGGTCCTCTGTGTTAGAGAACATTTTCTTTTCAATTACAGTGCGGAGTTTCTCGTAACTTGTCCACGAAGGGTTTTTCCCACCGTTATTGGCTCGGGCTCTCAATACAAAGTTTACTATTTCATTGCGGAAGTCTTTCGGGTTACTAATACCCGCAGGTTTTTCTGTTTTTTCTAACTCGGCATTAAGCGAGGCTCTATCGAACAGTTGACCTGTTTCAGGGTCTCGATACTCTTGGTCCTGAATCCAGAAGTCAGCATAGGTTACGTAGCGATCAAATAAATTCTGTCCATACTCAGAATATGACTCCAAATAAGCGGTTTGAATTTCTTTGCCAATAAATTCCACATAACGAGGAATTAAGTAACCTTTCAAGAATTCCAAATACTTATCAGCGGTCTCCTGCGGGAACTGCTCCCGTTCTATTTGACGTTCTAATACATAAAATAAATGAACCGGGTTAGCGGCCACTTCTTGATGGTCGAAGTTAAACACTCGAGAGAGGATCTTGAAAGCAAAACGCGTGGATAAGCCTTCCATGCCTTCATCAACACCAGCGTAATCGCGGTATTCTTGATATGACTTGGCCTTTGGGTCGGTGTCTTTAAGGCTCTCACCGTCATACACGCGCATTTTTGAAAATAAGCTTGAATTTTCAGGCTCTTTCAGGCGCGAAAGCACGGTAAATTGCGCTAAACACTCTAGCGTATCAGGAGCACAGGGCGCACCGTTGAGTTCACTGCTATCCAAAAGCTTTTTGTAAATTTTAATTTCTTCACGTACCCGCAAGCAATAGGGCACTTTTACAATATAAACACGATCAAGGAAGGCTTCGTTGTTTTTATTGTTCCTAAATGTTTGCCATTCAGATTCGTTAGAATGCGCCAAAATTAACCCATCGAAGGGTAAGGCAGAAAAACCCTCTGTCGGATTGTAGTTACCTTCTTGTGTAGCGGTTAATAGTGGATGAAGCACCTTAATCGGTGCTTTAAACATTTCAACAAATTCCATCAAGCCCTGATTGGCTTTACACAGTGAGCCGGAATAGCTGTACGCGTCAGGGTCATTTTGTGCATACTGCTCGAGTCGGCGTATATCTACTTTCCCCACGAGAGATGAAATGTCTTGGTTGTTTTCATCACCTGGTTCGGTTTTAGCAATACCTACTTGGTCGAGCACTGATGGGTACACGCGAACCACTTTAAACTGAGTGATATCACCGTTAAATTCATGCAGGCGTTTGCGTGCCCAAGGTGACATGATAGTTTTCAGGTAACGCTTTGGAATACCGTACTCTTTTTGCAAAATATCGCCATCCTCTTTGACGTCAAACAGGCAGAAAGGATGATCATTTACGGGTGAGCCTTTCAGCATGTATATAGGTACATGCTGCATAAGCTCTTTAAGCCTTTCCGCCAGTGACGATTTACCGCCTCCTACAGGACCGAGCAAATAGAGAATTTGTTTCTTTTCTTCCAAGCCTTGTGCGGCATGTTTAAGGTAGGACACAATTTGTTCGATGGCTTCTTCCATGCCATAGAATTCTGAGAAAGCTGGATAACGAGAAATAACGCGGTTTGAGAAAATTCGGCTAAGTGCCGGGTCATTTGCAGTGTCGATTAATTCAGGCTCACCGATAGCTTGTAGCAAACGTTCTGCTGCATTTGCATAAGCGGTTTGATCCTCTTTACAAATTTCAAGGAACTCCCCAATGGTGAACTCTTCCTGTTTTCGCTCTTCATAGCGACTTTGATAGTGTTCAAAAATACCCATGAATACCCCTTAAATACGGAACCCCGTAATTTCAGCTTAGTCGGTATTTGGGAAAAGGATAGTAATTATTGTGTATAGTTTTTAATCTTTTCGTCTAATGAAAAATGCAACTTTAATAAGAATTTAGTGTCACTTAATGAAGGTTTTTTGTAAAAAAAAGCCCCGCTCGAAGGCGGGGCTTGTTATTTTGAAGCAAACGCTGCTGCACGCAAAAGTGCCTAGGGTCTGTTGATCTTTGCTGTACATATTTCACTCAGCAGTACATGGGTAGCCACATCATTGAAAATGCCAGTGATACCATGCTGGCATAATTCCTTGCTAATTTTTCATACCTCGTTGATATTG